>Ga0068855_100001755_pt1 | contig 27069 bp, 28 predicted proteins | sample KBSCornC52_FD_66592 | JGI IMG/M metagenome (GOLD analysis project Ga0068855, IMG submission 66592) | Corn rhizosphere microbial communities from Kellogg Biological Station, Michigan, USA - KBS Corn C5-2 | ecosystem: Host-associated > Plants > Roots > Rhizosphere > Soil ... | reverse complement strand
TCAGACTATTCAGAACCTCATTGACGCACTGCCGGCGCAGATAGCGATCGTCGATCGTGGCTACACCATCGCCTTTGTCAATGAGGCCTGGTGCGACTATTGTGATCGACTGAACTTCGACTTCCCGGCATATGGTATCGGAGGCGATTATTTCGAGGTCGGCCTCAAATACGGTGCAATCGACAGTATCAAGGCGATCGACATCGCTGAGGCAATCGACGCAGTCCGCCGTGGCGAACAGCGCCGGGTAGTTCGGACTTACCAGACGTCGTTCGCTGACGGTGACCGTCACAACATGCTGACGATTTCGCCCTTCTTGAACGATAAAAGCACTCTTATCCTCATGTCGCATCTGGACGTCACGGAAGCGGTCAACGTTGCGCAGGCGCGCGAACGCCTCGCGATCAGCCTGTCGCACGCTCAAGCGTACGAACGGCAGCGGATCGCCAGAGAACTGCATGACACCACGGTCCAGACCGTCGCAGCGATCGGCATAGAGCTCGCTATTCTGAAGGCAGAAGAAGGCGCGGAAGCGCGCGCCGCGATCATGTCCGGTCTCGATACGTTGGTTGCGACTGCGAGCCGACAGGTAAGACTCTTCAGCTATGCCCTGCATTCGCCTGAATTGCACAAGCTTGGACTCCAGGCCGCCCTTCAGGAGTATATCGATGGCCTATCCCACAGGACCGGCTTGAAGATTTCGCTTGATTGGCAAGTTCGCGATCGAACGCGGATCGCTCGTTACAAGCTGGCGATGTTCAGAATTGTCCAGGAAGGGCTATGGAACGTCCATCAGCATTCCGGCGCGGCCAATGCCTTTGTGGCGATAGTCGAGACCGACGACGCGGTCTGTCTGACGATCTCCGATACCGGTAAGGGTATCGATTCGGCCGAAGGGCATGCGGGACTTGGTCTTGAGAGCATGCGTGAGCGCGCCGAGGAGCAGGGTGGGACTTTGACGATCGACGGCACCGATGATGGCACCCGCATCACCGTGCGCTTTCCCATTGCTGGGTACCCCGGCTTGGATGGATTGGCCGACCTGTGCACCGATCCATCGCGGCAATCCATACAGCTTTCGGACAAGATTAAGCGAGGGCGACCCAGGAAGCTGTCGGAAAAACAGTTCGTGGCTGCCCGCGATCGCTTGGCAGAGACTCACGACCATACGCAACGATTGCTCTCTCTTCTGAGAAGGCCGCGCTGAGGTAACCTTTAGCCGGTGGACAGGCGTTGATATCGTCGTTGCGCGCCGGGACAGCCGCCGGAAGTTGCTCCAAGCTGGCCTGTTCCAACATAGACTTGGGATAGTTGCCGATCCACGGAGAAGACCGGCACCTGCCAGGATCGGCATCAGTACCGATTCTTTACAGACTTACCCTGATTGTTTGAAGACAACCGCTAATATCCAATCGGTCCCGATACCCAAAGGGGGCCGAAATGCGAATCCCGTCGCGACTCCTCGCAGCGATAGTGATGCTCGCCTCTCTACTTATATCTGGGACCGCGCGGGCTACATCGACGCATGACTGGAGCGGGTTTTACCTTGGCGGAACGATAGGTCTGGGCGATTTCTACACAGGCATCGACGACAAGGGATGCAGCCTAACCTGCTCCTCGCAACACTTCAGCAAGCTCGGTTTTGCCGTCGGCGTCACTACCGGCTACAATTGGACAATTGGTTCGCATGGGCTGCTCGGCATAGAGGGCGACTGGAGCCGGTTGTCCGCCTCGTCGCATCAGTTCGCCAAGTCGAGCCACCTCCACGCGAAGTGGGATTGGGCTGCCACGCTGCGCGCGCGCGCCGGCCTCATGTTGGATCGTAGTCTGATCTACATCACTGGCGGCATTGTCGTTGCTCAAACTGATGTCGGCGGATTTGTTGACGGCTGGACCTACGGCACAAACTATTCGTTCCGCAGTCACACCACGAAGGATGGCTTCGCCGTTGGAGCAGGCGTCGAGCAGGCATTCACCGACCACCTCAGGGCTAAGGCGGAATATTTGCACCTTGGCTTGCCGGACTACAGCCTGCGCGATCTCCATGATCCGCACAGCCCGCTTCGCTACGGCATCAGGAACGACGGCGACCTCTTCCGGCTCGGCTTGAACTACCGGTTCTGATCGGTGGGCAGCAAGCCGATCATGAGGGTGGGAGGCACCGAAGGTCTAGGCGCTCTTCGCCGAAATTACGTGAAATACTATGGGCGACGACTTGCCCGGAGATTGGACAACTATCTCGCAAGGCAGTCGCTGGTTCCCAACCAGCCGGTGCTCGCGCCTGCGCTGTTCCCCTGGGCGGCAATGGTGGAAGAACGCTGGGAGGCTATAGCGGCCGAAGCGCGGATATTGTTACGGCATAGGGAAGAGCTGCCGTTCTTGCAGGATATTTCTCCGGATCAAAGCCGCATCTCGCCGGACGACAAATGGCGAGCATTCTTCCTGTACGTCTTCGGTCAACGCATGGAGAATAACTGTAGCCGTTGTCCCCAAACCGCCGCACTGTTGAAGCAAGTGCCTGGAATCCAGAATGCGCTGCTTTCCTTTCTCGCGCCCGGCAAGATTGTGCCGGCGCACCGCGGGTTCAGCAAAAGCATCATTCGTTGCCATTTGGGACTTGTTGTCCCCGAACCGCCCAACCAGTGCTTTATCGACATCGGCGAGGCCCGTTACAGCTGGCAGCAAGGGCGGCTTCTGATATTCGATGACACATACCGCCACAGCATAAGCAACAACAGCGATCAGGAGCGCGTTGTCCTGCTGTTCGATGTTCCGCGACCGCTGAAACTGCCGGGACGGCTGCTGCGCGATGCGATCTTTTGGGCCGTTAGACGCACCGGCTACGTCAAAGGTGCAATTCGCAACCAAGCGCGCTGGGAGCAACGGCAGTCCTGTTCCGACCTACCGAATGCGTTCGGCCGCAACCCGGAGCTTCGTCTCACCGCAGAGACGTCGACAACCAGTCGTTAGCGCCCCAGAATCGCGGCGCGGCGCAACCGGCAGGTGCGCAGGGAGTCCGATTCTCGATGTCCCGCGCTTCGGCGACCTAAAATGCTGGAAAGTCCACGACTTTATTGGTGGGGCTCGTCCTCGGACGCTCTAGAAGGGTTTTGTGCCGAAGGAGGCGACCGAGACAGTGAGGAACCGCCGCTGCAGTTATCGGGAAGTGAAAGGCAAAGAGAGTCAGCGAGCACGGAAGGTGCCGTAGATCGAGCCAGCGACCATGGAATTATGAGTCGTCGGCACGCCCCGCTCTAAAGCGCTCATCTCCTTGATCGGAGTCAGTCACAATGGAACGCGACACCGCAGGGCGAAGAGTGGTGGGTCCGCCGGGATTCGAACCCGGGACCTCTCGATTAAAAGTCGCTTGCTCTACCGACTGAGCTACGGACCCTCACCAATGCCGCTCACCTATGGAGCGGGCGGGCAGCGGTCAACCGGTGGCTGAGCTGACGGACCGTGCGGCCGGAGACCGGATCGCGCCAATCGGAGGCAATCTCGGCCAAAGGCGCCAGGACGAAGCTGCGTCGGGCGAAGTCCCGGTGCGGGATGCGCAACCGGCCGGCGGGCACGAAGCGCGGATAACGCGGCCAGCTCCCCGCGGACGAAAGAATGATGTCGAGGTCGAGCACGCGGGGCCCCCAGCGGCGACCTCTGCGACGGCCGAAATCGCGTTCGATTGTCTTGAGGCGGGCGAGCAGCTCGGGTGGGGCGAGCTTGGTTGCGACGATCGCGACGGCATTGGCGAAGCTGCGCCCGGCCGGCCCCAGCGCCGGGGTCGCATGGATCGAGGATCGCGCGACCAGCTTGAGCTTGCCCTTGTCCAGCGCCGCGATCGCCGCCTCGACCACGCCACGGGGCCCTCCATGGCGGCCGTGGCGGCGGTTGGAGCCGAGCGCGATCGCATAGCTTGTTTTCGCCATGCCCGCCCGCCTATCGGGAAGCGGTGGAGACCGCCAGCCCGTTGGAACCGTCAGCCGATTGCCCGCTGTGTCCGCGGCTGGCTGAGTTCCGTGCCGAGAATCGCGCGAAATTCCCTGACTGGTTCAATGCGCCGGTCGGCTGCTTCGGTGATCCCGACGCCGAGCTGGCGATTGTCGGCCTGGCGCCCGGGCTGCAGGGCGCCAACCGCACCGGCCGGCCGTTCACCGGCGATTTCGCCGGCGTGCTGCTCTACGAGACGCTGCAGCGCCATGGCTTTGCCCGTGGCCAATACGGCGCCCATGCCAAGGATGGGCTCGAACTGACCGGCGCGATCATCGTCAATGCGGTGCGCTGCGTGCCACCGCAGAACAAGCCGACGCCCGAGGAGATCCGCACCTGCCGGCGGTTCCTCGAGGCGCCGCTGGCGGCGCTGCCGCGGCTGCGGCTGGTCGTCGCGCTCGGCCAGATCGCGCATCAATCGGCGGTCAAGGCGCTGGGCGGCAAGCTGCCCAAGGCGCGCTTCGGCCATGGCGCCGAGCATGTCCTGCCCTCGGGGCTGAAGTTGATCGATAGCTATCACTGCTCGCGCTACAATCAGAACACGCGGGTGCTGACGCCCGAGATGTTCGACGCTGTCTTCGCCCGCGCGGCCACGCTGCTTCAGATGTCGGCGGTGAGCCGGCCGTAGAGGTCCGGCCGCCGGTCGCGGAAGAAGCCGAAGGCGGCGCGGTGGCGGCGAACCTGGTCGAGATCGATCGTCGCGACCAGCGCGCCGCTTTCCTCGCTGCCGAAGCTGGCGAGATAATCGCCGCGCTCGTCCGAGATGAAGCTGTGGCCGTAGAAGCGCTGGCCGTTCTCGATCCCGATGCGGTTGGCCGCGACCACCGGCACGACGTTCGACACCGCATGACCGACCATCGCGCGCTGCCACAGCCGGCTGGTGTCGAGGTCCGGGTCATGCGGCTCGCTGCCGATCGCGGTCGGGAAGAACAGTACGTCGGCGCCCATCAGCATCATCGCCCGCGCCGTCTCGGGATACCATTGGTCCCAGCAGATGCCGACGCCGATCGTGCCCCATTTCGTCGGCCAGACCTTGAAGCCGGTGTTGCCGGGGCGGAAATAGAATTTCTCCTCATAGCCCGGGCCGTCGGGGATGTGGCTCTTGCGATAGACCCCCATCACCCGTCCGCCGTCGTCGATCATCGCCAGGCTGTTGTAATGATGCGGCCCGTCCGCCTCGAAGAAGCTGGTCGGGATGCAGACGCCGAGCTCGGCGGCGAGCGCTTGCATCGCATGGACTGCCGGATGCTGGTCGACCGAGCGTGCATGGGCGAAGCAGCCCTCATCCTCGACCTGGCAGAAATAGGGGCCTTCGAACAGCTCGGGCGGGAGGATAACGTTCGCGCCGCGGCCGGCCGCCTCGCGGACCAGCTCGGACACCGCGGCGAGATTGGTCGCGAGATTGTCGGTGAAGCTGCATTGCAGCGCCGCGATGGTGATTTCGCCCATGGTCAGATCCCCGGAATCTGCTGGCTGATGCAGTGGAAGCTGCCGCCGCCGGTGAGGATATGGTCGCTCGGCAGGCCGATCGCCAGCCGTCCCGGAAACAGCGCGCCGATCGCCGCCACCGCGGCCTGGTCGTTCGGCTGGCCATATTGCGGCACGACCACCGCGGCATTGCCGATGTAGAAGTTCATATAGGAGGCCGGCACGATCTCGCCGTCGCGCTCGACCCGGCCGGGCGAAGGGATGTCAACCACCTCCAGGCCGAAAGCTCGGGCGCGGGCGCGCGCATCATCATAAACCGCGACATTCGGATCGTCGGCGGCGTCGGCCAGCGGGATCGCCAGCCGGTTGGGCGCAACGAAGCGGGCGAGATTGTCGACATGGCCGTCGGTATGATCCGCGGCGAGACCATCGCCGAGCCAGAGGATGCGCTCGATCCCGAGACTGCTGCCAAGCAGATCGGCGATCGTCTCGCGGTCGAGCTGCGGATTGCGGTTGAGGTTGAGCAGGCATTGCTCGGTGGTGGCCAGCAGGCCGGTGCCGTCGACGTCGATCGCGCCGCCCTCCAGTACCCAGCCATGGCGGGTCAGCGGAATGCCGCAGGCCCTGGCCAGCCTCGTGCCGATCTCATCGTCGCCGGGCAGCTCATATTTGCCGCCCCAGCCGTTGAACAGGAAGCCGGCTGCCTGGCGGCGGCCGTCAGCGGCGCCGACAATCGGGGCGGTGTCGCGCAGCCAGATGTCGCCGAACGGCTGTGCCAGAATGGCGATGTCCGAGCCGGCGATCATGGCGCTGGCGGCATCGGCCGCCTCGACGTCGGCGGCGACCAGCATCACTTGCTCGCCGCGGCCCTCGGCAGCGACCGCGCGGGCGAAGGCGACGACTTCGTCACGCGCCGGGGCGAGATTGTCCAGCCACAGCTCGGGATGGCTCGGAAAGCCGATCCAGACCGCCTCGTGCGGCGCCCATTCGGGTGGTTGGCGCATGATCGGCCGTTTGCTCCGTCAATCGCTGCAATCAAATGACGCCCAACGCAAAAGGGCGGCCCATGTGGACCGCCCCTTCGTGTCGCGCTGCCGTGTCAGGCTCAGCGCGAGTAGAACTCGACCACGAGGTTCGGCTCCATCTTCACCGGATAGGGCACCTCGTCGAGCTTCGGCACGCGCGTATAGGTCACCTTGGCGGTGCCGTCCGGCGCGATATAGTCCGGGATGTCGCGCTCGCTGAGGCCCTGGGCCTCGATCACCAGCGCCATCTCGCGCGCCTTCGGCCCGAGCTCGACGACGTCGCCGGGCTTGATCCGGGCCGAGGCGATGTTGAGCTTCTTGCCGTTCACTCGGACATGGCCATGGTTGACGATCTGCCGCGCCGCCCAGATCGTCGGGGCGAATTTGGCGCGATAGACCACCATGTCGAGCCGCTGCTCGAGCAGGCCGATCAGGTTCTGCGAGGTGTCGCCCTTCATCGCCGAGGCCTCGGTATAGGCGCGGCGGAACTGCTTCTCGGTGACGTCGCCGTAATAGCCCTTCAGCTTCTGCTTGGCGCGCAGCTGCAGGCCATAGTCGCTGGTCTTGCCCTTGCGGCGCTGGCCATGCTGACCGGGGCCGTATTCGCGCTTGTTGACCGGGCTTTTCGGGCGACCCCAGATGTTCTCGCCCATCCGGCGGTCGAGCTTGTATTTGGCGCTTGAGCGCTTGGACATCGGTACTCTTTCATCAATTGCGTTGCCAAAGTTCCGGAACCGCGCGGTAACGGGCCTGAGCCCGGCCGGACACCCGCTTCACCGGAAATGCGGGGTCAATTGCGACCGCGGGCCTATGACGGTGGAGGGCGGCCAAGTCAAGTTGCGCCCTCCTGCCGCGGTGCTAGGAGGGCGCGATGACGCCCGAATCCTGCACCAGCATGCGTGAGGTCCGCACCGGGATCGACGCGCTCGACCGCGAGATCGTCGCGCTGATCGCCACCCGCATGCGCTACATGGATGCCGCCGCCAGGCTCAAATCGCATCGCGACGATGTCCGCGACGAGGAGCGCAAGGCGGAGGTGATCGCCAATGCCCGCCACGCCGCAGCCGAGTTCGGCGTGCCGCCGGACCTCGCCGAGGCGCTATGGGAGGTGCTGGTCGAAGGCTCGATCGCCTATGAGCTGGAGCGGTTCGACGAACGCTGAGAAACCCTAGGGCTTCGGCCGGCTGCCGCGGCGACCCTCGATCAGCGCGTGGACGATGCCACGCCAGGTGCGGATTTCCTTCTCGCTATAGCCCGGCCTGACCAGCAGGTTGCGCAAGGTCCGCTTCGACGAGGCGACCCGCGAGGGCACATGGTAATAGCCGGCCGCCTCCAGCGCCGCGTCGATCTGGCCGACCAGGCCGTCGACCGATGCCTGTGACGCCGGCCCGTCGTAATTGTCGATCACCGTGGCTGGCTCGCCCGCCGATTTCGACCATTCATAGGCGATCAGGACCACCGCCTGGGCGAGATTGAGCGAGCCGAAATCCGGGTTGACTGGCACCGTCAGGATCGCCTGGGCATGGGCGACGTCAGCGGTCTCCAGCCCCGATCGCTCCGGCCCGAAGACGACGGCGGCGCGGCCGTCGAGCGCGCGGATCTCGCGTGCCGCCGTCTCCGGCGTGACGATCGGCTTGGTCAGCCCACGCTTGCGCACCGTCGTCGCATAGACCCGGTGGCAATCGGCGATCGCGCCTGCGAGATCGGGGAAGACCGTCGCGCGCTCGAGCACCACATCCGCGCCGGAGGCTGCGGGGCCCGCCGATGGATTGGGCCAGCCGTCGCGCGGGCTCACCAGGCGCAGCTCGGTCAGGCCGAAGTTGAGCATCGCCCGCGCCGCCTTGCCGATATTCTCGCCGAGCTGCGGCCGAACCAGGACGACGATTGGTCCGGTCGTCACTCGCGCTCGGTCTCGCCGACGCTGCCGGCGAAATCCTCGAAATCCTTGGCTTCACGGAAGTCTTTGTAAACGCTTGCAAAACGGATGTAGGCGACGGAATCGATCGCCTGCAGCCCGTCCATCACCATCTCGCCGAGCGCCGCGGTCGCGACCTCGCTCTCGCCGCTGGTCTCGACCTGGCGCTGGATCGCCGAGACCAGCCGGTCGATCCGGCCGGGATCGATCGCCCGCTTGTGGCAGGCGACCGAAATCGAGCCTTCGAGCTTGGCGCGGTCGAATGGCGCGCGCGTGCCGTCCTTCTTGACCACGGTCAGGTCGCGCAGCTGGACCCGCTCGAAGGTGGTGAAGCGGGCGCCGCAGCCCTCGCATTGCCGCCGCCTGCGGATCGACGCGCCGTCCTCGGTCGGACGGCTGTCCTTCACCTGGCTGTCGTCATGACTGCAGAATGGGCAGCGCAATCACTGCTCCTGGTAGATCGGGAAGCGGGCGCAGAGCGATTCCACCCGAGTGCGGACGGACGCCTCGACCTGGCCGTCGCCGGCCTCGCCGTTGCGGCGCAAGCCCTCGACGACCTCGGCGATCATCTGGCCGATCTCGCGGAACTCGCCCGGCCCGAAGCCGCGGGTGGTGCCCGCCGGCGTGCCGAGGCGGATGCCCGAGGTGACCTTGGGCTTCTCCGGATCATAGGGGATCGCGTTCATGTTGCAGGTGATGAAGGCGCGGTCGAGCGCCGCCTCGGCGTCCTTGCCCTTGGCCTGCTTGGGCCTGAGGTCGACCAGCATCAGATGATTGTCGGTGCCGCCCGACACCACGTCGAGACCGGCGGTCTGCAGCGAGTCCGCCAGCGCCTTGGCGTTCTCGACGATCGCCCTCGCGTAATCCTTGAACGCGGGCTGGAGCGCCTCCTGGAAGGCGACCGCCTTGGCGGCGATGACGTGCATCAGCGGTCCGCCCTGGAGGCCCGGGAACACCGCCGAGTTGATCTTCTTCGCCAGCGCCTCGTCCTGGGTGAGGATCAGGCCGCCGCGCGGCCCGCGCAGCGACTTATGCGTCGTCGTCGTCGTGACATGGGCGTGCGGGATCGGGCTGGGATGGGCGCCGCCCGCCACCAGCCCGGCGAAATGCGACATGTCGACGACGAGATAGGCGCCGACCTCGTCGGCGATCGCGCGGAAGCGGGCAAAGTCCCAATGCCGCGAATAAGCCGTCGCGCCGGCGATGATCAGCTTTGGCCTGTGCTCGCGGGCGATGGCGGCGACCTCGTCCATGTCGATCAGCTGGTCGTCGCGGCGCACGCCATAGGCGACCGGCTTGAACCATTTGCCCGACATGTTGACCGGCGAGCCATGGGTGAGATGGCCGCCGGCGGCGAGGTCGAGGCCCATGAAGGTGTCGCCCGGCTGGAGCAGGGCGAGGAACGCCGCCTGGTTCATCTGGCTGCCGCTATTGGCCTGGACGTTGGCGAAATTGGCGTCGAACAGCTGCTTGGCGCGGTCGATCGCCAGCGTCTCGACGACGTCGACATATTCGCAGCCGCCGTAGTAGCGCCGGCCCGGATAGCCCTCGGCATATTTGTTGGTGAGGATCGAGCCCTGCGCCTCGAGCACGGCGCGGCTGACGATATTCTCCGAGGCGATCATCTCGATCCGGGTCTGCTGGCGGTGCAGCTCGCCGGCGATCGCCTCGGCGATCGCCGGATCGGCCTCGGCGAGGCTGCGCGAGAAGAAGCCGTCCGGCCTGGTCTCGGCATCGCTGCGGGCGATGGCGGTGCTGGTCATGCGGGCTCCTTCAGGACGGGCGGATTGTCGAGCTTGGTGACGCGGCGCTGATGGCGGCCGCCGCCGAATTCGGTGGCGAGGAAGGTTGCGAGGCATTCGCGCGCCATGTCCTCACCGGTGAGCCGGGCTCCCATCGCGATGACATTGGCATCGTTGTGCTCGCGCGCAAGCCGGGCGGAGAGCGGCTCCGACACCAGCGCGCAACGCGCCCGGGGGTGGCGGTTGACCGCGATCGAGATGCCGATGCCCGACCCGCACAGGGCGACCCCGAAGCTGGCGCGGCCGGCGGCGATCGCCTCGGCCACCGCATAGCCAAAATCGGGATAATCGACCGAGGCGTCGCCATCGGTGCCGAGGTCGAGCACGGCGTGGCCCTGCTCGCCGAGCCAAGCGACGAGATTGCGCTTCAGCGCGACGGCGGCGTGGTCGCTGGCGATAGCGACGGTAATAGGCTGATCGGGCATGGCGATCGCTGCGCTTTCCGGATCATGCGGGACGCCGGCTCTTTACTGCCGAGGGGCGGGTCTGACTACCCGCAAAGCGTGCGGTTTCGCCCAGCGTCCGGTCGAACGCCGCGAACTCGAGCGGCGGCGAGATCAGATAGCCCTGGAGGTGGGTGCAGCCGGCGACGCGCATCAGCGTCGCCTGCGCCTCGGTCTCGATCCCCTCGGCGACCACGTCGAGGCCCAGACGCAGGCCGAGCGCGATGGCGGTCTCCATCACCGCGGTGGCGGCCTCATCCTCACCGACGCCGCGGATCAGCGTGCGGTCGATCTTGAGGCGGTCGAAGCGGAAACGTGCGAGGTAGGACAGCGAGGAATAGCCGGTGCCGAAATCATCCAGCGCGATGCGAAAGCCGGCGCCCTGGAGCGCTCCCAGCGCATTCTGGGTGCGCAGGCTGGCATCCATCACGACATTCTCGGTGACCTCGAGGATCACTCGGCCCGGATCGACCCCCGTGTGCCGGGCGCGGCCGGCCAGGCTCGCGGCGAAATCGGGGTGGCGCAGCTGCGTCGGCGACAGATTGATCGCCACCTCCAGCCCCGGCCAGTTGACCATATCGGCGAGGGCACAGCCGATCACCCAGTCTCCCAGCAGGTGCATCTGCTGGGACCGTTCGGCGATGGGAATGAAGCTGTCCGGGCTCAGCACGCCGAGCTCCGGGTGGGTCCAGCGCAGCAGCGCCTCCGCGCCGGTGATGCGGTCGCCGCCGCCGATCCGCAGGACCGGCTGGTAGACCAGGCGCAGCTGGCCCTCGGCGATGGCGGAAGGCAGATCGGTGGCGATCCGCCGGCGATGGATCACCGCATGCTCCATCTCCGGCACGAAGACGACGGCGCGGCTGCGGCCCTGCGACTTCGCCTCGTAGAGCGCGATGTCGGCGCGGCGGGTCATCCGGTCGGGATCGTCGCCGCGCTCGCTGGCGACCGCGATGCCGACCGAGACCGTGATCGCGATGCCGTCGCCGCCGATCGTGAACGGCGCGTCGATCGCATCGCAGATCCGCTGCCCGAATTCGCCCGCCGCAGCTGCATCATCCAGCCTCGCGATTGCGGCGAATTCGTCGCCGCCGATGCGGGCGAGGGTGATCTCCGTTCCCAGCGCGGCGCGCAACCGTTCGGCGATCGCGACGACAAGCGCGTCGCCGGCGGCATGGCCGAGCGTGTCGTTGACGTCCTTGAAATGATCGAGGTCGATATAGGCGACGGCCGGAGCGGACCCCTTGCCGGCGCGCCAGCCGTCGAGGACTTCGTGCAGCGCGACCGCAAAGGCGCGGCGGTTGGGCAGGCGGCTGACCGAATCCTGCAGGGAGAGCGCGCGCGCGCCGGCTTCCTGGGCCTGCAGTTTTCGCGACGTGCGAAACAGGCGGCGGAGGAGGGCGAGGCCGGCGATACCAGTCGAGGCCGAGGCCAGCAGCAGCAGGGGCAGGGCAATTTCGAGCAATGCGCCGCCTGGTCGCGCCGGCTGCCATGACAGCCATCCCAGCGGCGTGCCGTCCTGCGCGCGCAAGACCATCGTGGGCGATTTCGCCGGATGCGGGGTCAACCGCAGCTTCTTCACGGTTGCCCTGGCGCCAATGCGAGCGAACTCCGCCGCGTCGAGCCAGATCAGTGAGGCGAGAACCGTCGGGCGGGCTGCGGCCCGGTCCATATGGCCGGCCGGAACGATCGTCATCATCGCGGCGATCGCAGGGCGGCCGCCGACCGAAACGATGTCGCCCGCCCAGCCCGCGCGATCGGCGCCAACCGGCGCGGAGCTCGAATCAAACGGACGGAACGAGGCATCGCGAGCGTCGCGGGGATGCGGCCTGGCCCGCACGCGCGCCAGCAGGGGTGTCAGCGCACGCATCACCGCTGCATGGTCCGGCAGCGGCTTTGCGGAATAGCGGTAGAAGGGCTGATCCTGCGCATCGAACACATAGATCACGTCGTGACCGAAGGTCGGCGTAAGGTAGGTCGCGATCTCTTCCTCGATCCAGGCCCGGTCGCGACGCTCGGCACGGACGACCGCCTCGTCCCAGAGGGCAACGCCCTTTTGCTCGCCGAGACGCGCCAGCACGGCCCGGTCGAATTCGCGGGAAATCATGTTCTTCTCGGCGGCACGGGCCGAGCGGTTCATCGTCACGCCGGCATAGGCGAGCGCCAGCAGCAGCGCCGCGTTGATCGCGCAGGCCGCAGCGACGATCCACCAGGCGATGCGGGCTTCCCTGCTCGTGCTATGTGGTCGTTTCGGGGGCGCGGTTGTGCTGAACGCCGGACTCATGCGCGCACGAGTGGCAGATCGAGGTAACGATAGCGTGAATGGCGGCAAAAAAGCTTTTGGTGCGGTAACTTGGCTGGATCAGGCGGCCAGCTTGATCTCCAGCCGGTCCCAGATCTCGACCAGTGCCTTGGTCAGCTCGGCCATCATCGCCTCGTCGTGCAGCGGGCCGGGGGTGAAGCGCAGCCGTTCGCTTCCGCGCGGGACCGTCGGATAGTTGATCGGCTGAACGTATACGCCGTACTCGGCGAGCAAGATGTCGCTGATTTCCTTGGTCCGGACGGGATCGCCGACCATCAGCGGCACGATATGGGTGGTCGAAGCCATCACCGGCAGCTTCGCCTCGGTGAACATCGCCTTGAGCCGGGCGGCGGCCGCCTGCTGCGCGTCGCGCTCGGCGGAAGATGCCTTGAGATGGCGGACGCTGGCGAGCGCGCCGGCGACCAGCACCGGTGACAGGCTCGTGGTGAAGATGAAGCCGGGGGCGTAGCTGCGGATAACATCGATGATCGTCCGGTCGGCGGCAATATACCCGCCCATCACGCCGAACGCCTTGCCGAGCGTGCCCTCGATGATCGTCACCCGCTGCGCAACGCCTTCGCGGTCGGAAATGCCGCCGCCGCGCGGCCCGTACATGCCGACGGCATGGACCTCGTCGAGATAGGTCAGCGCATTGTACTTCTCGGCGAGGTCGCAGAAGGCGGCGATCGGCGCGACGTCGCCGTCCATCGAATAGACGCTCTCGAAGGCGATCACCTTCGGCGCATCGGCGGGGGCGGCCGCCAGAAGCTGCTCGAGATGGGCGACGTCATTGTGACGGAAAACCCGCTTCTCGGCGCCGGAATTGCGGATGCCGGCGATCATAGAGGCATGGTTGAGCTCGTCGGAAAAGACGATGCATCCGGGCAGGATCTTGGCCAGCGTCGACAGCGTCGCGTCGTTCGAGACATAGCCCGAAGTGAACAGCAGCGCGCCATCCTTGCCGTGCAAATCGGCCAGCTCGGCCTCGAGATCGACGTGATAATGGGTGTTGCCGCCAATGTTGCGGGTGCCGCCGGAGCCGGCGCCGACATCATGCAGCGCGGTCTCCATTGCCGCGATCACGGCGGGATGCTGGCCCATGCAGAGATAGTCGTTCGAGCACCAGACGGTGATCGGTTTGGGCCCGTTATGGCCGGCAAAGCAGAGCGCGTTGGGAAATTGGCCCTTGGTCCGCAGGATATCGATGAAGACGCGATAGCGCCCCTCGGCATGCAGCCGATCGATCGCCTGGGTGAAGATGCGCTGATAGTCCAACTCGCCCACTCTCTACCTTCTGGTCGCGCTTTACCGCGACATTGCCGCTATTTCCACCCCATCAGGCTTAACGCCCAAGGGTCGCGTCCTAAAACCGGTCGATCCGCGTCAGCCCATAGTGGGCGAGGCGCTCGGCCAGAGCCGGCGGGACCGGCTCATTGTCGGTGAACAGCGCGATCCCGGCGGCCGGGGTCTCAGGCCATTCCTGGCCCTCGGTCAGATAGGCGATGCGCCGCGCGATTCCATCCCCGCCATGGACGAATGTCAGGGGGCGGGGCGAAACCGCGGCAAGCCGGTCGGCGACGAGGGGAAAATGGGTGCAGGCGAGCACCACTGTGTCCATCCGCTCGCCACCGGGCTGGTCGAGCAGCCCGTGCATCGCAGCGGCATAATCCGCCGGATCGCCGGGATCCCCGCGCAGGCTGGCCTCGGCGAGCTCGACCAGCCGTGCCGAGCCGTGGCGCAGGACCAGGCAGTCGCCGGCGAATTTCTCGGACAATCGGTCGACATAGGGCTGGCGGATGGTCGCATCGGTGCCGAGCACGCCGATCACCCGGCTTTCGGAGATTTCCGCCGCTGGCTTGATTGCCGGTACCGTGCCGACGACCGGCAGGTCGAGCGCCGCGCGAATTTCGTCCAGCGCGATGGTACAGGCGGTGTTGCAGGGGATCACCACCAGCCGCGGATCATAGCGTTCGACCAGCCGGCCGATCAGCGCCGGCACGCGCGCGGCGATCTCCCGCTCGCTCTTGGTGCCATAGGGAAAGCCGGCGCTGTCGGCGACATAGACGATCGGCGCATTGGGCAGCAGCGTGCGGGTCGGCGCCAGCACCGACAGGCCGCCGATACCGGAATCGAAGAACAGCAGGGGGCGGCTGTCGGCCATCGCCGGTGAGATAGGGCCCGGACTCATGGCCGGCAATGGTGGCGAAATCGGTAGCGGCCCACGGCGGATTGGATTGTGATTGTCTCGCCCGGTGCGAGGCCGCATAGCTTCCGGCCTCTGGAGGGGTCGCATGCTCGGGCCGGATATCTCGATGCCGCTGCTGATGCTGGTCGCCGGCTATCTGCTCGGGTCGATCCCGTTCAGCCTGATCGTCACGCGGCTCGGCGGCGCCGGCGACCTGCGCAAGATCGGCTCGGGCAACATCGGCGCGACCAATGTCCTGCGCACCGGCCGCAAGGGCCTCGCCGCGCTGACCCTGTTGCTCGACATGGGCAAGGGCGCGGCGGCAGTGCTGATCGCCCGGGCGCTCGCGCCGGAGTGCATGGCGCTTGCCGGGGCGGCAGCCTTCTTCGGCCATCTCTATCCGGTCTGGCTGCGCTTCCGCGGCGGCAAGGGCGTCGCGACCTTGCTCGGCATCATGCTCGCGCTGGACTGGCGGATTGCGCTCGTCGCCGCGCTCGTCTGGCTGGGCGGAGCGTTGATCACGCGCATCTCCTCGGTCGGCGGCATGCTCGCGGCGCTTGCCGGACCGGTGATGGCGATGGCGATCGGCCGGCTCGACCTCGCCCTGCTGCTGCTTGCCCTGGCCTTGATGGTGCTGTGGAAACACCGCGCCAATATCGAGCGGCTGCTGGCCGGCAGCGAGCCGAGGATCGGCAAATCGGCGTGAGCGACCGCGACCGGATCGCGCGACTGCGGTTGGCCCGCTCGGACAGCATCGGAGCGATCACCTACAGTCGGCTGATCCAGCGCTTCGGCACCGCCGAAGCAGCGCTTGCCGCCTTGCCGGATCTCGCCGCACGTGCCGGCGGCAAGCCGTTGCGGATCGCCTCGAAGGCCGATGCCGAACGCGAGCTGGCGGCGGTCACAAAAAGCGGAGGGCAGCTGCTGTTTCGCGGGCTGGCGCCCTATCCGCGGCTGCTCGACGAGGCGGATGGCGCGCCGCCGGTGCTGATCGTCCAGGGCCGGCTCGCGCTGTTCGAGCGGCCCGCCGTCGCGCTGGTCGGCGCGCGCAATGCCTCGGCCGCGGCGGTCCGTTTCGCACGCAAGCTCGGCCTGGAGCTGGCCGAGGCCGGCATCCTGGTCATCTCGGGCCTGGCCCGCGGCATCGACGCCGCGGCGCATCAGGGCGCGCTCGATCATGCCACCGCGGCGGTCGTCGCCGGCGGCATCGACATTTTCTATCCGCCCGAAAACGAGGCTCTCCAGCGCGCGATCGCCGAGCGCGGTCTGCTGGTCTCGGAAATGCCGCTCGGCGTCGAGCCGCGGGCGCGGCATTTTCCGCGCCGCAACCGCATTATCGCCGGACTGGCGCTGGGCACGGTGGTGATCGAGGCTGCGCCGCGATCTGGCTCGCTGATCACCGCCCGCCTCGCCGCCGATTACGGCCGCGAAGTGATGGCGGTGCCGGGATCGCCGCTCGATCCGCGAGCGCAGGGCTGCAATCAGCTCATTCGCGGCGGCGCCACCCTGATCCAATCGGCCGAGGACGTCATCGAATCGCTGCCGCCGATGGACATCGCGCCGCTCGCTCCGCCGTCCGGGCGGGCTGCGTCGCCCGACCCGACGGCGGTCGACGATGGCGAGCGGGCGTCGATCGTCGCGCTGCTCGGCCCGGTAGCGGTGCCGGTCGACGAGCTGGTCAGGCAATCCGGTCATCCACCGGCGGTGATCCAGACGGTGCTGCTCGAGCTCGATCTCGCCGGCCAGCTGGAACATCATGCCGGCGGGCGGATTTCGCTCAATACGAGCGCTTGACGGGCAGGGCCGTCGCTTCTCACCCTCGCGCGTATACGCAAGGAAAGTTTGCCGCGCCCATGCAGCTCGTCATCGTCGAATCGCCGGCCAAGGCAAAGACCATCGAGAAATATCTTGGCCCCGGCTATCGCGTGCTCGCGTCCTACGGCCATGTCCGCGACCTTCCGGCCAAGGACGGCTCGGTCGATCCGGATGATGATTTCGCGATGACCTGGGAGACCTATGCCGACAAGGCACGGCAGATGCGCGATATCGTCGACCTGGCGAAGAAGGCCGACCGGCTGATCCTCGCGACCGACCCGGATCGTGAGGGCGAGGCGATCAGCTGGCACGTCCGCGAGCTGCTGCGCAATCGCAAGGCGCTGCCGCAGAATGTCGACCGGGTGACCTTCAACGCAATCACCAAATCGGCCGTTACCGAGGCGATGCAGTCGCCGCGCGCGCTCGACGACGATCTGATCGACGCCTATCGCGCCCGCCGCGCGCTCGACTATCTCGTCGGCTTCACGCTGTCGCCGGTGCTATGGCGCAAGCTGCCCGGCGCCAAATCGGCCGGCCGCGTCCAGTCGGTCGCGCTGCGCCTAATTGTCGATCGCGAGCGCGAGATCGAGAAGTTCCGCGCCCAGGAATATTGGAGCGTGACCGCCGCGCTGGAGCATGGCGGCACGCGCTTCGACGCGCGGCTGGTGCGCTGGCGCGGCGACAAGCTCGACCGGCTGTCGATCGGCGACGAGGGCAGCGCGCTGGCGGCTAAGGCGGATGTCGAATCCGGGCGATTTTCCGTCAGCGCGGTCGAGACCAAGCCGCAGATGCGTAATCCGCCGCCGCCCTTCACCACCTCGACGCTGCAGCAGGAAGCGGCGCGCAAGCTCGGCCTGTCGGCGCAGCAGACGATGCGGCTGGCGCAGCAGCTCTATGAGGATGGGCTGATCACCTATATGCGCACCGACGGCGTGCAGATGGCGGGCGAGGCGATCGCCGCCGTCCGCGCGGCGATCGCCGATCGCTTCGGCAAAGCGCAGGTCCCCGAGCGGCCGCGGATGTACACCGCCAAGGCGAAGAATGCGCAGGAAGCGCATGAGGCGATCCGCCCGACCGACTTTGGCCGGGACCGTGCCGGCAGCGGCGAGCATGCCCGACTCTACGAGCTGATCTGGAAGCGCGCGACCGCTAGCCAGATGGCTTCGGCCCGGCTCGAGCGCACGACCATCGACCTCAGCGACGAGACCGGCGCCCATGGCCTGCGCGCGACCGGCCAGGTGGTGCTCTTCCCCGGCTATCTGGCGCTCTACGAAGAAGGCCATGACGACGCCGACGACGAGGATTCGCGGCGTCTGCCCAAGCTCGCCAATGGCGATGTCCCGGCCAATCGCGGCGTCATCGCGGAGCAGCATTTCACCCAGCCGCCGCCGCGCTTTTCCGAGGCGAGCCTGGTCAAGACGATGGAGGAGCTCGGCATCGGCCGGCCATCGACCTATGCCTCGATCATCCAGACGCTGAAGGACCGCGCTTACGTTCGCGTCGAGAAGAACCGCTTCCTGCCCGAAGAAAGCGGTCGGCTGGTGACCGCCTTCCTCGAGCGGTTCTTCGAGCGCTACGTCGGCTATGATTTCACCGCCGGGCTGGAGGAGAGCCTCGACGACATCTCCGGCGGCCGCGCGCAATGGCAGGCGGTGCTCGACGCCTTCTGGCGCGACTTCAAGCCGAAGACCGCCGAGGTGATGGAGCGCAAGCCCTCCGAGGTGACCGAAGCGCTCGACGAATTCCTCGCGCCCTATCTCTTCCCCGACCGGCCCGACGGCAGCGATCCGCGGCTGTGCCCGGCGTGCAATCTCGGACGGCTGTCATTGCGCGGTGGGCGCTTCGGCGCTTTCGTCGCCTGCTCGAACTATCCCGAATGTCGCTTCACCCGCCGGCTCGGCCAGGGCGACGGCAATGGCGAGGGCGACGCGGGGCCGCAGGCGCTCGGCGCCGATCCCGAGACCGGCGAGCCGATCAGCGTGCGGGTTGGCCGCTTCGGGCCCTATGTCCAGCGCGGCGATGGCAAGGAGGCCGGCCGCGCGACGATCCCCAAGGACGTGCCGACCGCCGACCTCGATCTCGAGACGGCGCTGCGGCTGCTGTCGCTGCCGCGTCTCATCGGGCCGCATCCCGAGACCGGCCAGCCCATCACCGCGAGCATCGGCCGCTACGGCCCTTATCTGGCGCATGATGGCAAATACGCCCGGCTGAAGACGACGGCCGAGGTGTTCGACACGGGCATGAACGCGGCGGTCGCCAAGCTCGCCGACGCTGCTGCCGCCGGCGGCCGCGCCCGCGGCTCGCGCGAGCCGCTGCGCCAGTTCGGCGCCCATCCCGAGAGCGGGGCCGAGGTCAGGCTGATGGAGGGTCGCTTCGGCGCCTATGTCACCGACGGCACGACCAATGCGACGCTGCCCAAATCGGCCGATCCGCAGGCGATCACGCTCGAAGAAGCGGTGACGCTGCTCGCCGAACGCGCCGCCAAGGGGCCGACGAGCAAGGGCCGCAAAAAGCCGGCCGCGAAAAAGCCTGCGCCGGCGGCCAAGACCAAACCAAAAGCGAAATCCAAGCCGCGAAAAGCAGCCAAGCCGCGCGAGACCTAGGTCCAATATTCGATCAACGAGATGGTTCTCAGGCTCTTCCGGGCGGCGCGACATAGCCAGCGCCGTAGCGGCGAAATGCCGGGCCGGGTCGCGCCGGGCAGATAGATCGAATTCTCCGCACGCTCGAAGATGCCTTGGCCGGCCGCCAGGAGCCGGGCCGGCACCTCCGCGGGTATTGGCGCCGCGAAGCGCTTTCGGAGATAATCGAGCCCGAGGCCGGTCCGCCAGCCCAACCGATGACGGATTGCGAAGGACGTCAGCTCGTCCCACTCGATCTTTTCGGCTTCTTGCCGGAGAATGGTCATCGCATCAGCCACCCATCGCACCGGCGGGACGGGGTTGGCGCGCAATCCGTGAACGATGACGCTGAGGAGCAGTACCGTCGTCCTCGGACGCAGGGTCGTTACTTCGCCGAACTGGAAGGGGATCGCACCCTCCCAGAACCAGCGCACCGAGGCAGCAGTTCGTGTCTCGAACAGCCCGCGCCAGTGGAGATCAATTTCCTGGGCCCCATTGCTCAGCGATGCTGCATGCATTTGCAGTCGCTCAAGCCGCGCTCTCGGGAGCATGCGTGGCCAACCGGCATCCAAGATCAGCCGCTCGGCCCGGCTCGCATCATTCTCGTGCACAAGCACGTCGATGTCCCCCATCGGCCGACACTCGGGCCGGGGATAATAGACGAGCGCCAGCGGCGCGCCCTTGAGCAGCATCGTCTCGATTTTGGCATCGGCCAACCGGTTCAGCAGTTCGCCGACGCGGGCGAACAGCAGCTGGTTGTCGATCCAGGCCCTGCGATAGATGCCGCGGAGGCGACCCGTGATGGGGTCGTCCAGGCCGAGGCCGCGCAGTCGGTAGTCCAGCAGAGGCAATAGCCGATAGCTGCCAGCGTCCAGTCCAACGTCCAGATCGATCGCCGATCGCCATGCGGCATAGGCCTCCGCGACCCGCTCGTCGGGCCCGAAAATCGCTTGAAGCAGATCGCTTTGCGGCTTCGTCGGCCACGGGCTGACGTGGGCCAGTGGTGCAAAATCTTGCGCCTGCATCGATCACGCTGCCCCACCGAACGACCGTCATGACGCGGACGGTGCCGGTTTCTTGCATTTGCCGGCAACACATGGTCAATGCTGAGACATATTCGAAACAGGATTGTTGGCTTGCGGTACAAGGTCGACAGCAAGCGCATTGCCCATCAGGAGGTCGACGGCGAGGTCATCGTCATCGATTTCGTCGCCGGCACTTATTTCAGCATGCAGGCCACGGCTGGCGAGATATGGCAAATGCTGATCACGGGCGCTGACTCCTCGGCGATCGTCGCCGGTTACCAGAATGCGCCTGACGCCACGGACGAAATCTCGGCGTTCCTCAACGAACTGCTGGCGGCGAATCTGATCGAAATCGACGATGCCGCGATCGATGGCGCGCCTCCGGCGCTGTCCGAAAGCCGGCTGCCCTACGCCACCCCGCGGCTGGAGATCTTCGAGGATCTCGCTGAGCTGATCATGCTCGATCCGGTGCATGACGTGACCGAGGCGGGATGGCCACATGTCCCGACAGACAATCAGTAGCTCAGCAGAACAGAGCATCGCGCGGAATGCTTGAGGCATTCCTGCAAATCATGACCCAGGTCCCGGCTGGGCGCACTCGGCAACCCGGAACCTGCTTCAAAATCGCCGGCGGCAGCGTCACGGTCCGCGCCGAGGCTTCCCTCAGTCGCGCGCTGACGGCGGCGCTACAACATCTTGAGCCCGCTCCAGATGCTGGCCTCGAGATTGTCGCCTGGGAGGGCAAGCCCTTGCCGATCCGCCAAGCCCCCGAGGCCTGGCGCGTCGCCGAGCGGTGGGCGCAGCGACAACCGGTGCGCGCTGCGACTAGCGCGGGGATGGTCTATTTCGACCCGATCGGTCGTGTGGTGACCTTGTACGACGCCCGGAACCAGCTGGGCGGCCTTTGGGTCGAGGATGCGGCGGCCCTGAAGTCCTGGATCGCGGCGGCGCCGTTCCTGCGCCTGTTCGATGCCTGGCTGACGCCCCAGGGCAAGTTCCTCTGTCATGGCGCCGCGATCGCCAGGGGAGGGCGCGCGGCGCTGATCATCGGGCCGGGCGGCGCGGGGAAGTCGACGCTTGCGCTGCGCTCCGTCGAGCATGGATTCGCCTATGTCGGCGACGACTACGTCGTGCTCGATCCTGGTCAGTCCTGGCCCGCGGTCTATTCGGTCTATAGTTCGGGCAAGCTCGCCGCTGCTGATTTCGCGACCGGCATAGCGCCTCAGTTCAGCCTGTTCCGCGAGCCCGACGACGAAATGGACAAAGTCGTCTTGCGCGTCGAGCCGTCGGCGATGCTGGCCAGCGCACCGGTCGCAATCGTGATCGCGCCGCGGATCGGCGATCACGAGGCCGGCGCGGTCGAGCCGATTTCGTCGGCGGAAGCGCTGCGCATCCTCTTGCCGAGCGCCTTGCAGCAGCTTCCCGGCGATCATCAGGCGAAGCTGAACATTCTCAAGCGCATGCTTGTGGTTCCCTGTGTCAGGTTGAGCTTGATGCGATCGCACCGCCACAACCTCTCGCTGATCGAGACACTGCTGTCGTCTGCGCCGTCACCCCGGGAACTCGCCGCATGAACCGGGTCGCGGTGAGCGCTGTCGTGCCGGTCTATAACGGCGCCGCGCGGCTCGGAGCGGCGGTCGACAGCATTTTGTCGCAGCGCCGTCCGCCAAGCGAGATCATTGTCGTCGATGACGGCTCGAGCGACGATACACCGGCGGTCATCGCCGGCTTTGGCGGCCGGATCATCGCGCTCCGTCAGCGCAATCGGGGGGCAAGCGCCGCGCGCAATGCTGGGCTGGTTCGCGCCACCGCGCCCTTTGTCATCTTTCTCGACGCGGACGATCTCTGGCTCCCGACCACGCTGGAGGAACTGGGGCGTGGCCTGGAGGCCGATCCGGCGGTGGATGCCGTCTGGGGGTTGACGGAGCGCGTCGTATCCACGGATGTCACCGCCAAGCTCGAAGACTGGCATGGCCGGCCGCAATGGACGATCGCGCTCGGGTCGATCCTCTTTCGCCGCGCCGCGCTGGGAGCGCTCGGCGGACTGGATGAGACGCTACGCTGCGGCGAGGACTTCGACTTGATGGTCCGCTTCACCGAGCGCGGATTTTCGATCCTGCGCCACCCGGCCGTGGTCCACATTCGCCAGGTGCACGGCGAGAACAACTTTGCGCTGGATGAGACGGCAATGCGGGAGGGCCATTTCCGCGTGATCGCCAAGACTTTTGCGCGCCATCGGTCGCGGCGTCTCGCCAAGGCGACAAGATCGTGACCCGAACGGTGGTGAGCGCGGTCATCCCAGTGCACAACGGCGAGCGCTTTCTGCGCGCGGCGATCGACTCTGCTCTGGACCAGTCGGTTCCGACCGAGGTGATCGTCGTCAACGACGGGTCGACGGACGGCACCGCCGCGATCATCGCCAGCTATGGGGAGCGCATTCGCCCCGTCCATCAGGAGCAGCGTGGGCTTGGCGGCGCGCGCAACAGCGGGATCCGGGCTGCGGGAGGAGACTGGGTCGGCTTCCTCGACGCCGACGATCTGTGGATGGCGGACAAGACGCGGCGCCAACTTGCCGAAGCCGCCGTGCGGCCCGAGGTCAGCATCGTCTTCGGCCATTGTGTCGAATTCGCCGAGCCGGGCGAGCAATGGTCGGTTCGTACCGCGCCGTTCCCCGCGCTCAGCGCCTGCGCGATGCTCGCACGGCGCGCACTCTTCGACCAGGTCGGAAAGTTCCGCGAGACGCGCGAGGTCGGCGAGTTCATCGAATGGTACTCCCGCGCCCAGCATGCCGGGGCGAAGGAGTTGGTGCTGGACGATGTCGTGTTCCGCCGACGCGTCCATGCGAACAACATGACCAGGGTCACCACCGACAAGCAGGAGCAATATCTGGCCGTGGTGCGCGCCCATCTCGCGCGGCAAAGGGGCGCGTCATGAGCGACCGGCCTGAGATCAGCGTCATCATTCCTGCCTATAATGCCGCCGCCTTCGTCGGCGACGCCATCCGCTCGGTGCTGGACCAGCAAGAGCGCGTCGAGCTGATCGTCGTCGACGACGGCTCGACCGACGATACGGCAGGGGAGGTGGCGCGGTTCGGGGACGCCGTGCACTTGGTCTCGGCGCCACGAAATGAAGGTCTGCCCTCTGCGCTCAATCGTGGCCTCGCGAGTGCGACGGGCGAGCTGATCGGCTTCCTCGATGCCGATGATGTTTGGCAGCCCGGTCGGCTCGGCATGGAGCTCAATCTGCTGTCGGGCGCCGAGGCCGATGCGCTTTGGGGAATAACCTGCGTTCGCTTCCTCGAAGAAGACGGCAGCTGGCGCTCATCGCAAGAGTGGCCGCCAAAGCAGTTTCCGTCGATCGGCGCGATGCTGTTCCGCCGACGCGTGTTCGATCGCCTTGGCGGCTTCGATGCGAGCCTGCAGCACGCGCCGGACATCGACTTTCTCGCCAGGTTTGCTGAGGCGGGATTGACCTTTCTGCGTCACGAAGAGGTGGTGCTGACATGGCGCCGCCACACGCGGAACATGACCAACGACATCGGCGTCGACCGCGACTATTTCGCAACCGCGGTGCGCCGCGCGCTCGCCCGGCGGCGCGCGGTCTCGCCCTCGTCTTCGACCGGGACGTAGCTCAGCGCCGGGCCGGCGCTTCCATCCGGTGGATATCTTTACAGTATAACATCTCTTTTGATATTGTTCGCGATCCGAAATCTTTCGGGAGAGCCGGTGATGCGAGGAATTAGGATCGGGCGGACCGTTGGCGTCGCGATGATTTTGAGCATGGCGCTGTCCGCCGTTGCCGTTCGTGCCGAGACCGAGGCCGGGCCACCCTGCTCGGCGACGGTCAAGGACCACTGCATGGAAGGCGCTTCGTCGGGTATGGCGAAGATGCGGCACAAGCAAGTCGTCCGCCACCGCAAGCATCAGATGGCGATGGCAAAGCCGGCCGCATCGGCGCCGGCCAAGGCCGCGCACGCGACGCCGGCTAAGCCCAAGGCGAAATAGGTGCGCTAGGCGAGCACCAGCCGATCGTCGCCGGCGGCGGCGACGACGCCAATCAGGCCGCCGGTTGTGATGCGCGGGTCGAGCTGGCCGAGCGCCATGCCGGCCATGGCCAGCCCGGACTGGCACAGGATTACCTCGACCGGCATCGCCAGTGCCTCCTCGAAGAGCTGTGCGAGCGTCGGCAGGCCGGCGCCGCTGCGGCGGGCGTCCGCCGGGCTGCTGAGCGGCGATGCGAACAGGGTCACCGCATCCTCGTGGAGGAACAGTCGCGCACGACCGCCCGTCGCCGCAACCGCCGCCGCCAGCGACAGCGCCGCGCGCAGCCGGGCCGGCGCCGGCTCGGCGAGGATGACGGTCACGCCGCGCATGTTGGGCAGCCGGGGTCCTTGGGCAGGGTGAGGGTGCGCATGCGCAGCGACAGCGCGTCGATCAGCAGCAGCTTGCCCGCGGTGTCCTGGCCGAAGCCGGTGATCTGGCGGATTGCCTCCAGCGCGGCGAGGCTGCCGACCACGCCGGTCAGCGCACCCAGCACGCCCTGCTCGGCGCAGCTCGCTTCGTCGCGCGCCGGATCGGCGCCGACGAAGCAGCGGTAGCAGGGCTTGTCGGGTTCCCAGCCGCGGAAGGTGCCGAGCTGGCCTTCGAACTGGCCGACCGCGCCGGCGACCAGCGGGACGCGCGCGGCGAGCGCGGCATCGGCGACGGCGAGGCGGGTGGCGAAATTGTCCGATCCGTCGACGACGACATCGGCCCGGTCGAGCAGCCTGGCGACGTTGCCGGCATCGATCCGGGCGTCGATCGTCTCGACCGCGACATCAGGGTTAAGCGCGTCGACCGCCGCCGCGGCGGCGGCGACTTTGGCGCGGCCGATGTCGGCCGTCGCAAAGATCGTCTGGCGCTGCAGGTTGGACAGCTCAACGCGGTCGTCGTCGGCGATGACCAATGTGCCGACCCCGGCGGCGGCGAGATATTGAATGACCGGCGAGCCGATCCCGCCCGCGCCCATCACCGCGACGCGGGCATCGCGCAGCTTCTGCTGGCCGGCGCCGCCGATTTCCTTGAGGACGATATGCCGGGCGTAGCGCTCGAGCTGCTGGTCGGTGAAGTTCATCGCCCGGTCGAGCCGAAGCCTCCGCTGCCGCGCGCGGTGTCGTCGAGCAGCGCGACCTCGACGAAGCGGGCGCGCTGGATTGCCGCAGGGACGAGCTGGGCGATGCGCTCGCCACGCACGACCTCGAACGGCTCGTCGCTGAGATTGGCGAGGATCACCTTCACCTCGCCGCGATAATCGCTGTCGATCGTGCCCGGTGTGTTGAGGCAGGTGACGCCATATTTCAGTGCGAGCCCCGAGCGCGGCCGCACCTGCACCTCATAGCCTTCGGGAATGGCGATGGCGAAGCCGGTCGCGACGGGATGCCGGCCGCCAGGCGGGATCAGGACATGCTCGGCGGCGACCACGTCGAGGCCGGCGGCGCCCTCTGTGGCGTAGGATGGCATCGGCAGGCCATGGCCATGGTCGAGCCGGGTGAGCGCGATTGCGATCTCAGGCGAGGGCATCGGCAATCCTTTCGGCGAGCCGGCGGGCAACGTCTGACTTGGCCATCCGCTCCCAGCTTTCGACGCCGTCCGCGGTGACCAGATGGACGCTGTTGTCGGCGCCGCCCATGACGTCGCCCGACACGTCATTGGCGACGATCCAGTCCGCACCCTTGGCGCTGAGCTTGGCCGCGGCATGGTCGATCAGCCGCTCGGTCTCGGCGGCAAAGCCGATGACGAGGCGCGGGCGGCGATCGCTGGCGGCGAGGCCGGCCAATATGTCCGGGTTCTCGGCGAGGCTGAGCTGCGGCGTTTCGCCGCGCTTCTTGATCTTCTGCGCGCTCGGCTCGACCCGCCAATCGGCGACGGCGGCGACCATCACCGCGGCGTCGGCCGGCAACGCCTGGTCGACCGCCGCCGCCATTTCGCGCGCGGTCTCGACGTCGACGCGGGTCACGCCGGGTGGCGTCGGCTGGCTGACCGGGCCGGCCACCAGCGTCACCCGCGCGCCAAGCTCGGCGAGCGCGCCGGCGATGGCGAAACCCTGTTTACCGGAGGAGCGGTTGGCGATGTAGCGCACCGGGTCGATCGGCTCATGCGTCGGCCCGGCGGTGACGACGACATGGCGTCCCGCGAGCCGGCGTTCGCCGGCGACGGCCGCGGCGATGCGCTCGACCGTCGGCAGCCGGCCGGGACCGAACTCGCCGCAGGCCATCGGTCCCTCGTCGGGCTCGATCACGGTGACCCCGTCGGCACGCAGCCGCGCGACATTGCGTACGGTCGCCTCGTGCAGCCACATGCGGACGTTCATCGCCGGCACCGCGACCACCGGCTTGTCGGTCGCGAGCAGCAACGTTGTCGCGAGATCGTCGGCGATGCCGGCCGCCATCTTGGCGAGCAAATCGGCGGTCGCCGGGCAGACGACGACCAGATCGGCCTCGCGGCTGAGCTGGATATGGCCCATCTCGGCCTCGTCCTTGAGGTCCCAGA
>Ga0068855_100001754_pt1 | contig 27072 bp, 24 predicted proteins | sample KBSCornC52_FD_66592 | JGI IMG/M metagenome (GOLD analysis project Ga0068855, IMG submission 66592) | Corn rhizosphere microbial communities from Kellogg Biological Station, Michigan, USA - KBS Corn C5-2 | ecosystem: Host-associated > Plants > Roots > Rhizosphere > Soil ... | reverse complement strand
CCTGCTGGCCGGGGCCCTGGACTTGCGACAGCGGCGTGTCGGGCGAGAGATCGCCGAAGTCGATGCCGACCGCGCCGCTGACATGCGCGAGCAGGCCGTCGGTGCTGACGTAATCGTCGATCTCCTGCGCTTTGCGCCGCGCCTCTTCCTCGCTGCTGCCGACCACCGGCGTCACGCCCTGGAGAAAGATGATATCGGCGGCATCGCGCCCGTTGCGTGCCGCGCGGGCGCGGACGTCGCGGATCATCTCGCCGGCGAGCGTCGGATTGGGCGCGGTGATAAACGACGCCTCGGCGTGGCGCGCGGCGAATTCGCGGCCGGCCGGCGAGCTGCCCGCCTGGAACAGCAGCGGCGAGCGTTGCGGCGAAGGCGAGGGGAGATGCGGCCCCTCGACGCTGTAGCGTTCGCCATGATGATCGATCTTGTGGATTTTCGTCGGGTCGCTGAAGACGCTGCCGGCACGATCGACCTTGAGCGCGTTATCCTCCCATGAGCCTTCCCACAGCTTGTAGGCGACGTCGCAATATTCCTCGGCGCGGGCGTAGCGCTCGTCATGCTCCTCGAGATGATCGAGGCCGAAGTTGCGCGCGGCATTTTCGAGGATGCCGGTGACGATGTTCCAGCCGGCGCGGCCGTTCGACAGATGATCGAAGGTCGACATCCGCCGCGCGAAGTTGAACGGCTGTTCCTGGACGATCGAGCTGGTGATGCCGATGCCGAGATGCTCGGTCGCAAGGATCAGCGCCGCGGCGAGGATCAGCGGGTCGTTGCTCGGGATCTGCAGCCCTTCGCGGACGAATGTCTCCCAGCCGCCCTTGTAGTCGCCGTACAACCCGGAGACATCGGCGAGGAACAGAGCGTCGAACCGCCCGCGCTCGAGCAGCCGGACGAGCTCGACCCACATCTTGAGATCGTTGAACTCGGCCTGGCGCGCATCCGGATGGCGCCAGGTGCCATGCCAGATGTGCGAGCCGGTGTTCATCGCGAAGGCCGAGAAGATCAGGCGCTTGGGCGCTCCCTTCGGCCTCCGCGCTGTCGCCATCAGGCCGGCTTGACCGCCTTGATCGTCTTCACGACGTCGAGGAAGATGTTGTTGACCTCGATGATCCTGAAGCCGGCGAGGCGGACATTGTCTGTCGTCCTGCGGTTCATCGACGGGCCCATCCGTTCACTCAGCAGCGTCATGATATTCATCATATAGCGAAACGGATACCAGCGGCTGCCGGTATGCTCGAACATGAACAGCTCACCCCCCGGTTTCAGCACGCGCTTGAGCGCTTTCAGTCCCTCGACCGGATTGGGCACCGAGCAGAAGGTGCAGCTGGTGTAGATCTGGTCGAAGCTGTCCGGCTCGAACGGCATCTCATGGACGTCCATCACCTCGGCGCGCAGATTGCCGTCATAGCCCGCGATGCGGTCCTTCGCGATCTCCAGCATCTTCGGGCTGATATCGATCGCGACGATGTCCTGGCCCGGCGGAAAGGCGGCGATGTCGAGCCCGGTGCCGAGCGCGAGGAACAGGATCTTGCCCCGCATATTGGCGTAGAGCGCTTCCTTGAACGGCCGCCAGCGGACCTCGCCGCCGCCGCCCGCCATCAGGTCGAAGTTCGGCGCGACCTTGTCCCATTTCTTCTGGGTGATGACATCGACCATCTCAGCGCTCCCTGGCTTCGCGCGTCACCCCGCGCAGCAATGTATTGGCGGCCCAGACGAAGAAGATGGCGGCCATGCCGCTGGCAGCACCGAGCAGCGCCGCCTGGCCCGGCGTCAACACCGCCATCGCCGCGCCCATGCCGACGACCATGCCGCTCAGCTCACCCGAGAACATCAGCGGCACCATCACCTCCATCGCCCCGAGCTTGATCCCGATCGGGAAGAACAGGATCAGCCCGACGACGGTGCCGACCGGCATCATCGCGAACATCGCGATCCACATGTTCCAGCTCGGGCTGACGATCGCCCAGCAGATCAGCCCGACGATCGCGCCGACCGCGAGATTGGCGAGGAAATCGCCAAGCACGAAAAAGAGTCGATGATCCAAGGCATCCCTCCGCATTGTCTAGCCGCGAGCAGTCTTTCGCGCTTTTCGGCAGCTCCGTCAGCCTAGCCATATCGGCCTGCCGCGCAACCGCCGCGAACGCAATCCGGCCGGCTAAGGTGCCAAGGTCAGGCGGCAGCAAGGCTCGATCAGCCCGGTTGGCGGGTAAAATTCATCGCCGTAATAGACGAAGCCGAGCCTGCTCAGCAGCTTGCCCGAGGCGTGGTTGTCGGGATGATGGCCGGCCATCAGGCTGGTCGCGCCGGTGGTTGGCGCCCAGGCGATCACCGCGTTGGCCGCCTCGAGCGCATAGCCCTGGCCCCAGGCCTCGCGGCGCAGGTGAAAGCCGAGCTCGAAGTCGTCCGGCCCTTTCGTCCTCGGGCGAAGGCCGCAGCAGCCGAGATGTGCGCCATCCTCGCGTCGGAAGATCGGCCAATATTGCACGCCGAAGCGGTGCAGATTGGCAATCTCCTCGGCGAGCCGCTGCAGCACGTCAGCGTCGGCGAACGGTCCGCCGCTGAACCGGGTAACCTCCGGATCGCCCCAGATCGCCCGGATCAGCGCCTCGTCGTCCGCGCGCCATGCGCGAAAGCCGATGCGCTTGGTGGTCAGGAAATATTCGCTCAACGCGCTACCACGAGGATCGTCGCTCGAAGGCGGCGCGTATGCGCGCGAACCGCGTCTCGATCTCCGGCCAGCCCTGGGCGTGGGTCAGGGTGTAGAACTCGCCATCGGCTAGGCCGCGGATGGCGTTCCGGCCCGCTTCGGCCGGCGATTGCATGCCCCAGCTTGCGAACATCTCGGCCAGCTCCGGCGGCACCTCGGCGAGCTGGCTGGCGGCGGAGTCGCCGCCAAGGCTCGGTGGGCGCGACAGCCGGGCCATTTCGGTCGCCATCGGGCCGGGGCAGATCACGCTGACGCCAATGCCGTGGTCGCGCAGCTCCAGCTCCAGCGCCTCGGCCATGCCGATCAGCGCATATTTGATCAGATTATAGGCGCCCTGGCCGGGCAGCATCCACAGCCCGTTGGTCGAGCTGGTGATCGAGATATGGCGCTCGCCACTCTGGCGCAGCATGCGCGGGACGAAGGCGCGGATGCCGTTCGCCGGCCCTTCGAGGTTGATCGACGACATCCATCGCCAATCGGCGCTGCTCATCTCCGCGAGCGCGCCGCGTTGCCAGACGGCGGCATTGTTCATCAGCAGCTGGACGCTGCCGAACCTGTCATAGGCGGCTGCGGCAAGCTGCTCGACCGCGGCGGGGTCGGCGACATCGACGTTCACCGTCAGCACCTCGACGCCCCGCCCACGAACTTCCGTAGCGGTCTTCGCGGCGCCCTCGTCGTCGCGGTCGGCGATCACGATGTTCATGCCGCGCTCGGCCAGCGCGAGCGCCATGCCCGACCCCAGTCCGTTGCCGCCGCCGGTGATCACGGCGCATTTGCCCGCGAACTCCTTCATCGCGTCGCGCCTTTCGCTACCACAGGGGCCGTTGCTGGAAGGCGGCGCGGCGGTCGCGGATGATGCGGTCGCGCTCGGCCGGGGTGACCAGCCTGGTGCCCGGCGGCAGCGACTTGCGGACATCGGCGAGCGCCACCTTGCGCACGCTCGGCACCGGCTGGCTGTCGCAGTCCATCCAGCGCCCCTGGACCACGCCCTGCGGATAGCCGGCGGTATCGAGCCAGTTCGCCACGCCGGGGTCTTTCGCCGAGATCACTACCCGCAGCACGCCGTCGGCATCGGGCCTGGCTTGGCTGTCGTTGAGGCTGCTGTGATTATTGGTCCAGTCGGTCGTCTCGTAGATCGCGTTGGTCAGCAGGATCGAGCTGTAATGGCATTTCGCCGGCACCTTGGCCTCGACGATCAGCGCTTCGTTGTCGGTCAGCTCATAGGCGCCTTCATAATAGAACTGGCCGACCAGCCCGCCATTCCGCGCCATGTCCATGACCTTGAGCTTGTTGATATAGCCCTCGTTGCGCAGGTTGATCCCGCGGTTCATCAGCAGCATGGCGATGAAGCCGGTCTGCACCGGCAGTCGCTCCAGTCGCGCCTGCAGTTCGGCGGCGCTGGTGCGCGGACGGGTGACCGGCCGGTCGACCCGCTCGATCGAGACCGCCGGATCGCGCTCCTTCGCCCAGTCGCTGCCGACCATGCGCATCAGCAGCTTGTTGGTCGTCGGCAGCAGCGGCCACCAGGGGCCGGTGTATCCGCCCGGCCGCTTCGCGCTGAGCATCACGTCGAACTGGCCATTGGCGTCGACCGGCAGCGCATTGATGCCTTGATAGCCTGCCGCACCGCCGGCGATCAGCGCCTTGTTGCCGGTCTCATAGGGGAAGGGGCCCATCTGGCCGATCATCGCGATGCGCGCCGAACCGCGTCGCCCGCGCAGGCGATAGACCCCGTCGGGCGCGACCCGGGCGATGCGGTAGATCGTGTCGGAATTGACCTGACCGACATTCAGCACCTGGTTGTAGAGCGGCAGGAAGACGGGATGGTCGACGTCGGCGCCCAGCGCCTCCAGCGAGGAGGAGGCCAGCGCCTCGATCATCAGCCGGCCGACCTCGGCACGGATTTGCGGGTCCGCGCGCATCTCCGGCGGCAGCTTGGCGAGCACCGCGTCGGGCATCGTCCGCAGCCCATCGACCAACCTGTCCCAGCCGGGGATCGCCGGCACAGCTTGCTGGACTGGAGCCGCGGCGAGCGCAGGGGTGGCGATCAGCGCCAGTAATCCGAGGCAGCCGCCGGTGATCCGTCCCGTCGCCATGATCCGCTCCCCTGTGTTCGTCGCCTTGGTCTGACTCGATCGGTAGGTCTCGTCCAGCCGGCCGGGCGCGGCCATTCGTTATTCGCAATTGCGCATGTGTTGAGTGAGGGGTGCGGGCCGACGTATCGCGCCTTATTGTCGACCGATGGTCGATGTGACCACGCAGGAGAGCGCCATGGCGTCCGACCTAGCCTCGCTGATCAGCCGGATCGAGGCGCTCGAGCGCAACCAGATCGAGGATCGCCGCCGGCTCCAGCGGCTTGAGGACATCGAGGCGTTGCAGCAGCTCAAATACCGCTATTTCCGGGCGCTCGATTCAGCCGACATGGATTTGCTCGCCAGCCTGCTGACCGAGGATTTCCACTGCCGTTTCCAGAGCGACCGCTTCGACATGATCTGCAACGACCGCGCCGAATATCTCGCCAGCATGGCGACGTTCTTCGACGCCAACAAGGCGACCCAGCATCAGGGCCATCACCCGGAGATCACGATCGGCGAGGACGGCAACAGCGCGGCCGGCATATGGTACCTCCAGGACTTCGTCCACAATGTCGAAACCGGCTGGTTCCTGATGGGGACCAATTTCTACCGGGACAGCTACGTCCGCACCGCGGAGGGCTGGAAGCACCGCAGCAGCTTCTGGACGCGCCATGTCGAGATCAGCGAGCAGCTGCCGTTCAAGCCCAATTACACCGGGCGCTATCTGAAGACCTACGGCACCGCGCCGGCGAGCTGAGACAGAGCCAGCTTCCTTCTCCCTTTCGTCATTCCCGCGAAAGCGGGAATCCAGAACACCTAGCATTCAGGCGTTGACGTCAAGGATGGGGCTATGGCCGCTGGATTCCCGCTTTCGCGGGAATGACGAGAAAGAATTCTGCGGACAGGCTCGCTCCAATCCTCAGGCGAAGCGGCTCGCGGCGATCCGGCCGGTGGTCGGCGTGTCGGTGCCGTCGGGGTGCTGGATCATTCGATCGGTGCCGCTCAGCCGGCGGAAGCGCGGCGGGTTGCGCGCGATCATTTCCGGGGTGATGCGCAGCGCCGGATCGGCCTCGCCCTTGTACATGTACCAGCGGCTGTAGAAGCACAGCAGCCCGATGCGCAGGCCCGGGTTGAGCCGCGGCACGCCGCCGTGCCAGGTGTTGGCGCCCCAGACCAGGATCGAGCCGGCCGGCGCCTCGACCGGTTTGAACAGCGACAGATCGACCGCTTCGGCCGGCGTCGGCGGGCGGCAGAGGTGATGGCTGCCGTCGACGAAGCAGGTCGCGCCGTTCTCGCGGCTGTAGTCGGTCAGCATCCAGGTCGCGTTGGCCACGCCGGGGACCTGCGGCAATGGCGAGGGCTGGCCGACCGCGTCGACGTGCATCTCCAGATGCTGGGTGCCCTGGCTCTTGATGATGCCGCCGACCGAGCTGATCAGGCAGCTCTCGCCGAGCAGATAGTCGATCAGCGCGAGCGCCGCCTCATTGGCAACCGCCTGTTCGATCACCTCGCCTTCATAGAGAATGCCCTCGACCGAAATGCCCTCGCCGAACGACATCAGCCGGGTCGGATCGCTCAATCCCTTGTCGACGTCGGCGGTGACGCCGTGGGTGCGTTCGTTGACCTCGATGACCTTGTCTCGCAGCTTGCGGATGAACTCCGGCGGGCCGACCTTGTCCGGCTCGATCACGGTCCAGCCCTTGGTGTCGAGCTCCCAGGCATGGCGTTGCAGGCCGAGCCGATCGATCGTCGCGAAGACCCGCTGCTCAGCGAGCCGCGCGGCGATGATGTCAGCTTCGCAGATATTCGAAAACGCGCAGAAATCGGCCGGCGCCTGATCCGCGCGGGTGCTCGGCACCTCGTTGAACACTGCCTTGGGATTCGCCGCCATGGCCTCACGCCTCTCCTCACTCGTCGCATGGCCAGTCTATCGAGCCGACCGCGGCCAGCTTGATCTCACGCGCCATCTACTGCGGCAAGGCGAACACCGTCAGCGTCTTGCTCCCCTGCGGCTGCGGAATCTCGGGGGTATAGCCCTTGCTGAACAGGTCGAGCGGCGTGCCGGTGCCAGAAATGACCGCGACATATTGCCGGCCGTCGACCGCATAGGTGATCGGGAAGGTGCTCGGCGAGGCGGTCAGCCGGACCTGCCACAGCGGCTTGCCGGTCGCGCTGTCGAGCGCTCGGAACCAGCGGTCGCGCCCGCCCTCAAAGACGATGCCGCCTGCGGTGCCCACGGCCGCGGCTGACTGGCCCGCGCGATAGAGATTCTGCCAGGCGACCTTGCGCGTCTTCAGGTCGATCGCGATCATCCGGCCGAAATTGCCGCCGATGTTCGGCACGTCGGCGCGTTTCTGGATGAATTCGCCGAACGCATCCGGCGACATCGCATCGGCCTCGCCCTTGGCCATGCCGAGGTCCATGCAGGTGATCGTCATCGGCATCAGCAGCAGGCCGCTCGACGCGTCATAGGAGGTCGCCGGCCAATTGCGGAAGCCGAGCGTGCTCGGGCAGATCCGCTTCACCTTGCCGATCTCGGGATATTGCGCGGGGTCATAGCGCTTGCGCCCGGTCTTCGGGTCGATCGCGGTGATGAAATTCTGCAGGCCGAGATCCTGCGACCAGAGATATTGGCCGGTCTTCGCATCGAGCGCCTCGATGATCCCGACCTTGCCGGCGGTGACGATCGCCTTATGCGGGCCGCTCGGTGTCGGCAGCGTGATGACGCTGCGCTCGAACGCCCAGTCGAGATCCCAGACGTCGCCCGGCTCGTGCTGGTAATACCAGACGAGTTTGCCGGTATCGGGATCGAGCGCGATCGTGCTGTCGGTGTAGAGCCCGTCATCCGCGCCCGTCAGCCCCGGCCGGCGGTTGAGCAAGGTCGACGGCATGTAGGTCTGGCCGGTGCCGACATAGACCAGATTGGTCTCCGCATCGTAGCTCGGCGTGGTCCAGACCGAGCCGCCGAAGCGCCTGTCGAGCGGCGCGTTGTTCCATGTGTCGGCGCCGCCCTGGCTGGGCCGTTGCAGGGTGTTGAAGCGCCAGACCTCCTTGCCGCTCGCGGCATCGAGCGCGACGACGAAGCAGCCGCCGGGATAGACCCCGCCCTGGCAGCCGGCGACCGGCTGGATGATCTTGCCACGCACGACCAATGGCGCGGCGGTGAGCTGGATCTGGTCGCCGTCCTTGCCGATCTGGTGGTCCCAGACCAGCTTGCCGGTCCGCGCGTCGAGCGCGAGGACGTGATTGTCGAGCGTCGGCACGTAGAGATTGCGGCCGTAGAGCGCCATGCTGCGCGGCTGGTTCATCGGCACGCGCTGGGTCACCGCCGGCCGATCGAACGACCAGATGAGATCGCCGTTGCGCCCGTCGATCGCCGAGACGGTGTTGCTGCTGTGGACGAACAGCACGCCGTCATGGACCAGCGGCGCGATCGCATTGCTGCCGGTGCCGAGCGCCAGGCTCCACGCCAAGCCCAGCTGTGCGACATTGGCGCGGTTGATCATCGTCAGCGGGCTGAAGCCGAGCGTCGATTGCGTGCGCCGCCACGCAAGCCAGTCGCCGGGCGGCGGATCGCGCAGCATCGCCTCGGTCACCGGGGCGAGCTTCGCGCCGATCGCGGCGATGCGCTTGCGCGTGGCGATGGCGGTCGCGTCGTCGACCGTGTTCAGCTCGCCAGCCGCGGCCGCCTGCTGCTCGACGGTCCTCTGTCCCGGCGCCGCGACGAGTGTCTCGGCCGGCAGATGGTTCTGCGCGCGGACGTAATTGCCGATCGCCTCATAGGCCTTTGGTTCGAGCCCGCCGGGCTGGTTCAGCGGCATGGTCTTCTGGATATAGGCGAGGAAGGCGCCCGGCGGCTGGCTCTTCCATTTCGCGACGAAACCCGCGCCGCGCAGCGCCGGGCCGACATTCGGCCCGACCGCGCCGCCCAGGGTCGGCCCATGGCAGCCGGCGCAATGAGCGGCATAGGCGTCGGCGCCGCTGTCCGGCGCAGGCGGGGCGGCGAGGGCGGCGGAGAGGGCGGCAAACGGAAGCAGCAGCGCAATGAAACGATGGGCCAAGCGACGTCCTCCCCGAGGCGTCGGTCGCGCCCCCGCGCGCCTTGGTAGCCGGGAAATCACCGCGAGGGGAAGGAGATCCGCGCGGCGGCCGCACCGGACTTGACCGCGCCGCCGTTAAAGTCATTACTGCAGCGCAATATGTCGGCCAGGGGGGATGGCGACGTGACAGGAGAGGGTGCTGCGTCGGAAGGCGTCGTCGAGGAAGGGGCTCCGATGCCGAAGACTGACAGCAACCTCGCGCCGGATCGCGACGAGTTCGATCGCGCGCTGCGCCGCGCCTACAGCCTTCATCGCGACAATGACGGCGGCAAGGTCGCCGACTACATCCCGGAGCTGGGCAAGGCCGCAGCCGACGATTTCGGCCTCGCGCTCGCGACCGTCGGCGGCAAGCTCTACACCATCGGCGAGGCCGAGGTGGAGTTCACCATCCAGTCGATCTCCAAGGCCTTCATGTTCTGCCTGGCGATCGAGATCGCCGGGCATGACTTTGTCGCCAAGCGCGTCGGCATCGAGCCGAGCGGCGATCCATTCAACGCCATCGTCTTCGACGACCAGAACCGGCCGTTCAATCCGATGGTCAACGCCGGGGCGATTGCCATCGCCGGGATCATCTACAAGAAGCTCGGCTCGGATTCCTTCGACTTCATCATGGAGCGATTCAGCTGGGCCGCCGGGCGCCAGCTTAGCCTCAACGAGAAGGTGTTCAAATCCGAGGAGCAGACCGGCCATCGCAACCGCGCGATCGCCCATCTGCTGCTCGCCGCTGGATCGATGGCGGTGAAGCCCGAGCGGGCGCTCGATCTCTATTTTCGTCAATGCTCGATCAGCGTCACCGCCGCCGATCTCGCGCGGATGGGCGCGACCATGGCGAATATGGGCAAGAATCCGGTGACGCGGAAATCCGCCTTCGACCTGTCTGCGGTGCGCAGCACGCTGGCGGTGATGTTCACCTGCGGCATGTATGATTACGCCGGCGCCTGGGCCTATGACGTCGGCGTGCCGGCGAAGAGTGGTGTCGGCGGCGGGATCTTTGGCGTGGTCAATCGTCAGCTCGGCGTCGCCAGCTACGCGCCGCGGCTCGACGCCCATGGCAATTCGGTGCGCGGCGTCGCCGCCTTCGAGACGCTGGCCGATGAGTTCGGCCTCCACGCCTTCGACTGCACCAACATCGGCTCGTCCTACGTCAGCAGCCTGATCCGCTGACGGCGGTTTAGCTTAGTCGCGCGGTGCGCCGGCGGTGTGCCGGGAAACCGGCTGGGCCGGGTTGTTCGGCACGCACATATTGGCGACCAGCGCCGAGGTGTTCGCATCGCTCGCCGGATGCCATTCGCCATTGTCGCAGACCAGCGCCTGGCCATTGCCGACGCACAGCGCCGCACCCGGCGAGAACAGACCGCCTGCCCACATGCAGGGCGGCTTAGTCGTCGGGTTGTCGGCCAGCGCGGGAGTGGCGAGAAAGCCAAGGAGCAGCAGCGCGCCGCCCGCCTTGAGACCAGTCATGGGATCATCCCCTGCATTTTCTAATGGTTCGGCAGCCGCGCAACGATAGTCGTTCCGCGCCGACAACATCGGACGGTTGGGCACCCAAATCTACTGGGGGAAAATAGCCATTGCCTCCAGGTTTCGGCCCTGGGCGCTGCCAGATCCACCAGGGGCAAATTACAGGGTTGGACGTCGCATCTGTAATGATCTAACATGTCCCCTCGGGGGAGCTTCCGCCGGATGCGGCAGGCCGTCCCAACGGGAGATGAAAGAATGAAATTCAAGCTCGTCATTGTCGCAGCCGCCGGCCTGGCGCTCGCCGGCTGCCATAAGCCTGCCAGTGATAATGCCGCGGCGGCCGCGGACAATGCTGCGGCGGCTGCGGACACCGCCGCTGCTGCCGCCGACAATGCCACCGCGGCGACCGACAACGCTGCCGGCGCGATGGATAACGCCGCCGCCGCCACCGATAATGCGGCTGCGGCCACGAACAACGCCGCCGCCCCGGCGGCCAAATAGTCATAAGCGTCGGCCGCCGGCCTGTTGTCGGACGGCCCAGACTACCCTAGCGACTGACGGCGCCTTCGGGCGCCGCCTTCTTGTCAGCGCACCGCGGCGGTCGTGGCTTTGACGATATCGTCGGCGAGCTTGCCGGTGATCTCCGACAGATGGTCGAAGCTGGCTTCATAGCCGGCGAGACCCTGGCTCATCGAGCGCAGCTCGGCCTCCAGCCCATGCAGCTCGGCCTCGGGCAGCATCACCTCGATCACGTCCCAGTGCGACCAGCCGTCCTGGGCGTTGATCCCGAGCATCTGACCGCGTCGGCTGGCGACCGCCGAATTGACCTTCGACGAGGCGCTGCCGGGCGTGCGTACGGTTACCTTCGAGACCGGTTCGAGCAGGATCGGCGAGGCAGCGGCGAGCGCTTCCGACATCGCGATCCGCCCGGCGGTGCGGAACGCCAGTTCCGAGCTGTCGACGGTATGGAAGGAGCCGTCGATCAGCGTCACCGCGACATCGACCACTGGAAAGCCCAGCGGACCCTTCTGCATCGCGTCGCGCGCGCCCATCTCGACCGCCGGGATCCACTGCTTGGGGATCGCGCCGCCGGTGATCTTGTCGTCGAACTTGAAGCCTTCGCCGCGCGGCAGCGGGCGCACCTCGATGACGCAGTCGCCGAACTGACCATGGCCGCCCGACTGCTTCTTGTGCCGCCCGCGCTGGGTCACCGCCTTGCGGATCGTCTCCTTGTAGCCGACCGAGGGCCGGCTGGTGTTGACCGCCACGCCATAGCGGCGGTTGAGCCGGTCGAGCGCGACCGCGAGATGCTCGTCGTTGATGCCGTGCAGCAGCGTCTCGCCGGAGGCATCGTCCTGGCCCCAGCTGAGGCAGCCATCCTCCTCGACGATGCGGTTGAGCGCGGTCGACAGCCGGACCTCGTCCTTGTGATCCTTGACCTCGATCGCCAGCGCGCAATTGGCCACCGGCCGCGCGATCGTGATCGCCCCGGCGGCGATCGGCTGGCCGACGCCGATGACCTCGCCGGCCTGCAGGCCTTCGGTCTTGGCGATGCCGACGATGTCGCCGGGCTCGGCGCGGTTGAGCTTGGTCGTGCCGCTTCCCTGCAGCGCGAACAGGCTGCCGGCGCGAACCCGCTGGCCGCCGTTGCGGACAAGATCGGCGCCCTCGGTCAGCGGCTTGCCGAAGACGCGGGCGAGCGCCAGCCGGCCGATCGCATTGCCGTGCAGCACCTTGAACACCGATGCCGCGCCGCCCTCGATGCCGAGCCGGGCCGCGGTCTGGCTGGCGCTCGGCGTGTCGTGCCGCAGCATCTTCAACAGGCGCCTCACGCCAAAGCCGTTCAGCGCCGAGCCGAACACCACCGGCGACACCAGGCCCGCCGCGGTCTCGCGGCTGAGATCGCTGAAGATCGTGTCGAGGCTCGGCTCCTCGTCGGAGACGAGCTGCTCGAGCAGGACATCGTCGTGATCGGCAAGCTGCTCCAGCATATGGAAGCGCGCGGCCGTTTCATCGTCCTTGAGCGTCTCGTCGAGCGGGATCAGCTGTGAGGGCTTGCCCGCTTCATATTGATAGGCGCGCTCCAGCGCGAGATCGATATAGCCGGCGACCCGCTCGCCGTCGCGGATCGGCCGCTGGCGGGCGACCAGTCGGGGCGCGGCCATCGGCTGCAATGCCTCGAGCAGCTCGTCGATGCTGCCGCGTGCCTGGTCGATCTTGTTGACGAACAGCGCATAGGGAAGATGGATCGATTCAAGCCGGCGCAGCACCGGCTCGACCAGCGGCGCGCGCACCGGATCGGGATCGACCACCACCACCGCGAGATCGACCATCGGCAAGGCGGTCGATGCGTCGGCGGCGAAGCCGGTCGAGCCGGGCGAGTCGACGAGGGCGAAATGGTCGCCCATCCAGTCGAAGCCCAGCAGGTTGAGCTCGGTCGATCCGCCGCGCGCCCGCGCTTCGGCGCTGGCGTCTCCGGTGCTGGTGCCGGCGTCGACCGCGCCGAGTCTGGGGATTGCGCCGGCTATGAATAACAGGGCTTCGGCGAGGCTGGTCTTGCCGGTGCCGGCGGGCCCGACAAGAGCGATGGCTCTAGCGCCGTTGGAGGTTCCTTCCATGGCTGCTCTCCTGCTCGTCACCCGTCGCTCAAAGCGCGGGTTGATCAGGTCAGCCAGCCTCTCCCTCTGCGGCCCGGAAGGCAAGTCCGTTCATCGTTAAATCTCGCCTGCTCACACCAAATCCGCGGGCGCGAGCCGTCCAACATCTCGTAGCCTGGCTGGAATCTGTCAGCGATTTTCCCGGCCAGCGCTCGCGCCCTCGTATAATCTCGCTGAAGCGACAGAGAAGCAGGAGCGGATCGATGGCGGGCAAATTGCAGGACAAGGTCGCGATCGTCACCGGCGGCGGTCAGGGACTCGGCTTCGGCATGGCCCAGGCCTTCGCCGACGAAGGCGCGAAGCTGGTGCTGACGGGCCGCGTCCAGGAAAAGCTCGACGCCAAGGCCGAAACTCTGCGCGCCCAGGGCGCCGAGGTGCTGGCAATCGCCGGCGATGTCGGCAAGCGCAGCACCGCGAAGGATACGGTGGCAAAGACGCTCGCCGCCTTCGGCCGGCTCGATATCCTGGTCAACAACGCCCAGACGTTGTTTCCGCACAAGCCGCTGCATGAAACCGACGACGATCAGCTTGAAGCGGCGATCCAGTCCGGCCTGTTCGGCACGATCTACTTCATGCAGGAGGCCTATCCCGCGCTCGCAAAGCAGGGCGGGTCGATCATCAACTTCGGCTCGCTGCTCGGCGTCACCGGCGGGGTCGGTTGCGGCGCCTATGCCGCCGCCAAGGAAGGCATTCGTGGTGTCTCGCGCGTCGCCGCGCGCGATTGGGGGCAGGACAATATCCGCGTCAATACGATCTGCCCCGGCGCGCTCAGTGAGACCTTTCTGTCCTTCTTCGAGAAGAACCCCGATCAAAAGCCGATCTACGAAAGCCAGACCGCTTTGAAGCGCTTCGCCGATCCGGTCGACGATCTCGGCCGGCTCGCCGTCTTCCTCGCCGGCGACGATTGCTTCCTCACCGGCCAGACGCTGCACTGCGACGGCGGCCAGCTGATGCACTGAGGATGTGCCCCTCCGGGAGCGCGCCAGGGTGCTAACCCGCCCTTAACGTTGCTGCGCCATGATCGGCCGTTGCCTCGGGCAGATGGACGGAGATCGCGGTCTGTACGCTAACCGCTTGGTTCTGGCCCATGATTTGGAGCCGAATCTCGGTGCGGTCCTCAAGACCGCGCTGGATGCGGTCGTGGTCATGCGCTTCGACGGCACGATAGCCGGCTGGAACGAGGTTGCCGCCGAGACCTTTGGCTGGACGTTCGACGAGGTACGCGATCGTCCGATGAGCGAGTTCATCATCCCGCCGCGCTATCGCGAGGCGCATGAGCGTGGGCTTGTCCATCATCTTGCGACCGGCGAAGGCCCGGTCCTCAATACCCGGTTCGAGATCGAGGCGCTGCATCGCGACGGTCATGAAATACCGATCGAGCTGTCGATCACGTCGACCACGCAGTTCGGCGAGGTCGTGTTCCTCGGATTTCTTCGCGACATTTCCGAACAGCGCGCGGCGGCGCAGCGCCAGGCGCTGCTGGTCGCCGAGCTGAATCACCGGGCGAAGAACCTGCTCGCGGTGGTCTCGGGCATCGCCCATATGACGCTCAGCGGGTCGGGTACGCTCGACGAATTCGAGACGGCCTTCATCGGCCGTCTCCAGTCGCTCGATCAGGCGCATGAAATTCTCACCGCGGCGAGTTGGGAAAAGGCAGCGATCGGCAAGCTCGCCGCGACGCTGCTCAAGCCATATATCGCTGACGGACGCGCAGTGATCGCGGGACCAGAGGTGATGCTTGGGCCGCGTCAGTTTATCAGCCTCGGCATGGTCCTGCACGAGCTCATCACGAATGGGGTCAGGTTCGGCGCGCTGTCGACATTGCGGAACCGGCTGTCGCTGTCCTGGACAGAGTGCGAAGACGAGGTGGCGATCGAGTGGGTCGAGGCCTGCCACCGCCCGGTCTCGCCGCCGGCGCGCCAGGGCTTGGGGACACAGATGATCACGCTCGGCGTTCGCCATGAGCTCAAGGGCGAAAGCGAGCATGATTGGCGTCCGGACGGATTGACCTTTCGGCTACGATTCAAGCGGATTTGATGGGGGGTAGCATGCGGTCAGACCCGATCTCCGAATTGTCCACGGATGGCCCGTCGGACCTTCGGCCGGTGCTCGCCGAGGAGAGCCTCGACGTGCTGCCGCTGGCCACGGCGATTCTGGTCGTCGAGGATTCGGCGATGATCGCTTGGACGGTCGAGAGCTTTCTCGGGCAAATGGGCTTCACCGACATCGTCATGGCCTCAACCGGAGAGGAGGCCGTGGCGCTGGCCCGAAAGGCACCACCGGGCCTGATCGTCAGCGATATCAATCTCGGTGCCGGGGCAGACGGTATCGATACCGCCATCGCCATTACCAGCGATGGCCATATCCCGGTGCTGTTCGTGTCGGCCTATGCCGATGATGCCGTGCGCCAGCGGATTGCCAGCCACCTGCCGCTGGCCGGGCTGCTCTGCAAGCCAGTCCAGCGCGACTCTTTTCAGGCAGCCGTCCGTAACCTGCTGGCGCCGTCCGCGCAGTAGACCTGTGTCGGGCTAACGGACGCCCTTCGGCAGCGCATAGGCGACGATCGCATCGCTCGGCTTGCTGCCGAGCAGCGGCGCGCCGCCGGCCGGGATGACGACGAACTGGCGGCCGCTCTTTGCCGACCAATAGGTCATCGGGCTGGCATGCCCGCCGCCCGGCAGGCGCGCGCTCCACAGCTCCTCGCCGCTGCGCACGTCGATCGCACGGAAGCTGCGCTCGATCGTCGCACCGATGAACACCAGCCCGCTGCGCGTGGTCAGCGAGCCGCCGAGCGTCGGCACGCCCATGGTGATCGGCAGCAGCGACGGGATGCCCCAGGGGCCGCTGTCTCGCGCGGTGCCGAGCGGCTTCGACCAGATCACCTTGCCCGACCTGAGATCGACCGCGGTCAGCTGACCGAAGGGCGGCTTGGTGCAGGGCGTGTAGAGCGGCGAGAGGAACGGCCGCATATTCGCCGCATAGGGCGTCTTCGATTGCGGCAGCGCGCCGATCATGCTGCGGACCGGTCCCTGGCCATAGGGCAGCAGCTTCATCTTGTCCGCCGCGGCGCGTGTCATCAACTGCAGGTAATTGCCGACGCGATTGGAGTTGACGATCATCACCATCCGGCGGCGATCGATCGACACGCTGCCCCAATCCATCCCGCCCATCGTGCCGGGCCAGATCACCACCGGCTTGTCGAGCCCCGGCGGCGTCCCCGGCCCGTCGTAGCGCGCGCGTTTGAACAGGATGCGGCAATAGAGCTGGTCGATCGGCGTCAGCCCCCACATGTCGCTCTCGCGCAGCAGCGGCCCGCGGAAGGACGGCATGGCGTCGGAGAAGGGCTGGGTCGGCGACAGATGCTCGCCGGGCGCGATGCCACCCTGCGGCGCTGACTTCTCGACCACCGGCCGCAATGGCTGGCCGGTCGCGCGATCGAGCACGAACAGTTCGCCGCGCTTGGTCGGCTGGATCAGCGCATGCCGGACGCCGCCAGGCGTCGGCAGGTCGACCAGCGTCGGCTGCGAGGCCACGTCGTAATCCCACAGGTCGTGATGCCCGGTCTGGAAAGCCCAGCGCAGCGCGCCGGTCTCGGCGTCAATCGCCAGCACCGAGCTGGAATATTTGTCGTCGAACGGCCGCCGCTGGCCGCCGTAGTAATCCGGCGTCGCATTGCCGGTCGGAACATAGACCAGGCCGAGCGTCTCGTCGGCTGACATCGGCGCCCAGCTGTTGGGCGTGGCGCGGGTATAGTTCTCGCCGGGGCCCGGCTCGCCATGCTGGTCGGGGCGGCCCATGTCGAACGCCCAGGCGAATTTGCCGGTGGTCGCGTCAAAGGCGCGGATCACGCCCGAGGGCTCACCCCAATATTGCCCGTCGAGCACCCAGCCGCCGACCACGACCTTGCCGCGGACGAGGGCAGGAGCGGAGGTGACCATGTAGTAACCTGGGCCGACATCGCCCATGCCGGTCAGCAGCGAGGTCTGGCCGTTGCTGCCGAAATTGCCGCAAGGCTTGCCGTCGGCGGCATCGACCGCGATCAGTCGGCCGTCGACTGTCGCTTCGATGATCCGCCTGGCGCAGGCGCCGGTTGCATTCGGCACTGCGTAATAGACCACGCCGCGGCAGGCGCCGGACAGGATGTGGGTGGAATCGACACCCGCCTTGAAGCGCCAGTTCACATGGCCGCTCTCGGCATCGATCGAGAGGATGTCGTTGTAGCCGGTGCAGATGTAGACCGCGTCGCCGACCTTGAGCGGCGTCGCCTCGATCTTCTCCTTGCCGTCGTTCGGCAACCCGCCGACATGCACCGTCCAGGCGACTTGCAGCTTGCCGACATTGGCCGGCGTGATCTGGTCGAGCGGGCTGTAGCGCGTGCCGCCGGCGTCATTGCCGTAGTGCAGCCAGTCGCCCGACTGCGCCATGCCGTCGTTCTGCGCCGCGGGCGCGGTCGTTGTGCCAACCTGAAAGATCGGGTCGGCCGGCTGAGCCGACCAGCGGTGGAGCAGCGTGCCGCACACCGCGGCGATGCCGAGTCCGGCGACGAACACCGGCCAGCGGCTGAAGCGCATCTTGCCGGGTGGCGGGATCAGCCCCTTGTAGACCGGCGGCAGCAGGAAACCGAGGCCGAGGATCGCCGGCGCCGTCAGCCGGGCGTTGAGCGCCCAGCCGTCGAGCCCCGCTTCCCAGATCGCCCAGGCGACGGTGACGACGAAGAAGGCGCCGTAGAGCCACAGGCCACGGCGATCGCCGCGCCAGACCAGCACGGCGGTCGCGATCAACACCACTCCGTCGAGCAGATAGAAGGGTGAGCCGCCGAGCCAGAGCAGCTCGCCGCCGCCGGCGAGCAGGATCAGGCCGATGACCAGCAGGATCAGCGCGAAGCCACGGCGGACAATCATCGTCTATTCCAGTCCAAGGTTCGCGCGGCCCATGCTGCCGGCCTTCTTCATCCGCGCACGCGCCTGCTCTTCGGCGAGGAGATCGGCGGCGGAGGTGTGAAGCACATCGTCCTCGGTCAGCCGCCGGGTCAGCCTATGCCAGCGCGACACGCTCGGACCCGCCGCATCGATCAGCGTCGTCTCGCGCAGCGTAGGATCGTTCCAGGCTGCCGAGGCGGCGGCATCATCCGCGGTCCAGTAGACCGCGACATAGCGGAACTCCGGTTCGAACGGCATCATCTGGCCATGCGGGCGGAATGGCAGGAAGGCGCCGGCATGAACGCCGGGCCGCTGCATCGCCGCGGGAAAATAGCTGTCGCAATACCAGCGGCGCAGCTCGTCATCCTTGCCCGGCGCGGCGTTGAACTGCTCGAGGATGACGCCGCCCTGATGGACCTGCTCGATCGCATTGCTGCGCCAGATCATCGGATAATAGTAGAAGTCGTTGATCATCGAGGCATCGAAGGCCTCGCTGATATGCATCCACACCGTGTCGGCGGCATCGCGATGCGCCTGGGTGAACAGCTCCGCGCTATAAGCCTCGTAGAGCGCGAGATATTGCCAGGGCCAGCCGGCCGGCAGCGGCCCGGCCTGATCTTCCGCCGCGCTGAACCGCTGGACCGCGAGCGAGCCGCGGTAGCGCAGCGCATCGCGCAGGTGAACGTTGGTGTACCAGTCGCTCATTTCCTCTTCGCGTCCGGGCAGCGCGCGCGACAGGACGACGAGAATGGATTCGATCATGCGCCCAGACCTCCGTCGACCGACAGCTCGGCGCCGTTCATGTAGCGCGCATCATCGCTGAGCAGGAAGGCGACGACGTCGGCGATGTCGGCCGGCTCGGCGACGCGGCCGAGCGGAGCCTCGGCCATCGCCTTGGCGCGGCCGCGCTCGCTCAGCATGGCGGTGTCGACCGAGCCGGGGTGAACCGAATTGACCCGGATGCCGAGCGCGCCGAACTCGACCGCGGCGACTTTGGTCATGCCGCGCACCGCCCATTTGGTGCCGCCATAACCGGCGATCGTCGGAAAGCCGCGCATGCCGCCGAGCGAGGAGATGTTGACGATCGCGCCGCCGCCGGTCCCGCGCATCGCGCGTGCGGCATGTTTCATGCCGAGCGCAGGGCCGCGTTGGTTGACGCGATACTGCCGGTCGAGCTCCTGGGCGGTGATGTCGATCAGATATTCATTCTTGATGTAGCCGGCGTTGTTGACCAGGCCGGTGAGCTTGCCGCCCCAGGCGACGACATCGGCGATGGTGTCGATCCAGCCCTGCTCGTCGCCGACATCCTGGATCGAGAAGCGCAGCCGGTCCTCGGGCGCGTTGAACCGGTTGGGGCGCGGCCGCACGTCGGTCGCCGCCACCTTCGCGCCGTCGGCCAGCAGCCGCTCGACGATCCCGCCGCCGATGCCGCCGGCGGTGCCGGTGACCAGCACCACCTGGCCTTCGAGATTGCGCGCCATGCCGCCCTTCCCACTACCCGCCAGCGGTGTGCGGCGGATGGGATGCGGTGGTCAAGCCGGGGGAGGGGTAGAATCGGCCAACGCTTGTAGGAAGCGGTCAGCGTCCTTCTCATTCGTCATTCCCGCGAAAGCGGGAATGACGACGTAAGGGCCTCAGGCGTTGACGCCGACCCGATTCCGCACCTCATCGAGATAGTCGATATGCTGCGCCAGCTCGGTGAAGCCGAGGCCCATGGTGACGATGCTGGCGGCATGCGCACCGCTGTCTTCCCAGCGTTTCAGTCCGTCGATCGTCGCATCGAGCGTGATGCCGTCGCCGCCGAACTGCTGGACCATATACTGCGCGCGGAAACCGCTCGCATCGCGCCCATTCTCGGCGAGCAATTCCTGCGTCCGTGCCCAGCCGGCGAGCGCGCTGTCGACGTCGGCGGCGAAGATGAAGCCGTCGGCGAGCCTCGCCGCGCGCGCATAGGCGGGCTCGGTGAAGCCGCCGCAATAGATTGGGATCTGCCGTCGCGGCAGCGGGTTGATGCCGCCACGGTCGACGCCGTCGAACTCGCCGTCGAAGGTCAGTGTCGGCTCGGTCCAGAGCCGGCGAAGAAAGGGGATCTGCTCGTCCAGCCGCTTGCCGCGCTGGTGGAAGTCATAGCCGAGCGCGTCGTATTCGACATAATTCCAGCCGGTGCCGACGCCGAGGTGCAGCCGCCCGCCCGAGAGCAGGTCGATCTCGGTGGTCTGCTTGGCGACCAGGATCGTCTGGCGCTGCGGCAGAATGAGAATGCCGGTGATCAGGTCGATCCGCCGGGTGATGCCGGCGATATAGGCGAGCGCGGTCATCGGTTCGTGAAACGGATGGGTGGCGTTGTACGGCCCATGCTCCCACAATGGCGGGTCGCGCTCGACCCCCGGCTCGGCGCCGACGACATGGTCGTAGATCAGCATATGGTCGAAGCCCATCTCCTCGATGGTGCGGGCAAAGCTGTCGAGCGCCGCCGGATCCCCGTTCAGCTCGACCTGCGGATAGACCGCCCCGATCTTCAGCATCGCTTCTCTCCTTCGTGGCGTTACAGCTTACAGCCCCATGCGCCGCTTGAAATCCGGCACCATCTCAGTCCTGACCGCCTGCGCGATATCGTTCCGACGATAGCCGAGCAGCGCGGTCTCGCGCGGATTGGTATTGTAGAACAGATTGCCGCCGCGGCCCCATGAGACGGCGAGGTCGGAGATCACCGGATGCTCCTCTTCGGTGCCGCCGACCGGTGGGCGGGGGCGGCCGAAACCGTCGAACATCGCGCCGAGATAATCGGCGAAGCTGATGTTCTCGCCGTTGACCAGATAGCTCGCGCCGGCCTCGCCGCGCGCAAGCCCGCCCTCGATCGCGTCGTCGAGCCCGTCGCCCGAGATGAAGGCGCAGCCGCCCGGCGGCAGCCATTGCGGCAGATCGGTCAAACCCGCCGCATAGGCGAGATAGGGGTCCCACAGGATCGAGCCCATGCCCGGCACCGCGCCCGCCACCCAGGGCGGGTTGATGCTGAACGCCCGGAAGCTCTCATCCGCCAGCGAGCGGATCGCCTCGTCCGACGCTTTTCGCGCGCGCATATAGGGGTCGCGCGCGGTCAGCTCAGGCGCCACCTGCGGATAAAAGGTGCCGATGTTGATCGCGACCGCGACGCCTGCCTCGCGCAACGTCTCGAAAAAGGCCGGCACCGCCTCGGCATTCGCGTGCCACATATAGCTGACCTCGTCCGAGCCCGGCGGCATCATCCGCACATCCTGGCCGGCAGCGAAGATCACCGCGTCGAAGGAGGAGAGGGCCGAGAGCGGCGTGTCGCCCGCCATATAGTCGAGCGTCACGAAATCGAGCTTGGGCAGCTCGGTCGTCGCCGGCGCCGGCCGCCGCCCGGCGATCACCACGCGATGGCCCTTGCCGCTCAACCTGAGCGCGGCATGGCCGCCGACCTGCCCGGTCCCGCCGACGATCAAAATCTTCATGCAAGTCTCCGGTGATCGATCAGGTCAGGCGATGCCGAGTCGACCGGCGGTGCGGGTGTTGAACTCGACGCTGAGCTGGCGCTTGCTGATCCGCCAGTGGCCGTTTTCGCGCCGCACCTCGTCAAGATAGCGCAGATACCAGGTGAGGTGCATCGGCAGCATCTCGTCATGCGAGATGTGCTGCGCCATGCAATAGGTCTCGGTGGTGCCGGTATCGCCGTCGATCTCGGCGAGGTGATTGACCATATAGTGCAGCGTCTGGCGGAACAGCTGGCGCGCGACCTCGGTGGTCCGCTTGATCTCCTCGCGGCCGCGATAGACGTCCTGCTCGTAGATCAGCACCGCATCCTCGGTGAAGATGCGGTCGAAGATGCTCGGGTCACCCTGGTCGACCGCCCGCGCATAGAGCAGCGACAGCTCATAGGTCTCGGGATTGAACGACGGCAGGCCCATCGACGCTCTCCTTGGCGGGCACATTTCTGAACTCAATCACTTTGGGCCCCAACGCCTGTGAGGCGCAAGCGGGTTAGCCCGGAAGGTCAGAATTAGATGTTTGTGATTAGGTCAGAGATCATGCTGACGGTCGATGATGTGGACCATATCAAGATTGCAAGGCGAAATAGATCCACAAACATGAACAGCACGGCGATAAAAACAAACAGCGCTGCGATCACGCGATAAGGGAGGAGAACGATATTTCCAAATATGATCATCGATCGGGCAGAGCTCTTCAACGATTTCGGAGTCTGCGGGCGCTTTCTGGCCTTTTTATCTGAGAGATACATATTGCGCGCAGCGCGCAGGTTGGCGCGTATTCGTCTCGGCGCAACTACAAGGGGATGCAGCGATTGGCCGCGTTCGCTTAAGCTTACAAACTTCGAGAGGTAGTATCCAAAGACGAGCGATATTGACCCATAGATTACGACGGGGTCTTTAAACGAAATGTTCAGGCCAAAGGCATCAAACGCGGACGGCCTGAAGTCCAGAAGATGCGCCATAACTAGAATTACGGCGAAGGCGATAGCACGGCTTTGAGCTTTTTCGGCGTCTGCCCACGAGGCAGCTCCAACCACGCTCGGATTAGTGCTCATCCGACCTTGGCGTGCGAGCTCAGCGCGAAGCCCTCGTACCCCTTCTCCGCGCTCTCGTCACACAGGTCGAGGTACTTCTTCCAGCCGCCGATATAGGGCGTGAACATGCGCGGCTTTCCCGCGACATTGTCGCCATTGTACCAGCTCTTGGCGAGCGGATAGAGCGTCTCGTCGGCGGCGCGGTTGACCTCGGCGACCCACCAGTCCTGCGCTTCGCGGGTCGGCTCGATCGCGCTCTGCTGGCGCTCGGACATGTAGTGGATGCAGTCGGCGATCCAGCCGGCGTTATGCTCGAAGGCGCCCATGGTGTTGCCGAGCACCGAGGGGCTGCCCGGGCCAGTGATCATGAACAGGTTGGGAAAGCCGTGGATGCCGAGGCCGAGGTAGTTGCCCGGACCGCCTTGCCATGCCTGCTTCAGCGTCTGGCCGCCGCGGCCGCGGATGTCGATCCGGTCGAGCGCGCCGGTCATCGCATCGAAGCCGATCGCGAGGACGAGGATGTCGAAGTTGTAGTCCTTGCCGCCGGCGCGAATGCCGGTCGCGGTGACCGTCTCGATCGGCGCCTCGGTGACGTCGACCAGGGTGACATTGTCGCGGTTGAACGTCTCGAAATAGCCGCTGTCGACACAGGGCCGCTTGGTGAAGATCGGATAGCTGTAGGGCAGCAGCTTCTTGGCGACCTCGGGGTTCCTGACCTTCGCCTTGATCTTGTCGCGGACGAAATCGCACAGCGTGTCGTTAGACGCCTTGTCGGTCATCAGATCCTTGAAAGTGCCGACGATGCCGAGCCCGCCGATCTGCCAGCGCTCTTCATAGCGCCGCTTGCGCTCTTCCTCGTCGACCTCGAGCGCGCCCTCCTCGGGCAGTGCGCTCATGATCAGGCCGAAGGCCGATTGGCGCTGCTGATGGTGGAGCGCGTCGCGGTTGTCGAACCAGTCCTGCGCCCGCTTGGGGTCGGTCGGGCCATTGTGCGACGGCATGGAGAAGGCAGCCGTGCGCTGGAACACGGTCAGATGCTTGGCCAGCTCGGCGATCACCGGGATCGACTGGATGCCGGATGAGCCGGTGCCGACCTCGCCGACGGTCTTGCCGGTGAAGTCGACGCCTTCCTTCGGCCAGAGGCTGGTGCGGTAGACCTCGCCCTTGAAATTCTCGATGCCGGGCAGGTCGATGTCCTTGGGCATCGACAGGCAGCCGGTCGCCATCACCAGATAGCGTGCGGTGACGTGGTCGCCGCGGCCGGTGTCGATCGCCCAGCGATGGGTCTTCTCGTCCCAACTTGCCGCGGTCACCCGCGTCTCGAACTGGATGTCGCGCTTCAGGTCGAAACGGTCGGCGACGTGATTGGCATAGGCCTCCAGCTCGGGCTGCGAGGAATAGGCCTCGCTCCACTTCCATTCCTTCTCCAGCTCGGCGGAGAAGGTGTAGGAATATTCCAGGCTTTCGACGTCGACCCGCGCGCCGGGATAGCGGTTCCAGTACCACACTCCGCCGACGCCGGTGCCGGCCTCATAGAGCCGGCAGTGATTGCCCTCGGCGCGCAGCTTGTAGAGCGCATAGAGCCCGGCGAAGCCCGCGCCGACGATCACCACGTCATAATCGGTGGCGGCACCCTGCTGCGGTGCGGAATTGACGGGCAGATTCATTGCGCAACGGCTCCCGGGGCACAGGTTAATTTGTCGACAATCATATAGCCCAACTCGGGTCCGAGGTGGGAGATGTCAATGATCCCGGGAGAGAAACTGCGGCCTTGCCCTCTTCGCCAGGTTTGAACTGGCTCAACTCTTTCCCGTCATCCCGGCCTTGAGCCGGGATGACGATAACAAGGCGATGGACCCGCCGAAGCAGTGGTCCTCAGGCCGCTTCCGCCCCCGCGATATTGCCCACATTGGCGGCGTGCTTCGCTGCTACAAAGCCCCAGGTGAAGCTCGGGCCGACGCTGGCGCCGGCGCCGGGATAGGCGCGGCCCATCACCGAGGCGGTCGAGACACCGGTCGCGTAGAGGCCGGGGATCACCGAGCCGTCCTCGCGCAGCACCCGGGCGTTGGTGTCGGTGACCACCCCGCCATAGGTGCCGACATCACCCGGATAGACTTTGTAGGCATAATAGGGCGGCTTCTCGAGCGAGCCGAGATTGGGCGAGGGCTTGTGCGCCGGATCGCCGAGGAAGCGGTCGTAGTTGCGGTCGCCGCGGTGGAAATCCTCGTCCTTGCCGGTCCTGGCGAAGCCGTTGAAGCGCTCGATCGAGGCGCGGAGATTGCCGGCGTCCATCTCGCAGATCTTCGCCAGATCCTCGAGCGTGTCGGCGGTCTTGAGGAAGCCGCTCTCGAGCCAGCTCTTCGGCTTGTGGCGGCCGGGCATCGAGCCGGCGAGCATGTATTTCGGCAGATACTGGCTGTCGAACACGATCCAGCTCGGGATTGCCGGCGAGATTTTGTGCCGCGCGATCATGTCCTGGCAGAATTTCATATAGGAGCCGGCCTCGCGCATGTAGCGCGTGCCCGACTGGTCGACGACGATCGAATGGGGATTGGCCGCATCGCCCTGGACGACGACCTGAACGCCCGAATTATTGTCGGGCGGGAAGGTCATCTGATTGCCGACCATCTCGTTCATCTGCGCGATAGCCGCACCGATCCGCATCATCTCGAGGATCATCTCGCCGGTGTCGCCCGGCTGGGTGTTGGTCCATTCGGTCGAGACCTCGGGCTGATATTTCGCCCGCATCGCCTTGTTATGGGCAAAGCCGCCGGCATTCACCAGGACGCCGTCGCGGGCGTAGAAATTATGCTCCTTGCCGTCGATCTCGGCGACGACGCCGGTGACCTTGCCATCGCCGTCCTGGATGAGCCGCTTGACCGCGGCCTTGTTGCGCATGTCGACCTTGGCCTTGATCGCGGCCTGGAACATGCGGCCCTGGAGCGCATTGCCGGCGGTCACCCAATGCTTGCCGGTGATCTTGGCCCAGGCTGCGCGCAGGCCGATCTTGACCATCATCCGCTTGCCCTTCCAGGTCGTCTTGTAATGACCGACCGGCATCGCTTCTTCGAGCATCGCGGGGACTTGCATGAAATTCGGCCGCAGCAGCTTCTTGTGCTCGCCCAGCTCATTGGCGTTGAACAGATCGGCGACGACTGCGCGGCCCGGCGCGCTGCCGCCCGGCATCTCGTCGTAATAATCCGGCCAATAGCCGTAGCGGCGGAGCTTGATTCCCTGGCTGACGAGGAAGTCCAGCATCTTCGGCGCCTCGGTGACATAGGTCTGGCGGCGCGCGCGCGAGGCGCCGGGCGCGGTCGGATCGTCGCCGATCACCGCATCCATGTACTGCATCGCCTTGTCCGGGCTGTCGTCGACGCCGGCCGGGGCCATGAACCGGTTGTTCGGGATCCACATCACCCCACCGGAGCGGGCGGTGGTGCCGCCGAACAGCTCGGTCTTCTCCAGGATCAGCGGCTCCTTGCCGACCGACTTCATCAGCAGTGCCGCGCACATCGAGCCGCCGCCGCTGCCGACGATGATGAAATCGAAGGTCTCGTCCACGCTGTCTCTCCCGTCCCGGCAGCCTTTGCCGGCCGCTCCTTCGCGAATGATTATCCGGCTAATGGCCGAAAGCCAGACGCTTGCCGCCTCAGCCTGTCGGTTATGTCGTTGTTTCGTTCTTGCTTCAGCAATTTGACAGCCCCGCCCTCAGGCGAATTCGAGGCCCTCGCGCCAGTCGATCATCTCCAGCTCGACCCGGACGGCGTCGGCGACCGGGATCACCGCGCGGGCCTCGAACTGGAAGGCCGGCAGCATCGAGCAGAATTTATGGACTGTGGTCGGGTCGTCGCACTCCGCCAGCATGTATCCGCCCCAGTCGCCGACCCGGACGACGAACATCTCGATCTTGAAATTGGCCGGCGCCTCCCAGCGGCCGAAGACGTCGAGGATCCGCTTCTGCGCATCCTCATAGTCGCCCGCCGACCCTTGCGTGCGCTCGTTCCAGCAGATCATCCACTTCATCGCATCCTCCCCATGGCGGCAAATCGGCCGGAGGGTGCACCGTGTAACCTTGTCACACATGCGTACATGCCGCCGTTGTCGTTTGCTTTGACAGCATGGCCGGGATGCGCCCAGAATTGCGGGAAATCCTTCCCGGGAGAGGCCCGATGACCGTCAGAACCATCCTCAGAAACGCCAATGTCCTGACCGGCGACACGCATCTCGGCAAGGCGAATGTGGTGATCGAGGGCAACCGGATCGCCTCGGTCGGCGACGCGCCGGTCAAGATGCGGCCGGGCGATCGGGTCATCGACGTCTCCGGCAAGACGGTCATGCCCGGGCTGGTCACCAGCCATTACCATGCTTCCTATTGGAACATCGGCGGGTCGCCCTTGCCGTTCGGGCTTGAGGTGCCGCCGGCGCTCCATGTCGCCCATGCGATCCACAATCTCGGCGTGACGCTCGATTGCGGCTTCACCTCGGCGATCAGCGCCGGGGCTCCCTACGCGATCGACGCCTCGATGAAGCTCGCGATGGACGAGGGCGTCGTCCGCGGCCCGCGTCTCGTCGCCTGCGGCAATGATCTCAGCTCCACCGGCCACAGCAACGAC
>Ga0068855_100001749_pt1 | contig 27116 bp, 22 predicted proteins | sample KBSCornC52_FD_66592 | JGI IMG/M metagenome (GOLD analysis project Ga0068855, IMG submission 66592) | Corn rhizosphere microbial communities from Kellogg Biological Station, Michigan, USA - KBS Corn C5-2 | ecosystem: Host-associated > Plants > Roots > Rhizosphere > Soil ... | reverse complement strand
GTCATGCCCGCCCTATGGGACAGCAGCAGCAACGTCCTAACCGATGTTGGCGGGGCCGCCGGCGTCGGCATCGCTCTCAACAACAATGGTGACGTAGCGGGCAACGGGGTGTTTTACTACGATCAATACGGAGATTGGCATTACAGCGGCACAGCATGGCTCTGCAACGAAAGTGGAACGACAACGGACCTCGGCAGCCTGAACGGCGGCTCCTTTGTCCAGGGAATCAACGATCTGAATCAGGTCGTCGGTGGTTCCGCAGGGAAAGCCTTCCTCTGGCAGAACGGCGTGATGCAGGACCTCAACAAGGTGATGGGCAGCGGCAAGTGGATTCTCACCTTTGCATATGCCATCAGCGGTCCGGCAAACTCGAAACTCACGGCCGGCTGCATTGTGGGTGTCGGGACACTTAGCGGTACGCCCGCAGCATGGATTGCCACGCCGAAATAGGCGGATGCCCGTTTTGCTTCAGGTCCGCGCCAAAGGAGAGAAATGATATGAACGCACGCCTTTTTGCAGTCAACCTGGCTGCCGTCCTTGCGCTCATCGCAGTGGGCAGCGCGGCAAGAGCCGGCGCGCAAAAGTACACGCTCGCCGCCATTCCCAACGCGGCGGGCCTATCCGGTACCTGCAATCCATACGCCGTCAACGACCGCGGACAGACTGTGGGATCGTTCGCCGTTTTCGGAGGGGAATTGCCCTTCCTGTATGACCCCTCGGCAGGCACGCGCATTCTGCCCGGGTTCGCCGTCAACGGCGGCGCAGACGGGAAGGCTCTATCCATCAACCACGCCGGCGAGGTGGTCGGAGTCATGGAGTTTCTTGGAGGGATCTACAACATCGGTTTCATCTGGGACTCCGTGAACGGTACTCGCCAGATCGACCAGATCGGCGACTCGAACGGCGTAACAGCCGCCAGTCTGGGCTGGTCCATCGACTTCGCATGGCAAATCAACACGCAGGGAGATATCCTGGTACATTCGGCTGCCAATGGCATCGGCCTATGGCGAATGACGACGGTGGGAGGCGTGTCTACAGTCAGCGTCCAGCCGGTGCCATATAGCCTCGACAATGGCCAGGTCGGCTGGGGTACCCGCCTAAACGACAACGGGATGGTCCTTTTCCCTGGCGTGACCATCACTGGGACATTTGGCACTCGCTCGTTCGCCGGCGTCTGGAATAGCAGTACCGACGTAATAGCCAGCGTCGGCCCCGACGGGGGAGTCGGTATCGCTCTGAACAACAATGGCTGGCCGTTCCAGGTTGCGGGCTGGGCAGATTATCCCCCCATGGTCTGGTTCTCTGGAAACACAAGTAACCTCTTTATCAGCATTCCCGGCCGTACCTCCTACCCCACCGGAGTCAATGACCAGGGTCAGGCAGTCGGCAGCTCCGACGGGCTCGCAACCATCTGGGATAACAGTAGTCAAACGTACATCGGCAATCTTGTAGGCAGCGTGCCTCACGCCAAAGTGTGGTCCCTTACTTCGGCCAACGCGATCAGCAATCCGCCGAGCGCGAAACTCGCCTCCGGATTCATTGTGGGCGTCGGGACCTTCAATGGAGTGCAGAACGCCTGGATTGCCACGCCGAAGTAGCCGAATCTCTACGTCGGTTCGAACTCCAGAGAAGAAGAAGCAAACTGGGCCGCGAAAACAGCATTATTCGCGGCCCCGCTATTAAATGCAAACGGGATAGCCCACCTGGTCGTAAAGACCAGGTGGGCTATTTAAGAGCCCCTACGATGTTAAGTTACAACCACCCGGACCGGATTCGGTTGGAATTTGAGGCTCGGAAAGGCGGATTGCTGCTTCGTTCGGCCTCGGATTGCCGAAATCCTGCGTGCCGATAATCTGGAGTCTACACGGTTATGCTTCCATTGCCATCCTCAAGCGTTCGGCCGGATCGTCGAAGTGGACTTCCTTGGGATCGAACTCTTCTGCATTGTAGGAACCTCCGACCCATTCAAGGTAGCTCTTGTGTTCCGGATGCCGCTTGTTTCTGATTGCCTCCAAGAAGTTCTCGAAGCCGCCAACGCCGCCGCAGTCCTCGGGCGGACACTTCCGAGCTCCCGCCACGCACCTCGGGCATCGGGTAGCTGCTTCCACCATGCCATACGTCTCGAACATGACGACATGGCGCCAGTTGTCGCCGAAGTCGTACGTGTAGAGCATCGGCAGTTCGGAATCCTGGACAACAGGAAGGATCGGCACGTCCCATCCCGCCCGATGCGGCTGACCAAAATCGTCGTCGCTTGGAATCCCCAGGTGTTCCATATTCCGCCGGACGCGATTCCAGACGCGGAACTCATGCAGGTGATAATCAAGCCAACCCATAGCGTCCTGAATTGCCACATGAAGATCCCAGAAGGTATAGTCGCCCGGCACTTGGATTCTGCGCCAGACAGGCGGATCGGTCTCCGTTAGGATGATCAGGAATTGAAGAACCGGCGCTGCGTCGTTCTTCCTCGACCGCACAGGAATCCTGGTTGACCTCCTGATTGGCATAGCGTGCTTCGCTTCTGCTATATGGTCGCAATCATGTCGCGGAGGCGCGCAACTGTGCGCGGAAGCCCTTGTGCCTGGAGCGTGTCGAGCAACTCCTCCGCCGACTTCGGCGGTTTCGTTAGGTCTTGCCGCTGCGACCTCAGAGTGGAACAGACAACGGCTTCGTCTATGTTGAGGAGCCGTTCCACGAACACGTCAGGATGCAGAGCTTCGACATTCACCGGCGCGAGTGAGGATACCGGAAAATGCCTGAGGTTGAAAGTAACGAGAACATCCGCCCGTGCCTCAATCGCCGCTGCTAACACGTGCCGGTCGTCCGGATCGGGCAGGACGACGGTTGGAATGCGCGTCTCATAGCCCGTGACCAGGCTGTCGAGGATGTGCTCGTTCATCAGGTCACGGGTACGTTCGAGGCGCTCTCGCCTCAAGTCCGGACGGCTCTCTAGCACATTCCGAATCCACTCTTCGTGGATCTCGTTCGTCCATCGAGCTCGGAAGAGTCCCGTTCCAGCAAGCCGGACCAAGAGATCGCGCAGCGGCGCAGGGTAGAGAACGCAGGAGTCGTAGAGGGCGACGAGCGTGGCCACATTAGTAGCCCAACTTTAGCTCTTGAGCCTCTTGGGTTAGCTGCCTCATCGCCTTCTGGCGGTCCGCATCGGCCTTCGCCTTGAACGCCATGAGGTCGCGGAATAGGATTCGCCTGTGGCTACCTAGGCGCTGGAATGGGATGCGTCCGGCCTCCAGTAAGCTCACCAGAAACGGCCTTGACACGTTCAGGATATCCGCGGCGGCCTGCGTCGAGAGCATGGTGTCGTTCGGGACCACGGTGACCGAGTTCCCCTTCGCCATCTCCTTGAGCAGTTCACTAAGCGCCCGAACCGCAGGTGCGGGAAGGACAAGCGTCTGTCGAGGCGCAGAGCCATCCGGGAGTTCCAGTCTGAGGTTGTGCGGGACCTCGGCCAGTGGCTCCAGTATTCGGCAGGACTCGGACGCCATCTGCCTGTCGGCCTCTGTCGGGATGATCGTACATTTCGACACTATTGCCATGAGACGTTCCTCTGAGTCTCATTGTCCCACATACTCGAAGAAAACGCAAGAGACGAAAGAATCGAAGCATGCGAGGGATAAGAAAGCCCACCTGGTCGTAAAGACCAGGTGGGCTATTTAAGAGCGGGGACAGGACTCGAACCTGTGACCTTCGGGTTATGAGCCCGACGAGCTACCGGACTGCTCCACCCCGCATCATCAATCGATAGTATGCCCCACTCTTGCGCATTTGTCAATAGCTGGAGCCGAGAATGATTCCGAGGCTATTTCGGCTTGCCGAAGTGACGGTCAGCGAAGTCGAGGAACGCGTCCCAGTCCACCTTCGTCATCGAATGCTTCCCAGGCCGGATGAAATAGCCGAGCTGGCTGTCGATCAGCGTATTCACGGGTGGCACGGACGTTGCGGAAATCCCGCCGGACCCGTAGAGCCGGTAGACCGCATTGGCCGCGCGCAGGACTTTGAATTGCCCCGTCGGGTTCGCCCACGAATCTTCCTCGGCGTTCGAGAAGAGGACTGGCCGCGGCGCGCAGAGCGCGACCAGCGCGTTCTGGTCGAAGGGCAGAAACTCCGGCCGGTCGTTGAACTGCTTGAAGTTCGCATTGAACCAGTGCGGAAACGACGTGTTTATTCGCGTCACGGATTCTCCGACCGTCCCGCGGCTCGGCGCAGTGCCCCCGCAGCCTGCCTGGAGGGGGATGACGAGCGCGATCCGCTCGTCGAATGCGCCGGCGACAATGGCCGCCTTGCCGTTACGCGAGTGTCCGACAACGGCAATTCGCTTACGGTCAACGGACGGGTCCTTCACCAGGTAGTCGACCACCCGCTGCGCGCCCCACGCCCATGCAGCGACCGCGCCCCAGTCGAGGGAGTCGAGCTCCTTCCTGCCGCGCCGAAGGAGGTTCCACCGGACGCCCTCGCGGGAAGAAGGGGCGTCAGGCTCGACGTCCCCATTGTAGTAGAGGGCGACCGCGTATCCTCGGTCGATGGTCTGCTCGATATTCCAGACGTCGACCTGGCCGCCGCGCGCTGCTTCCGTTGCCCTGTTGTTAACGATGCCGGGCGCGCCAGGATACATCCAGCCGGTTGGGACAGGGATCGTCGGGTCGTTCACTGCCGCGAAAGGCGCGCAGAAGGCGATGCAGACGAACACCGGGGCTGGATGCGCCCTCCCGTTCGGCGTCACGAGCAGAAGGTGTATCGGCCTGGTTACCGAGGAGCCGAACTGGAGATCGATCTCCCGCTTCGTCGCCCTGCCGCCGAAGTAGGACCGGTCCTCCCGGACGACCCTGGCGTTCAGCTTAGGCGGGCGAGACGGCATGTAGCCATACATATAGTGCTGGAAGAGTCGCTTGAGCTCCGGGCGGCGCTCTTTCTCCCACATCGCGCGGTCCTGAACACGTCGTCCGTCGAGCATGACAAGCGGGTCTGGCGGACTATTGGATGGTCGAAGGTCGCGGGGATCAGGAAAGGATTCGACGGCCGGGAAGGTCTGGCTGGCAGCGCGGCCCGGCAGGACGGCGGCGAGCGTCGCGCACGCTACGGCCAATGCGCAGATGAGAACGCTTTCACGCATGGGGCTTTCCTTCACGACAACGAGAACAGGCGGGTTGATGGCCGGCAAGGGTAGGGGTTCAACCTATGGGGGCAGAGTCCCTGCGTGGATTCTTGTAAATCGCTGGCCGCACGAGATTGGCTGGGTCTACGACTCGTCCGGGTGGACCTGGGAGGCCTCCAGGTCGATCATGGGGAAGCCATCGATGTACGCGGTGGTTACGAGCTGGCGAATCTCCGACAGCTTCTTCACGGCCGACGAGACCTTCCACACGGCGTCGAGAGCGGCGCTGAGGCGGCGCTCCTCCGCTGGATCATCGATTTCGGCAAGCAGGTCCTCGAGCGTGGCGCTGACTACGAAGAGGGGATTATTGATCTCGTGATTCATGGTCGCCGCGAGCTGGCGGGCAACCTCCATCCTCGCGGCCTCCTGCTCGGCCAGCCGTGCTGTGTCGGGCATCGCCCCCATGTCCCGGGTGGAGAAGAGAAATCCACCGGCTGTCCCGCCATCACGCGTCAGCATCGTGGCGGTGATGTGGCACGGGCGCTCGCCGTGGACCGTCTGGCGCTGCACCTCGAAGCTGACGGTTGGGTGCGCGACGCCTGGTGACTGGAGGGAGCGCAGCGTGTCGGCCGCGGCCCCGAATGAATTGCGATCCGCGGCCGGAACCGCACTTGGGAGGGGCTCGCCGACGGAGGCGGATCCCGCGTCCGCGGGCAGGCCCAGCATCGCCCTGCCTGCATCGTTGACCTGTATGATCCGGAGATCGAGGTCGGTGACCGCGGCGGGAACGGGGAGGGCGTGAAGAAGGAGGGCGACGGTCGGATGGTCCATTCTCGAATGCGTCCGCGAAGTCAGTGCTCACTGGGAACAGCTTAAATCAGCAGGGATGAGCCGCTGTAATGGACTTCACGGTCGCTCTGTCAGCCATCGGAAACCGCACGTCGGAATGCGCCACCAGACATAAGCATACCAGTGAATCGCTCGACTGTCAACGTAGACACGGGCAATAAGTCCCCGCCTGCCCGGGCACTCGGACATTATTTGTCGCGCATTGTGGAGGCGTGGTCACCGCGCTGCAATAGTCTCTTCTCCCATTTGCTGGCGATACATCTCCGCGTACAGGCCATTCATTCCGAGGAGCGCGGCGTGGCTTCCCCGCTCCACGATTCGGCCCTCAGCGAACACGAGAATGAGGTCCGCGCCACGGACCAGCGAGAACCGGTGGGAGGTGACGAACGTCGTCCGCCCCCGCATCAGGCGGTCGAGAGCCGTCGTGATGATAAACTCGGATTCGGGCTCGACGCTGGAGGTTGGCTCGTCGAGAATGAGGATGTGGGGATCGGTGAGGAACGCGCGCGCGATGGAGAGGCGCTGCCGCTGGCCGCCCGAGAGCTTGACGCCCCGCTCGCCAATCTCCGTGTTGAATCCATTCGGCAGATTCGTGATGAAATCGAGGGCGTTGGCGGCGCGCGAGGCCTGCTCGACCTCCTCGACAGTTGCGTCCGGCCGCCCGTAGCGGATGTTTTCCAGAATTGAGCCGTTGAAGAGGAAGGTCTCCTGAAGGACCATCGCCTGCGCGCGACGGAGGGACCGCTGCGTGACGTCGCGGATCGACTGCCCGTCAATCCGAATCTCACCGGCTTGAGGGTCGTAGAAACGCGGAAGCAGGTTGAGAACAGTCGTTTTTCCGGCTCCGCTTGGACCGACGAGCGCGACCATCTGTCCCGGCTCGGCGACAAATGAGACGTGCTCGATTACGGGCTTTTCGCCATAGGCGAACGATACGTCGCGGAACTCCACACGCCCATCCGTTACCCGGAGCTCGCGCGCGCTCGCCGAATCGCGAATCTCCTCTTCCGCGTCCAGAATCTCGAAGACGCGGCTGCCTGCTGCGCGCGCACGCTGGAGCAGCTCGTTGACCGTGGCGAGCGAGTTGATCGGCTGGAAGAGGGGCCACCAGTACCCGCGATAGGCGAGCAGCCCGCCGACCGTGAATCGTCCGTGGAGCACGAGCCACGCACCGAAGCCAATGCTAATTACGTTGGAGAAGAACCCGATGAACCGGACCGCGGGAAAGAACGTCGTACGCGCATTGATGGCTCTGTAGTTGGAATGCAGATAGTCGAGCGCCGCGCTCTCGAATCGCTTCTGCTCGGCCTCTTCGCGCGCGAACGCCTTGATCAGGGTGACGCCGTTGAGATTCTCCTGAAGCCGGGCATTCACTGCGCCGAGCCGGTCCCTGGCATCGCGGTAGAGCCGCTTGACGCGTGCGTTGAAGAACCGGGTGAGCACGAAGACGATGACAATGGGCGAGAGCGTCGCGAGGCCGAGCTGCCAGTTGAGCAGGAGAAGGATGCCGGCGACGTAGACGAAGCCCAGCAGGTTGGCGATGACCGCGTCGGTGCCCTGGACGGCGGCTTCCTGAATGACGTCGATATCGCCCATGGCGCGCGACACGAGCTCGCCGGCGCGGTTGTCGTGAAGGTAGGAGAGCGACTGGCGCTGAAGCTTGGCGTAGACGTCGTTGCGGAGGTCGATGACGAGCCGCTGGCCGAGCTTCTGGAGCAGGTTGTCTCGGAACGCTTCCAGCGCAAGCCCGGTGGCGTGCGCCACGATCATCGCAGCGAGCGCCCACGCGAGCAGTCCTACCCGCCGCCGGCCAATGACCTCGTCCGTAATGAATCCCCAGGCGAGCGGATGAAAGGAGCCCGCTGGAATCGCGACGATGAGGCAGACGGCGCCGAGCAGGACGGTGCGCCAGCGGGGACGGAGCCAGGGAAGCAGGCGGCGGTATATATCGAGTGAGTGAGAGTGCGTTCGCGCGGGCAACAGGCGCTCCGATGAAGCCGGAATTGATTCCAATCCTATTCTACTTGCTTTTCGTCCGGCACATTCGCCGCACAGGCGCACCGCCGGCCGTCCTGGAGCGCGGCGAGTGAATGGCCCCTGGCCGCCCGCGCCCTGGACGCTCCGAGGGCGCGCGCTCCATACCGTTCAGCTCGTTCCGGTCCGCGAGGTCGTTGCACGCGAGGTCGTTCCCCGCACGGTCAAAGTCGTTTCCGTGCTGCCCGGCTTCACGGCCGGAGGCGTTTATGTGGCGCGATACGGACCTGGATCGACACTGGAATACAGCGAGCTCATCGCCGTCGCTGCCCTGGTTCGGCGCTCGGGTCGCGTCGGCATCTGGATCTCGGACATTTTCGTTGACAGCGACGCGTCCATTGCCGGCGGCCGGGCGATCTGGGCGCTGGACAAGCAGCGTGCCGAATTCGAGTGGAGCGATGACGGTGTGACTGTCCGGTGCGGTGGCAAATTCCTCTGTTCCGTCACAGCCCCGCGAGCGATATCCTGCGTACCGATTGCCGCGACCGTACCGGCATTCGGGATGACCGATGCTCCGCCGCATTTTCGTGCGCTGGTCCGGACGAGAATGAGTCTTTGCCGCGCCGATTGGGAGATCCCGGCCGAATCCCCGTTCGCGCTTCTCGGATCGGGTGGCCGTCGCACAACGGTCCTCCACTATCACCTCGACGCCCGCATCCTTCCTCCATGCATCGTGAATCCCTGATGTTGGGCCCCGTGTCGGACGCGTAATTCCCCGGCCGAAATATGGGACTTCAGCGCGTCACCCGGAAAACCGAGAATAACGCTGTGATCCCAATTATGCAAAGGAGTGCGCGAATGCGCCTTGTAACACGATCGGATTTCGACGGTCTCGTTTGCGCCGTCCTATTGAAGCAGGTAGTCGACATCGATTCAATTCAGTTCGTCCATCCGAAGGACCTTCAGGACGGTGTTTTCGAGGTGACCGGGGCCGACATCCTCGCGAATGTTCCGTTCGTTCCAGGTTGCGGGCTCTGGTTCGACCACCACGTTACCGAGCTCGATAGAGTCGTCGGCAAGCTTGACTTCGAGGGGGAGTGCAGGCTCGCGCCGAGCGCCGCCCGCGTTGTTTACGACTATTACGGCGGCAAAGAGCGCTTCCCGGGGCTGGAAGAGTTGATGGAGGCGGTGGACAAAGCGGACTCAGCCCGGTTCACGCGCGAAGAAATCCTCTATCCGTCGGGCTGGCCGCTGCTATCGTTCATAATGGACGCGCGCACGGGGCTGGGGCGCTTTAAGGATTACCGGATAAGCAATTATCAGCTTATGTATGACCTCATCGACGCCTGCAGCCACCTTGGCATAACGGAGATACTGGATATGCCCGACGTGCGGGAGCGCGTGAATCGTTATTTCGAGCAGGACGCGATATTTCGCAAGATGGTGCTGGAGCATACCCGCGCGGACGGCAGGGTCATCGTGACCGACCTGCGCGGCGTTTACCCGATCTACTCGGGCAATCGCTTTCTGGTCTACGCAATGTTTCCCGAGCAGGACCAGTCGATCTGGGTGGTGGACGGGCTGCGGGGGCAGAACTGCGTGCTCGCGTGCGGGCGGTCCATTATCAGGGCAGGCGCGCAGACGAATATTGGCGCGCTCATGCGGAAGTATGGCGGGGGCGGGCATGAGGCGGCCGGAACCTGCCAGGTTCCCTATGAGAAGGCGTCCGAGGTGCTTGCGGAGGTTGTGGCGGCGATGGACTGCCCGGGTCAGGAGAAGCCCGCCGGCCGCATTGCCGCCTGAGATGGCTTCATCCTGCCCCGAACGGTTTGGCTACGGGCGATTATCGGTGCGCGTTACGGGCTGCCTGACGACCGCGAACACCGGCTCGGGGGATTCAACGGCGTTCTCGGCGTCGCGTATGGCCGCCGAAACTTCGCGGGCGGCGATTCGAATCTGGTCGGGAGTATGGTTCGCCATAACCTGCATGCGGAAACGCGCGGAGCCGATGCCGACCGCCGGGAACTCTACAAGATTCGCGAAGACGCCGCGGCGGAACAGAATGCCGCTGGCCGCGCGCGCGATCTTCTCGCTGCCGATGGGTACGGGAACGATGGGAGAAGGGTCGCCAATGCAGCGGAGACCATACTCCGGGAAGGCAGCGCGGAGCGATTCGATAGCGGTCATGAGGCATGCGCGGAGAGTGTCGCCCTCCGGTGAGCGGACGATTCGGAGCGCTTCCTGGACGACGGCGGCCTGCATCGGGGAGAGGGCGTTCGAGAAGATATGGGGTCCGCCATAGACCTTGATGTACTGCTTCACTGCCGCCGAGTGGGTAGCGACGAAGCCGCCATTCGAGGCGAATGTCTTCGAGAAGGCGCCCATCACGAGGTCCACTTTGCCGAGCATGGATTGTATAGCGAGCTGACCGCCGCCGCCCGGACCGAGAGAGCCAAAATCGTGGGCAACATCGACCATCAGGGTCGCCCCGTATCGGTGGCAGAGATCCTGGAGCCGCGCAATGTCGGGACTGTCCGAGTCCATCGAGAACAGGCCCTCCGTAACGACGAGAATGCCGTTCTTCCTATCGCGCCCGCGAATCGCGCGGAGGTGCCCTTCGATCGATTCGATATCGAGGTGCTCGTGGCGCAGGACGTTATTGGTCGCCGCGGCCGCTCCCTGCTGAAGGCACGCGTGTGCGAGGTGGTCGAGAACGACATAATCATCCTGACGAACGAGCGCGGTAATGACGCCGAATCCGGCTCCCCATCCGGAGGGGAAGAGGAGTACATGCTCGGTCTCGAGCGCCTCGGCGAGCGCCTGTTGCAGGCTGTCGGAGAGCGTCGTGTTGCCCATGAGCATGGGCGAGCCTGCGCTGTGCGCGCCAAAGTCGCGGAGCGCGCGGATGGCGGCTTCCACGATTCGCGGGTGAGACGAGAGGGAGAGATAGTCCTGAGACGCAAAGTTAATTCCCGCCTCGATGTGGCCGAACTCGTCCGCGGCCTCGGTGATTGCACACGGGGCGGATGCGAGGGTTTTAGAGTACGGCCAGAGGTCCGTCTCGAGCCGCGCTTCCTGCCACTTCAGGTAGGGCTCGGTGCGGCCGAGAAGGTCGGGACCCGAGACGCGATAAAAGTGGGCGGAGCTTTTGTTGAGGGCGGCGCGGGACCGGGCAGACATGCTCCCGGAATGGCCAGGCTTCGTGCTTTCTGCAATAGGTTCGTGTAGCATGTCTACGTCCCTTTCTGTCTTGCGGCGAGCCCGGGTCGGCGTTGAACCGGTCAGCATGAGGGCTCTGATGACCTGATCCGCCGCCCATGGGTTCGGGCGCGCGGGGGCAGAACAGCGCGGCGGACAGCAGGTCCGCCGGCAATCGGTTGGGCATCCATCGAGGGAGATAGTGTGCCGGGCGCCGAGGAGCAGATTAGGGCGCCAGGCGGAGCGTGCGAAGTCCTGGCACGCTCAATGCGGATGGTCGTCCAGCCCAGGCGTCGGGGCGCGGGGAGACATACGACGGCGATTCGCGGTTACGTTGGCCCGCCTGATGGCGGCCACTTATCAAGGGTACCCGATCTGTTCGCCCGGCTTAATCCGGAATCCTCTATCCTTTCAGCAAGTGGAAGGGATTCTTTTCGCAAGTTGCAGGCGAGCGGCAGTGGCAGTTGAAGCGGAAACAAAATCGACGACATGATGGCCAACTCCAACGAGCGCGCGCAGTCACGCTGCCAATCGCATAACGGCCCATCAGCCGCAACGAGGCGGGACATTTCGCGTCGCGCGGCGTTTGTCGTCCTGTACAATTTCGCCCTGCTGATTTTCCTGGCGCTGCGGCCGGTAACCTCGGGCTCTCTGCGGATGGTGGATGATTTCGCCCAGGCTATCGGTCCGTGGATAGCGGCGCAGTGGGTGTTCGTCGGGCTTTTCCGCGGAAAGGATTCGCCTCGCGCGAGGCAGGTCCGCACGGAAGGAGCATATCCGGAGCCCGCGGTACGGCGCTGGGCGCTCTTCTGGGTGGGGATGGGCTCGCTCTGCTACGCGATCGGCCAGACGATCTGGACGTTTTACGAATGCGTGCTTCGTGAATCGCCGCAGCCTTCTCTCGCAGATCTGTTTTATTTCGGAGTCGCCCCCTGTTTTATGGCCGGGATCCTGATGCTTCCGGCGCGACCTGTTCCGGCGGCGAGCCGTACAAGGATTGTGCTCGACGGCATGGTCATTATGACCACCGCGATCACCTTTAGCTGGTATTTCCTCGTTGGACCGATGCTGCTGGACGCGCGCGCTCCGATGGTGGCGCGAATTCTCGGCGCAATCTATGCGATGCAGCCGTATCTCCTGGTCTACTCGCTGCTGCGGCTCTCCGCCCGGTCGCGAGAGACGATGCTCCGGCCGGCCGTAAAGATACTCTCGGCCGGATTGCTCGTCAACGTGATAACAGACTCCGTTTACGGCTATCTGCTTCAGCACAACGCCTATCAGACCGGCTCCATCCTCGACGCAGGCTTTCCCCTCGGAATGATGCTGATGTTCCTTGGAGCCTATGCCGCCCGGAGGATTGACGCGGATCGGCGGGCGGATGGCTTTAACAGCTCCGACCACGATCCGATTGATTCGGGCGCTTCCGCGGTCGACGCAGCTCCCGCGGCGGCGAGGAGCCTGCTTCCATACGCAGTGGTGCCCATCGTGTGGGCGTTCGCGCTCTTCCTGAGTCGCATCGAGCACAGCAAAAGCCTCGCCGCGGGAGTGTACCTCGGCGCGGGAATTCTGGTCGTGCTGACTCTGCTGCGGCAGTCGTTCGCGTTTCTGGAGAACTCGTTCCTCTATAACCGCCTTCACGAGGCATACGACACGCTGGCGGACAGCAACAGGCGCGCCGTGGAGCATGCCGAGTCCATGCGCCGAATCAATGCGGAGCTGAAGGCCGTTCAGAACGAGCTCGTGCAGTCGGCAAAGCTGGCTTCGCTCGGAACACTAAGCACGGGCGTCGCCCATGAGCTGAACCAGCCGCTTGCTGTCATTCGGGGCATGGTACAGCAGCTCAGGGACGATCCGCTGCTGCCCGCGGAGCTTGCCGAGGACATGGCGCTCATCGAGAGCCAGACGGGGCGGATGATGAAGATCATCCTGCACCTGCGGACGTTTGCCCGCGCAAGCAGCGACGATCACCGGCCGGTGGATATCAACCAGGTGGCGCAGGATTGCTTCATCCTTGTCGGCGCGCAGCTCAAGTCGGCGGGAATCGAGGTCGACCTCGATCTTGCGCCCGACAATCCCCGGATATTGGGAGACGCCAACGAGCTCGAGCAGGTGCTCCTGAACCTCATTACCAATGCGAAGGATGCGCTGGAGGAGCGGCCCGATCCGCGGCTCTCTATAACGATTCGAGCGGCCTCCGGCGGATGCACGATTGTGTGCGCGGACAATGGCGCCGGGATTCCGGACGACATCGCCGCCCAGGTCTTCGACCCCTTCTTCACCACCAAGGATCCCGGAAAAGGAACCGGCCTCGGCCTTTCAATCAGTCATAGTATTATCCGCAAACATCATGGAACAATCCAAGTGGAAAACAGCGGCGGAGCGGTCTTTACGATTGCGCTGCCGCTGGCCGAAGGTGAAACGTCGGCCCGGATGCGCGATGGTCACGCCGCCTCGCGCGATGCCGGTGACGTCGATTCGGCCACCTGTGAGAGACGTGAGAGAGCGGCATGAGGCTGTGGCTGACAACTCCCCGATGTGACACCGGTCCGTATAACGGGAGATCGTAAGTTGCCACCGCCCGACCGCCCCGAAAAGAGATTCTTCCCTATATCCACTATAGGGCGGGGGACAGGTATGGCGAGAGTTCTGTTGGCGGATGACGAAGAGGCTCTTCGGCTGATGATGGGCCGGCAGCTCCGGCGCGCGGGCCATGAGGTGACCCTCGCGGAAGACGGGCTGGTCGCGGTCGACATCCTTCAGGCCGAATCATTCGACGTGGTCGTTTCCGACATGAAGATGCCGCGGCTCGATGGAATGGGCCTGCTGGCGCATGCCCGAAAGCTGGCGCCCGACACCGAGTTCATCATTCTGACTGGTCATGGGTCCATGGAGAACGCCGTCGAGGCGTTCAAGACGGGCAACGTTTTCGATTACCTTCTCAAGCCCCTCGATGATATTCGCGAACTCGATGCCGTGGTTGAGCGTGCCGTGGAGCGCAGGCACCTCCGTCTGGAGAACTCCCGCCTCGTCGGCGAGCTCGAGACGCGCATCAATCAGCTGGAAGAGGCGAAGCACGAGCTGACCGAGCTGGCAGCGCGGGACAGTCTTACCGGCCTCTGGAACCATCGCACGATCAACAGCCGGCTCGAAGCCGCGCTCGACGTGGATGACGCCTCGACGAAGCCCGTTTCAGTGATTCTCCTCGACATGGACGGGTTCAAGACATTCAACGACACTTACGGCCACCTTGTCGGGGATCAGGTCCTTCGACACATCGCGTCGGCCCTCACAGACACGTGCGAGGCGTACAGCGACCGGGCGGGCGCGGAGGCTGAATCGGGGCGCTGCGGCGGCGACGAGTTCATGATCCTTCTCTCCGGCGGGGCGGCCGAGGAAGCGCGCAGCTGTGCCAATCAGGTCCGGCAGAGTCTGGCCGAAAGGCCGTTCGTAAATCCCGAGGGAACCGCGCTTCCCGTGCCGCTCTGCTTCGGAATCGCGGACACGGAATCGGTTGGACGCTCTCCCATCGCGCTGCTTGCCGCCGCGGATGCCGCCCTCTATGAGAGCAAGCAGCACGGTGGAGATACGGTCACGCTCCACCTTTCGAGCTCAGACGATGAGGAAGTGCCGTACCGATCCACGTTCGACGTGCTCGACGGCCTCGTGACGGCCATCGACCACAAAGATCGGTACACGAAGCGGCACTCGGAAGACGTTACGCGCTATGCGCTCCTGCTGGCGGAACGCCTGCGTCTCTCTGACGAGACCATGAACGCGGTCCGTCTCGCCGGCCTGCTTCATGACGTCGGCAAGATCGGCGTGCCTGACAGCATCCTTCGGAAGCCAGGCAAGCTCACGCCCGAAGAGTACGAGATCATGAAGAATCACGTGACTCTCTCGGCTCTCATTATCCACGGACTGCCGCGTCTGTCCGACATTCTCGACGCCGTCGCACATCATCACGAGCGGTGGGACGGGAAGGGATACCCGAAAGGAATCGCCGGCGAATCGATCCCGCTCCTCGGCCGCCTCATGGCAGTCGCCGACGCCTATTCCGCGATGACGCTGGACAGGCCATATCGGGCGGGGCTGAGCATGGAGGCCGCGCTGGAGGAGATTGCGCGGGGCGCGGGCACCCAGTTCGACCCCGATCTCGCGCCCCTCTTCATCGAAGCCATCAGCGAGCGGTACTCGCTCGCCGGTCCGGTAAAGCTGGCCGCGTAAGCACGGGTTTGCCTGAAGCACGAGGGCCGGATCGCACTTGCGGCGATCCGGCCTTCGTGATTCCCGAGCAATCGTCCGACGACTGCCAGCACATCTCGAAATCGCTACCGTGCGGTCGGCGGCGCTTGTGTCGGGACCTTGCGCTCAGGGATCGCGTGGCCGTGGTGGCACATGTAGCAAGTCGCGCCCTTGTCGAGGAGCTTCTCGGATTTGTTGAGCCTCATCGTCATAAGCGCCATCTTGCGGGCCATCGCCTTCTCCGGCTTCACATCCTTCTCAAAGCCCACGTGCTGGCCGGATGCGGTCGTCTCGACGACATGGCAGAAGTCGCAGCCTACGCCGAGCGACAGGCTCCACTGGTGCATCACGGGCACGATCTGGTCGGCCGGAAGGCTCTTCAGTACCTGAATGTTCTTGAACTTCCGCGCGGCGGTCGGCGGCTTGTCCCCCTGCGGCTTGTCCCCTTGTGGCTTGTCTCCCTGCGAAGCATAAGCCGAACCAAACAGCACGACTGGAGCGGTCATCGCGCAGAGAATCGCTGCACGGAATCCGAGCCTGACTTTCGTGTGAGTCATGTTCATCCCTTCCGTTTGAAGTAGTTCGCGACGGTCCATGGCCGGCAAGTCCTCCCCGCTTTCGCGCCTTCGTACCCGTTTCCCTGCCTGCATGACGTCTAAATGGCGCAGCCTGGGCGGCAACACGCTGGCCTGCGGTGCACCGGTTGATGTTACCGGCAGGAGAGCGGCGTTCGCGCCGAGAACCTGCGAGAGTACGATGAATCGGTAAGGGAACGGAGCAGGGGTTTATGGAGAGAGAGCTGACGGCGGAAGAGTTGCGGCTGAAGGAAGCGCGCGAGCGGGAGGCCCACTGGAAGCGGTGGGGGCCGTACCTGAGCGAGCGCGCATGGGGCACCGTTCGCGAGGATTACAGCGCAGGCGGCGCGGCGTGGGAATACTTCCCTCACGAGCATGCACGCTCGCGCGCGTTTCGATGGAGCGAGGACGGAATCGCGGGAATCAGCGACCGACATCAGCGAATCTGCTTCTCACTGGCGCTCTGGAACGGTCGCGATCCCATCCTCAAGGAGCGGATGTTCGGCCTGACCGGCAATGAGGGGAATCACGGCGAGGACGTGAAGGAGCTCTACTATTATCTCGACAGCACTCCGACCCACTCGTACATGCGGTACCTCTATAAGTACCCACAGGCCGAATTCCCGTATGCGCGCCTGGTCGAGGAGAACCGCCGCCGCGACAAGAATCAGCCCGAATTCGAGCTCATGGACACGGGCATCTTCGACGACAACCGCTATTTCGATGTTTTCGTCGAATATGCGAAGGCGGGCCCCGACGACATCCTGATTCGGATCGAGGCGGCCAACCGCGGTCCTGAAGAGGCGGAGATCTGCCTGATTCCCACGCTCTGGTACCGCAACACGTGGTCGTGGGGGCAGGAGGCGGCCCATCCGGTGCTCGGACTCTCCAAGGGGAACAGGCTGCCGGTAGTCGAGATGGACGAGCCTTACTACGGCAACCGATGGCTCTACTGCGACGATTCCGCTGCCCGCCCGGAGATGCTCTTTACGGAGAACGAGACCAATGTAAGTCGCGTATTCGGCGGCGACAACCCGTCTCCGCACGTCAAGGACGCGTTCCATGACTACCTGATTCACGGCATGAACCAGGCGGTGAATCCCGAGCAGACGGGTACGAAGGCCGCCGCGGTCTATCGCCTGAAGGCACAGCCGGGGCAGGGCGTCTCGATTCGCCTGCGCCTTACGAACCGCGAGTTCAATGGCGACGGGGGCCAGCCATTCGACGACTCCTTCGATGCAACATTTGTAACACGGAGACAGGAGGCCGACGCCTTCTACTCTGCGGTGATTCCGGCGAACCTGTCGGACGACGGAAAGAACGTGATGCGGCAGGCGCTCGGCGGCATGCTCTGGTCGAAGCAGTTCTATCACTTTGACGTGCGAACCTGGCTCAACGGAGATCCCGCCCAGCCCGCGCCGCCCGAATCGCGCAGGCATGGCCGCAATCACGGGTGGCAGCATCTCTACAACGCAGACGTGATCTCGATGCCCGACAAGTGGGAATACCCGTGGTTCGCCGCGTGGGACCTCGCATTCCACTGCGTTCCACTCGCGATCGTCGACTCCGACTTCGCGAAGGAGCAGCTCGTGCTCCTGCTCCGCGAGTGGTACATGCACCCCAATGGCCAGCTCCCCGCCTACGAATGGGCCTTCGGCGACGTGAACCCGCCCGTCCACGCCTGGGCCACCCTCCGCGTGTACCAGATCGAGAAGAAAAGGCGCGGAAGGGGAGACCGGCACTTCCTCGAGCGCGTCTTCCACAAGCTGCTCCTCAACTTTACCTGGTGGGTCAACCGCAAGGATGCGGATGGGCTGAACATCTTCCAGGGCGGCTTCCTCGGCATGGATAACATCGGCGTATTCGACCGCTCCGCGCCGCTGCCGACCGGCGGCTACATCGAGCAGTCTGACGGAACGAGCTGGATGGCAATGTACTGCCTCAATATGCTCGCCATCGCGATGGAGCTGTCCCGTGAAGAGCACTCGTACGAGGACGTTGCATCCAAATTCTGGGAGCACTTCTGCTACATCTCGCACGCAATGTGCAACCGCGGCGAAGACGGCGTCTCCCTCTGGGACGAGGAGGACGGATTCTTCTACGACGTGCTGAAGCTGAGCGACGGGCAGTTGATTCCGCTTAAGATCCGCTCCATGGTGGGCCTGATTCCGCTCTTCGCGGTCGAAACGCTCGAGCACGGAATGGTCGAGAAGCTCCACGGATTCAAGCGGCGGCTGGAGTGGTTCGTCGAGCACCGCCCGGACCTCACCCAGAACCTCGCCTGCATGATGCGCCACGGCGTTGAACAGCGGAGGCTCCTCTCAATTCTGGATCGCGACAAGCTGCGCCGCGTCCTGAGCGTGATGCTCGACGAGAGCGAGTTTCTCTCGCCCGGTGGGATTCGCGCACTCTCGCGCCGCCATCTCGACCACCCCTATCTGCTCCAGGCCGGCGGCGCGACCTACGAGGTGAAGTATGAGCCGGCCGAATCCTCGACGTCGCTATTCGGAGGCAACTCGAACTGGCGCGGTCCCGTCTGGTTCCCGGCCAACTACCTCCTAATCGAGGCGCTGCAGAAGTTTCACTTCTACTACGGCGACGACTTCAAGGTGGAGTGCCCGACCGGCTCCGGCAATATGATGGACCTCTGGGAGGTGTCGCAGGAGCTGGCGGGCAGGATGGCGCGCAACTTCCTGCGCGGCGCGGACGGGCGCCGGCCGGTCCACGGCGCCGACGACCGCTATAAGGATGACCCGAACTGGCGCGACCTGGTCCTCTTCTACGAGTATTTCCACGGAGACACCGGCCGCGGCGTCGGCGCCAGCCACCAGACCGGCTGGACGGGCGTTATCGCCAAGCTCCTCCAGCAGGGTGGTGAGTACAAGTCCCACTCGACAACCCACCACAAGAGTTGACATGCCGGTGCATTGGCGGGAACCATACATGTCGTCGGAACCATGCTTGTAAAATGCATGTCTCGTGGGCTTTCAGCCAGACGTCCTGCCGGACGGAATGCCAGTATCGTAAGGGAATCGCGACACGAGCTGGATGCCGCGCTGCCGTTCCCTTTTTGGCGTCTTTTCGCGTGTTTCGCGGGTACATAATCCGATGGACGAGCTGCTGACAATTGAGCGGGCGGAACTGCCCACGTTCGTGGAGGCATCGTCGCGAGAGTGGCTGGTGACGAATGGGCTCGGCGGCTACGCATCGGGGACGCTGAGCGGCGCGAACACGCGGCGCTATCACGGCCTGCTTATCGCCGCCCTCACGCCGCCGACCGGCCGGATGAATATGCTTTCGAAGGTGGAGGAGACGGTAATTGTCGGCGCCCAGGCGACAGAGCTTTCATCGAACGAGTATCCCGGCGCGATTCACCCGGAGGGCTGGCCTCTGCTGGAGCGATTCGAGAATTATCCCGTGCCGACGTTCTACTATGATCCGGCCCCGGGCGTCACGCTCAGGAAGCGCATCTGGATGGCGCGCGGCGAGAACACCACCTTTCTCGAATATACATTGCTCGAATCGCACGCGACCGTCGACCTCCGCCTCACGCCGCTGGTCTGCTGGAAGGACTTCCATGCCGAGATGCACCCGTGGGACGGATTCCCGCTCGATCTTCAGGTGACGGAGGGCGAGGCGCGCATTCGCTATACCCCGGACTCGCCGGAGCTCCGGCTTCTCGCGAAGGGAGCGCCATGGGAACCCGCCGGATACTGGCTCTATAACGATGTCCATGCGCGGGAGCGGGAACGCGGTCTCGACTATTGCGAGGACCTCTATTGCCCCGGCAGCCTTCTGCTTCGTCTGAAGCCCGGCGCCTCCTGCACGCTCATCGCCACCATCGAGGCGACGCCCACTTCGGCAGCGAAATCGTGGACTGCGCTGGCGGAGCGGCAGGAGCGCCTCGCTACGGCCGCCAGGGACGATTTCGCGCGCGCGCTCACCCTTGCCGCGGACCAGTTCGTAATCGAGCGGGAAACCCCGACGACCCGACGACCCAGCGACCCAACGACCCAACTTCCCACCCGCTCCACCATCATCGCGGGCTATCACTGGTTCTCCGACTGGGGGCGCGACACGATGATCGCGCTGCCCGGCCTCTGTATCGAGACGGGCCGGCTGGAGGTTGCCCGCGATATCCTCACGTCGTTCGCGGCGTACGTCGACCAGGGCATGCTCCCGAACCGCTTCCCGGACCGCGGGGAAGCGCCGGAGTACAACACGGTCGACGCGACGCTCTGGTACTTTGAGGCGATCCGGCGGTACGTGGAGGCGGCGAAAGACGGCGCGATGCTGGCGAAGGAGCTCTGGCCGACGCTTGCGGACGTCATCGCGTGGCACGTTCGCGGGACCCGTTTTGGAATCGGGGTGGACTCCTCGGACGGATTGCTGCGGGCGGGGGTTCCGGGCGTTCAGCTAACGTGGATGGACGCGCGGGTGGGCGACCGCGTGATCACGCCGCGTATCGGCAAGCCGGTGGAGATCAACGCGCTCTGGATCGAGGCGCTGCGGACGATGGAGCGGCTGGCGGCGCTGGCAGGTCAGCCCGAATGCGAGTACGCGGAGCGCGCCGATCTTGCTTCGGCAAGCTTCCAATCGAAGTTCGTCCGCGCGGACGGACTGGGACTCTACGATGTGGTTGGCGACGACAGGCCGGACCCGTCCATCCGTCCGAATCAGATAATCGCGGTGAGCCTGCCAAGTTGCCCGCTCAGCGCCATTGAGCAGCGGTCGCTCGTGCGGACGGTGGAGCAGCACCTGCTCACCCCTTATGGTCTCCGGACGCTCTCGCCACGGGACCCTGCCTATTGCGCGCACTATGGCGGCGGGGTCGCCGAGCGGGACAGCGCGTACCATCAGGGCACGGTCTGGCCGTGGCTGCTCGGCCCGTTTGTCGCCGCGCACCTGAAGGTGTTCGGGCAGCCGGAAGTTGCGCGAGCGTTCCTGGAGCCGGTTCGCGCGCACCTTCTGGAGGCGGGAATCGGTTCGATTTCGGAGGTGTTCGACGCGGAGCCGCCGTTCCGGCCCAACGGCTGCATCGCGCAGGCGTGGAGCGTGGCGGAGGTCCTGCGGGCTTGGAAGCTCGTGCAGGCGTAGTCCGCTATCCAGAATCGTTCATACGTTCAACCGGAGGATGCGAATGAGAGCCATGCAGCTTTCCGCGCCGGGGCCCGTGGAGAGCGCGCCACTTCGGCTGGTGGACATCCCGATCCCGGAACCCGGGCCGGATGAAGTGTTGATTCGGGTCGAGGTTTGCGGGGTATGCCGGACCGATCTGCACGTGGTCGAGGGCGAGCTGCCGCCAGTTCTCCCGCACGCGATTCCGGGCCACGAGGTGGTTGGCCGCGTCGAGCGGATGGGGGAGGCGTGCAGCCGATTCGCGGTCGGGCAGCGCGTCGGCGCGGCGTGGCTGCACCGGACGGACGGCACATGTCCGTACTGCCTCCGCGGTGACGAAAACCTCTGCGACGCGCCGACCTTCACCGGCTACAGCGCCAACGGCGGCTATGCCGAGTACATGACCGCGCCGGAAGAGTTCGTGTATGCGCTTGCGCCTGGCATCACGTCGCGCGAGGCCGCGCCCTTTCTCTGCGCCGGAATCATCGGCTATCGCGCTCTCCGCCTTAGCGACGTCCGGCCCGGCGAGCCGCTCGGCCTCTACGGGTTCGGCGGGTCGGCGCACGTCGTCATCCAGATTGCTCGCCACTGGAGCTGCCCGGTATATGTCTGCACGCGCGGCGGGAAGCACGAGGAGCTGGCGAAGACGATGGGGGCGGTCTGGACGGGGCCCGCGGATGCAATGCCTCCCGTGAAGCTGCGCGGCGCCATCCTCTTTGCCCCGGCAGGCGAGCTCGTTCTCCCCGCGCTCGCCGCGCTCGACAAAGGCGGAACGCTCGCGCTGGCCGGCATCTACATGTCGCCCATTCCCCAACTCGATTACCAGCGGCATCTGTTTCTGGAAAGGTCGATGCGCAGCGTGACGGCAAACACCCGCCGGGATGGCGAGGAACTCCTGAAGCTGGCGGCCGAGGTTTCGCTCCACACGCACACAACGGAGTTCCCGCTGGAGCAGGCCAACGAGGCGCTCCGGGCGCTCAAGTCCGACCGAATCCAGGGCGCGGCCGTGCTCCGCGTTTCGGCCGCGGGCGATTCGGCGTAGTCTACCGTAGTCGCGCGGGCGTGTATGGAGAGAAAGCTATGATTCGGCCACGCGCCCGATTCCCAACTTCCCAAAGTCGTGTGGAGGAGCTCCGTTATGCATTTTGCCTTGCTCGCAATATGGTCCGCGGCCGCGGTCGTGAATCCTGCATCGGCCGCTCGGACTGACCGGCCCGATGGTCCTTCGTCGGAGCTCGCCCGCTTCATCTATCCTCTCGCGGAAGCGCGGCCCGCACCCGCCGTCGTCGTCGATACGACGGATGCGCCCGATTCCGAGGCGTGGGCTGCGTCCGCGAAGGCGCTCGTGACCGCCTGGTTCCCGGAGATATGCCGCCTTCTCGCCACGGACAGATTCACGCCGCCCCGCGAAATCAAGCTTGTTTTCAAGAAAGAGCTGAACGTACCGGCGTATTCGTCGGGCGGCGTCATCACGATCAGCGCCCACTGGGTCCGGGACCATCCGGAAGACCTCGGCCTCGTCGTCCATGAGTTGACCCACACCATCCAGGCCTATCCGCGCTCGCGTCAGACGCCAGGCTGGCTCGTGGAGGGAATTGCCGACTTCGTGCGGTGGTGGCGCTATGAGCCGGAGGCGCCACGCCCCCGAATCGATCCCGCGAAGGCGAGCTACCGCGACAGCTATCGTACGACCGCCGCGTTTCTGGCGTGGGCGTCACATAAATTCGATGAGAGGCTGGTGCCGCGGCTCGACGCGGCGCTCCGCGAGAAGCGCGATCCGCTGCCGGTCTTCGACGAGCTTGCGGGAAAGTCCATCGACGACGTCTGGAGCGACTTCGTTTCGACGCTGCCGCCTCGCCAATCAAAGTAGAGGGCCAGCCCCGGGTCCGGTTGCGGCGCCGGAACAATCGCCGGATTCACTCAGTCCTGCCTCTGTGCGCGCGGAATCGCGGCGTTCTCAATCAGGAGACCGCGACGGCCGCGCAACCGTTTCGACGGTTTCAGCGAAAGGAGCAGAGGCAAAATGATTATCGATCCGGTTTGCGGAATGCACATGGACCCCGAGAAAGCGCCGGCTTTCTACACGTACAAGGAGCACACCTACTACTTTTGCAGCGACAACTGCATGCAGACGTTCAAGGCGAACCCGGAGCAGTACATCGAGAACGCCCGCCGGATGAATCCGCAGGGCTATGGCGCAACCGATTCCTGCTCCAAAGCCGCATGACAGGGCCTGGTCGCAACGCAAGAGTACGGCCCGGCGATCAGTGACCGCCGGGCCTTCTGCTGTCTTGTAACGGATTCATCGAGCCCGACTATCGCATCGACGCCGTCCGGCCGGAGCCGCCGACCACGGAAGCGTAGAGGTTCTCCGCCATCTTCAGGTGGTCACGCAACGTCGGAACGGTAGTAGCGGCCCAGGAACGGATGTCCGTGTTCCGGCCGCTGTTCGCCCGCTTCGTGAAGAGGCTGACCGCGTTCTCATGATCAACCAGCATCGCCTTCGCATATGCACGATCGAAGGCCGCGCCATTGAGCCGGGAGAGCCGGTTGTAGAGCGCCATGTGTCTGGCGTCCATGTCAGTCGGCAGCGTGAAGCTCAGGTCCGAGGCGAGATGCTTCTCCATGTCGTTCGCTTTCGAGTGGTCGTCGACCATTCGGCGCGCGAAGTCCTTCACGGCGTCGGACGAGGCCCGTTCCTGCGCGAGCTGACTGATCTTCACCTCGGCGATGCCGCTCATCGCGGCGGTCCGCATGAACGCGCGCGCGTCCGGCGTCAGCTGCTCAGCCGCCGAGAGCGTCGACGGGCGGTTCATGCCCAGGTATTCCTTCCCGCCGTTCATCTCCTCCATCGTGGCCGCGCGAAGCGGCGCGACCGGCGTGTTGGTTTTGTCTTCAGTCTGTCCGTATGCGAGCGGCGCCAGGGATGCCAGCGCGACTGACGCGCCCAGGACCGCCGTCAGATTCCATTGATTTCGTGCCATCTCGGACACTCCTTTCCCGATGGGCGCGAAAGGCGGAATCGCCCTCGCGCCATATTTCCCCGATGGGCTCACGCTCGCGAGTAAGACGACACCCGAATTGCAAGGTTCGTTCGACCGCCTGAGAGTCCGCGTTACGACGTGATTGATACGGCCACTATGTGAGGTGGGGTAAACTGGATTCTGCATCCGGCCTCGTATTTCGTGCAGGAGACGGGCCGGCGGCCGCGAACTGATTTCCAGCTTCATCACCATACGTCCGCGCGCGGAATTTGACTACGGAAAGTCCCGCGCCGGACAGACCTCTCGAAGGGAGTGAAATAGTCATGCCGGAATTCACCTTGCCGCCTCTGCCCTACGGGTACGACGCGCTCGAGCCGCACATCGATACGATGACGATGCAGATCCACCACGACAAGCATCACGCGGCCTACGTCAACAACCTCAACGCGGCACTGAAGGACCACCCCGATCTCCAGAACAAGGACATCGACAGCCTGCTTAAGGGCATCAACACGGTGCCGGAGCCCATTCGCATGGCCGTGCGAAATAATGGCGGCGGTCACTACAACCACACGATGTTTTGGGAGATCATGAAGCCCGGCGGCCCGAAAGAGCCCGGCGGCGCGCTCGGCGAGGCCGTCAAAGCCGCATTCGGTGACGCGGCGGGCCTCGAGGCGAAGATCAACGACGCGGGCGCAAAGCGATTCGGGAGCGGCTGGTCGTGGCTTGTGGTGGATGGCAGCGGCGCGCTTCAGGTCATCTCGACGGCGAATCAGGACTGCCCGCTGATGGAGGGCCATTATCCGGTCCTCGGCGTGGACGTGTGGGAGCACGCATACTATCTGAAGTACCAGAACCGCCGGCCCGACTACCTGAAGGCCTGGTGGAACGTGGTCAACTGGGACGAGGTCGGCAAGCGCTTCGCTTCCGCGAAGAAGTAGAATCAGACACGTTTAATTCAGGGGCCGGCCGCGACAGCGGCCGGCCCCGCCGTTAGGCTGCCGCCCGTTCCGGAGAAGAATCGATGCCTGACGACTGCATTTTCTGCAAGATCGCCGCAAAGCAGATACCGGTCCAGCCGGTCTACGAGGACGACGAGTTCATCGCGTTCCCCGACCTGAACAAGCAGGCGCCGGTGCACGTGCTCATAATCCCCAAGGCGCACTATCCGACCCTCTCGGACGTGACCGATGCCGGGCTGCTCGGCCGCGCGATGGTCGCCGCAAACGAGGTCGCCCGCCGCATGAACGTGCACGAATCCGGCTACCGCGTTGTCGTGAACTGCCGCGATGACGGCGGCCAGACCGTCTACCACCTCCACCTGCACGTGCTCGGCGGCCGGTTCCTGCAATGGCCGCCGGGGTGAGGGAGTGTGGGAGTGTGGGAGTGTGGGAGAGGGGAAGTGTGGGAGTGTGGGAGACGGGGCATTTGGCTCGTCCGTGCGGGCGAATGGTGGAATGCCACCCACGGATGCACGTTTACGTCCTCGCGGCAGTCCTGCATTTGGGATGGCGCGAAACCTTGTGGAGGCGGGGTTCGTCAGGAGAGTGATTCGGTGTCCCACTTCCCCACGCACGCATCAGGAGGCGCCATGAACGGCCCACGCAATTCCCTCGCCACCCTCGCGACCCTCGTCGCATTGGCCGCGCTCACTTTCCCGATTGCCGCACTTGCCCAGAATACAGCCGCTCCGATTGTCCGCCATACGTTTGAAGAGAGCGACGGCGGATGGACCGTCATGGGGACCGGCGGCAAGATCTCCGTTACGCACGATGCGGCCAGCGTCAAGAGCGGGAAGGCGGCGCTCCAATTCGACTACAACGTCAACAAGGGAGACATGGCGGCGCTCATGCTGCTCACTCCGGACGGCATGCTCGCAAAGGCGAAGTCATTTCGATTCGCGGTAAAGTCCGACAGCGGCGGCGTGCTTACCGCGCTGTTGCAGGAGCACGAAGGCGGCCGTTACATCGCCATGTTTACCGTGCCGGCCGGAAAATGGCAGCAGGTGGAGCTCGCTCCGTCCGACTTCACACTCTCCGACGACGCCAACGATCCGCCCGATCCCGACGGCAAGCTCGACCTCGACAAGGTGGAGGCGTTCGGCATCACGGACGTCATGCAAATTCTTGCGCAGACGGACAATGCCGACCTCGAGAAGCTGTTCAACGTAAAGAAGGGCCAGCACACGCTGTTCATCGATGACGTGGTGATCAATGAGGAACCGCTCACCGCGGCGATTCAGCCCGACGTGCTCGATACATTCGCGCGGCCGCAGGTAGGATGGTTCGCCATCGGCGGCGTATCCGTATCACAGGTATCCGGCGCGCCGCTTGCGGGCAGGGGCATCCAACTCGACTACCGGCAGTCGATGGGCAAGCCGGTCGCCGTGATTCGCAAGATTCAGCGCGGGACCATCGCGGGAAAGACCGGACTATCGGTTGATGTCGCGTCGGCGAAACCCGCGAAGCTCATAATCCAGGTTGAGGAGAAGGGCGGCGGCAAGTACAACATCCTCGTCGATGTTCCGGGCGGCAAGCAGCTCAAGACGCTGGCGTTCCCGTTCACCGAATTCAAGGAGGCGGACGATTCGCACGATGCGAACGGCAAGCTCGACCTCGACCAGGTGAATCAGCTCGTCATCATCGATGGATCCGGTCTGCTGGGGATGGAGGAGGGTGAGAATACCCTCTGGATCGGGAACGTGAAGGTGACGGCAGGCAAATGAAGCCGAATGGTCCCGGAGCCGCGCGGGCGGCTCCGGGACCGAAGAGGATGATTCGTGCAATACAGGTCGCTCGGCAAGACGGGCCTATCGGTCTCGAAGCTCGGTTTCGGCGCGTCGCCCCTTGGCGGCTCGTTCGGCCCGATCGATGAAGCGGAGGGGATCCGCGCCGTTTACGCCGCCTTCGATCTCGGTGTGAATATCGTCGACGTCTCTCCCTATTACGGCCAGACTCGCGCCGAGAATGTGCTCGGCCGCGCCCTGAAGAGCGTGGACCGCGACCGATTCGTGCTGGCCACGAAGGTCGGCCGATTCGGGCCAGCAGACTTCGACTTCTCCGCGGA
>Ga0068855_100001746_pt1 | contig 27127 bp, 18 predicted proteins | sample KBSCornC52_FD_66592 | JGI IMG/M metagenome (GOLD analysis project Ga0068855, IMG submission 66592) | Corn rhizosphere microbial communities from Kellogg Biological Station, Michigan, USA - KBS Corn C5-2 | ecosystem: Host-associated > Plants > Roots > Rhizosphere > Soil ... | reverse complement strand
TGCCGTCGGTGGTTTTCCAGTCAATGTTGTACTGCGTGCGGTCGTCTTCCACCGTGCGATCGATCGAGGTGATGCTGCCCGCGCCGATGAAATGCTGGATGCCCTTTTGCACCACCGGCGGAGCTTCCGCCAGGGATACCTCCACCCGTGAGATTTGTCCGTTTTCCCGCAGGCTGAAATCGCGATCGCGTCCGGCGCGATTAACGGTCACGTCGTAAGCGACTCCGTCGTCAAAGGACTTGGCGACTTCTTTCAATTTGTCGCTGCCGAGTTCCTTCGCGATGGCCGCACGCACCGCCGCCGGCGTTTCTTCGAGGCTCACGCGCATGCTCAGAAGCTTGCCGCTTTCGAGCACGGTGAAGGAGCGCGCCGCGCCCTCCTTCGTCTTCCACTCCACTTCGTATTGCAGGTGGCCGTCATCAATGACTTTCTCGATGCTCGTGATCGTGCCCTGGCTCGCGGTGCTCGTCACGGTCTGCTGCACGTTGGCTGGGGCGTCCGCGAGGGCGATGTCCATCCGTACCAGCTCGCCGGCTTCCGACACCGTCAGATCGCGTTCGTGGCCGCCGTGATCGAGGGTCGCGATGTATTGGACATCCGCTTCCTCGAACGATTTTGCGACCGTCCTCACCGTGTCGCTGCCGGCTTGTTTTTGCAAAGCCGTGCGCACTGCCGGCGGCACTTCATCCAAGGTCACCTGCGTACTCTTGATCTTGCCGCTTTCCCACACGTCGAAGGAATGCGCCTGGCCATCCCTGGCCTTCCAATCGATCGAGAAGTATTCGGGAGTTTCCTCGAGGACCTTTTCGATCCGCTCGATCGCGTCCGCCGGCGCCACATGTTGAATGGCGATCTGCAACGCGGTCGGCAGATCCTTGAGAAAGACCTGGGCGCTGAGGATGCGGCCGTCTTCGCTCAGCGTCAGTTCGCGGCTGTGTCCATTGATGCCGAAGGTGATGGTGAAGATCACCCGGCCATTGTCCAGGTCGCGGTCGACATCTTCGATTTGGGCGTTGCCCAGCCGTTCCTTGATCGTCTTTTGCACGCTGCTCGGGGCCTGCGCGAGGGGGATCGTCTCCGCCGGCGCGCTGGGCAGCAACAGGCACGGCAGCGCGAACCATCGAAGGAACCGGAGCGTCATACGGGGCATAGATTCGCTCACGCCCCCGTGGAGGAGTCAAGACCGCGCAGGGTCGCGGTCAGCCGCAGGCAATAGAGCAGCGGCAGGCAGCCGAAAATGCCGAAGCTGCAGTCGATCAGCCGCCAATAAAGAGGGATTTCGCGGATCGGCCCGCAGATGAGGGCGAGCGGCAGAACCCCGGCGCAGGCGATCAAACCGACCTTGAGTACCCACCCATTGGTCACCGGTTCGCGCCACGGGCCGATGAAGAAAAGCGCGATGGTGATGTGCCCGAAAGCCAGCCAATCCGTGCCGTAGGCGAGCCAGGGATAGCTGGCATAGGTGGCGCGCAGGCCGTCGCGCACCGTGGCGATCCAGAGCTGCAGACCAGTGAGCGAAGAAGGTGTGGCATCCGCGGGAACGCCGAGAATTCGACCGAGCAATTCCAGTTCGTGCAGGAGTGGGAAAGCGGTGACGCCGCTGAGCACCAGGCCCGCGATGAAGAAGCCGAGCACGAGGCGGTAACGGCGCAGAATGGTTTCGGGATTCATCGAAGTCGGGGCAGGTGGTGAAGGCGCGGGAGTTTGTGAAGGGGAAGAGGGAGTTGACCAGTGCGATTTCCCGGCTTGCCCTGCACGGGAATTGCCTCAGCATTCCGTCCACTTTCTTATAAACAGATGAAAACAATCCTTCTCGCTCTCCTTTCGGCGCTGTTCCTCGGTCTCGGCCTCAGCCAGGCACAGGATTACAACGCGCTGCCTTTTCCGGTGAGCCTCGGTGGTCAGGCTGCGGCTTACAAGAAGGGCGAGCCGTTTGCGAAGGTCGCCAAGGCGGTGAAGAACGACGCGGCGATCGAGATCAGCGCCCAAGGCAATCCGATCATCATCAACGTCAACAAGACCGATGACAAAGGACAGCCTGCGCCGGGCGCATCGCCGGCGGTGATTATCTTGCAAGGCACGAGCAAAGGCTCGCTGGCAGGCACGATGGACAAGCAGAAGCTCGCGGCCGGCAACTACATTTTGAGCGTGATCGCTGACGGCAAGACGGCGACGATTTTGTTCAAGATCGAATAAGCGCGGCGGTGATCGTCGGGGGCAGCCCTGGACGGCGGCCGTCCTGTCTTTCGGTCAGGGCATCACCGTTTTGCCGAAGCCCGCGGCCACCATTCCGTACGGCACGGGCAGCGCGATGAAAATGATCGTGAGCAAGTGGTAACCGGCACGCAGCCACCACGTCGTGAGAAACTCGCGGGCGTCGAAGACAAAGAATTGCACGGCGAGTCGCGCCAGCCAGAAGACTGCGATGAAACCGCAGACCCAGCGGGCGAGCGGCGAGCCATCGGCAAGATCCGGCGCGCAGGCGAGCGAGATCAAGCCGAAGGCCACAATCGTCAGCACGATAAAAGAGCCGTAGACCCAAAACAACCGCCGCAGGAAGGGATGCAAGGCCGCGAGCTGCCCGCGCCAATCGAGGACGCGCGGCACCATCGCGCTGGCAATGAGGATGCTGAAATGCACCAAGCCGCTGAGGCGAATGGCCAATTCCAGAAGCGAGTGGTTCATAAGGCTCCGATGTCGCGCATCATGGGGAGAATGACGTGATGGACGAACGGTGGATGAAACAACCAGAATGCCGGTGCCGCGACAACGCCCAAGGTGAACACGCGTCCGCGCCAGCCGCGTCGTAATCCGAGGCGACGCCCGGTCCGGGAGCGCTCCAGTGCCGAGCCGAGCCCCTGCGCAAAAAAGTAACCGGTGGGCAGCCCCCATCCGCCGCTGGCGGGAAGGCTGATCACCAATTCGTGAATCAGGCCTGAGGCCACGAATGCCGCCAGCCCGGCCATTCCCACACCGAGTGTCCGCACCCCCGGGCGAAAAACGAAACGCTCGGCCAGCTCGTTGAACGCGAGATTCCACCGCCGGCCCCAAAACTCACCCAGCGATTGAGCCGCAACCGGGCAGTGCATGATCGGCTCCGCGCACACGCCAGCCGTCCGCCACGCGAGGGAGAGCAGATGAAAGGTCCCAAAGTGGAGCATGAAAATGATCCCGCACATGCCGATCCACCCGACGGCCAGCGGATGCGCGAATCTTCGCGCGACGAGGAAGGTGAGGACGATGCCCAGTGCGGTCTTGGCCACCGCCGCCAGCCATTCGCCCGCGGTCGTTGCGCGAGCGCGGCTGTGCAAAAATGCGTTCGCGTCCATGCCCGGCCACGCAAGGAGAAAGGCCACGCGCCGCCAGCCGCCGCCCGGACGGGCGTGCGCCAGCGCGAGCCATTTGCACACGGCAAAAATCCCCGTCGCCAGCACCCACATGAGTACCCACGCGGGCCATCGGGCGATGGGGGTGATGACGGGCATCACCGCGCAACTACAGGAGCGTCTTCGCCTGGGCGAGCGCTTCCTCGAGCTTCGACGGGTCCTTGCCGCCGCCGCGGGCGCCTTCGGGTTTGCCGCCGCCTTTGCCACCGACGAGCGGGGCGATGGTCTGGATGATTTTCCCGGCCTGCACCTTCGCGGTGAACTCCGGCGAAACCGCCGCGACGAGCGCGACGGCGCCATTGGCCGTGCCGCCGAGGACGGTCACGCCCTTGAAGCCATTCGACTTCAAGGCGTCGGCTACCGTTTGCAACGTGTCGCCGTCGGCCGAGCCGAGATTGACGATGATCGCGGGAGTACCATTGATCGTCGCCGCGCTGGCGAGCAGATCCTTGGCCCGGCCCGCGGCTTCGCGCTGTTGCGCTGCCTTGAGCGCTTTCTCGAGTTCCTTCTGCTGCGCGAGCAGGCCTTCGATGCGCTTCTCGAGCTCCGGCAACGGCGAGCCTACCTTGGTCGCGAGCGCGTGGAGGCGCTGCGTGTCGGTGTTGGCGAGGTCGTAGGCATTCAGGCCCGCCACCGCTTCGATGCGGCGCACGCCGGCGGCGATGGCGCTCTCGGCATTGATGCGGAAGAGACCGATCTCGCCCGTGGCGCGGGTGTGGGTGCCTGCGCAGAGCTCCATGGAGTAGCCATCGAGCTTGGTCGCGTGGCCACCGATCTGCACGACGCGCACGGTCTCGCCGTACTTGTCGCCGAAGAATTGCATGATGTCGCCGCGGCCGCGCACGTCGGCATACGGCATCTCGATCCACGAGACGCTGCCGTTCTCGACGATGCGCTCGTTGACGAGCCGCTCGATGTCACGGACCTGCACGGGCGTGAGCGCCGCGCTGTTGAAATCGAAGGTCAGCTTATCGGGTCCGACGAAGGAACCCTTTTGCGTCGCCTCCTTGCTCACTACTTCGTGCAAGGCCCAGTGCAGCAAGTGCGTGACCGTATGGTGCCGCTGGATGGCGCCACGCCGCGCGTTGTCGAGCTGGATGGTGACATGATCGCCCACCGCCGGGCCGTCCGCTTCCTCGAGGAAATGAAGCCAGGTGTTCCCGCTCTTCTGCGTATTCGCGATGCGCCAGGAATTACCGCCATGCCCAATCATTTCCGCGGTATCACCGACCTGACCGCCCATCTCCGCGTAGCACACGGAGTTGTTGGCAATCACGACCGTCTTGCCCTTTACGGACAACACTTCCTGCACATCCGCGCCGGTGTGATGGTGATCGTAACCGATGAAGTGGGTCGGGGTCTTGGTTTCGATTTCGGAGAGTTCGATGACCTGTTTCTTTTGTGAGCGGCGCGCGCGGTCGCGCTGCTTTTCCATCTCCACTTCGAAACCCGCGGCATCCACGGTAAGTCCACGCTCGCGCGCCATGAGTTCGGTGAGATCCAGCGGGAATCCGTAGGTGTCGTACAGTTTGAAGGCGGATGCACCACTTAACTGGCTTTGCTTCTCCGAGGTGACGAGATCAGTGAAAACTTCGATGCCTTTGTCCAAGGTTCGATTGAACATCTCCTCTTCACGTTTCAGTACTTCTTCCACGTGCTTCTGCTTTGCGCGGATTTCTGGGAAGACATCGCCCATGGTACGCGCCAGGACGCCGACGAGCTTGTAAAAAAATGGCTCGTGCAGACCGAGCATCCGTCCGTAGCGAACGGCACGGCGCAGAATGCGGCGTAGGACGTAGTTGCGATCGGTGTTACCGGGTTGAATGCCGTCGGCTATGGAGAAGCTCAACGTGCGGATGTGATCCGCGATGACGCGGAACGCGACGTCCACCTTCTCCTGTTCGGTGCCCGGAATGATTTGTCCGGCGGCATTCGGCTGGGGAAGCGTGCTGGTGTACTTCTTGCCACTGACCTTTTCGATCTCCTCGAAAATCGGGCGGAAGATATCGGTCTCGTAATTCGAGATCTTCGCGTTGGCAAAGTCGGTGAAGTCTTTCGTGCCCTGGATGATCGAACTGACGCGCTCGAAGCCCATGCCCGTATCCACATGCTTCGCGGGTAACGGAACGAAGCGCTGGCGCCAATCGACACCGGCTTTCGCGTTCGGCAACTTCATCTTCGCTGCTTCCTCCGGACCGTCGGGCTCCGCGTTGAACTGAATGAACACGAGGTTCCAAATCTCGATGCACTCCGCGGTACCTTTGTTGACCAGCGCGCCCTTGGTGTCGCCCGCGGGGGTGAGGTCCACGTGCAGTTCGCTGCACGGACCGCATGGGCCGGTTTCGCCCATCATCCAGAAATTGTCCTTCTTGTTACCGTTGACGATGTGCACTGCGGGATCGAGGCCCACGGCGCGGAATTTCTCCGCCCAGAAGTTCCACGCTTCCTCGTCACGGTCGGCGGGATCGCCGATCGATTTGTCCGGGTTGTAGATCGTCGCGTAGATGCGTTGCGGCGGGAATTTCCAGCGGCCGACGACGAGCTCCCACGCCCATTCGATCGCTTCCTTTTTGAAATAGTCACCGAAACTCCAGTTCCCGAGCATCTCGAAGAAGGTGTGGTGATAGGTATCGAGCCCGACGTCATCGAGATCGTTGTGCTTGCCGCCCGCGCGGATGCATTTCTGCGTGTCCGCCGCGCGCGTATCGCTGCTCGGGATGGCGCCGCCCCATTTGCTCACATCGGCCTTCTTTTCCCCAAGGAAGATCGGCACGAACTGGTTCATGCCCGCGTTGGTGAAAAGCAGGTTGGGTGAGTCGGGCATGAGCGAGGAGCTCGGCACGAGGGTGTGCTGCTTCTCGCGGAAGAAATCGAGGAACGACTGACGGATTTGAGCTGAGGTCATCAAGGACATGGCAGGACGGGGAGCTGGCGTGGAGGGCGGAAGGTAGCGGACTCCCGCCAAAGGTAAAGTCGCTGTCTTCGGGCGCCAGACGGAGACTTTGTTTGAATCGGTGCGGGTAGAAAACCGCGAATGAACGCGAATGAACACGAATAAAAGAAGAACGCGATTTTCACTTCCGTGCGAATGCATGGTATCGCGGGGTGGGCAAACGGCGGCCAGGATGGCCGCCCTACAATGGCGCTTTCTGTCAGGGGCGCGTGAATGACATCCCCGGGGCAAACAGAAGTCCGCTTTTTAAAAGAGCCCGCGATTTTCACCTCCGCCATTCGCGTTTATTCGCGTCCATTCGCGGTTCACCCGTTATGTCTGCCCCCTAAAAAAAGATGCGCCGCAGGGAAAGATCGCCCTGCGGCGCAGTCGTTTCGACCCCAGGGAAAAGTCAGCTCACTGGAAAAGACGGCGGCGGCGCAAGGTGAGCGCGCCGAGTCCACCGGCAAGGGCGAGGAACGCGGAAGGCTCGGGGACGCTAGCCGGCACGGAGCCCGGAGAACCCGTCTCCGCGGAGTTGGCCGAGACGAAGGCGCCATTGACGCCGGCCACGCTGGCCTGCGAGATCGTGGCGTTGTTCAGTTCGGCGGCATTGTCGAAAGTGGCGCCGGCGGGAGCGAGATGCCCGACGCGTCGAAGATATTCACGGCGTCACCCGAGGTGCTGAGACCCACACCGGAGCCGCCGTAGGCGCCGGTGGTGAAGCCGCTGGGCACATTGCCGCCGAACCACGCGCTCTCGAAATTCGTCGCGATCGTGGAGTCCGTCGTGCCGGTGGAAGTGCCCTCGAAAAAGACGACCGTTTGCCCGGCGCCGATGCTCGTGACATTGCGCAACGGCACAGCGAGCGAGAATGAGTTGGAGTTATCGTCCATCTTCCAGCCGGTGATGTTCAGCGTGGTCTTACCGGTGTTGGTCAGGTCGAACCAATCCGCTCCGTAACTGGCGCTGCTACCCGAAGGATCCACCTCCGTAATTAAAAGTGCACCGTGCAGCGAAATGGTTAAAAAATAGGTGCAGAGGGCAAATGTGAGATAAGCACGTTTTGTGGCAACCATGGCAGTAAAATTACGAACGCGCTTTTTCTAGGATGGATGCGTGACAGCCCGATGGCGCGCCGGTGAAAGCTGAGTGACGAAATCACTGGATTTGGCCGGGGCGGCTGAAAAACTGCCTTTCCATCACCCATCCGCCTGGTGTCGACAGGCCCTTCATGGCCCTCGCCAACGACTAATGGGTGTGATAAGCTCCGTGAAACCCTTGCTGATAAAGACTTTGGGGAATACGTGCTGCCACTAGGGTGCGTCGAAACTGCGACTAGCCGATTTTGCGCCTTCGGAGAGTAGAACTAATAAGGACAACATTTTATTATGAATGTCGCTCATCGTCTGTAGATTGAGGGGTTACTATTCTGTCCCCAAATGAGACCAACTCCATGACAGACGCCGACCTCAAATCGCTTTTCGGTACCACCATCAAGAGCAAGCGGTCCGAACTGGGCATGTCGCAAGAAGAGCTTGCCGATCGTGCGGGGCTGCACCGTACCTACGTATCCGACGTGGAGCGAGGCATGCGGAACGTCTCGCTGATCAGTATAGAAAAACTTGCGCATGCTCTTGGCCTTTCCGTCTGGCGGCTTTTCGAACAAGCCTCCAACGGAACCGCTCCCGACCAGCTGGAAATTCTGCTCGTCGAAGACGAGCCGAACGACATCGAACTGACGCAGCGTGCTTTCAAGCGCGCGCGCATCGTGAATCCCGTGTACGTCGTGAACGACGGCATCGCGGCCCTCGACTTTATCTTTGCGCGCGGCGCGTATGCCGATCGCGCGGGTAAAGCTCTCCCCGGAGTCATCCTGCTCGATCTCAAGCTGCCGAAACTCGATGGCTTGGAAGTGCTGCGCCGCATCCGCCAGGATGAGCGCACGCGCGATATTCCCGTGGTCGTACTGACCGCTTCGAAATTCGAAAGCGACCATGCGGAATGCCGCCGGCTCGGGATCAATTCCTACATCGTCAAGCCAGTCGACTTCCGGAATTTCAGCGAAGTAACCCCGCAGTTCCAGTTCGACTGGAAACTGGTGAAGCACGACTGAGTCGAGAGGCTGATTGATGAAAACAGGCCGCGCATTGCCGCACTGTGACCAGCGCCGAATTTCGGCGGTGAGCTCGTAGCTCCATGGCCATTCGGACGGGCATCTTCTCGGCAGCGCGACTCCAAAAGCTCGCGGTGGTATCGAGTGTGCTCTTTGCCCTGACCGCGATCGGCGTCCTGCTAGCATGGGCCGGGCATTCGCCGGTCTGGGGCGGCATCGCCTCCGGGAGTCCGGCCGCCCCGGGCCTGGTCGTGATCCTCGCGGCCCTGGCCCTCTGGCTCGCCGTCACGGTGTTGCTCTGGCTCACGGCCCGCGCCTTGCACTTCGCCCAAGAGCGGATCGTGCATCGCGAGCGGCTCTACGCGCTGCTCAGCCAGTGCAATCAAAGCATCGTGCACATCAGCGAGCGCCTGCCGCTCTTCGAGCGGATTTGTGAGATCGCGGTGAACCTCGGGAAATTCCGCATGGCCTGGATCGGCGAGGTGGACCGCAAGACGCAATTGGTCCGGCCGATGGCGCATGCCGGGATCGATGGCGGGCTCTTCGACCGGGTGAAGTTTTCCATTCGCGATGAACCCGAGGGGCGGCTGACTCCGGGCACGGCGATTTGTGAAAAGCGGAGCGTGGTGTCGAATGACATGCGCCACGATCCGCGCATGCTGCCGCTGGTCGAGGAGGCGATGAAACGCAGCTTTTGCTCCGCGGCCGCTTTTCCCATTCGCCGCGGGGAGGAGGTCATCGGCTGTTTCGTGTTGTATTCCGAAGAGGTCGGCTTCTTCGATGCGGAGGAGGTGAAACTGCTCGAGGAAATGGCCAGCGATATTTCCTTTGCGCTGCAACAAATGGAGCACGGTGCGCAGCGCCGGAGCGCGGAGGAGGAGAGAAATCGAATCGCCGCGGAAATGCAGATGGTCCTGAACGGCGTGCCCGCGATGATTTTCTACAAAGACCGCCAGCACCGCATCATGCGGGCGAATGCGGCCCTGCTGCGCACGCTGGGCAAAGCGGAGGAGGAAGTGATCGGCAAGAGTGACGAAGAGATCGGCTCGCCGTACTACGAGATTTACGCGCGTGATGAGGATCAAATCGCCGAAACCGGAGAGCCGAAGCTGGGCTCCATCGAGCCGCTGGCGACGGCCAGCGGCCTGCGGTGGTTGCAGACGGACAAGGTGCCGCTCCGCGACGCGAGTGGCAACATCACCGGTTTCATCGGACTCGCGACGGACATCACGGAGCGACGGCTCGCCGAGGAGGCCTTGCGGGCTCGCGAGGCAGATTTCCGCGCGAGCTTTTTCTCCTCGGCGGTGGGGCAGGTGCAGGCCGACCCAGTCACCGGCCGCTACTTGCGAGTGAACCCGAAATTCTGCGAGATCACCGGCTACACCGACGAAGAACTGCTCGACATGACGTTCCATCAGCTCACGCATCCGGACGATCGCACGAACGATTCCGAGGCGCACCAGCGAATGGTTCGAGGGGAAATCTCGGAGATCAATCGCCAGAAGCGCTATCAGCGCAAGGATGGCACCGCGGTGTGGGTGAGCATCAGCGCTTCACTCATCCGCGACGACGTCGGCCGGCCACTGCGCACGCTGGCCGTCGTCCAGGATATCACCGAACGGCAAAAGGCCGAAGAAGCCCGGCATGTTGCGGAGGCCAAGTATCGCGCCTTGGTAGAGCAATCGCTCGTCGGCATCTATATTATCCAGGATGACCGCTACGTTTACGCGAATCCGACCTTTGCCCAGATCATGGGCTACACCTCCGAGGAATTGACGGCGGGGAAGGTCCTGGACTTCGTTTTCGAAGAGGACCGCGCCTTGGTGGCGGAGAATATCCGCCGACGGATCGACGGCGAAATCGACTTTGTTCGCTACGGTCTGCGCATGGTGCGCAAAGATGGGAGCCTGGTGCATATCGAAGTGCACGGTTCACGCGCTGAATTTGAGGGGCGTCCCGCGATCCTCGGCTCGCTGCTCGATCTCACCGAGCGCAAGAAGATCGAGACGCAATTGCTGCAGTCGCACAAGATGGAGGCCATCGGGCAACTCGCCGGCGGCATCGCGCACGACTTCAACAATTTGCTCACCGCCATCACCGGCAATACCAAGCTGGCGCTGGAGGATCTGCCTGCGGGCAGCCCCGTGCGAGAGCATCTCGCCGAGGTCAGCAAGGCCGGTTTGCGAGCGGTCGAACTCGTGCGGCGCATCCTCACCTTCAGCCGGCAACAGCCGCAGGAACGCAGGCCCATGCACCTGCGGCCCATCGTGGACGAGGCATTGCAGTTGCTGCGGGCCAGCCTGCCGGCGACGATTGAGATTCGGTCCGCCTTTGTGCCCGATGCCCCGGTCGTTCGCGCGGACGCGACCCAGGTGCACCAGGTCATCATGAATCTCGGGGCCAATGCCGGACACGCCATGAGCGGGCGCGGGGTGTTGGAATTGCGCGAGGCCATGGTCGACGTGGATGCCGATCTCGCCCGCACATCGCCCGAATTGCGCGTCGGCCGCTATGTGCGCCTCACGGTAAGCGACAGCGGTTGCGGCATGGACCGCGCGACGGTCGCGCGAATCTTCGATCCTTTTTTCACGACCAAGAGCCAGGGCGAAGGCACCGGCCTCGGTCTCTCCGTGGTGCATGGCATCATGAAGGCGCACGACGGCGCGATCACGGTCTACAGCGAGCCCGGCAAAGGCACGGCGTTTCACCTCTACTTCCCTGCGGCCGAGGGGGCGATCCCGGAGGTCACCGCCCCAGCGACACCGCCGCCGCGCGGCCATGGAGAGCGTCTGCTGTATGTGGATGATGAAGAGCCGCTCGTCTATCTCACCACGCAAGTGCTGGGACGGCTGGGTTATGAGGTGACGGGCTTTACCGAGGCCGAGGCGGCCTTGCAGGCCTTCCTCGCGGAGCCGGACCGATTCGATGTGATCATCACCGATCTCTCCATGCCCCGCCTGAGTGGGCGCGATCTGGCGGCGCGGATTTTGCAAGTCCGGCCGAAGCTCCCGGTCATTCTCGCGACGGGCTACATTCGTCCGCAGGATACGGAGAGCGCGCGCAGCCTGGGCATTCGCGATCTCATTTTGAAACCGAATACCGTGGAAGATTTGGGACACACGCTGCACCGGATATTTGCAGAAAGGCAGGAGGGAGGAGCAAGGCAGAACATCCAACATCCAACATCCAACTCCCAACATCCAATGGCTTGAGGGCGGCCCGCTATCCGTGTGTGCTGCGCATCGGGCTTCTTTGATTGGATGTTGGGTGTTGGGTGTTGGATGTTTTTCCCCGCTTCTGCCTTTCCAAAACGCCCCCGCGAGCCAAAACTAACACCCATGTTTCCCCGCACTCTTTTGCTGTTAGTTGCCGCAGCCTGTGGCAGCACCTCTGTCCTCGCGGAAGATTCAGCGCCCCTTCGCCTTCCCGCCCGTGAGCGCGTGGAGACGGCGCCGAACAGCGGCGTATTTCGCGAAGTGAACAAAACCCTCGAATGGGATCCGCACCAGACGGCACTGGTCATCTGTGACATGTGGGACAAGCACACCTGTCCGAATGCCGAGGAGCGCGTGGGCGAGTTGGCGCCGCACGTGAATGAATTTGCCAAGGCGGCGCGCGCGAAGGGCGTGCTCATCATTCACTGCCCGAGCAATACGATGGATTTTTACAAGGACTATCCCGGCCGCAAGCTGGCGCAGGCCGCGCCGGCAGCCACCCCGCCGGTGGCGCTGAAGAAATGGTGCTACGTCGATCCGACGCACGAGGCGCCATTGCCGATCGATGATACCGATGGTGGCTGCGACTGCGCGCGCACTTGGAAGAAGGGTGACCCCTATCCGTGGACGCGGGAGAATGCGGCGATCGAGATTGCGGATGGAGACGCGATTACCGACAGCGCGGAGGCTTACAATCTCATGCAACAGCGCGGCATCGAGAACGTCCTCGTCTGCGGCGTGCATCTCAATATGTGTGTGCTCGGCCGGCCCTTCGCCATCCGTCAGTTGGTGGGCGAAGGCAAGCATGTGGTCCTCATCCGCGACCTCACGGACACGATGTACAATCCCGCGCAAGCACCGCACGTGAGCCATTTCGCCGGCACGCAGCTCATGATCCAGCACGTGGAGAAATACTGGTGCCCTTCCGTCCTCAGCACCGCGCTCCTCGGCGGCCAGCCGTTTCGCTTCAAGGGCGATACGGAGTAGGACCGGGCCGGAACACCTGAGACCCAACACCCGATGGCGCAAGCGCACGTGCGCCAGCTACATTGGATGTGGGGTGTTCGATGTTCGATGTTGGGTGTTCTGTCTTTCGCTTCCCCCCGATTCTCCCCGATAGGGAGCGCAGAGCGGATCACCGACGATGACATCCTGCCAGCCCACGAAGTGGGACGCAGCGTAGAAGCTCTCGGCCATGGTGTAGCCGGAGAAATAGAGGTCCACGAGTAGCGAGGGCGAGGCGTTGGCCTGCAGCAACGGCTCATCGACATAGCCTTTGGCACAAGTCAGGCCGTGGGCGATCAGATCGGCGATCAGGGATTGTCCGCCTTGCGTCGGAAGAAAAGTGCGGCCGCTCGTGGATACGGCAGTGTCGCCGACGGAGCCGGGACTAAACGTCAACGAGGCATAGGCTTGCTTGGAAAATTTGGCGTCGTTGCTGCCCCAGGAAAAGTAGCCGGCGAGCTTTTGGCGCGCGCCGACGAACTTCGCGTCGAGGTCCACCTCCGTCGGAACCCCGCGCTGTTTCAGGAGATCACCTGCCCGTTGCATATCGGCATTGTATTCGCTCCACGGGGATTCGTCCGGGATGGCCTCTCCTTCGATCGGCTTCGGAGCCTGTTCTTTGTCGCCCAAGCCAAAAATGGGCTGAACGTCGAGCAGCACGCTTCCTACCGGGTAGTGCGCTTCCGCCCCCAGCGCGCGATGAATCAACGCCTTCGCATCGGCCTCGGTGTAACCATCAAGGCGGGTAACCAGATAGCCGCCGAATTTTTCGTGAGAAAAGGGCTCGTGCGCTCCCCAGTAGCGGTTGAGCCAGCCCCGGCCCGTGGCGCCGGATCCGGTGATGCGAATCTGGTGGGCGTCCGGCATTGCGGAATAGCCCAGCGCGGCCAGATGGCTGTCCACCGAAGTGGCGAGCGGCCTGTCGGGAGGCGAATCGATGGGCCGTTCACCGGTCTCCGCGCCGATGATGCGCAAAGGCACGCCCTTGGTGAGGACGATGAATTGAATGCCCGGATGCCTGGCGAGATAGGCGCTGACCGGGGTTTCGATCGCGCTCTGGTATTCCGGGAATGAGATGGTCTCCTGCTCCGTGCCGGCTGCCGAATCGGCGCAGTGGATCGCCAAACGATGGGTGATGTGCCGCGCTTGCGCGTACTCGTCGGCGACCGCTTGCGAGATGCGGCTATTGTCATTGGCGACCAGCAGCACTTCATCCAGACTCCTTTTGGGCGGTGGCTCGACCGCTCCCGCAGGAAGCGCCGCGAGGAAGAACGCCGCACCCGTTGCGGCGAGGAGGAACGTGCGGCAGGGGAAGGAGGTAAGGCGCGCAAATCTCATGACGCGCCCAAATCTACCGGCCGAGCCGCCCCCAAAAGAAGCCGAAACCGGCGCGCTCCCGGCCTATCGCGTCCGCCCCGCCGCGCGCGTCTTGATCAGCAGATCCTGCAATTCCTTGACCTTGTCGGGCTGCTGCTCGGCGAGATTCTTCTTCTCGCCGATGTCCTCAGCGAGATTGAAAAGCTGCAGGCCACCGCCCGCGCCGGTATCGCGCACCGGGCGGTCGTGATCTTCCACCGCCATGGGCTTTTTCGGCGGCGCCTTCTGCGCGACGATGAGTTTCCACAGGCCCTGCCGGACGGACAGCGGCCCGCCTTGTTCGATCAAGATGTCGCGACCGGTCTTCGATTCACCGAGCAGTGCGGGTAGCACGTTCATGCTATCGGGAGCCGCGTCCTCTGGCAGCGGCTGGCCGGTGAGCGCCGCAAAAGAAGCCAGGAAATCGACCTGGCAAACCAGCGCGTTCGACACCCCGGGCTTGATGTGTCCCGGCCAACGGACGATGAACGGCTCGCGCGTGCCGCCCTCCCATGAGGTGTATTTGCCGCCCCGGAACGGACCGGCCGGCTTGTGGCCGTCGAGCTTCTGGACCGCATCGTCCTTGTAGCCATCGTCGACCACTGGCCCGTTGTCGCTCGAGACAATCACGATCGTATTGTCGGCAATCTTCAGTCGGTCGAGCGCGGCGACCACCTGGCCGAAAGCGTCATCGACCTCATCGATCACATCGCCACGCGGTCCGAGTGGCGTCTTGCCCGCGAATCGCGGATGTGGCACCCGGGGCACGTGGATGTCGTGCGTGGCGAAATACATGAAGAAAGGTTGATCCTTGTGCTGCTCGATAAACCCGATGGCCTTCTTTGCGAGGGTGTCGGACATCTCCTGGTCGTTCCAGATCGCCGCCTTGCCCCCGCTCATCCAGCCGATGCGCGAAATGCCGTTCACGATGGTGTTGTCGTGTCCGTGGCTGAATTGCATCTTAAGCAGGTCCGGGTTTTCCTTGCCCGTCGGTTCGTTGCCAACCTTCTGCTTATAGCTGACCGTGATCGGGTCTTTCGGATCGAGATTCAAGACACGGCCGTTCTCGACGTAGACGCAGGGCACGCGGTCGCCCGTGGCGGGGAGAATGAAGGAATAATCGAAGCCGATCTCGCGCGGACCGGGCTGGATGGCCCCATTCCAGTCGACCGGCGCGTCCTTCGTGCCCAAGCCGAGGTGCCACTTGCCGATCGCGCAGGTCGCGTAACCGGCGCCCTTCAGCATCGAGGGAAGCGTCGTCCGTTTTGGATCGATGATCAGCGCGGCATCGCCGGGCAGGATGTTGGTCCCGGGTTTGCGCCAGGCGTATTCCCCAGTCAGGATCGCGTACCGCGAAGGCGTGCACGTGGCCGCGGCCGCATGGCCATCGGTGAAGCGCAGACCTTCCTTTGCGAGGCGATCGATATTCGGCGTATGCACGGCGGTCGCGCCGTTGCAGCCGACATCGCCGTAACCGAGATCGTCGGCGTAAAGGATGATGATGTTCGGTTTGCTCGCCGCGTGCGCCGCGGCACTCACGCCGAGGGCTAATGCAGCAAATGGGGCGAAGAAGAAGGCGGAGGAGGATTTCATTGGCGGTGCCTGCGTATAACCATTTCGGCCGCTTGTTGTTGTGGAAAAAGTTCCCCCTTCCCAAGCTCCGCGCCTTCCGCTTGCTTGTGCAGCGTGTTTGCCCCCGAGTCCTCTTTCTCCGCATGAGCCCGCTGATCCTGTTGCTCATCGGCATCACCATTGTCGTTGGCGGCATTCTCACGCTGCGTTTGCATGCGTTCCTGGCGCTGGTGCTCGCCGCTTTCGCCGTGGCATTGCTGACCCCGGAAACAGCGCTGCAAAACTACGCGGCCAAGCAATTGAAAAAGGGTGACTATTCCGCCAAGGTGGCCGCCGATTTTCCGCACAAAGCCGCGGCCGCCCGGGTTGCCGAGGAATTCGGCCGCACTTGTACCAATCTGGGTTTGCTGCTCATCATGGCCTCAATCCTGGGCGAAGCCATGCTCCTTTCCGGGGCCGCGGAATCGATCGCCTCCGCGCTGCTGCGCGCGATGGGAGCGGCGCGGGCGCACTGGGCCTTTTTCATCACGTCGTTCTTTCTCACCATCCCGGTCTTTTTCGAGACGACCTTCTATCTCCTCTCCCCGCTGACCAAGGCCGTGGCCCGGCAGACGAAGCGCAACTATCTCCTGATGGTCATGTGCACGGTCGCTGGCGGCACGATCACCCATTCCTTGGTGCCGCCGTGCATGGGCCCGATGTTCGTCGCCCTCGCGCTCGGCGTGCCGATCGGTAAGATGATGGCAATGGGCTGTCTCATCGGTTTCGGCGCGGCCCTTTTCGGCGTCGCCTTTGCCCTGTGGTCGAATCGTCATCACACGCTGGAAGTCCCCGCCGAGGACGCGGCCATCGTAGAGAGCGCCATGCATCACACGCTGCCTCCGCTCTGGCTTTCGCTCATCCCGGTCACGCTGCCCATTTTCCTCATCGCCCTTTCCGCCTCGATCAATTCTCCGCATCCCGCTCCCGGAGCATTTGCGGCGGTCGTGCGGGTCCTCGGCGAAAAGGAGATGGCGCTGTTGATCGGCGCCCTCATCGCCCTGGCCTTGCTTGTCTGGAAGCGGGATCGCGCCGCGACCAATAAGGCCGTCGGCCACGCGCTCACCACTGGCGCTACCGTGTTGCTCATCATCTGCGCTGGCGGAGCATTCGGCGGTACGCTTCGGCACACCGGTATTTCGGAACAACTGGGCTCGACGCTCAGTGGCATGCAAGCCTTTGCGCTGCCCGCGCTCTTCCTCATCACCACGCTCGTCCGCACCGCCCAGGGTTCTGCCACGGTGGCGATGATGACTGCCGCGCCGATTGCCAAGGCGTTCATCGAAGGTGGGCACGCCCACGTAAACCCGGTCTATTTCGCCCTCGCCATCGGCTGCGGCTCGAAACCCTTCTCGTGGATGAACGACGGCGGGTTCTGGATTATCTCCCGCTTGAGCGGCCTGCGTGAAGATCAGACGCTCCGCACCGTCTCTCCGATGATGGCTTTGCAAGGCGTCACCGGCCTCGTGCTGACGATGATCGTCTCGTCGCTCTGGCCGATGCTGTAGGGCGCGTGTCTCATTTTAGATATATTCATCATCACTTCGTGCGTGACGTGGCACTAATCGGTTGGCCGCCGTCGATTCGGTCCGAGGCATACCCGTGCGAGCATGTTTTAATGCGATTCAGAGGATGTGATGACAATTCTTCTCATTATCGTGATTCTGCTCCTCATTGGCGCGCTGCCCACATGGCCTCATAGTCGTCGCTGGGGGTATGGCCCGAGCGGAGGCCTGGGCACGATTTTGCTAATCCTGTTGATTCTCTGGCTTCTGCACGTGATCTAACGGCCCGCTCAGTTTTTGACGCCGAGCTGGTCGAACAGAAAGGCGAAGACATCCGCTTCCTGGGCGATGCGTTCGCTCAGCGCGGTACCCATCCCGTGGCCGGAGTTGCCGCTGAGCCGGAGCAGAATGGGCCGGCCGGAACTCGTGGCTGCCTGAAGGCGCGCAGTCATCTTGCGCGAGTTGGCTGGATTCACCCGGCCATCCGTCGCCCCCGCGAGGAAAAAGACGGCGGGATACTTCGTGCCATCGACGACGTGGTGATACGGCGAATAGGCGTAGAGGGCCTTGAATTGCGCGGAATCCTTCACCGTGCCAAACTCGGTGACATTGAAGGCGCCGTTGGGATCGAGCTCCACCCGCAGCATGTCGTAGATGCCGACGTGTGAAACGACCGCTCGTGCCAGGTCGGGGTGTTGGGTGAGGAACGCGCCCATGAGCAGGCCGCCATTGCTCCCGCCTTCCGTGGCGAGGCGCGCGGGCTTGGTATAGCCTCGTTCAATGAGATGCTGCGCGCAGGCGGCAAAGTCATCGAAGCCGTTTTGCTTGTGCGTGAGGTTGCCGCCGAAATGCCACGCTTCGCCGTACTCACCGCCGCCGCGGATGTTGGCGATGACCTTGATGCCCCCGCGATCGAACCAGAGGCGATCGGTGAAATTGAACTCCGGCCGCAGGCTGATACCATAACCACCGTAGGCCGTGAGCAACGTGGGATTATTGCCGTCAAGCGGCGTGCCTTTGCGGCGCAGGATGTTGACCGGCACTTGGGTGCCGTCCTTGGAAGTGGCAAATTCGCGGACCACTTCGATGTCGCTGAAATCCACCGGCGAAGTGCGAGCCAGCGCCGTTTTCTGCAAACCGTTTTCCGACGGGGTGTAGAGATACCACGCGTCCGGCGCGATGTAACTCGTCTCGCGAAAGAGCACGCGATTGTCCTCCGGCCGATCTTCCAGCGGGACCAGATAGCCCGCGCCGGAGTTGGGCGGAATCGGCAGTTCACGCACGTCCTTCCCCTCGAGATCGAAGCGCCGCAGCCGCGAGGGTCCGCCGACGAGGTCCGAGACATAGAGCCACGAAGCCGTGGGGAGGATGCTTTCGATCACCGCTTCGCTTTCGGGTACGACCACGGTGGCCTCCTGCACTTCCTTGAGCTTCGCGGTATCGCTCAAGGGCAGGCGCAGGACTTTTCCGCGTGGCGCGCCCTTCACCGAACGCAGGTAAAGTGTGCCGTCGTCGCAACCGATTTCCACCTGCTTGATCCCATCTTCGAAATGCGTCACCTGCCGCCACGGGGCGGCGTCTCCACCGCGCAGATCGCGCACATAATGGGCGAATTCACCACCGTCGCCATTGGCTACCGCGGCGAGCAACCAGCGCCCGCTGCGCGAAGTGCCGAGCTCGATCTCCGCGATGCGCGGAAAATCCCGGCCGATGGAGTAGGTATCGGCTTTCTCCGGCGTGCCCAGCTGATGCACATAGATCTGTTGATAGAAATGGAGGTCCGTCTCGGGCTTTTCTCCCTCTCGAGGAAAATGCGTGTAGTAGATCGATTTGCTATCCGGCGTCCACGCCGCGCTGCCGCCAGCCGTCGGGTATTGCACGTGTGCGATCCGATCGGGCAATGCCTGGCCGGTCTCCGTGTTGTAAATCTGCAGCGTACCGTCCTCGCTGCCATTCTCCGAGAGGCTCACCGCGACCAACTTGCCATCCGGCGAGGGCACGTACCAATCCATCGCCACGTGTCCCTTGGGCTCGAGCTCATTGGGATCGAGGACCACTTTTTCCGTGGCGGTGTCATTCGCCGAGGCGAGCATGACGAGCAGCCGCTGTTGCTTGGGCGGTTGAAACTTGAGCGCAAAAATCCGGCCGGGTCGCGACTTCAGCCAGCCATAGCTGGGCGAGTCCTTGGCAAACCACGCGGTCAGTTGCTGCTCAATGCCCGCGCGATCCGGCAGCGCATCGAGATAAGCGCGCGTGGAGTGATTCTGCGCATCGGTCCATGCTTTGACCGCCGGAGTTTCCGCGTCCTCCAGCCAGCGGTAATCGTCGATGACCTTGACGCCGTGATACTCATCGGTCACCGGTTTCTTTTCCGTGGGTGGATATTCCGCGTGACTCATCGCGGCCAGAATACTGGCCAACGAAAACAAAACCGCCAACCGGGAGCGTGCAGATTTCATAGGAACGACGGCTGAAACTACTATCGTAGCCGCACCTACCGCAAAGAATTTGGAGCACGTCCCTCCGCTATTCGTTCCTCCGATTGAGGAACTGGCGGCTCTTGGTGATGTCGAGGATGGCGACGGAGAAGCGGTCGTCGGATTTGCTCAGGTCGGCGCGCATGGTGTCCATGAGCGGTTTATCCGTGAGGATGATCGTGCGGCCGAGGGCGTAGCCGATCAGTTTGCGGCAGAAGTTCATCGTGAATTCGCTGTCGCGCTGGGCGAGGAAGTTTCTCAAGCCATCGAGGCCTTTGAAGGTGGCGCCGCCTTTCATCTGGCCAGTGTTGTCGATGGGCAGGCCGGCTTCGTCCTGGGTGCGCACGCGGCCGATGGGGTCGAAACCTTCGAGGGCGAAACCGAGCGGGTCGATCTTGTGGTGGCAGACGGAGCAGGCTTTGTCCTTGCGATGGCGCTCGAGGCGTTCGCGCAGGGTGGAGGCTTTGCTCACGCTGTCGTCGAGCTTGGGGACGTTGTTCGGCGGCGGCGGGGTGGGCGTGCCGAGGACGGAGGTGAGCAGCCAGACGCCGCGCAGGACGGGGCTGGTCCGCTGCGGATAGGAATTCTTGGCCAGCAGGCAGCCCATGCCTAACACGCCGCCGCGCTGGTAGTCGGCCACCTTGACCTGGCGGAATTCGTCGCCGGTGACATTGGGGATGCCGTAGAATTTGGCCAGCCGCTCGTTGAGATAGGTGTAGTCGGCGGAAACGATCTCGCGCACGGGACGGTCTTCGCGGATGAGGTGAGTGAAGAATTCCACGGCCTCGCGATACATGTCGTGCCGGAGCTCGGGCGTGAACTCGGGGAATTTATTGGTGTCGATGTTCGCCTTGGCGTCGAAGCCGTTGAACTTGAGCCATTGCCCGGCGAATTCCTCGGCGAGGGCGCTGGCCCGCGGGTCGCGCAGGAGGCGCTTGGTCTCGCGGGCGAGGACGTCGGGCTTGAGCAGCGAGCCGTCGGCGGCGGCAGCGCGCAAGGTGGCGTCGGGCTCGGAGGCCCAGATGAAGTAGCTGAGGCGCGAGGCGACTTCCCAGGCGTTGAGCGGCTGCACACCGGGCTGGCTGGCGTCCTCGAGCTTGAAGAGGAATTGCGGGGAGACGAGGAGGCGGACGATGACTTCGCGGCCGGCGGATTCGCGATCGAGGTCGCGGCCGCGGGCGGCGTCGTAGAGGGCGGCGATCTGCGTGGTTTCCTCAGCGCTCAGCGGACGGCGCCAGGCACGGGTGGCGAACTCGGTGAGGTCTTTTTTCTCAATGTCGTCCCACTCCTTGCTGTACTTCGGGGCGATCTGCGGGCTGTGAACGAAATTCCAGTCGATCATCATTTTTTCCCAGTGCGCTTTTTCAGCGGGCGGGATGATGGCGGTGAGCTGGGCGTCGCTGAGGTAGTAGACGCTGGTCGCGGCGTGGCCACCGCGGTAGTAGTTGCGGGCGACTTCCTCGAGGCGGCGGACGTATTCGTCGGGGAAGGCCTCTTTCATGACGTTGAACTCGCGGCCAAGCACGTGCGTGGCGGAGCTGCCGCGCTTCCAGACGGTGAGGCTGCCGGGGATGACCTTGGCGGGATCGGGCGGGGTGCCGGTGGTGGCGAGCCACTGGACGCTGGCGGAGTCGGCGTCGGGGCCATCGATGTCGAGCTTGCCGCCGCCGAGGAAGTCGGAGGCATCCGGAGGCAGAGGCAGGGTGATGACAATGGGCGCCTGGACGACGATGGCGTCAGCGGCACAGGTGCCGCCCCGCGGGTCTTTGCCGAATTTGGCGAGCGCGGCTTCCTTGGTGGCGATTTCGGCGTTGAGCTTGGCGGGGTCGGGCTTGGCGGGATCGGCCGCCAGTTTGGTGAGCGCGTCCTTGTCGGCAGCGAGCGCGGATTTCAGCCAGTCGATGTAGAGTTCCTTCTTCTTGCCGTGCTTGAGGGTGAGGCCATCGAAGGTGACCCAGTCGCCCTTGTTGCCGTCCGCGACATCACCGAGGACGATGTGCACAGCCGGGTGGCCGCTGACGTTGGTATTGAACGCGTAGCGATGGATGCCATCGGAATCCTGCTGATGGCGCTGGACGCCGGCGCCGGGATTTTTGGCCGGTCCAAGCCAGGAACGCTGGTCGGCCTGAATCTGCAGGATTTTGGCGCTCACCGCGGCGGGGACGTCGTGCGGCTTGGCGGCGTTGGGTCCGGGGAGTTCGCGCCAGGTGACGCGGGTGAGGTCGAGATAGCGCGATTCCGGCTTGGTGCTGTTCAGCACGGTCCACCAGTTTTCGAGGAAGGCGAGAGTGAGATGGTTGTCCTTGGCGAGTTGCTCGAGCGAGGTGGCGCCGGTGAGGTCCTTGTGCTGCCACTTCCAGCAGGCGGTCATGTAATCCGCTTCGTGCGCGTCTTCGCCGTCCTTCGGCAGGAGCGGCTCGGCCATTTTCTGATACCAGACGTAGAGGGCTTGCTCGGCCTGCGCCTTGAGCTGCACCGGGCCCCGGAGGCCGACGCGCGTCTTTTGGAAGACGATGCCGGAGCCGGGCAGGATGGTCGCGTAATCGGCCAGCTTGCGCGCGGCGGAAAAGTATTTGTCGAGCTGCTGCGGGCTGGTGAAGAGGACGTCGCCGACATTGGAGAAGCCTTCGCCGCCGCCGCCGTCGGGGGTGAAATCTTTGGCCAGGCCGAGGTCGACGCCGGTGAGGTCGCGCAGGGTGTGGTCGTATTCGGTATTGGTCAGGCGCCGGATGGTGACGGTGCCGGGGTCGCCGCCGTGCTCGCGAATGGTGTCGTCGAGCGAATGGGTGAGCCACTTCAGCGTCTTGTCGCGCTCGGCGTCGGCAAGAGGCTTTTTGTCATCCGGCGGCATGTCGCCCGAGGAGACGGCTTCCTTCACCTTTTCCCACATTTCGAATTCGGTGGAGAGATGCGGGTCGTCGTTGAGTTTCTTCAGGTTGACGCCGCCTTTGACCTTCTTTTCGCCGTGGCACTCGTAGCAGCGCTGCTGGAGGAGCGGGCGGACATCCTGCCAGCCGGAAGTGGTCGCGGTGTCCGCGTGAGCGGCGGCAACGAGTAAGGGCCAGAGGGCGATGGGCAGGAAGAAATGGCGGCGGTTCAGCATGGTTCAGAGCGCCCGAGGGCGGCGGAAGAAAAAGACCTTCCCTGTAACCGCTTTCTTAGCCTCGGCAACGGAAAGTGCTGGGCGCGGAGGGCGAAGTTTACGGGCAAAATGGCGGTGGTGACGTTTTGTCGCGCATTTAGACGGGGCGCGGCAAAGGGAGAAGGCATGGGGTGAGCGTAACACGGAAATGGCGGGGTTGCAGATGGGGCGGAGGGGAGCAATGGCAGATGGCAAATGGCAGAGGAGCGGTCCATCTGTAGCGGCGCCGTCTCCGGCATCGGAAATCCTGGCGGGAAGCGGCCGTCTTGAATGCAATCGTGCTCGTGTCCGCCGCGGGCCGGTGAGATGAATTTCCCCCTCCCGGTACCTTTCCCCCCAATCCATGAAACTCCCTCTTCTCCGTTTGCTCCCTTTCCTCGCCGCTCTCAGCAGCGCGGCCCTAGCCGTCGACATCCCGGCGCAGAGTATCGCGCAAAAAGGCGCGCTGGTTTTTTCCGATGCCTTCGAGCGCGCGGATCTCGGAGCGAAATGGAAGATCACGACGCCCACGTTTGCCATCGCCGACGGGGTGTTGCGTTGCAGCCAGACGAAGCCGGAACACGGAGCGGTGGGGCGGGTGGACATCGGGCAGAAGGACTTCGTGCTGGAGTTCAAGTTTCGTTTCGAGGGCGCGAAGAGCATCAATGCGGTGGCCAACGATCGCGCCTACAAGGAAGGGCACGCCGGGCACATCTGCCGGGTATCGCTTTCGCCGCGTGGGATCATGCTCGGCGACGACAAGGAAAGGCTCACCCATGCCATCGAAGAGATGCAAAAGGATCCGGCGCGGAAAGCGGAGGTCGCGAAATTGACCGCGGGGAAGACGGCGAATTTTCCGGTGAAGCTCGAAGAGCACCGGTGGTATCAACTGGCGATGGAAGTGGCCGGCGACGAGTTGCGAGTGACGCTCGATGGCCAGCCCGTGGGCTACCTGAAATCGTCGGGCATCGCGCATCCCATGAAGAGCGATTTCCATTTCACCGTGAGCGGCGACGCGACCGGGTATGCGCTCTTCGACGACGTGCACGTGTGGGCAGCGAGTCCGGCCGGGAAGTAACGTCGCGTGTGACTCAGCCCTTCCGCGCGCGGTATTCGCTGGGGCGCCAGCCGACCCATTTCTTGAAGGTCGTGGAGAAGACGAAGGGATTGGCGTAGCCGACCGCGCCGGCCACGGTCTCGATCTTGTCATCGGTCGTGGCGAGGAGCTTGGCGGCGTGCTGCATGCGCAGGAAGATGACGTGATGCATGGGGCTGCGGCCGAGTTCGCGGCGGCAGAGGCGGCGCAGGTGCTCGGTGCTGAGGTGGCAATGCCGGGCCAGGCGGTCGAGCGACCACGGTTCGCCGAGGCGCGCGGCGACGTGTTCCCAAAGATGGCCGAGGCGATCGTCGGTCTGCCACGGGCGGGCAAAGCGGAGGACGTAGGTATGGATCAATTCCACCCAGTGACTGACCGCCGCCGGGGCGGTCTGGCTCTGCATCTCGACAAAGAGTCCCTGTACTGCGGCGTGGAGCGGACGCGGATCGAAGCGGGCCAGCGCCGGCGAGGAGGACGAGATGATCGGCTTCTGATCCGGCGGCTGCTGATAGCGCACCCAAGTGAATCCCCAGCGTTCGCCGCGCACGGCGCGAAAGGCGAGCATGGCGTGCGGCGGGGCGAGACAGGCCCAACCTTCGCGACAGGTTTGCCAGCGGCCATCGAGCAGGATCTGCCCGCGCCCGGCCGAGCAGGAGAGTAGATATGTCCCGCTCAGATCCATCCGCACCATTTCATAAGGCGCGGCGGCATCGGCGAGGCCAACATGCGCGATGTGGTGCAAACCCAGCGCCGGGCATTCCTGCGCCCGCACCTTCGCCTCGATGGTCTCGGGGCCGATGATGTGGGTCTCGGTCAGTTGCTTGGGAGGATTGGGCACAGAGGGGCTTTAGCGGAAGATAACTCGCTTGGCTATTCCTCGCATGCATCGGATGGCGATTGAAACCGAATGCCATTTTAAGCACGCCCGGCGAAAAGCAGTAGAGATCCAACTGCCAGACGTTGGCCGGACGCTTTACGAGAATAACTGCGCGACTTCGACGGAAAGACCCGCGAGGACTTTCGATTCCGCAGCCTCCTTATCGACCGCCATGGAGTGCACGGTGAAGTGCTTGTTCTCCAACGTTAGAATCTCAAGCGAGTGGTTCGCCGGATCGATGATCCAGTATTCCTTCACTCCGAAACGCGCATACTGCTCCAGCTTATCCTGGCGATCGCGTCGAATGCTGGAGGGCGAAATAATTTCCACCACGAGATCCGGCGCGCCAAAGATCCAATTCTGCACGATGCCGGCGTTCTCCTTGGCCACGAAGAGCAGATCTGGTTGCGCGGTGTTGTCCTCATCCAGCACCACGTCGAAAGGGGCGACAAACACTTCGCCCGCTTGATGAGTTTGGACAAACCCGTCGAGCAAGCGAAAGAGGCGTGTTAGCAGTCTTTGATGATAAGCGTTCGGGGAAGGAGCCATGGGAATCAGCTGGCCGTCGTAAATCTCGTAGCGCTCGGCCTCGCCAAACTGTGCGAGATCGGCAAACGTCCAGTGTTTGCTCGCAGAGGGATTGTTTAGCACAGCGGCCATGGGGCGAAATTAGCAGAATCGCCGCACAGACGCCAATATTCCTATTTTCCCGCCCCGATGTGCGTTGGCGATAGGCGTTCGTGCGTTTTTGTCATGGGTTCGCACTTTGAGTACCCGCATCCTCGGGGTTGTCTGTGCGTCACCCAAAATGGCGTCGTACCTCCCTTTGCGCATTCCTTCCATCCGTTCCATGCTCCCCTTTCCCACCATGAATCGTCTCCTGTCCCTCCTCGGCGTCTTTTTTGTCTTCCTCCTCACCGCGCAGGCGGAACCGCTCCATGTCTTCATCCGCGGCGGGGTGAAGACCCATGGGCCGAACGCCCACGAGCACGAGCGCTTCCTCCACGACTGGACGAAGCTCCTCACCGATCGCGGGATGCAGGTCGATGGCGCGATGGAGTTCCCCACTGCCGACCAGCTCGCCAAGGCCGACGTGATGGTGATGTATGCCGAGGCCGCGGGCAATATCACCCCGGAGCAGCGGCCGATCCTTGAGACCTTCATCAAGCGCGGCGGCGGGCTGGTGATCATCCATACCGCCTCGGTGGCGAACAAGCCGGAGACCTCCGCATATTGGAAATCGATCATCGGCGGCTCGTGGGTGCAGGGGAAAACGAAGTGGAAGGAAGGGCCGATGAATCTCTATTACGTCGAGAACGAGCGCATCGGGGGCGGCCACCCGATCACCAAGGGCGCGGCGAACTTCCGTCTCGATGACGAGATTTACTACGACATGGACATCTCGCCCGACGTGCGCGTGCTGGCCACGGCTTACACCCCGAAGGTGAAGGACGGAAAGAAAGAGGCTCCCGGCGGCAAGGCCAATGTCTACGACATCCAGCCGCAGATGTGGGTCTACGAACGCACCGCGGAAGGCGGCACGAAGCCGTATCGCGCATTCGTTTCCATTCCCGGACATCTCTACTCCACCTTCGAGCTCCCGCAGTATCGCGCGATCCTCCTGCGCGGCATCTCGTGGGCGGCGCATCACGAGAATCTCGACGAGTATTGCAAGCTGGAGGAACTCGCCTCGCTGACCTACCCGCCCGGTGGTCCGTCGCATCCCGCCGACGAGCGCAAGCAGCTCGAGGTGCATCCCGATTTCAACATGACCCTCGTGACCAGCGAGCCGCTGATCAACAAACCGATCTGCCTCAACTGGGATCCGGCCGGCCGGCTGTGGATCGCCGAGTCGCCCGAATATCCGAACGGCAAGCGCGGCATGCGCCCCGACTATCGTAACCAGGAATGGAAGGACCACGGCGGCATTGATCCCGATCCGGGCAAGCAGGACCGCGAAGGGCACGACAAGATCAGCATCCTCAGCTCGAGCAAGGGCGACGGGGTGATGGACAAGAAAGAGATTTTCTACGAAGGCCTCGATCTCGTCACCAGCTTCGTCTTCTACAAGGACGGCGTCATCGTTACCCAGGCGCCGGATATCCTCTACATTCACGACCCGGGTCCGGACGGCAAGGCGCGCAAGGTCGATAAACTTTACACCAATCTCGGCATCCACGACACCCATGCGGTCATCAACAACGCCCGCTGGGGTTGGGACGGCTGGATCTACTGCACGCACGGCTACAGCTCCTCGGAGCACGTGAAGAATGGCGATGGCTCGAAAGACTTCGGCGTGATCGGCAGCGGTGTGGTGCGCTTCAAGCCCGATGGCTCGAAGATCGAGCAATACTCCTCGAAGGGCGGCAATACCTGGGGCCTGCAAATCACCGCCGACAATCGCGTGATGTGGACGCAGCCGACCAGCGG
>Ga0068855_100001745_pt1 | contig 27145 bp, 21 predicted proteins | sample KBSCornC52_FD_66592 | JGI IMG/M metagenome (GOLD analysis project Ga0068855, IMG submission 66592) | Corn rhizosphere microbial communities from Kellogg Biological Station, Michigan, USA - KBS Corn C5-2 | ecosystem: Host-associated > Plants > Roots > Rhizosphere > Soil ... | reverse complement strand
TTGGCGAACCTGTTCACGCTCCTCTTTCTAAGCGTGGACCTCTGGCAGCAGTTTGGCGGGGAGACGAGTGGGGTGATCAGCGCGCAGCAACTCGCCCTCTCCATCTTCTGGGCGCTGTACGGGCTCGTGGCGATCTGCGTGGGAATAGGGTGCAGGAACAAGCCGGTCCGGCTCTGCGCGGTGGCTCTCCTCTACTTCGCCATTTTTAAGGTATTCCTCTACGACCTGCGGCAGTTGGAGACTCCATACCGAATCGCGTCGTTCTTCACCCTGGGAGTGGTCTTCCTGCTCGCGAGCTACCTCTACACGCGGTTCGAGGAGAGGATGCACGACGATGGGCCTGGGCGGGCGATTCCGCCCACACCACCGCAACCAGGCGCGGTCACGTAGCCGTTACCGACTCCCATTTCGCAGGCAGGCTGTTGCGCTCCGGATTGCCCGCAACCCAGCCGCTGTGCTGAAGAGTTATGCGACCCAGCCGTCATCTCGCGGCGGATTTCCGCGGGATGACGGTTCGCGGGCTGCCGGATGACTGGCAGTCACGCAAGCGCATGGTCGTTGATTGCCCGGCCGCGGTCACGTAGCCTTTACCCAGTCTTCGCCTCGCGCTTGATCTGCGCCAGGACGGCCATTTCGGGAGACTTCTTGTAAAAGGAGTCCAGGGGATAACATCCGGAGACGAGGCCATTTCGCGGCGCGGTCGTACAGTCGCTGAAGGTGCGGCAGAACCGCTTCGTCTGCACCGGACGGCCGCTCAGCAGGTCCAGCGGGAGATCCGGATAGGAGAGGACAAGCCGTCCAAGCCCGACGAAATCCGTCCAGCCCTCGCGCACGGCGGCCTGCGCCACGTTCGGAAGGAACTCCTGCAAATAGGAATAGGCCGTACCGACCAGCACGAAATCCGGGAAGAGCTGCTTCAGGTACCGGACAACCTCCATCTGACGGCCGACGCCGATGAGGGGGTCTTCGGGCGGCTGGTAGCCGTCGGAGGGCGGATAGAGGGCGGGACGCTGGATGTGGGGGTTGTAGTAGGGGCTGCCCGCGGTCACGTTAACGAATCGCACGTCGAGAGACCGGAGAATCTCGAAGAGCGCCACTGTCTCCGTCAGGTCGATGTCGGTCGGCTGATCCGGGTCTACACCAAACGCGTAGCGATAGGGCATCGCGTCGCAGTACGTCTCGTAGATTCCCGGGCCGGGGTTCCCCTTCGTGGACTGCTCCGGGTCCGGGTGGTACGGCACGAGGTCGAACGCGCTGAGCCGCACCCCGATTCCGAGATCGGGGACTTCCGTCCGAATCCCCTCGACCAGCTCCCGCAGGAATCGCGTCCGGTTCTCCAGCGAACCGCCATAGGGGCCCGGCCGGGTGAATGCGCTGAGGAATTCGTGGCCGAGGTAGCCGTGGCAGTGCTTCAGGTCCACGAACTGGAAACCGCAGTCCCAGGCCCTGCGAGCCGTGGCAACATAGTCGCCGACCAGCCGGCGAATCTCGCCGTCGCTCATTACCGGATAGTCCGGCGGCAGGCCGAACCTGCGGTCGAGCAGGGGATGATGGTAGAGGATGGAGGGTTCGAGTCGCCTCTTGTCGGACGGACGGGCGAAGCGGCCGGAGTGGGTGAGCTGGAGGCCGATCAGCAGCCCGTCGTTGCTCCCGGCCGCCTCCCGGTGCGCGGCGACCAGCGCTTCTCGCAGACCGGCGATATCTTTCTGATTCTCGGCAGTCAGGACGAGCTGGTTGGGGTTGGCGCGCCCATCGAAGCGGACGGCGACCGCTTCCCCGCCCCAGATCAGCTTCGCGCGGCTCTCCCCGAACCTCCGCCAGCGCCGGAACGTGTTCTCGGAGGGCTTCCCGTCCGCCGTGCCGTCCCACCCCTCCATCGGCTGGATAGCGAATCGGTTCGTAACCCGGAAGGTGGACTTCCTGGCGTCGCCAAGCGGTACATCGACGGGCTGCGAAAGGACAGAACCCGGTCCCGATTCAACGACCTCGTCACACGGAATCCCGATGCCGAGCTCCTCCAGGTGCTCCCTGAAGGCGCCCGCGGACTTGAACGTGGCTATCTTCGGGTAATCGCCGACACTCATCCGTGCTCCGTCGACGCGGGTCAGGTCCAACGCCCGCCGGGTACAGGGATTGACGCTCCGCCCGGTCCTCGTGCGGAGCGTCAATCCCGGTATATGAAAGGCACTGGGGCTAAATCTCCATGACCACGGGAATGACGACGGGTCGCCGGTTGGTCTTCTTGCGGAGGTAGCGCGAAACGGTGTCGCGGAGGCTGGTCCGCACGTTGTCCCAATCGGCGTCCTCCTCCTGCTCCATCGTTTCGAGTATCTCGATGACCTTCGCCCGCGCACCTTCAAACAGCTCTTCCGAATCCTCGGGGTGCAGGAATCCGCGCGAGATGAGGTCCGGCCCATAGACGATCTCGCCGGTCGCGCGGTCCAGACCCACGGTTACGATGACCGTCCCGTTGTCCGCGAGGTGCCGCCGGTCGCGAAGGATGAACTCGCTGACGCCGCCCTCCGAGATTCCGTCCACCAGCACGCTGCCGGCCGATTCGATGGGGTCGAGGTAGCGGGTGGTCGTCTTCTCCTCCTCGTCCTTCGCGAACACCAGGCGGTCACCAATCTCCACGAAGAGAATCTTGTCCGAATCGTGGCCCATCTCTTCGACCATGTCCGCGTAGGCCGACATCATGCGGGGCTCGCCGTGATACGGGATGACGTACTCCGGCCGGGTCAGGTTATACATCAGCTTCAGCTCTTCCTGATTCCCGTGGCCGGATACGTGCACCGGCGCAATCATGTCGTAGAGCACACGCGCGCCGCGCCGGAAGAGGCGGTTCACCGTCCTCCATACGGCGTCCTCGTTCCCTGGGATCGGCTTGGAGGAGAGGATCACCGTGTCGCCCGGCTCGATTCGAATTTTGTGGTCGTCCTGCGACATGCGGGAAAGCGCGGAGAGCGGCTCGCCCTGACTGCCCGTCGTGAGGATGACGATCTCCGCCGGATGATAATCGCCGATCTCCTCGACCCGAATCCGATTCGTGTCCTTGTACTTGATGAACCCCAGCTCGCGGGCGACCTCGATGTTGCGCGCCATCGACCGCCCCGCGACCGCGACCTTCCGGTCGTAGCGGGCCGCCATGTCGAAGACCGTCTGTACGCGATGGATGTTGGACGCGAATGTCGTCACCAGCACCCGTCCGCGCGATTCGCGGAACTCCTTGTCGAAGAACCGGCCCACGAGCCGCTCGCTCGGCACCCACCCCGGCCGCTCCGCGTTGGTCGAATCGGAGATGAGCACGAGCACTCCGGCGTCGCCGAGCTGCGCGAATCGGCTGGCATCGAAGAGCTTGCCGTCGATGGGGGTCTGGTCGATCTTGAAGTCGCCGGTGTGGACGATGGTGCCGGCCGGCGTGAAGAGCGCCAGGCTGACCGTGTCCGGGATGGAGTGCGTCACCTGAATCGGCTCGACCGTGATCTCGCCAAAAGTGACCTGCTCGCCGGGCACGTAGGTGTGGAGCTTCACCTGGTCGAGCAGCTTGTGCTCTTCCAGCTTGCAGCGGACAAGTCCGAGCGTAAGCGGGGTGCCGTACACGGGCACATTGAGCTGCTTCAGGACGTAGGGGAGCGCGCCGATGTGGTCCTCATGCGCGTGGGTGAGGACGATGGCGCGCACATTGGCGGCGTTCTCGCGCAGAAACGTGATGTCGGGAATGATGAGGTCGACGCCGGGGTGCTCCTCCGTCGGGAACGCCACGCCGGCATCGATTACGACGATATCCTCGCCGTAGCGGACGGCGACCATGTTCTTGCCGATGTCGCCCGCTCCGCCGAGCGGAATGATCTCCAGCCACGGACCGGTATCTTCAACAGCTGCGGTCGGTTGATCCGATTCGCCGGCAAGGGATTCTTCTTCACTGATTAGTGGCTCCAGCACGGGAGCCGAGGTTTCATTTTCCATTACATGATTCTACCCGGTACCCTCGCCAAAAATCGCGGCGTGGCAGTCTCGTAAAAGCGGACAGGCCCGCCAGCCGGCAGACCTGTCCGCTTCCCTGCTGCACTGCTCAGGACACGATTGGCCCCGCGCCTGGCGGCGCTCCGACGGGCGCGGGCGGTGTAACGCCATACGCGCCATAACCCCCATAAGACGGGCGCGCGGCCTGCTCGGCCCGCTGCTTTCGGAGGAGCGCGCGGACCATCCAATAGCAGACCGCGGCAATCGGGAGCCAGACCGGAACCCAGATACCGACCCAGATGAGCAGCGTCAGGACGGAGCGTCCGAACTCTACGAGGGACCGGAGCGCGTCGGACCCCTCCTTCGCCGCGGAGTAAGACTCGGCCGGCACGAGCGCCTGAATCCTGGCCTTCTCCTTCAGCGTCACCGAGATCGTGGAGAATGCGATGCGATGCGAGAGGAAGTGGACGCGCCCTTCGAGCTGCTCGACCTCCTCGCGAACGCGATTGAGCTCCTTCTCCACAAGCAGCGTGTCGCTCAGCCTGCCCGTCCGCCCGAGGTGGTCCAGCAGGCGCAGCTCGGTCCGCTTGAGGTTCCGCACCTTCGCCTGCGTATCGACGAACTCCTCGGTCACGTCCTGCGCGGTCACCTGCTTCTCCAGCACCTTGCCGAGGGCCGAAAGCTGCTGCATGGAGCTGTCGAAGATGGTGTAGGGCACGCGGACCTGCATCGTCGCTGTCAAGCCGCCGATGCCATCCGACTGCTCGTGCATGTCGGACACATATCCCTTTGCCGCCTGCACCGCCTGCACGAGAGCCGTGGTCGCCTTGCGAACGTCGTCGGCCTCGACGGTGAGTGTGGCGTTCTTTATCAAATACCGGTCCGGCTGGCTGTCCGCCATCGCCGCGAACGTCGCCTTCTTGGCCGTCTCCCCGCCGCCTGCTCCCTCCGGCGGCACATAGCCCGCCGCCTTCTTCTGCTGCTCCGGCGATGATACTGCAGCCGGCCCGCCCATGCCGCCAGATGCGGCAGATGGCGACTGCGGAGGGACGGATGCGTTTGACGCAACGCTCCCGCCGCCCGCCGATCTGTCCTCTGCCTTCTCCATATACGGCCTTTCGCAGCCGGACAGGAGCGCCGCGAACGTGAACGCCGCGACCGTCGCCATTAGTGCACGATGAAGTGCCATGTGATTCCTCCTGCCTGGTTGGTTGCAGCAAAGCACAAAAGGGTTCAACAACTACTGCTCTTCCACGACAACAGTCCGATCTCCGGAAGTAGTGCCGAGGGACTGGACCTGGCCGGCCGGCCACTGGATGTCGATCTCGTCCGCCTTCGTCGCGGCACCCAGCCCGAAGAGCGGCCGGCGGTCGGACTGCGAGAGGTAGCTCGACGAGCCCCGCACCGTCTGGCTCATCGTACGGCCACCGACCCGAACCCGAACCCGCGCCCCGATGGCATCGCGGTTCGAGCGCCTGCCGACGAGTTGGATTCGCAGCCAGTGGTTGCCGGTATGGTTCTCGTTGTGCAGGAGACGTGCCGGGCCGCCATTCGACGTCATGAGGATGTCCGGATGGCCGTCATTATCGTAATCGCCCCAAGCCGCGCCGCGCCACACGTCCTTTTGAAGCAGTGCCGGTCCCGCGTCCGCCGTCCGGTCCGTGAAGGAGCCGCTGCCGTCGTTGTGGAAGAGAAGCGCCTGCTCTTTGTACGATACGCCGGTCTGCCGGGTTACAATGTCGTCCTGAATGTGCCCGTTCGCGACGAAAATGTCCTGCCATCCGTCCGAATCGTAGTCGAAGAAGAAGACCCCGAATCCCAGGAAGAGCTGGCTGGCGTTGCCGATGCCGCTGCGGGCGGCCGCGTCGAGGAACAGGCCCTCCTCGTCCTTTCGGTAAAGGGTGAGCTGTTCCCCGGCGAAGTTGGTCACCACGACCGATTCACGACCGTTGTTCAGGTCGTCCCCCACGTCGAGGCCCATTCCTGCTTTTGGCTTGCCGGTCTCCGTGTGCGCGATTCCCACCTCGACCGCAATGTCCTTGAACGTCCCGTCCCCCTGGTTGCGATAGAGGAAGTTCGGCTCGGTGTCGTTGGCGACGATGAGGTCCGGCCAGCCGTCCTGGTCCACGTCGCAGAGAACCACGCCGAGCGCCTTCGAGTGGTACGAGTATATTCCCGCGTGCTGGGTGACATCGGAGAATCGGCCCTCGCCGTCGTTGTGGTAGAGGCGGCAGGATTCGCCGGGGTATTGCTGCGGCGTCGAGTAGGACTTGCGGGCGCCGTCGACGCTGAAGTAAATGTCCTTCGTCGGGGACCACTGGACATAGTGGCAAACGAAGAGATCGAGCCTGCCGTCACGATCGTAATCGATCCAGGTCGCGCTCGTTGCCCATCCGGGACTCTTCACGCCGGCAACGGCGGTCACATCGCGGTATCGACGGCCCTTTGGTCCGGCCTCGTTGTGGAAGAGCCGGCAGCTCCCGACACCGGTTATGTAGAGGTCCTCGAAGCCGTCGTTGTCGTAATCGCCGGCCGCCACGCCCATCCCGTACATCTCGACATCGAGGCCGGCGGCCCGCGTAACGTCCTCGAACCGCCTGCCGCCGACGTTCCGGTAGAGCCTCAGAGTGGGATGGCCACCGTCCGTCTGGCCCGGCCAGGGCGCGCCATTGACAAGAAGTACGTCGAGCCAGCCGTCGCCGTCGAAGTCCACGAAGGCGCAGCCGGCACCCATGGTTTCGGGCATGTACTTCCTTCCCGCGGCGCCGCTCTCGTGCGTGAATCGGATTCCCGTCTCGGCGGAGACGTCACGAAAGGTAACCGCCGGGGCGGGCGCGGGCGCAACCTGGGCGGGTTTCGATGGGCCACAGCCGGCGAGAAAAAGCACAAACGTTGCGGCAGGAAGGAGTCGTTTCACTTTATGGGTTCCAGCACGTGCGTATGCACGCCCAAAGATTCTCGCCGCAGCGCGGGGTTCCGAGAAAGGAACGGCTCGACCAGCGAGGTCAGCGGCTCGTCATCCTGGAGCGCGTGAAAGATAGCTTCCTCGCGCCGCGCCTCGGTGAGTCGATTCAGCGCCGTATAGCAGCGCATCAGGTTGTAGTGGGCGCCCGCGTCGTCCGGATCGATTGCCAGCGCCCGGCCGAATGCGTCCGCGGCAGGCTGGTACTGAGCTCCCTTGAGATAGCTGAGGCCCACGTCGATCCAGAGCAGTCTGTCGCGCGGGAACTCGCGCGTCAATGGGTTCAGGATAGCAAGCGCCGCCTCCAGTTGGCCCATGCGCAGCAGTACGGCGCCGAGCCATGCCCGGGCTCGCGGCGATCGGCCGTCCAGCTTCAGCGCCTGTTCGAGCTGCGCGCGCGCCGACAGGAGATCTCCCTCGGCGAGGTAAGCCCGGCCCATAGCGGTCAGGTAATCCGGGTTTCGCGGCTGCAACTCTATCGCCCGCCGAATCGCGAACCGGGCCAGCGAGAGCTCGGCCGGCCCGGCATCGGGCCGCATGAGCGCGACACCGTAGGCAAAGAAGCGCGCGGCGAGCGTATTAGGTTCGGCAGCGCCCGTACTGACCTGTGCGTGAACAGAGGCAGCGATCGGAAGTGTGACGGTGTGTTCGCCAAGCACCTCTTTGTCCCGTCCACTCCTGTCACGCAATAGACGGGCGGTCAGCCTGATGGCGTCTCGGGTGCCATGCAGCACAGTGAAACGGTACCGGACGACCTCGCCTTCGCCCGCTGGTAGTGCACGGACGGAGATGGGCGCCACCATCGTGTAGAAATCATCCACTCCCACCATCCCGCCCTCTCGATTCAGCGCGACCATTCCGTAGGTGTGGACGCCGGACGCGGGAGGCTTTCCCTGGCTGCTCGCGAACCGCTTCGGGGGACCAGGTTCGGCAAGCAGCGCCCGGCCGGCGCGGTCTGTTACGGTAAATTCCAGCCGTGTGTCTCGCGCGGTTGGCAGGCCGGAGGGGAAGGAGTGGCCGATTCCGCGATTCTCGACGACGACGTCGACGACGACGGTTTGGCCGGGCTTCACGGAAGCGGCCGATTGCGAGAGGGGAGCGTCGAATCGGGTTGGCGCGGCCTCGGACGGACCCCGCAGGAGAGCGAATACCTCGACGTGGAGTCCGCTCGACGCGGGGGTCAGCCCGCTGCCACCAGGTTCGTGAATGCCATGATTCGCGAGTCCGCACGAATGATCCAGGTGCGAGCTGCCCTTGCCGCCCGCCTGAAAGTGGCAGTCCACGCAATCGGCGCGTTGTGGGGCGTCCTCGAAAACGTGCGCCGATTCGCCCGAATAGCCGCTCGCCTGCCAGTCGGACCATGTTTCGTCGAACCGCAGGAAATTGTAGCCGTTTTGGGGTGCGTTGACGCTGAGCCTGTGGCAGGGGAGGCACATCGCCGAGCGCGCGACGTTTGCCGACGGCCCGTGAAGACCGGCTCTGTGAGGCGCCGGCCTCACGCGGAGCATGAAGCCATGAATCCACTCCCCGGCTGGCGTCCGGGCGCCGGAGAGAGGATAGACGGGAGGCGCGGTATACTGAGCCACTCCGTTCCCCACGGCACTTTCCACGCGCGACATCGCGTGGCAACCGAGGCAGCTGACCGAGTCTGAATCACGGGCTATTTCGGCTGCCGGCGCTCCATGTGTGGCGGTCACGGTCGTTAGCGAGAGCGGAGCGTGGCATCCGGTGCACCAGCGTTCGCCTTCATGTCCCAGAGTGGCGGAAGCCTTCGAGAATGCGACTCGATATTCCGGGTTGTTGTTCGCGTGCGCATGCGTGGATTCCGCCCACTGTTTCACCACCTCCGGGTGGCAGCCCGCATCTCCACAGGATGCCGGATGTGGCACATGCTCCCAGTCGCCGCCGGGATCGATGCGCGTACCGGCGGGAAACAGAGGGTTGTGCGCCTGTGCCGGCGTTGCGGCGGTGAGGTCCGCGAAGTAGGACTCCGCAGCGTATTGGGCGCTGGCAAGTGCGCCCGCGGAGACCATGATCGCGAGCACGGACGCCACGGCAGTGCTGCCTGCTCGGCTGGTCCTGGGTACGAATCGGGCGAGCCGCCACGCGAGGTTCGCAGCAACGAGGATCAGTACTGCAAGCCCGGCCGCGACATGCGCAATGTAAGTGCCTCTCCAGTGACCGACCGAGTGCCCGGCGGCCGCGGCGCCCAGAAGCATCGCACCACTCAGGCCGGTGACCAGGAGAAGCAGCGGCGCTCCGTATGTGGTGAGTGAGGAAGGCAGCGATGCTGCCAGCCTGGCGCGCCAGCCCGCCTTAATCAGGGCGGACGCAAGCCGCGGCAGGGCGAAGAGCAGAAGCGCGCCCAGAATAACGTGAGCGCCCGTTGCGACGGCCACGGATGGATTCATCGCCTCGCGCGCGAACAGATAGGTGAGCGCGCCGCTGACGGCAACCGTCCAGAACAACAGCTGGGCCAGAGGCGAGGCGCGGGGAGGCGAGTGGCGTGAGGCGCGTGAGTCGGGACGGGACATTTCAGATTCGCAATGCGGATACGGGACGGATAGTGGCCCATCGTGCATGGGAGGCAGGCACGATCGGCGCGAGGCTGCTGGGACTGCTGGGGCGAAGCGTCCTCGAGCCTGGCGAGGCGCTGTGGCTGCCGGCCAACGGCATTCACACCTTCGGATTGCGGTTTGCCATCGACGTGGTGGTTCTCGATCGTGAGGGTCGAGTCCTCCGCGTCGAGCACGGCCTCAGCCCGAATCGCGTCATTTGGCCCGTGCGCGGCGGTCGTGTGACCATCGAGATGGCACCGGGTGAGGCCGCGCATCACGAGATTTGCCGGGGAGGGCGGATCGAGCGGGTGGATTCCTAAACTCTGACTGAAAATCGGCCCCGGGGACGCTCCCCGGGGCCGGTTGATGACGTGCTTACGGCTTGGGGTACTACGGAACGACTGTCAACTTGAGCGTTCGGGTCTTGCCGCCGGCGCTCCCGGTGATCGTCACGACTGTTTTACCGGTCACTTTTGCCGTGCTCACGGGAACCTGTATGATGTTGAACCCTGCTACGACGGTCACCTTCGCGGGAACCGCTATGACAGCCGGGTTGCTGCTCTGAAGGTTGACGACCTGCCCGCCGGTCGGCGCTGGCGAGATCATCGTGATGACGAGCGTGAACGTCTGTCCGCCGCGCGGATTGGCCGGGATTGCGCCCAGTCTGGAGATTGGGGCGATGGGGTTGGCGATCTTCAGCCGCCACATGCCGCGGCCATAGGTTGCCGCATTGAGGTAGCCGGTACCCAGGGTAACCCGCAGCTCGTTTACCTGCACATTCGGAAGGCCGAGCGGCTGAGTCATGTTCGACCAGGACGATCCGCCGTCCTGAGTTACGAACACACCCACGTCCGTTCCGACATACCAGGTATTGGCAGGATCGACTCCGTCGAGGGCGACGGTGTTGGTCGGCACGTCGGGCAATCCGCCCGAGGCGTCGACCCAGACCGGCGCAGCCGCCACCGTATTGTCGCAGCGCCAGACGTGGTCTTCACCGGTGCCGGATACCGTGACGACAACCTTCGCCGGATCATCAGGCGACACCGCGACGCCCGTGATGTAACGGTTGGGAAGCGAAGTCGCCCCCTGGTCTATCTCGGACCAGTTCTTCCCGCCATCGTTCGTCATGAACAATTCGCCGGCGCTCGACGCGGCGTATATCCACTTTCCGTCGCCGGGCGAGACGGCGATATACGAGATGACTCCGAAGTTGCTGAGCGTCGGCGCGAGGGGGAAGAGATTGTATCCGAACCTGGAGAACTGGTACTTCCAGACGGTGTCCGTGCCGCCGTACAAAACATTCGGGTCCTGGGGGTCAATCGCGATCGGCGCGAAGAATCCAACGAACCCGCTTCCAAATGCGAGCTGACTGCTCGACTTCCAGCCGTCCGTGGTCTTGAACAACCCCCCGAACTGGCTCGTTGCGTACTGGACGTTTGGCGCGAGGGGATGAATCTCCGAGAAGCCGCCATCGCCTCCGCCGACATTTCCCCAGCTCCCAAGGTTGCCAAATGACGCGGGAGTCGAGTTGTCCTGCGTCCCGCCAAGCATCTTCGTGGGATCGTAGGGATGGTACGCGCCGTGATAGAACTGCGTTATTCCGAGGCTCATGTTCGGCGTGGAGTCGAAGAGCCACGTGTCGCGCTTTGCGTTGTATGTGAGGCGGTAGACGCCGCCATCGTTCCCGACCAGCATGTCATACGGGTTGCGAGGGTTTACCGCCATGGAGTGCTGGTCGTTGTGAGTAATCGCCTGGTCTGTATAGGTAGCTCCAAGCGACCGCCAGAGACCTCCCGCGTTTGGCGACTGCTCGATGTCGATCATACCGACGTATACGGCATCGGCGGTCCTGCCAAATCGATTCGTGATGGTTGACGTGGTGACATGAAAGTCGTAATTGTACTGGCTCCAATTGTAGCCGCCGGGGAATGACCCCGTGATATCCGTCCAGTTCGCGCCGGCATCCGTGCTCTTGAAGATCTTCTCGTCGCCTGGCGAGAGCAGATAAACGGTATTGTTGTCGATTTTGGACGCGGCGACGTCCGGGAAGCTCGGGACGGACGATCCGGCCGGGATTCCGATTGAAGTCCAGGTCTGGCCGCGATCCGCGGATTGCCAGATGTCGCCGAGCCCGGCCGCATAGTAGAATCGCTTGCCCAGCTTATCGGGCGCCGATATCGTCAGGCCGCTCCACGCATTCGGTGAATCGAACGCTTTCGACCAGGTTGCTCCAAAGTCGGTCGACCGCCATACATACCCGAAGAAATCGATCCCATTGCCTGTCGATACGGTCACGATATTGGGCGATTCCGGGTCGACGACGACATGGCTGACGCACGTGGTGCCGAACTGGCTCTGGCCCGTGTTTGTCCACGTCGCGCCGCCATCCGTGGACTTCATGACGCCAAAGGGATAGACCGCGTAACCCTGGAAGTCGCCGGTGCCCACATAGACGCGGTTCGGGTTGGTCGGATCGACCGCGATACTGCTCACAGGCAGCGTGGGCCAGCTGTCGCTGAGAACGGTCCAGCTATAGCCACCGTTCGTCGACTTCCACACGCCGCCGCCGGCGGAACCGATGTAGATGGTGTTTGCCGTCGTGTCCGGCTGGCCCTTTACGGGCGTTGTGTAGGCGATTGCGTTCACCCGCCCGCTGGTCGCGCCAACGCCGTAGTAGATCCGATAGGGAACGGGAAGATTTCTGGGGCCGAGGAACTCCCACGTGGGGCTCGCGCCGCCGGCCGCAAGCGGCGCGCTCAACGCACTGCTGAGTGACTGGCCACGCGCCGCCGGACCTCCGCTCCCTTTGCCCCCATTCGATGGAGTTGAGGACAGGGGCTTCAAGTGTGCCGCCGGGAGCCGGTCCCGGCTCTTCATTCCCCGCTTAATCGCCGCGAAGTCGACCTTGTCGTTGGGAAAGGCACGCTGCTTAACATAGAAGCGATATGCCTCGAGCCAGTCCGTGCCCGATTCCTCTTTCGCCCTGGCAGCCCTCGCGCGGTCTCCACCGCGCCCCTTTACTTTCGTGGGATGCAGCGCAAGTGTAGCGGGACCGCTCACGTGCTTCACCCCATCGTCGTCGGCTTCACCGCCCTTCACGCGGCGCTTCGCCTCTATCCGCTGAATCTCGGCGGATAGGGCCGACACCGAGTCGAGGGGACCGTGGACGTGCGCAGCGGCATTGCCACGGGCTTTCTGTGCCGGCCGCGGTGACTGAGCAATCGCCTGCGTGCCCGCGACCACCAACAGAACCGGGCAGAGCGCCGCCAATGCGCGATAGGGAGGATGAGGAACGGACAATTGCAGCATAGCTCTCTCCTGACAAATTGCGACTCCGCTTTTGATTCGGAGCCAGGTGCTGAAAGGCGTCTGGCCGCCGCATGTCGCCGCGATGATAATCGGCCGGATGGTCTATCGCGGGCAGGCAGGTCAGCCCACATAAATGGGAACGTCGAATGATCAGCGAAATGAATGGTGGCCCTTTTCAGCCAGGCGGGCGATGACGGGCCGTGAAGCAGGAGAATGGACCGGCGTACCACGTACAGCCAGCCATTACTAGCATAACACCCGGTAGCGAGTATGTCAATTGGTGTCACAAACAAATGTGCCCGGTGGAGAAACATCGCCGTGCGTACGTTTGGCGCAAACGGTTTCTGGTGTCCAATTCGCGTGATTCAGTGGTCTCAGGATCCAAAATTGATGGAAGCGCGGATTCCCGGCTGGCGGGTCGTATTGCTTGCCGGCGAAAGTCAGGCGTACCGGTCCGGCGAGAGGAGGGAGATGTCGAGCGAGGGCGGTTCTTCCGAGAGGATGGACGCAGCCAGGCTCCCGGTGACGGGCGCGAGGCTCACGCCCATCATGGCGTGGCCGGTCGCGCAAACGAGATTCCGATACGCGCCGAATCGGCCGATATAGGGCAATCCATCCGGCGAGCAGGGACGCAGCCCGCTCCAGACCGGCAGTTCCGCGAAGTCGGCGATTCGGAACTCCGGAAAGTAGCGCGGGATCGACTTGAGGATGCCGTTCACGCGGCGTTGATTGATGGCCAGATCGAGCCCGCCGATCTCCATCGTTCCGCCGAATCGGAGGGAGTCGCCCATCGGAGTCACTGCCACGCGCGCTTCCACCAGAATGGAGCAGAGCCGGGGCAATTGACGCGGGCGCGGCAGCGTAATGCTGTAGCCCTTTCCCGCCTGGATTGGCAGCGTAATGGCGAGGTCCCGCACAATCTCCGGCGACCACGATCCTCCCGCTATGACGAAATCGTCCGCCACTATCGCGTCGTTCCCGGTTCGAACGGCCATGATTCGATCTCCGGTCCGCCGCCATCCGGTCGCCTCCGTCTTCCACCGAATGTCGCCGCCGAGATGCTCTACGCCGGCAGCCAGCGCTGCCATCAGCCGGCCCGGCGACAGGTGGCAGTCCTGAGCGTAGTGCACCGCGCCCGCGATGTCCATTCGCGCGTCGGGATCCACCCGGGCGGCGTCCTCCGGCGTAAGGACGTCCGCGCTCAGGCCGAGACTTCGCGCCTCCCCGGCGAGGTGCGATTCCTCTTTGAACGCCTTCTCGGTTTTGCAGAGCATGAGCAGGCCGCGCTGCACGAGGCCGAAGCCGCCAATCTCCTGCTGTAGCTCTTCGTAGGCGCGGCGGCTGGCGAGATGGAGGTCCCGGAGGAGGGGAGCGGAGCGTGCGACGTGAGCGGCGTTGGCAGAGCGGACAAAGCGCGCTCCCCATCGAAACAGGCCGGGGTCGAGGCGGGGGCGAATAGCGAAGGGACTCTCGCGATTCAGCAGCATGCGTAGGCCGAGCGACACCATTCCAGGCGCCGCCAGCGGGACGAAGTGGCTCGGGACGATCATCCCCGCGTTGCCGAGCGAGCAGCCCTGATGGTCCGGCCCGCCGCGCTCCAGGACGGTGACGCGGTGGCCGGATTTTAAAGCGTAATACGCCGCGGACAGCCCAATCACGCCTCCGCCGACTATGACCACCGACTTCCCTGAACCTGTTGCCGCGCTCATTTATTCACTTCGGCATCCAAAAAGCAGCAATCGCGGTCAAACACCTGCGGCCGGGCAACGCTACAATGTTGTCGTGAGGAGCATAGTACCCGTGAACGAATTCGCATCGCAGCTTGAAACGCTCATCCGCATCATCGAGGCTACGCTGGAAGACGAGGCTGACGGCAGCGCCCTCGCGTCGAGGGCATGCATGAGCCGCTTCCACTTTCAGCGCACTTTTCGGGAGCAGGTGGGCGAAGCGCCGGGCGCGATGCGGCGGCGTCTCTTGTTGGAAAGGGCCGCCTGGCAGCTTCGCGAGCGCTGCGTCAATGTGACCGCGGCGGCCGTCGATGCCGATTATGAATCGCTTGCCGGATTCTCGCGCGCATTCAGCAGAGCGTTCGGAGTGCCGCCGTCCGTCTGGAGAGAACAGCCGGGCCGGTCACATCGCCTGCGCAGCCGGAACGGGATTCACTTCGACCCGGCCGCCAATACGCTTCAAACACCACGCAGAACGGCCACGTCCCGCCATAGCGGGAAGAGAGGAACGACCATGGACCTCGTAGACAGGATGGTGGACCACGACATCTGGCTTACGCGGCGGCTGCTGGAGCGCGCCCGCAGCTTCAACGACGCGCAGCTCGACGCGCCCGTGCCCAGTCCGAACCAGCCGCTGCCTTTCGAAAGCCCCGAGAACACGCTGCGGAAGACCCTCGAGCGCCTCGTGTTTACAAAGGAGACCTGGACCGCGGCGATAAATGGGCGAGCGGTCGACGAGAATCCCGATCGATCAATCGATGGAATGCTTGGCCGATTCGACGCCGCCTCTCGCGAATTCCGCGAGATGGCGCTTGCGGTCCGGGATGAAAACCGGTGGGACGAAACCTTCGTGGACGACCTCTGCGTGCCTGCCGAAACCTTCACATATGGCGGGATGATCGCCCACGTGCTCACCTTCTCGTCCTACCGCTGGCTGACCGCGCTGAAGATGATGGCCGCGATGGGAGTGGATGACCTCGGCTACGGCGACCCCATCGAGTGGGAGCGAACCGCCGTCGCATCATAGCCCCAATGGTTGAACAAGCCGAAAAGACTTAGCCGGGATGAACGGGATGAACGGAAATGGGGAACCGGCTTTGAAACCACGAAAGCACACGAATGAGCACGAATAACGGCGGGAAATCCGGGTCTCATTCGTGTGTATCGGTGTGCATTCGTGGTTTCAGCCTTTGACGTTATTCTGTTCATCCCGTTCATCCCGGCTAATCCTCTCTACCGGCTGGCTCAGCGCGCGGCAAGCATCTTTTCGAAGTTGCGCAGGCACTTTTCCGCGCAGACGAGCGGCGGGTAGGCGTAGCTCTCCTGCTCGATGATGAAGTACTTCGTTCCGGCCGGGCCGAGGATGAGCGGAAGCACCTCGTCCCACTTCACGTCGCCTTCGCCGAGCAGCGCCTGCTTGTTGGTCTTCGAGCTGTCCTTGACGTGGACCGATCGGACCCGGCCCGGATACCGCCGAATGTAGGGAGCCGCCTGCGCGCCACCCTCCATCGCGTTCCCAATGTCGAACTGCACGACGACGTCTTTGCCGGCATGGTCGAAGAACGTGTAGTAGGGTTCCTCGCCGTCGACCGGCTTGAACTCGTCCATGTGGTTGTGGTAACCGAGCGTTATGCCGTAGGGTTTCAGCTTCGCGGCAATGTCGGTGAAGAGCTTTGCCGTCTCGATGATCTTCTCTTTGGAACTGCGCCGCTCTTCCGGTATCCAGGGCACTATGAGCATCGTGTTGCCGAGCACCTTATTGAACTCGACCGTCTTCACGAGGTTTTCGCCCATCAGAGTATCGAGGCCGATGTGGGTGCCGTAGCACTTCAGGTGGTCCTCATCCAGCATCGCCCGGAGCTCCTGGGCGCTCCGGCCATAGTAGCCGGCGAACTCGACCCCGGAGTAGCCCATCTTCGACACGGCCTTCAGGACTCCGGGGAGGTCTTTGGCGCAGTCGTCGCGGACGGTGTAGAGCTGAAGCCCGATCTTCATATCCTTCCGCGGCTTCTGCGCGGAGGCGGGTGCGAGCGCAAAGACAGCCGCGAAACCTGCGATTATCGTTGCGGCCGCCAGACGTTGAATCTTCACGTGAGGGTCCTCCAAGCCGCTACCCATCTGTGGCGCGCGAGCGATGCGCGGCGAGTAATCGGCACGGTCAAGTTCACCGGTATGCGCCTGTTTCCCTCTACCTAAACCCGCTCCAGAGGTCGATGCGGGCCGTCCGGCATTGTCATGCGAATCGGGTCGCCGGGCCGCACGCCCCCGCCTGCAATCACGACACCCATGACTCCGGCCTTTCGCACCACGCTGCCTTCGCTGTCACGGCCAAGGAGCGCGTCCATGAGGCCCGGCTGAAGCCCGTTCAACTGGCCGCACGGGTTCAGCAGACCGGTTAGCTCAACAATGGCCGAATCTCCGACATGGAGGCGGGTCCCGGTCGGCAACGCCAGCAGGTCGATCCCGCGGGTAGTAACGTTCTCGCCCATTTGGCCGGCGGCCACGGCAAAGCCCGCCTCCCGAAGCTCGTCGAACAGCTCCGACTGAATCAGGTGGACCTGCCGGAGGTTGGGCTGGGTCGGGTCCTGCTTCACGCGTGACCGGTGTTTCACCGTCGCGCCGGCGTGCGCATCGCCCTCGACCCCAAATCCCTCGATCAGCCGAACTGAATCGCGATTGACCTTGCTGAAGGTATGCACGGGGCTGCTGCTCACCCCGATAACGCTGGGACTCATTCTCTATTCCTGCCTGTCCTTAGTTGTCGTGCAGCACGGCCGGCTTCAAAGTCCATGCCTGGAGCCGCGCGAGCGCCATCAGGTTCGGCGCATGGAAGCCGGTGGGGAAGATGACCCAGTTCCAAAGCGACGGTTTGTCTTCGGCGATGTACTTCGTGGTTGCGAGCCGCGCGGGAGAGAAAGCCACCGTCGCCGGAAGCCCCTCCCTATTGAGCAGTCGGGTGGTAATGGTCGCGAGCGACGTCAGGTAACTCTCCGGCTCCACGCGGCTGGAACCGAGCCAGACCGCCGACGGAATCCGCCGATTCCGCTCCAGATACTCCTGCACATCCGGCACGGCGCGCGCGAACTGGCTCCAGCTCGCCTCGACCGCAGCGCCCTGCGAACAGGCGGATGCAGGGCCGAAGGGAGTCTCCCGGAGTGTAACGCCGCGCCCGTCGGTCGCCTGGCCCTGAATCACCTTGGCGACGAAGCCGTTCAGCAGCGCGAAAACATCGGCGGGAGAGAGGGTCAGGTCGCCGCGAGTCTGGAACGAGATATCGCGGGCGGTATTCGCCGCGATCTCGGCTAGCTCCGCGCGGCTGAACTCCCGTCCCAGCGCCCTGTCCCCATACAGCTTCAGCGCTTCCGAAGCCGTTATGAAGCGAACGTTCGGATACGCCTTCAGGAATCGCACCATCTCCTCCAGGTACTTGAACGATCGCTCCTGCTCGTCCAGAGACTTCATAGGCGGCAGCTTCCACGCGTCGCGCGGCGGGTTTGCTCCATGCGCGAAGTTCACCCCATCCCAGAATTGGGCGTGTACGAACTCGCAGGGATGGAAGAAGATGGAGATGATTCCGCCCGTCGCGGACATCGACTTGTTGAATCCGGCGAACTCTCTCGTCGCGTCCTCGAGGTTCGACCACGTCGCGTTCGCGCGAATCCGGCCTCCCTCGCGCGTGTTGAAGATGTTCAGCAGCCCGCCGTACCAGAAGGGCTTGCCGCCCAGCCCGACCTGACCCGCTTCGTCCAGATAGACGTTCACGCCCCACTGGCGGAGCGCGCCGAACGACTGCGGCGCCCACGAGCTTCCAGGCTGTCCGTAGCAGGTTGGCGCCCGCCCGAAGATGCGCTTCACGTCCTCAAATCCGCTACGCTCCCGGCGGGTGAACTCACGGACGCCCTCGTCCCATCCGAGCGGCTCCTCATATTCGGCGGGAGTGGGATGCTGGCTGTGCGTGTTCGAGTGGTACCCAATCTCGTGCCGCTTCAGCGCCTCGACCACGTCCGACCTGCCCCGCCGCTCCAACGTCCGTGCCTTCTCTCCCACGACCTTGAACGTCGCCCGCACTCCCAGATTCGTCAGCATGTCGGCGACGCGTTTGGCCGCGTCGTCGCTCCGCGGGAGGATGTAGTCCTCAGTGTCGAACCAGAGAATAACGTAGACGTGATGCATCGTATTGGCGTGGGCGCGCGAGGTCGGCGCCGTGGCAGTCGTTGCGAGGTGCCATCCGAGAAGCAGGGGAATGAGTAACAGAATCAAGGGGAGCCTCCCGTTGATCAGGCTATCTGATGCGCCGGCCGGCTAAGCGAGGGAGCGCCCGCGACGTGCGGGCGCTCCCTCGAGTACGCATGCGACCGTACTCCATGACCAGTCACGCCGCGATTCCAGAGCGTCGTTGACATTCCATCGGAGCGGCATACCTGACAATCGTCCGCAGGACGCATCGCAGGCAGGGACGTTTGTCCCTGCCTGGACGCGCGTCAGCCGTTGAGCGTCCAGCCTTTGCGGTAGGTGCGGTGAAGCAGCTCGTTCGCCTCGGAGGAGTTGGTCACCTTGCCATGCATCGGGTCGTACTCGAGCTTCTGACCCGCCCGGTAGGCGACCAGCCCGAGCAGCATCTGCTCGATCATGTTGCCGCTGTACTCGAAGTCGCACGCGGTCTTCAGGCTCGGGTTCCGGCAGGCGTCGAGCCACTGCTTCTGGAACTCGCCGAGGTTCGGCAGCACCTTGTCCTTCTCGCGCGGCTTGTAGTAGGTCAGGTCGGACTTGTCCGCCAGAGGCAGGAGGATGCGGGAGCCGAAGTCGGCGATTAGGATTCCCTGCGAGCCCTCGAACATGACGCCGTGGTCGATCTTGTTCAGGTCGATGTACGGACGCGGGCTCTTCGGCATCGCGCCGCCCTGATACCAGCTCACCTTGAGCGGCCCGCGCCAGTCGTTGGCGGGATGCTCCCACCGCGTCGTGCATTCGACGGGCGTGACATCCGGGTTGAACTTCTCGCCCATCCCCTCGGCCGTCGTAGGCAGCTTCGCGTCCACGGCATTCCAGAGCAGGTCCATCGTGTGGCTGCCCATGTCGCCTACCTGCCCGGCGCCGAAGTCCCAGTACATGTTCCACGACAGGCAGTTCATGCCGGGACCGCCCGCGAAATAGCTGGGGCTGTAGGGGTGGTCCGGCGAGGGGCCGAGCCAGAGGTCGAAATGGAAGTCCGGGGGCGGGCTGCCTTCGGCCGGCGGGTATCCCGGCCGGCGGATCTGGCGGTTGCCCCACGCGGACGCCTCCTCCAGGCTGCCAATCGCTCCGTCGCGAATCAGCTCGCGCACCCGGTTGAAGTTGGGGAATGCGTGGCGCTGCATGCCGACCTGCGTTGCGAGCTTGTTCTTCTTCTTCAGCCAGTTGGCCCGCACGACGCGCGCCTCTTCCACGCTGATGGCGAGCGGCTTTTCACAATAGACGTGCAGGTCGCGATTCAACGCCCAGTTGGAGACGAAGGCGTGGTGGTGGTCCGCAGTGCAGATGACGACCGCGTCGAGCCCCTTATGGTCGAGACACTTCCGCCAGTCGACATAGGTTTTCGCGCCAGGGAAGCGCTTCAGGGCCTCATCGAAACGGGATTCCCGCACGTCGCACAGGGCGACCACGTTCTCGGTGGCAAGGGAATCATAGTGGGCGAGGCCGCGGCCCCAAACGCCGATGAGGGCAATATTGAGCTTGTCGGCCTTCGATCGCGGGGCTCGCGGGGACGCGCCGGACAGGGCAGGCATGACAGCCATGCCTGCTCCCGTGGCGGCGGCTGTCAGGAATTGACGACGATTCATGGGTGGCTCCTCCTTACCGTGGACATTCACGGGTGTGCGATCCGGCTTGACGCATTCAATGGTCGCCGCGGACCAGCCCCGCCATCGGTTCGAATCCTATTTAGCGGTGTCGGCCAAATTGTCCTGCGGCCCGTCCAAAAGGAGCGGAACCGATGGGAGATTGGATGGACTGGTACTATTCGCTGGCGCGAATCGCTCCCATTCGTGGCACGACCATTCATGGAATAGTCGCAGCCCGCCACTACCTCGACGCAGGGTCGGAATCGGCGTGGCAGGAACGTGGAGAGAGCCCATGAACACCGATGGCCAGGCGCCACCTGGCGCTCGCGTTATCGCGATTCAGTCCCGGTTGATGAAGCTCATAGACCCCGTGCTTTCGTCACTCACGGCTCGGCCAGCGACCGGGCAGCCGGGCCGGGTCGAGCGGCGGCGACACCCGCGCGTCCCCGCCTATGCATTACAATCCTGCCTCCTGATAGGAGACCGATATTGTGATGGACAGATGGAAGACATCAGCCTTGGTGGGGCGAAATTCCGCGGCGCTGGACAGGCGCCCGGCGCGGGCGGGCAGGTTCGCATCGTCTCTCCCGCGCCACTGCCGCGCGAGATCAGCGGACGGATAGTCGCGGTCGCATCAACGTGTGAGACGTTCGACTTGCACATAGAGTGGCTGCCAACCACGAGCCGCGAGGCAGTCGAAACGCTTCTCAATTACGCGCAAGACGCGGTTGCGGTAACCGAAGTGAAATGATTTCGAGGCACGGCGCAAGGTGCCGGCAAATGCTCTGGCGTTGCCGCTGTCAGACGTCGAATCGGCAACAATTACGCATATGCCGCCGAAAAACGATTGGCGGCCATTACGACCAGTTGGTCGTAATGGCCGCCATAATCTTACTTCCGCCCAATGGCGGGATCGCGCTACCGGAAAATCCATCTCTTCGCATAGCCGGCTTCTCCACGTGCTGCCGCCGCGAACCCCCGAATATTGGCGGTCCCGCTGGTGGACGCGTTCATTGAAGCCGTTGAACGCGGTGAGAAATAAGAATGGAATTGACGGAATGCCCCTCTATTGCCGTGTCGGATCGACATACCGTTGTATGGCATCTATGAGAACGGGCAAGTCGGTCGAGGCAACCTCCCACAGGTGCGCGGTGTCGACGTTGAAGTACCGATGGATGAGTAGATGGCGCATTCCGACCATTTGCCTCCATGGAAGCTCCGGAATCGCGGCTCGGCACTCCTCAGAAACCTGCGAAGCCGCTTCGCCAATTATCGCTATATTGCGCTCGACCGCACGCTGCGTCCTCGCATCGTCCGCGAAAGACCTGAGTTCCATGTCCGTGACAAACTCAATGGTCTCCTTTGCGGCGTCCAGCATGTCCTGGAGCCAGCCGGCATCAGCATCCATCGAGGCGTTCCATCGTGGCGAGGATGTTTCGGCGACGGATCGGGTTTGCGCGCGGTGATTCTATCTGCGAGAACAGGACGAGGTCAACGGGCCTCCGCACAAGCGCCGAGAGCTCGTCACGGATATCCAGGTATTCGTCAAAGGCTACATGGTGGCCCTCGACCGGCCTGATTAATACGTCAACGTCACTATCCGGACGAAAGTCATCGCGAGTGGCGGACCCGAATACGTAGAGGTCCTGCACTCGGTACCGATTGCACAGGTCGCGAAGCGCGGCCGAGTCGATTTGAATTCTCAGCTTGCTCACGGGTACAGGATCCTTCCGCTAACCGTGTTTACGCCCGTGCCGTCTCGCCTCGCTTCTCTTCGCGGCGGCGCAGGTTCATGTCGAGGATTCGCTTGCGCATGCGGATGTTCTTCGGAGTGACCTCGACCAGCTCGTCCGGGCCGATATACTCGATGGCGCGGTCCAGGCTCATCACGGTCGGGGTAGTGAGGCGGACCGCCACGTCGCTCGTCGAGGCGCGCATGTTGGTCAGATGCTTCATCTTGCAGACGTTCACCTCGAGGTCGCCCTCGCGCTGGTGCCTGCCGACGATCATCCCTTCATATACCTCAACGCCCGGACCGACGAACAGGACTCCGCGGTTCTCCGCGTTGGAGAGGCCGAAGGGAGTGGTTACGCCAGTCTCGGTTGCCAGCAGAGAGCCGGATCGCTCGACCACCAGATCGCCGGAGAGCGGCTTGTAACCGCCAAACAGTGAGTTCAGGACGCCGGTGCCGCGCGTGATGGTAATGAAGTCCGATCGGAAACCGAGCAGGCCGCGGGTGGGCACGCGGTAGGAGAGGTGGACGACGCCGTTGCCGGGCGCGTTCATGTCGGTCATCTCGCCGCGGCGCTGGCCGAGCTGCTCGATGACCGGACCCATGTAATCCTCGCTCACGTCGATGCGCACTTCTTCGATCGGCTCGCAGAGGATGCCGTCGATCTCGCGGTAGATCACCTGCGGCTGGGAGACCTGCAACTCGTAACCCTCGCGGCGCATCGTCTCGATCAGGACGCCGAGGTGGAGCTCGCCGCGGCCCGACACGAGAAACTGGTCCGGGCTGTCCGACTCCTCGACGCGGAGGCTGACGTTGGTCTCCAGCTCTCGGAAAAGTCGCTCCCGAAGCTTGCGCGACGTGGACCACTGGCCTTCGCGGCCAGCAAAGGGCGACGTGTTCACCGCAAAGGTCATCCGCAGCGTCGGCTCGTCGATGTGAGTCGAGGCGATGGGCGTCGGGTTGTCACGGTCGGTCACCGTCTCGCCAATGTTGATATCCGAGATGCCTGTGAGCGCGACTATTTCGCCCGCCTCGGCCTTTTCCACCTCGGTCCGCTTCAATCCCTCGTAAACGAAGAGGCTGACGATCTTGCCCTGCTTGTGCGTGCCGTCGCGCGCCACGTAGACGATCTGCTTGTTCGGCTCGAGCGTCCCCGCGTAGATCTTTCCGATGGCGATCCGGCCGCGGTAGTCGTCGTAATCGATGGAGCTGACCAGCATCGCGAGCGGAGCGGACGGGTCGCTGTGCGGTGCGGGGATGTGATCGACAATTGTATCGAACAGCGGGCGGAGGTCGGTGCCCTCGACCGCCGGGTCGAGCGTAGCCGTGCCGGCCAGCGCCTTGGCATAGACGATGGGGAAGTCGAGCTGGCGGTCGTCCGCGCCGAGCTGCACGAACAGGTCGAAGGTGTTGTCGACCACATAGTCGATTCGGGCGTCCGCGCGGTCGATCTTGTTGACCACGACGATGACCTTGTGGCCAGCCTGAAGCGCCTTCTGGAGCACGAATCGCGTCTGGGGCATGGGGCCTTCGACGGCGTCCACCAGCAGCAGCGCGCCGTCCACCATGTTCATGACCCGCTCGACTTCGCCTCCGAAATCGGCGTGTCCCGGCGTGTCCACAATATTGATTTTGTGCGGCTCGGTGCTGCCGGTCGGGTAGTAGAGAATGGCCGTGTTCTTGGACACGATGGTGATGCCGCGCTCGCGCTCCTGGTCCATGCTGTCCATGACCCGTTCGGCGATATTCTGGTTGGCGCGAAAGACATTTCCCTGGCGCAGCATGCCGTCCACGAGCGTGGTTTTGCCGTGGTCGACGTGGGCGATGATGGCGACGTTACGTAGGGGGCGGTTTGTCACGAGTGCTTAGAATCTCCTTTTTAGTCGAGCTTAGTATACCACAAGGGCCTTCCGGCGGGCGGGCCGACGGAAGGACTTGAACCCGCCGCAGGCGAAGCACACCGCATGCGCACATCAAGACAAAGGTCGATGTTGTCTGGCATCGCCGCCCCGATATTGCTGGCCATCGCCTTGCTGATTGGTTTCACCTGGTCGAAAGTAGCGCGCCAGCGGCGATACGTGGACAATTGCGCCAGCGTGATGGCCGCTGAAAGGGCCGGCGATCCCATAAAGCTGGGCGCTCTTCTCGACCACGGAGCGGACGCAAACTGCCATGATGACGAGGACCCGGCGCCGAGCGGATTCGCGGACTGGCTGCGTGCTCTGTTTCACTCACGTCCAGCGCCGCGCCGCTATCAGGGATACTCCGCGGTAAGTCTGGCGGCATCAAAGGACGATCTCGCCTGCTTGAAAGCTCTGCTTCGGCACCATCCCGACCTCCGGGCTTTCCGGTCACGCGAGGCGATCGCCCATGCGGCGGCGAACCGCAACGCGGCTGCGGCGCGCGCGCTTCTCGACGCCGGTGCGGACGCGGACGTTCAGGACGAACAGGGGCTAAGCGCTCTCATGCTGGCCGCCGCGCGCGGGCAGACCGGTATGTGTGATACCCTGGCCCGCGCTGGCGCGAACGTTAACGCAGTCGACAGCGAAGGGACGAGCCCACTCCTGTTCGCCATAAGGGAGCGCCAGTACAATACGGTAGAGTGGCTTCTCAACCACAAGGCGCTCGCAGGTCGCGGCGATCGGGCGGGCAATACGGCCATCCGCGTTGCTGTTCGCCTCCATGACGAACATCTTGTCGAAATCCTGGAGCGGCACGGAGAGAGACGTTGATGCCAGCACGATGGGACGGCAAGTTGAGAAGCGGCCGAGCCAGATGAACTTCCCACTGACACTCCTCGCGGGCTGGGGACTCATCATCCTCCTCGTCTACATTTTCTTCGTGTACGTGTGGCTGGCAGATGGAAACGATGGCGAGCGTACCGATCCGCTGGCGCCTCCCCCGTGGTGGCGCAACAACGTCCTGACTCGCCGTGACTGGCTTGTTGGCGTGCCGCTCGTGATCTGCCTTGCGGCAATGGCATGGCAGGAATCAACTGCAATAGCACATGAGGCAGCTTCTCAGCCCCTCTGGATGATCGCGCTCTATGCCTGCTCGGCAGTGGCGAATGTGTTGCTTCTCGTCCTTTGCGGGTTCTATCGGCCGGTTGCCGTTGTGATAACCACCTTCTCAGCCCTGACCAATGCGGTGGACGAACCCCCGTCCGTTTCCGCGTTCATCAATCTGGTGTTCATCCTCCTCGCATTGGCTCTCTGGATTCGCGCGCTGCAATCGATTCGCCGTCGTTACAGCACACAGTCGCCTGTGGGAGCAGGGGGAGCTGATGGAACTTAGCGCAGGATTCGCCGAGATCGACATCACGCCGCCCATCGGAACGTGGATGGGCGGCTATGCCTTTCGGTCGACCGGCTGCACCGCGATTCACGACCCGCTTTTCGCCCGCGCGGCCGTCTTCGAGAATGCGGGCAAGGCCATCGCGATTCTGTCGATGGACTTGATCGGTCTCGATGATCGCGTCGTGGTTGCGGTGCGGACCGGAATCGAGAAGGAAACCGGGATTCCGGCCGCGGTTGTGATGCTGAACGCGTCCCATACCCATGGCGGTCCGCTCACGAAGTCGTTCCGGGCGATGGGACCGAAGAACCCGGCCTATACCGGGTGGCTCACGCGGCAGCTCATCGAAGTCACCAAACGGGCCGCGAACGGGCAGACCTATCCAAATCAGGTCCTTTTCGGCCGCGCGCCTGTTCGGATCGGCGTAAATCGACGGCAATATGGGGAGAATCCGGAAGACACACACATCGGCGTGAATCCCGCCGGCCCGGTGATGAATCGGGTCGACGTGATCGCAGTGAAGAATTGGCGCCGGTCCGTCTCCGCGGTCCTCTTCTCGCATGCCTGCCACCCGACGACGCTGGGCGGCAGCAACCTCGCCATCACCGCCGACTACATCGGTTACGCCTGCGCTACGATTCGGCGGGCGCTCGGACCGGAGGTGATTCCGCTCTTCCTTCAGGGCTGCTGCGGCAACATCAACCCGCATCCGCGCGGCGACTTCGGATGCGCGAAGAAGCATGGCGAGGCGCTGGGCCGGGCGGTCCTGACCGCGATAAAGCACGCGGAGCCGCTGGACGGCGAGCGAGTGGACTACGCAGTGGAAACCCTGGACTTGGATCAGGAGCCACCGCCCCCGCTGGAGGAGTGTGAGCAGGAGGTCGTGCGCTGGGAGGAGGAGGCCGCCAGGTGGCGCGCGGAGGGTGACGTGGGCCAGCTCCTGAACGCTGAGGGGATGCGCGATCAGGCGGTGATGGAGTGCGAGGCGGAGACGCTCGGTGATGACGAGTGGTTCTCCGACGTCATTGAGGTTCAGCGCCTGACTCTCGGTCCGATTCAGCTCCTCGGATTCCCCGCCGAGATGTTCGTGCAGTACGCGCTCGACTTCGACCGGCAGGCCGCCGGGCCCGTCCTCACCTTAGGCTGTACCAACGGCGTGCACGGCTACATACCCGTCGCAGCCGACTTCCCCTTCGGCGGCTACGAGGTCCATGGCGCGCACCGCTACTACGCCACGCTGCCCTACGCCGCGAACTGCGAGCGATACATCCGCCGCGCCGCTTACGAACTCCTGGGCATCGCACAACCGGACTTCACTCCGAATGGAATCTGACCGCGGATCCCCGTAATGAAGGTAAACCGGCCTCAGCCCTTGAAATGACCCTCGTTACCACCGCAATTCGCATTTGAAACCCCGATTCGGGTCCATACGTCAATCTCTCTCGGCGGCCCAACACGCCCAACGGAAATCGCGCCGTTTGGGCGACTCGCAATTCCGACCTGGGCCGAAGGAGATGGAGGAGAGGCAATGCGCCTTACACCAGCAGGAAAAGTTATTGTTCTTATTCTCGTCGTCGGCGTCGCAGTCGGCGGATACAAGCTGTTTCAGCGATTCGGCGGCTCCATTATCCCGGAGAAGGCCGGCGAGTCGTCCATGGTGCCGAACAAGATAGACCTGCCCTCGAACAGCGGCAATTCGACTTCAGGCACCGGAGCGCCGGTCACCCTCCCCGGCAATGATGCAGGCTGCACTGACAAGCCCGAAGTCCGCATGCTCGGCT
>Ga0068855_100001743_pt1 | contig 27159 bp, 29 predicted proteins | sample KBSCornC52_FD_66592 | JGI IMG/M metagenome (GOLD analysis project Ga0068855, IMG submission 66592) | Corn rhizosphere microbial communities from Kellogg Biological Station, Michigan, USA - KBS Corn C5-2 | ecosystem: Host-associated > Plants > Roots > Rhizosphere > Soil ... | reverse complement strand
ATCACGTCGGCACCAAAGACTGCGCAGGCCCGCAATGCCGGCAACATCGAATGACTGGCAGCACTTACCGACACGCAGGATGGAAACCTATCGTGCGACCGTCATCGCACGGGCGGTGCATTCGCAGCCGGGGCTCGACCATCATGATTGCGAAAAGAAACAGGCCGGCGTTCGGGTGGCGCATCTACGGCATGGGCATCGTCGCATTGGGCATGGTCTGCCTCTTGCTCGGCGACTTCCATCCGGGGCAGCCGGTGCCGAAGGATTTTCCCGGTCGCACGGCGCTGGCCTATGCCGCCGCAGCGTTCATGCTCGCCGCCGGCGCCACCATCGAATGGCGCCGCACCCTGCCTGCGGCTGCTGCGGCGATCACGGCGTACTTCGGGCTTGTTGTCGTGGCCCTGATGAACGGCCACGTGCTGCTCGCGCACTTTGCCGAGTTCCTGCCATACGAGAGCATTGCGATCCAGCTCGCGATCACCATGGGCGGACTGATCGTTTACGCGGACAGCGCGAAGATCGATTCAGCGTCGGCTGCACGCCTCACATACACGGCGCGATTCGTGTTCGGCCTCTGCGCGCTGGTGTTTGGAACCGCGCATTTCGTCTACATGACCCTGACCGCACCCATCGTCCCCAAATGGTTGCCGCCGACGCAGGAATTCTGGGCCTACGCGACCGGTATCGGCCATATCGCGGCGGGCGTTGCGATCCTCACGGGCGTACGAGCGCGACTCGCCGCGGTCCTGCTGACGTTCATGTTCGTGTCCTTCACCGTGCTGGTGCACGTGCCGATGCTGCTCGCCGATCCATCCAATCATTGGATCTGGAACGAGAACGCGGTCAACATCGCGCTGATCGGCGCCGCCTGGGTCGTGGCGGATTCGCTCGCAAAGCGGCCGGGTTCATTCCGATAGCGCGCAGGATTCGGGACCCGCACGCCGGACGCCGTTGCTGCGTCACATGTCCCAATTGAATCCTGCAAGCACGCGCCTGGTACCGAGATCCAGCGTTGCGGCAGCACCGTGGACAGACAGCAGAAACGGCGCGACGCCGGAACCACCGACGTAACGGAGCGAGAGTGTCCGGTGCTGCGGATCAAATGCCGCCACCTGCACCCATTTTCGCGGCAACACGATGCCCTGTTTGTCTCCGGGGGAATGAAACCGGATCCGTGCAAGGGCGGGACTCCCGCCATCACCAATCTCCATGTCGATCCAGTAGCCACCGCCTTCGAACGAAAGCGACGACGTGGCGCGCGCGGGATTGCCGACCGTCAGCGCGACCACAAGCAGCAGGGTCGAGGCGGGGAATGCGAGAGACTTCATGCGGGCACCGGACTGTGCAACCCCGCAGCAGGGTGCAGCACCTATCGTGCGGGTGCGTGGCGAACGGGTCAAGCCGAAGGGTTGCGCGCGATGCATGCGTGGAAGCAGTCGGGCTTGTTCCGGGGTGGTCGTCGGCGGTCGTTGCGACAGCGCCGGAAAATCCACTCTCCCCCGTTTCAATATCTTAAACCATCGGGGGCTTGCCGCAAGCCCCCATCCCTGGCGCCCAATCGCCGGCCTCGACGATTCCACCAGGCCGGGAGACGCCATGAAACCAACGTCATCGAAACAGCATCCGCACGCACGCAACGACCATGCGGTCGTGATCGCGGGGGGCGGGCCGACCGGCCTCATGCTCGCGGGCGAACTCGCGCTCGCCGGCGTCGACGTCGTGATCGTCGAGCGAAGGGCGAACCAGGATCTCGAAGGCTCGCGCGGAGGCGGCTTGCATACGCGCACGCTCGAAGTGCTCGACCAGCGCGGCATCGCCGAGCGCTTCATCGCGCAGGGACAGTCCCATCCGGTGGTGCACGTCCATCCGATGGCGCTCGACATCGGCGATGCGCCGACACGCCATCCCTACACGCTCGGCCTGTGGCAGAACCACATCGAGCGCACGCTCGCGGAATGGGTGCGCGAACTCGGCGTGCCGACCTTGCGCGAACGCGAAGTGAGCGGCTTCGTGCAGGACGACGACGGCGTCGATGTGCTGCTTGCGGATGGCGCGTCGCTACGTGCCGAGTACCTCGTCGGCTGCGACGGCGGGCGCAGCGCGATCCGCAAGGCCGCCGGCATCGCGTTCCCGGGCTGGGACGCGACGAAGAGCTGGCTCATCGCCGAAGTGCGCACGGCCGAGGAACCGCAATGGGGTTTTCGCGAGGACGCCCACGGCATGCACGGCATCGGCAAGTCCGGCACGGAGGGCGTGGCGCGCACGGTGCTGACCGAGCGCGAGGTGCACGCCGACGGCGAGCCGACGTTGCGTGACATCAGCGAAGCCCTCGTCGGCGTGTACGGTACCGACTTCGGCATCCACAGCCCGGTCTGGATCTCGCGCTTCACCGACATGACGCGCCAGGCCGCGACCTACCGCGACCGTCGCGTGCTGCTCGCCGGCGATGCCGCGCACGTGCACCCGCCGGTCGGCGGGCAGGGCCTCAACCTCGGTGTGCAGGATGCGGTGAACCTCGGCTGGAAACTTGCGCGCGTGGTGAAGCGAACGGCGCCGGACCGCTTGCTCGACACTTATCACGTCGAACGCCACGCCGTCGGCGCACGCGTGCTGCGCAACACGATGGCGCAGGTCGCGCTGAGCCGCGCCGACGATCGCACGAAGGCATTGAGCGCGGTCATGGTCGAACTGCTCGCTGCCGATGATGCACGCCGGCGATTCGCCGCGGAAATGTCGGGTCTCGCGATCCGTTACGACTTCGGCGAGGGCCATCCGCTGCTCGGCCGGCGCATGCCGGACCTCGACCTCGTCACGGCGGGCGGCCCGCTGCGCGTGTTCACCCTGCTGCACGAGGCGCGACCGCTGCTGCTGAACTTCGGCGAACGCGGCGACATCGACATCGGCGGCTGGGCCGATCGCGTGTGGCGCGTCGACGCGCGTTGCGAAGGGCCGTGGGAGCTGCCCGTGCTCGGCGCGGTAGCGCCGCCGACTGCCGTGCTCGTGCGACCCGACGGCTACGTCGCCTGGGTCGGCCAGGGTGCGCAGGATGGACTCGCGGATGCGCTCGCGCAGTGGTTCGGGCCCGCTATCACGTAGCGGTCGGGGCATGCCCGAACGGCACGCATGTCCCGATCGTCCGCCGACTTGCGTACTCCCCGGGAACGACAGCCCAGGAGAGTTGCATGCAGGCCTTTTTCACGCCGCTGATGTCGGCCCTCGTGCTGCTCGGTTCGGTGGCACCCGCCACCGCCGAGCAGTTCGACAGTTCGTACAGCGACGATGGTCGCTACGTCGAGAGCGTCGGTTCGGCGGGACGGCATGCGGTCGCGATGCTCGAGACTCCCGGCGGCGACATCGTCCAGGTGTCGTGGGTCGATGGCGGATGCGGCGGCAGTCCGGTGTGCCCGCGACTGACGTACCTGACCGCGAACGGCGCGTACATCACTTCGGTTGGCGTCGGGTTGGGGTTTGCGGCCGGCCTGGAGTCGATTGTCGGCGCTGCCATCGACAGTCATGGCAGGATCGTCGTCGTCGGTACGTCGACGCCGTCGGTGGGCGGTCGCAATTTCCGCATCCTGCGCCATCTGCCGGACGGCACTCTCGATCCCGGATTCGCCGGCGACGGCGGTACCGATGTCGACTTCGGCATCGACGACTACGCGACGGCGGTGGCGGTCGATGCCGACGACAATGTCATCGTGGTCGGGCAGGTGGGCGTCAGCGCGACCGACACGGATTTCGGCATCGCGCGGCTGCGCGGCGCGGATGGAACGCTCGATACGGCCTTTTCCGGGGACGGCAAGGCCACCGCGTTCTTCGATCTCGGACCAGGCCAGAAATTCGACGTGCCGAAAGCGCTCGCGATCGCCGCGAGCGGCGGGCGCATCAGCGTCGCCGGCATCGCGTTCGACAGCGCGATCAACCGCTTTCGCGTCGCGTTGGCGCGATTCAAGGGCGATGGAACCGCGGACACGACGTTCTGCGCCACCTCGTGCACCGTGCAGGGCGCCTACACCGGCATCCACGACGGCAAGCGCGTCTACTACTTCGGCCAGAACACCGCGCATAGCGACACGGCGTCGGGAATTGCCGTGGCCGGCAACGGCGACATCGTCATCGCCGGCGAAACATACGCGACGGATGGCTCTTCCAGGCGCGCCGCGATCGCACGGTTCAGCGCCAATGGCGACTACGCCAACGAAGCGCTCAACGACGGTCTCGGCAACAATGCTGCATATCGCAGCGTGCAGCTCGCGGACGCGACCGGCCAACGCGTGCTGGTAGCGGGAGACAGCGGCCCCGAAAGCAACTATCTGCTGCTGCAGGCATTCTCGTCCGGCCTTGTTCCGCTGAACGGTTACGGCGATTGCCTGGGCACGACGGCTTTCTGCTTCATCGGCGGAACCGGCCTGGGCGACAACGGTCCGGACGAGGCCGCGGCGCTCAATCTGGATCGCAAGGGTCGCGTGCTGTTCGCCGGTACCTTCATCACGTCCGCTGGCGATTTCGACGAGGCCTTGTTCGCACGCTTCACCAACGACACCGGCCCCAGGCCCGACCTGATTTTCCGCAATGGTTTTCAGTAGCGGGCATCCGACGACGCTTCGGGTCTCACGCTTGCGGCACGCGGGTGACCTGCGTGTAGATCATCTGCCACGCACCGTGACGTCTTGCCCAGACATGCGCGATGCGTATCCAACGCTGCTGGTGCTTGCCGTCTTGCGTCCAGCCCAGGTGGACGACACCGCCGATCACCGCGCCGCTGTCCCACGCCGTTTCGACCGGCTGGGTCATCACGTAGGGATCGATCCTGAAGCCCGGCATGCGGAAATCGGCGATGGCCTGCTGCTTGTTCTCCACCGAAGCGTCCGAGTTCACAAGCACGTAGTCGTCCGCGAACAGGCGTTCGAGCGCCGGGATGTCGCCGGCGATGTTGGCGCGGTCGTAGTCCTTCGCGGCGGTTGCGAGATCGGGCGGCAAGTCCGCGGCGATCGCGGGGATCGCACCCGCGGCGAGCAGGGCGATGGCGAGTTTCGTGAGGATCCTGAAGCCGGGTTTCATGCGAAGGTCCGTTCGGGAAGGAGTTGCTCGGGATGCTCGGGCGTGAACGGCGGGGTTGGAAGGACCACTATTGCGAGCGCCGGGATGGCCAATTGGTGCGGAAAATGCCGGCGAAGTCGTTCGCGCGGAGGCATTTGTGGGCGCCCGTCATTGCTGCTAGCGTGATTGCGTCGACAAGCGTGGAGGAATGTCATGCGACATAACGCTTTGCTCGCAATCGGACTCGCACTCGCGCAGTCCGCGCCAATGGCATCCGCGGTCGAGACTTCGCCCACCGGGTTGCCGAGTGACACGATCTTCGTCGATGGTTTCGAAAACTACGTGCTCACGATCGACAACTACCTGGCCTGGTGTTCCGTCTCCGTCAACGGCGCAGCGGCCACGGCGAACCCGCCGCCGACCCCGTTCTCGCCTGGCACGGTCGTGCCGCTGTTCGGACAGCCGGTGTCGGCCACCTTCATCTGGGGCTACTGGCGTTTCACCGATGTTCCCGGGCACGACACCAATCAGAACACGACGGTCACGATGACCAGCGACCGCACGGTGTTCGTCTGCTGCCCGTTCACGAACGGAACCGGTTGCCCGGCTGATTGAGCTGCGGCTGCGGTTGGCGCTGCGGCTCAGGCTTGAACTACTGCGCGATTTCGATCGTGGTCCGGTCGCTTCCGATGCTCACCCAGCGGATCGCCGTCGATGGATAGCAGCGCGTGCCTTCCGCGGCGGTGTCCTGGAGGTGGTGTCGAATGCAGAAGAAGTCCTCGCCGATGCGGTCGAGCTTCACATCCGACAGGACGGTGCGTCCTTGATTGACGGAGACCTTCTGCAGCGGGGCGGCCCTGAGCAGGTCGAGGAACCGGCCCTCCGCATGGGCGAACGTCGGCAACAGGAAGACGCAAAACGCAAGCAGTGGTCGCATGGTGGTTCCCGGCAGTAGCGGCCTCCGCATGCTAGCACCGCGGACTCGCGGATTCGGCTCGGACACGCGTCGGGCAGCCCGCGGTGCAGCGAGAACCGCGACAGGACTTGCGTCTCCGGTATACACCGTATACGGTGTATACATGCCTGCCACGACCACCGCCCGCAAGATCGCCGCCACCGCCCGCCGCCTGCTGGACAAGGAAGGTGTCGACGCGATCTCCATGCGTCGCGTCGCGGATGCGGTCGGCATCACGCCGATGGCCATCTACCGCCACTACGAGAACCAGGCCGCGCTGCTGAACGCGCTGGCGGACGAAGGTTTCGAGGAACTGGCGGCCACGCTCAAGGGAAAGCGTTATGGCGGCAGTTTCGAAACACGGCTGTTGAAGATGGCCGACATCTACCTCGACCACGCACTCGGCAATCCGCGACTGTTCGAGCTGATGTTCCTGAAGCCGCGCGAGGGCGCGCGCCGATACCCGCGCGACTTCGAGGCAGGGCGTTCTCCCACCGCGAGCCTGATGGCGGAAACCGTGCAGGCAGGCATGCAAAGTGGCGAGCTGCGCAAGGACGATGTCTGGGAGATCGTCTTCGAGATGGGCGCGTTGTCGCATGGCCTGATCATGCTTTTCCTCGGCGGTCGCGTCGATGCGACCGCCGCCCAGTTTCGCGCCTTCTACCGGCGCTCCTTCCGGAGATATCTCCATGGCATTCGGAGTTGACGTGCGACGCTTCGTCACGGGCATCGTGGCGATTGCATGCACGGCGAGCCTGGTCTGGTTCGGGACCGGGCTGGATCCCTGGTGGCCGCTGTTCTGGCTCGCGCCGGTGCCGGTGCTGCTGTTCTCGCATCGCGCCTCGTGGTGGGGCACCGCCGTGGTTGCGGCGCTCGCGTGGCTGGTCGGCTATCTCAACATGTGGCACTACTACTTCGGCGTGATCCATATCCCGCCCGTTATGCTCGCGTGCATCTACGCCGGCCAGTCGCTGATGTTCGCGCTGGCGGTGCTGCTCTACCGCGCGCTGTTGCGACGCGCGCATCATTGGGTCGCGTTGCTCGCGCTGCCGGCAGCCTGGGTTTCGTTCGAGTACCTGCTCGACGCGACATGGCCGCATGGCACCGCGGGCAGTCTCGCCTACTCGCAGTTGGCCTTCCTGCCGTTCCTGCAGCTCGCCTCGGTGACCGGGCCGTGGGGCATGAGCTTCCTGCTGCTGTTGTTCCCGGCGTCGCTCGCGATCGGCTTCCATCTGCGGTCCGCGGCATCCAGGCGGGCACTGCACATCGTCGCGAGTTCCGTCGGTGTACTCGTGCTGGTGCTGGCGTTCGGTACCGCCCGCCTCGCATCGTCCGATGCCGGCCCACGCGTGAAAGTCGGACTGATCGCGTCGGATGCGCCGACCAGCCCCGCGGTGGCCGACGAAGGCGAGCCCACGACCAGGCTGTTCCAGGCCTATGCGGACCAGGCCGCGAAACTGGCATTGCGCGGAGCGCAGGTGATCGTGTTGCCGGAGAAACTCGGTGTCGCGGTCGATCCCGACACGCATGAAATGGACGCCCTGTTCCAGGCGGTAGCGGACCAGACGCGCGCGCGCGTCGTGGTCGGCTTGATCCACGTGGCGGCACCGGCCAAATACAACGAAGCGCGCGTGTACGCGCCGGCCGCGCCGGTGCAGGCCTATGCCAAGCACCACATGCTGCCGCCGTTCGAATCGAATCTCGAGCCGGGCACGACGCTCACGCTCCTGCCGGACGCATCGGGCATCTGGGGCGTGGAGATCTGCAAGGACATGGATTTCACGCCGCTTTCGCGCGAGTACGGCCGCGCGGGAGCCGGCCTCATGCTCGTGCCCGCGTGGGACTTCGATCTCGATCGCACCTGGCACGGCCACATCGCGCTGATGCGCGGCGTCGAGGGTGGTTTCAGCATCGTGCGTGCCGCCAAGCAAGGCTATCTGACCGTAAGCGACAATCGCGGGCGCATCGTCGCGGAGGCCCGCAGCGATTCCGCGCCGTTCGCCACGCTGATCGCCGACGTCCCGGTGGCACACGCCGCGACGTTTTATGTGCGCTTCGGTAACTGGTTCGCGTGGCTCGCACTGCTGCTGTGTGCGTTCGCGATCCTGCGATGCGTCGGCCGCGGCGGCAGGGCAGGTTTCGCGAACCGGAAGCACTGACTGTCCGCGGCATCAGGCCGTCACAGATCCTCGAAGCCGTGGCAGAAGATGGTGTCGCCGACGGTGCAGGCGTAGGTGCGTTGGCGCTCGTAGGCACCGAGGTCGCGCCGGCCCCAGACGTTGGGAACGGTCGGCAGGTCGACGTCGCGCGCAAAGTTGTCGAGATCGCGATCGTCAGCGGCGGTCGGCGGCGCGTAGTCGATGCCGAGCGATGCGATCTGCAGGCGATAGTCGCGATGGGCACCGTCGATGAAGGTCGGTGCGCCCATGATGATGGTGTTCGCGACGGGCAACGTGCTGGTGTCGCTCGAGAGCACGTAGTCGACGTGCAGGGCGGGCGCGCTGCCGCTGTAGGCGAGCGCGAGATTGCCGGGTTGGTCGATGATGCTATCGATCAGGGTCAGTCCGCCCTCGGCATGGATCGTGTCGGTGGAAAGGATTGCGTTGTTCGCCAGCGTGCAGTTGGTGACTTCGAGATTGCCGCCGCCGCTGCTCAGCAATTGCCGACTGACCTGGTTGTCGGTCAGCAGGCAGTTCGAAGTATTCGCGTCGCCGTCGTTGCCGCTGGTCCGGATGGCGTACCCGCCGAGGTTGTCCTGCATGGAGAAGCGATCGCCGTTGAACGTGGAGGCGTCGCCGACGCGGATGGCCGCACCGAGCGTTGCATTGCCCTGGTCATCCGTCGCGACATTGCCGTTGACCGTGTTGCAGGGCGCGCCCGAACCGCAGCGCCGTGCCAAAGGCGGTGTCCCGCAGTCGTTGAGCATGACCACGCTACCGGAGGCAAAAGTCGGGTTGGATTCGTAGTCGGCGTGGATCGCGCTGCCTTCGGGGGCCGAGTTGTCGTCGATGCGGAAGTCGTGCGCGCACAGGATCGCCCTGCTGTACGTGAAGGAGCCGATGGTGCCGACATTGCCCTGGAGGTAGAACGCGCCGCCGCTGCTCGAGGCGAAGTTGTCCGCGATGCGGACCGGGCGCGAAGGGTCCGTCGTGAACAGCTGCACATTGGCGTCGTCGTCGCCGCTGCTGGTGATCGCGATGCCGCCGCCGTACTTCGCATCATTGAGGTAGACGACGCCGACGCCCGCACCCGGCGAACCGATATCGGCATGCGCCGGGCCGACGACATTGATGCCACCGCCGTAGCCTTCGGGCGCGTGATTGAGCGCAATGAGGGTGCCGTCATGCGTCGCCGAGAGGTAGCCTTGCCCATCGATGCGGATGCCGCCGCCGGAGCCAGCCGCGGAGTTGCTGATGACCTGGCTGTAGATGTCGAGCGTGAGCACGGCCGGACCACCCGAACCGGTGAAGTTGATGCCGCCGCCGTAGTCGGCCTTGTTGTTCTTGAGCGTCGTCGTGTCCAGCAGCAAGGAGCCGGTGCCGTCGAAGTGGATACCGCCGCCGTAGCCACCAAGATTGTTTCCGCTTTCGATGCTGAGGTACTGCAGCGTCACGTCGCTGTTGCCATGGATGTACAACACGCTGTCGCCGCTGTGGCCGGCGCCGCTGATCGTGATGCGCGGCGATGTTGGTGGCGGCGGTTCGAGGAACAGACCGCACGGGTTGTCGGTACCCTTGAGGGTCACGCTCTTGCCGTTGATATCGAGGTGCTGCGCCGTGTAGGTGTGGTCGCCCGTGATGACGATGAGGCTGTTCGGGCAATCGACATGGTCGATCGCGGACTGGATGTCGTCATCGGTACATTCGCTGTTGCTCGCGGTGTCGCCGACATAGCGAAGGCAGTCCGCCACGGCCGCATGCGCGCCGATGAGCAGGAAGCCCGCCAGCAGGGCGCTGATTCGCAGGATGGATCCGGACATTGCGCGTTCCCCAAGCGACGGCTCCAGGCGGCCTGATGGAACTAACGGCGTTTTCCGCGAGGCTTGGACACGCGGCTTCGAGGAGACGCGCCAATGTGCGATCCCCGGGTCGGGAGGGAGTGGGGTCGGAGGGCGCTCTTCCGGGCGCGAAAAGCGGGCGGATTGCCGCTCCAGGTGCCGTGGGCCGATCAGCGAACCGCTGCGCGCATGGCGCAGCGGTTCATGCCGGAGCTGGCGTCAAATCGGTATGGCAGTGTCGAATCCGTCGACGAAGATCGTGTCGGTATCCGGCGTGAGGGCGATCAGCAGGGTCGCTGCAGCAACCGTGCCGGTGTCCTGGTCGCCGCTGTCGACGAAGCGCAGGGTCCAGGTTCCTGTCGACTGCGCGGACGTCATCCCGACGAACACGGCGAGATCCGTCGGAGGCGCGGGATTGACTGCGCCGGCGCCACCGGATGCGGTGGGAAGGTACGATCCGGAGGTCAGCGCCTCGGCGGTGCCACGCGCGGTGCCTTCCTGCCAGATGCCGCCTGATGGCGGCGCTACGCCATCGGCGAACAGATAGGGGCCGGCAAAGTCGGAACTATCGCCGCAGCCACCTGCGGTCGTCGCGAGGATACGGCCGAACAGCACGCGCTCGCGCGTTCCGCTCGGGTCGATGAGTCGCGCGGTGAGATCGCCGACGAAGGTGTGGGCCGGCGAGAGCGTCATTCCGACCGTGACCGAGGCGATCATCTGTCCAGGGAACGGCGGCACGTTGAAATTCACGTTGAGCGGCGTCCCGCCATTGCCATCTCCGCAGGTCGGGCTCCCCGCGATTCCATCCGGAATCGCACCTACCCCGGTTCCCGGAATCGAGATCACGTCGCCTAGCAAGCCCGCATCGGACGCGAGCAACGGACACGAAACCAGCGAAAGGACAATAGCTGCCAGCAACCTTTGGCGCGATGTTGCAGATCCTGAACTCCTCATGGCGTACTCCCCAGTAGCCGCCGCATGCGGCAATTTGGCGTCTACGCCCAATTTTGGCGGAATGCAAATCCAGTGATCCGCAAGTCGCCTGCACGGGTTGCGCGGGAATCCGACGCCACCGGGAACGGCGCTGCATCTATTGCAGCGGTCGGTACTCGGAGGTCACGTGCCCGCCGGCGCACGTCTGGACCTTTATCAATTCGAGCCTGCGCTCGCCGAGGTCGACCGGGGCGAAGGAGCGCCCGGCACCGAGCAGCACCGGCACCGTGCGCAGGCGCAGCACGTCGATCTCGCCGGCACGCAGCAGCGCATCGGCGAGGGTGAGGCTGCCCCATACGATCAGGTCGCCGCGGATGCGCGCTCGCAACGCGCGCACCGACGCGACGCCATCGCCGCGCAGGATTTCGGCCGGATCGTCCTCGCCCCACGGCGCGGTGCGCAACGTCGACGACACGACGAACTTCGGCAGTGCATTGATCGGTCCGGCGACGGGTTCCGCCTGCGCGGCGGGCGTCGGCCAGTAGTCGGCGAACATCGCGTACGTCACCCGGCCGAGCACGATCGCTCCGACGCTGGCCAGCATCTGCAGCTGGCCCGGGTCGGCGTCGTTGAACTCGCGCGCCGACGTGAAGAAGCCGATGCCGCCTTGCGCATCCTGCGCATAGCCGTCGACGCTGATGATCTGTTCCACGATGACCCTGCCCATGATGACCTCGTCGAGAGTGTGGGAGCGATCCGCTTCGGCACTGGGCTTCGGCGGCTGTTTCCAGTCGACGAACGGACGCAGGCGGGATCGACAGCACGGGAGCGACCTTGACGTAGGGTGGCGTTGCATGAACGGTGGCTGCCGCAACGCCCGCGTCGATGCGTGGCGTTCATGCGACGCGACGTATGGTCACGCCGGGCTCGCACCTGAGCGCCGGCGGCCACGAGGACTCCACCATGACATCCAGGCAGGACATCATCGAGCTAGAGAAGAAATTCTGGCAGACCATGATCGATCGCGACGTCGACACGGCGACGAACATGATGGCCGACACGGCAATCGTCACGGGTGCACAAGGCGCGGCGACGATCGACTCCAGTACCTTCGCCAGGATGATGAAGGAAGGCACGTGGACGCTGCGCTCGTTCAAGCTCGACAAGCTGCAGGTGCAATTCACCACCGATGACACCGCAATCATCGGCTATGAAGTCACCGAGAAGCTCGATGTCGACGGCAAGCCGCTCGAGTTGACCGCGTACGACGCCTCGGTGTGGACGCGTGTTGATGGGGAGTGGAAGTGCGCGTTGCATACCGAGTCGGTGAAGGGCGATCCGTTCGGTCGCGACCGCGTGAAACAGGTAGCCTGAAGGGATCCTCGGGCTCGCAGCATTCAAACCTGCCCGGGCGTCCAACCCGTCGGGTAAAGGAGGCGACGTGGAACCGATGCTCATGATGCAGACCGCGGCGGTCGTGCTGACCCTGTCGGCGGCTGGTGGTGCGACGATGGCGGTCATCCGTTTCAGCGGGAAGCCGCATCCGCCGATCTGGCTCGCGATGCTGCACGGATTCCTGTCCGCAGCGGCCGTGACCCTGCTTCTGTACGCGTCGTTCACGACGGGCCTGCCGGGCCTCGCGAACGTCGCGCTCGTGCTGTTCGTCGTCGCGGCGCTCGGCGGCGTCGTGCTCAATCTCAATTTCCATTGGCGGGCGATCCCGCTTCCGAAGTGGCTCGTCCTCGTGCACGCGGTTGTTGCGGTCGTCGGTTACCTGTGCCTGCTCGCGGCGGTCTTCGCACCGCAGCGATAGGCAACCTGACTGACCTCTCGTGCGCGTCAGTCATCGTACAGATGCGGGCTGCCACCGTTCCTCGTGGAATTCTTCTGGAGAGCTGCCGTGTTGAGATCCTTTATCAATGGCGATCACGCCACCGACATTCCAACGACCATGAAGGCGGCGGCATTCGATGTCCTGGCCGAGGCTTCGGCGGCGCGCAACGACCTTCGCGCCGCCGCCGCACGGGTCGCAACCGACGCAAGGGCGGGCAAGGCAAGCTTGCAGGTGCATGCAAAACGCGCAGCCGCGATTGGCAGCAACGCTGCCAGCGACGCAATGGAAACCGGTCTCCGCGCAGGCAGCCGCGCTTGGCGCGATGCGCGACGCCATGCGGCCGCATGGGGTTCCTCTGCACTGGATCAGGCGCGCTCGCGGCCAGCAGCCGTGCTGGTCGGCGTCGCGATTGCCGGAGTCGCGATCGGTTTCTGGTTGCACTCCGCGAGCCGTCGCGCGACGGTGAAGGCCGCGCCCGCTCCGAGAGCAGGGAAGAAAAACGGTGCATGAGGACGCGTGGTGGCCCTACATGACGCGGACGCCAGAGCCAGCCAGCATGGCCCGCCTGAATCAGAGTTCCGCGCGATGGTCCGTCGACGGGCGATGAACCGGTGCGTTTCCGCGCACCGTACATCCATTCGCACGCCGCCCATCCCGGCGATCTGCTTTCGCAATCGCTGCAACGTCGGTTGTGCAGGGTAGGCATGCCCGACGCAGGACAAATGGACTGGCGGAATCTTCTGCAGGCGGCCCTTCCTGGCAAAACCCCGGCTCGCATAATCAGCGCTCGCCCGAGTGCCACCAGCCGTGGCGCAGCCGAAGGAAGAATCCGTGAACGTCCTTGTTCCTCGATCCGCAAAGGCAGTGTTCATCCGTGCTTCCGCGCTCCTGCCTCTGGAGAGGTCCCGCTGCGGGCGCATTGCGCTGGCAGCGATGCTGGCTGCCGTCGTGCTGCCGGGCCTTCCCGATACTGCTCATGCAGCCGCGAGCGCGCCCGATGCGATCGCCGCAGCGGTCGCGAACCCGGCGCGGCCTGCGACCGACACGCAGCGCGATGCCAATCGCAAACCGGCGGCGGTGCTCGCGTTCGCCGGCGTCAAGCCGGGCGACAAGGTCGCCGACTATGCGGCAGGTTCGGGTTATTTCACGCGCTTGTTCGCCGACATCGTCGGCCCGCAGGGACATGTCTACGCGAGCGTGCCGAGCCCGTTGCTGCAGTATCCCAACATCGTCAAGGGGATCGCGGAAATCCAGGGCTTCGTCGTGACGCACGCGAACGTCAACGTCAATTTCGCCGCATCGCTCGACGCTGCGCGCTACCCTGAAAAGCTGGACCTGTTCTGGATCTCGCAGAACTACCACGACCTCAAGGACCCGTTCATGGGGCCGGTCGACATGGCGGCGTTCAACCGCGCGGTCCTTGCGGCATTGAAGCCGGGTGGCATCTACGTCGTGCTCGACCACGTGGCTGCAGCGGGATCGCCAGCCGATGTCACCGACACCCTGCATCGCATCGAACCATCCGTCGTGCGGCGCGAAGTCGAGACGGCCGGTTTCGAGTTCGTCGGCGAGAGCAAGCTGCTGGCGAATCCCGATGATCCGCACACCGCTGGCCCGTTCGACAAGACGATCCAGGGTCGCACGGACCAGTTCATCTACAAATTCCGCAAGCCATGATGCAGGGGATTGCGTGGCGCGCTCGCGTGGCCTGCGCGCTCGCGCTCGGGCTGCCATCGGCTCCAGCCGCCCGCGCGGAGTTCGCGCCGTCACAGGACCCGGTTGTCGCGGAAGCGTCGACGCCTGAATCGGCACCGCCGGTGCAGCAGCGACTCGAGGACGCCTGGTGGACAGGGCCGGTGATCGCCAACTCGCCCGCGCCGCTGCCACCCGGGCATTTCTACGTCGAAAGCTATTTCTTCGACGTCAGGTCCGGCGGCAACGAAGGCTTCGGTTCGCAGACCTACATGCTGTACGGCTTGAGCGATCGCTGGACGGTCGGCCTGCGGCCTTCGTTTGGCTACACCCAGCTCGAGGACGGCGACAGCAGCTCGCACATCGGCGTCGGCGATCTCGCGCTGCATGCGCAATACGCGCTGACGACCTTCAGCCGCGACAGCCGCGTTCCGGCGATCGCGCTCGCGATCGAGGAATCGTTGCCGATCGGTCGTTACGATCGACTCGACCGGATGAGCAATGGGTTCGGCAACGGTGCGTACACGACCACGTTCGGCGTCTACGCACAGCAGTATTTCTGGCTGAGCAATGGACGCATCCTGCGCGGTCGCGTCAATATCGGCGGATCGTTCTCCAATCGCGTCGCGGTCCACGACCTCAGTGTCTACGGCACGCCCGATGGGTTCGACGGCAAGGCGCGTCCGGGCGCGAGTCTGTCCTTCGACAATGCCTGGGAATACAGCCTCACGAGCCACTGGGTCCTCGCCACCGACTTCTACTACCGGCACGACGCGCCGACGACGGTGCGTGACGCGACCGGCACGCGCCGCACGAGTGCATTCGACACGTTCGCGGTCGTGCCCGCGGTCGAATACAACTGGTCTTCGCGGGTCGGCCTGATCGCCGGCGCGCGCTACATCGCTGCACGCGGGCACAATGCGCGTTCGATCACGCCGATCGTCGCGCTGAGCGTGTTCATGTAAGCCGGCGACTGATCAATTCTCCCTTAGCCGCAACGGAAGTGCACCGTCCACGACGCCGGGGCGGGGCGCGTCGAACCGGCGGTCGATTCGACCCGCAAGGGCTCGCCACGCGCCTTGCAGAACGCCTCCGCCTGATCGTGCGCGCGCTGCATCGGATTGTCGCTGTCCGACATCGCGGTGGCGTTCGAGGTGTAGCGCCCATCCCCGTCCGGAATCACGCCGTTGCAGGCGCATGGCAGGAGTGACAGCAGTACGACGGTGGCGATGCGCATGGGCTGGCGATCCATCCGGGGAAGGAATGCACCAACGCACGTTCGAGCGCGCCGGGGTCGAGTGGGCGCGCGCTGCGCTTGTCCGGCCTGGACCGGGGAAAATCCCTCAGAGCCCGAGGATGCGGCCGTCGTCACATTCGAAATGCGCGCCGACGTCGACCCTACCGCAACGCATCGAGCCGCCATCGAGGAGACCAATGGACATGATCACCTACCCGCAGCGGGGCTGGCAGCGCATCGCCGTTTTCGAGATCGATGCGGACGCGCCGATCGTCGACAATCTTCGCGGCAACGCTCCGGACTCGCATCACCTGATCATTCCCGCGCGCGTGTCGCCACCGGGATTGCGCTGGTACGAGCTCTACGTGGATTTCGCAATCGGCGATGTGCAGGCAATCCGGCTCGCACAGGTGCAGTTGCAGGCCGTGAGGACGTGGGCAACGAGCGGTCTGATGCCGGGCTATCGCATCGTCGACAGTTGCGTGGAGTCCGACGCGGGCGGCAGTGCCATTCGTCGTACGGAATCGCGCCTGCGCGATGTCTCGAGCGCGCGCGACCTCAACTGAGCGCAGGCTTGCGTCGGCACGCGAGGGATATGGCGCTCGGTGCAAGCGCCGAGTTAGAGTGTTCGCCCGGCGTCCATGCCGATACGGAAAGGAACGCGATGCAGCGCAGGTCCCTTGGCGTGCTATTCGCGGGCTTCGCCCTGCTGAACGCAGCGGCGCTCGCGCAAGCCGCGGAAGCGATCAGGGAACGCGCGCCGCTTGCGCCGGAAATCCACACCGAGGACGTGCAGCGTTTCTATTCCGTGTACGACGCGGCCGACGGGCATCCCGGCGCCGAGGTGTTGCAGCGCGAGTATCTCGACAAGGGCAGTGAGGGGCTGCATCAGCTCGCCAAGGTGCGCAACGTCACCGGCGCGCGAATCGCCGATACATTGGCGAAGCGGCCCGAACTGTATTCCGAGGCACGGCGATGCATGGCGGTGTTGCCACGTGTGCGCGAGCGCGTCGACACGGCGCTGCACGCGCTCGTCGCCCGCTATCCGCAGGCGCGCGTGCCTGCCGTCACCATTGCTGTCGGCCGCGGCAAGCCGGTCGGTGTCGGCAGCCCGGTGACAGGCCTGCAGATCGGGCTGGAGGCGCTGTGCGCGACCAACTGGCTCAATCCCGATGTCGAAGAGCGCTTCGTGCATGTGATCGTGCACGAATACGTGCACGTCCAGCAGAACGAAAAGCTCTCCGAAGCGGAGCACCCGACGGTGCTCGAGCGGTCGTTGATGGAAGGCGCTGCCGAGTTCGTGACCGAACAGGTGTCGGGGCAAGTGGCGTATTCGCATTTCGCTGCACTGACCAGGGGTCACGAGAAGGAGATCGAGACCGCTTTCGCCGCCGATCTCGACAAGACCGACCTGTCGCAATGGCTCGACAACAGTACCTACGAAAAACCCGGCGACCTCGGTTACTGGGTCGGTTACCGCATCGTCCGGCGCTACTACGAGCACGCGCCCGACAAGCCCCGCGCGTTGCGCGAAATCCTCGAGCTCAGCGATGCGAGGGCATTCCTCACGGCGAGTGGCTGGTCGCCGTGAGTACGCATTGAAGAATGCGCCCGGCAATGCGATGGCTATCGGACTGATGCACCAGGGAACCTCTGAACAAGTCCAGGCCCAGCCAAGCTCGTCATTCCGGCGAAAGCCGGAATCCAGTTTTTCGCGGGATTGAAACAGAACTGGATCCCGGCTTTCGCCGGGATGACGAAAAATGATGGCTTGTTCGGAGGCGCCCCTAGGGTCACTCGGAATGGTGAACGGCAACATGCGTGACCGAGCAGCGGGGAACGTGCTGCAAACATACTGAACGTTCTTGGTGCCGAATGGGAGCCGTGTGGAAGGTGCTCGACCAAATCATGCGAGTGACTGGCCGAGTCGCGTCACCAATCTGTCGGCGCATAGTCCTTGAGGAATTGACCCCACACGTGCTCGCCGGTGTTGAAGCCGTGGATGATCGGGTCGACGATGCGGGCGGCGCCGTCGACGATGTCGAGCGGTGGGTGGAAGCGTTCCTCGATGATCTTGCGCGCGGCGATCTCGGCGGGATCCTCGTCGGTCACCCAGCCGGTGTCGACGCTGTTCATGTGGATGCCGTCGCCGTGGTAGTCGGCGGCTGCGGTGCGCGTCATCATGTTGAGCGCAGCCTTGGCCATGTTGGTGTGCGGGTGCTTGGTCGTCTTGAAGTTGCGGTAGAACTGACCTTCGACCGCGGAGACGTTGACGATGTGCTTGTCGCGCGTCGGCCGTGCGCCATCCGGAGTGCGCAGCATCAGCGGTTTCAGGCGCGCGTTGATGATGAAGGGCGCGACCGCGTTGACCAGCTGTGTTTCGAGCAGTTCCACCGAGGGCACTTCGTCCATCTGCAGGCGCCATGAATTGCGCCCGCGCAGGTCGACCTGCTGCAGGTCCTGGTCGAGTCGACCTTCGGGGAACAGGTGCGCCTGGCCGAGCAGTTCGTCGGCCAGTAGCGGAACTTGCGAGAGCTCGGCGGCGCGGGTCAGGCCGGCGGCATCGGCACCGCCCGCCTGCAAGGCGGTGACGTTTCCTTCGTGCACGAGGTCGGTGCTGCGCAGGCCTTCGTAGCGGCCGACCAGTTTGCGCACGTGTTCGGGCATGGTGTGTACGGCAGCCGTTTCGCCCGCCATCATGTGCGCGTAGAACGCCGGCGGACGCCGTACCGTCTGGCACGCGTTGTTGATGATGAAGTCGAGCCGCGTGCGCGTGGCGAGCAGCTCGCTGCAGAACGCTTCCACGCTCGGCGTGTGGCGCAGGTCCAGGCCGAACACTTCGAGGCGATCACCCCAGTCGCCGAAATCCGGCTCGGCCGCGTAGCGTGCCGCGGAATCGCGCGGGAAGCGCGTGGTCACGATCAGCGTGGCGCCCGCGCGCAGCAGTTTCAGGCCGGCCTGGTAACCGATCTTGACGCGCCCACCGGTCAGCAGCGCGACGCGGCCGCGCAGGTCGGTGCTTTCGGTGCGCTTGAAGAAGTTCAGTTCCGCGCAGGACGGGCAGAGCTGGTCGTAGAAGTGGTGCACGCGCGTGTATTTCTGCTTGCAGACGTAGCAATGCAGCAGCTCGGGTGATTCATCGTGCGCGATCGGGTCGGACGCGCGATTGCTCGGATCGATGCGCTCGGGCCCGTGCGGCGGAAAATAGTTCGGCGTGGAGAACACCGGCTTGCGCCGCAGCGTGCGGATGCCTGTCTGGTCGAGCAGCGCTTCGGTCCTGCGCGCCTTTTCCTGCGCGCGTTCACGCGCCTGGTCCTTCAGTTGGCGCCGGCGTGCACGCGGCTCGGGGTGATGGACGAGCGCGACCGCTTGCAGCAGGCGCTCGCGATCGCCGTCGGCAAGTGCCTGCAGCACGCTCCGATCGGCAACGATCGCTTCGAGCAGGGTCAGCGCGGCCTGCAGGCCGTCGGCGGGGTCCGCGGCGTCGGTTTCCGGCGCGGGGGCAGGGTGGCGATGAGTGGCGTTCAAGCGGAAATCCGTGCTGCGCGGTGAAAAAAGGCGCGACAGGGTGCCACGAGTGGCGTCCGCTTTCGAGCGCCCTGACCGTTTGACACCTGCAGGGCCGCCATGCGCGTTCACGCATGCGGGCGGGAAACCGCGCTGCAACGCGCTATTTGCGCATCGCGCCGACCGTGACCAGGCCGAGTCCGACCAGCACGCCGACGCCGCCGAGCCACTGCGGAACAGTCTTGTCCTGTTTCACCGAAGCCGACAGGCCACCGATCTTCACCACTTCCTTGTCCTGGGTGAAATTCAGGTTGCCGGTGAACGCCGCTGCGCCGATGGCGATGAGGAGGATGCCTGCGATGATGAGCCCGATGCGCACGTGTAGCCCCTTGAGTGGCGCCATCGCGGTCCGATGGCGCCGTGATCATGGTTGCGCATTCCCGAGCGGGAGATGAACGTCGGCAATGGCGGGCTTCGGTGCGCCGTCGTCAGCACCCCACTTCGAACGCATACGCGAAGATCGTATCGCCGTGGCCGCTCCCGCTGTACTCGTACGCGCCGAGATCCGGGGCGGAACGGATGACGCGCGGATAGCCGCTTCCGCGCTGGTCGAACGCGGGCAGGTTCGTCACGCAACCCAGGCCGCGGTCGATGGCGGGACTGCCGTTCTGCAGGGCCATCGTCGGCGCGATGCCGCCGTTGTTCGCGAGCGGCGCGAGCACGGGATCGGCGTTCGACGCGTTGGTCGTCACGCCGCCGGAAAGCATGACGATGTTGTGCGCGCCGACGGTGACGCTGGCGCTCGCGATGTTCGGAGCGCCATCACCCACTGTCGGCGGCTGCAGGTTGAACAAGTCGCTCAGTCCCTGTGACGTGAAGTAGACGCTGTTGGAAAGGATGCTGTTCTGCACGATCGCGGAAGCCTCGTGCGGCAGCAGGCCGCCGTCGTCCCCGGCGAGCAGGGCGAGGTTGTAGATGCCGCCGCCGTCGACACTCTGCGCGCCATTCGCGCCCTCGAGGACATTGAGCGCGATCGTGCTGTGGAGCACGTTCAACGTCCCTTGCAGATTGAAGATGGCGCCGCCGAGCGCCGATCCGGTGGTCGCGTCGTGCACGGCATTGGTGGCGCCGCCTTGCGCGAGATTCCCGGTCAGCGTGCTGTTGACGAGGGTGACGCGACCGTTGTGGTTGAAGATCGCGCCGCCCAGGCCAGCACCGCCGCCGCCATTCGCGATGGTGCCGCCGTTGCCGCCACCGAAACCCCCGGCGCCGCCGGTATTCGACGCGCCGCCGCCGCCACCGGCGCCGAATCCGCCGGCTCCACCCCGGCCCATGTATCCGCCCATTCCACCGCCGCCGCCGAATCCACCGCCACCGCCGATACCGCCGAATGCGCAGCCGCCACCGCCGCCGCCGCCGATGCCACCCCCACCACCACCGCCGCCCGCATTTCCCGATCCGGGCGCATGCGCGCCGCCGAAGCCGAACGCGCCGCCTGCACCACCGAGGCCGCCGCCGTTCCCGCCATTGCCACCATCGTGCCCGCCGCCGCCCCAACCGCTGTCGCCGCCGCCGGCAGCACCCGTCGTGCTGATCGTCGAGAGGCCGTCATCGACGAAGCCGCCACCGCCGGCACCGCCGCCGCTCGAGGGCGCCACGCCGCCGGCACCCCCGAAGGTTCCGACGAATCCCGCGCCGAAACCGCCGCCGTCGTTGCCATGGTTGTTCTCACCCATGCCGGCGCCGCCCTGACCGAGACCCTGGAAGGTCGAGCCGTCACTGGTGCCGGTGCCGCTTCCACCGGTCGCCCGGTTGTCGGTGAGGGTGACGCCGGAGAGCGTCACGTCGCCCTGGTTGAAGAGGGCGCCGCCCAAACCGGCACCGCCGCCGGCGCCCGGACTGTTGCCGCCCTTGGCGATTCCGCCGCTCAGCGTCATGTCGCGCAATGTGAGGTTGCCTGCGTCGAGGCCACTGAGACCTCCCGATATGTAGAAGAAGCGGAAGGGCGGAGCGCCAGCGGAACTGCGAACGATCCTGAGGCCGTTGCCTTCGATCGTCACGGACGCGGTGATCGCAGGCAATCCGTTCGGCCCATACCAGAAGTTGTCGATCGTGGTCAGCGTCATCGTGCATGCGGGCACGACGCTGATGGTGGTGGAGCCCGGCGCGTTGTTCGCTGCATTTACCGCATTGACGAGTTCGGCCACGCTGCAGCCGATGTCGATCTGCGCAGCATGGGCGGGAAGCGCACCGCAGGCGACAGCAAGCGCACTTGCGACCAGCCATGCGCGCGATCGGATCTTCGATTTCGTCGTCATCCGCTTTCCCCCGGCCCCTTGAAGCCATGCGGCGCAGAGCATGCCCCGCAATGGATGCGCAGTGTATGCCTGCGCGAGCCCGTGCGTGCGCGCAGCCATGGCATCGCCACATCGTGCGATCCTTCAGCCGCGACCGACGGGACTTGCGGAGGCATGCATGCGCGTCATGAACGTCCGGGGCATTCCCGTGCTCCTCTTCGCTGCGCTCGTCGCGGCGTTCCCCTCCCGTGCGTCCAGCATGTCTCCCGGGTTTGCCGATCGCGATGTCGAGGCAGCATCCGGGGTTGCGCGCGTCGACCAGCCATCGGCCGCGGTACGGTTCGAGCAATTGCAGGCGGCGATCCGCGCGGCGCGCAAACGGCAAGACTCGCCTGCGTACCAGGTGGCAGCGAACCAGCTCAAGCGGTTCCTCCATGCCGCGCCGCCGTCCCTTCTCGAGGTCGCACGCGGACGTGCAAGGCGGTGACCGTCGCGCGGCGCTCGCGGAACTCGATATCTATGCGCGCATGGGACAGGCGGCGGATGTGGTCGATACCCTGCCGGAGTTCGAACCGCTGCGGCGAGCGACTGCCTATCAACCGATCGCCGCTGCGCTGGCGATGAACCGCCTGCCGGTGGACGCCGCTTCGCCGGCATTCGCGCTGGCGGGCACGCCATGGCTGCCGGAAGATATCGACTACGAGCCGCATGCGCGGCGCTTCTTCTTCACCAGTATCGTGCCGGGTACGATCGTTTCGACCGCTGGCGATGGTTCAATCAGCGAATTCGCGCGCGCGCCCGATGGCTGGCCCATGGTGGCGCTGAAGATCGATGCCGCGCGCAATCGGCTGTGGGCGACCGAGGTCGCGATGTCCGGGTTCGATACCGTCAAGGCGTCGGAGCAGGGTCGCTCGGCAATCCTGTGCTACGACTTGCGCACGGGTGCATTGCTGCGCCGTGTCGAGGGTCCTCGTCCGAGCGGGCTCGGCGATCTCGTGCTGACGGGCGAAGGCGACGTCATCGTCTCCGACGGCGATCACGGCGGCCTGTATCGGCTTCGCTCGAGCGCGGACCGCCTCGAGCGCCTCGATGACGGCGACTTCCTGTCGCCGCAAACGGTCGCGATCGCCGCCGACGGCGTGCATGTGTTCGCGCCCGATTACGTGCGTGGCATCGGCGTGCTCGATATCCGGACTAGGAAGGCGAAATGGCTGTCGATGAAAGGGCGCTTCGCGATGCATGGCATCGACGGCCTGTATCGCGCGGGTCGCCGTTTGGTCGCGGTGCAGAACGGCACCGATCGGCAGCGGATCGTGGTATTCACACTCGATGCATCCGGTTCCGGCGTGGACTCAGAACGCATCATCGAACGCGCGACGACGACGTTGGGCGTGCCCACGCACGGCGTCGTCGTCGGCGATGCGATCTACTACATCGCCGATTCGGGATGGGATCGCCTGGGCGAGAATGGCTTGTTCAAGACCGAGGCAGCGAAGGGAGGGCCCGCGGTGAGGCGCGCGAGCCTTCAGCCCTAGGGCACGGAAGCCTGCGGGTCGAAACCGTCCGCGAACACGAAGCTGCTTTCGTAAGGCCCGAGATCGACGATGGCATGGTCGATCCTCGGTGAGCCGTCGAGATCGATGCCGGCCAGCCCGCCAGCGGCGTCGTTGGTGCCGGCATCGATCAGGGGCGAGTTGCGCGCCAGTCGAAAGTCGGCGATCGCTGCGAAGCCCGGATCCACCGACAACGTACCCATTTCGGCGACCGGGGTTCCGGTCGACGCTTCGATGTCGTTGTTGGCGAGCGTGGCGCCGACGAATTGGCCGCCGAGATCGATGTCGAACACGCCGGCTGCAAGCGCATTGCCCCAGAAGATGTTGTTGCTGAGCAGGAGGCCGCCGAATGTCGAAAAGTCGATCATGACGCGCTGCTGCAGCGTGGTATCCGTGCTTTCGTTGCCGGTGAACGTATTGTTGCTGACGGCGATCGCATTGTTCGAATAGACGACGACAGCGGCCGAGTAGGCCGCGCGGTTGTCGACGAACAGGTTGTTGCGCACGACCAGCGATTCGCCGTCGGTTGCGGCGACGAGTCCGCCGGCCGCGCTCGAGCCGATGGCGCTGGTGCCGACGTTGTTGCGGAAGATGTTGCGCTCGACGAGGATCGCCCCGCCACTGATCGGGCCGCTGTCGCCGATCCTGAGGCCGCCCGCGACGTTGCCGAACGGCGTGCTGGCGTTGCCGTTCTGGAAGGTCAGGCCGCTGACTTCGATGTCGGAATCCGGAATGAGCGGCGTGTCGATCGCGAGCACGCCGACGGCACCGTGGCCGTCGAGGACGGTCGCTGCGGCATCGCTCGTGCGTGTCAGGCATGCGTCGTCACGGTAGCCGCCGCGAATGACGAGGTCATGGTGCGTCGTCACCGCACCCATCCAACCACCCGCGGGCGCGAGATAGGTGCCTGTACGGATGCGGATCTCGTCGCTGTCGGTATTCGCGGCTGAATTCGCCAAGGCGGCGAGCGCCGCAGTCAGATCGGCAGCGCTTCCGACGCAGGCGATGCGCACGGCAGCGAAGGCCTGTCCCGGCGCGAACGACAACAGGATCAGCAGGGCAAGCAGTAGTCTCATGGATTCACCAGGTTCGACGATGCGGTTGCGGCGGGCCACGCCCGTGTTTCGATCGAGCGGACAACGCCGGTCGGCATCGCGTGAAGACAGGATCCGGTATGGCGATCGGCTCGTTTGTACCGAGTCGCGTCCTGGTGGTTGCGGATTCCGGTCGGCGCCTGCGTGCGGCGATCAGTGGCTGCGTCGCGCGGGACGTTGTTCGAACAGCACGATGCCGATCAACATGAGCACGAGGAGTGCCGCGGATGCGGTGAAGCGACCCAGGGCGAGCCCGCCGTGGTCGAGCGGTTTGTCGAGGAAATCGCCGACGACCGCGCCGAGCGGACGCGTCAGCACGAAGGCCGCCCAAAACAGCAGGGTGCGCGAAACGCGAGTCCACAGGTACAGCGCCGCGAGTATCGCCAGCAACGTGCCGAAGATCAGCATGCCGCCGGTATAACCGAGTCCCGCGGTATCGGCGGTCCAGTCGCCGAGCGCGGTGCCGAGCGTCTGCGAGAACATGATCGTGATCCAGTAGAACGCTTCCGCTTTCGGTGTCGCGACCGTGTCGACCGCGATCGATCCGAGGCTGCGATACCAGACCAGCAGGGAGCCGATCAGCAGGGCAAGCAACAGGGCACTGCCACCGGCGTAGCCGATGCCGAGCGAACGGTCGGCGTAGTCGGCGAGCGTCGTGCCGACCGTGGTCGTCGTGATGATCGTGAACCAGTAGAGGAACGGATGGAATCGCCTGGCCGCGATCTGCGCGGCGACGGCGAGTGCGAACGCCACTGCGAAGATCGCGGTCCCGAGCAGGTAACCGAGTCCGAGCGACATTGACACCGCATCGCCGCCGGTTTCGCCGAGCGTCGTCGCCGCGATCTTGATCAGCCAGAAGGCGAGCGTGACTTCAGGGACCTTGCTGGCCGCATCGGAAACCTTGGCATGCATGCAACCGCTCCGGGTCATGTTGCGATGATGGCGCCCCGGCAGCGTAGCAAATCGCCGCACGCGCGAGTGGCCGGAACGTTTCAACCCATTCGCGCCATGCTGCATCCCACGTACCCGGTGGGAATGCACAACGACTTCGGAGCACTGGCATTGAACAGACAATGGTTCGCATGTGGAGCGATGATCGCGCTGGCGGCGTGCGGGACGGCGCAGGCGCAAACGGGGATTGCCGGACTGGATGCGCACATGAGCGGCCCGCGCGCGCAGGTGCTCGTGCTCGGCAGCGTCCATCTGTCGGGCATGGCAAAGGACTTCAAGCCCGAATCGCTCGAACCCGTGCTCGCGCGGCTGGCCGCGTTCAAACCGGACGTGATCACGATCGAGAACATCTCCGGTGAAGGTTGCGACCTGATGGCGCGGCATCCAACGGTGTACCCGGTGGAAAGCGTGGGACCGTACTGCAACAACACCGACGTCGCGAAGAAGGCGACCGGGCTCGACGTGCCGGCGGCGATCGCCGAAGTGAGCCGGACGCTCGCGAGCTGGCCGACAGCGCCGACGCCGGTGCAGCGACGGCATCTCGCCGCGCTGTTCCTCGCGGCGAACGACGGTTCGTCGGCCCTGACGCAATGGCTGCAACTGCCGAAGGAGGAGCAGCACGCGGGTGACGGACTCGACGAGACCCTGGTCGCGCTGCTGGCCACGCGCAACGCGCGCAACAACGAGAGCGACCAGATTGCCGCGCGCCTTGCCGCGCGACTCGGGCTGCAGCGCGTATACCCGATCGACGACCACACCGGCGACAACATCACGGTGACCGACGAGGAGGCCTACGGCAAGGCGGTCCAGGCGGCGTGGGATGCGGCGAAATCGAAGGCGGCGCCGATGCGCAAGCACGAGGAAGACCTCAGGAACGGCAGCGACATGCTCGCGCTCTATCGTTACGTCAACCAGCCGGACGTGCAGCGCCTCGCGATCGAGAGCGATTTCGCCGCCGCGCTGCGCGATCCATCGCCGCAGCACTTCGGCCAGCTCTACGTCGCCGGCTGGGAGACGCGCAACCTGCGCATGGTGGCGAATATCCGCGCGGCGTTCCGCGAGCGTCCGGGCGGGCGCGTGCTGTCGGTCGTCGGCAGTTCGCACAAGCCGTGGTTCGACCGCCTGCTCGGCCAGATGCAGGGTGTGGACGTGGTCGATGCCGAGAAGGTGCTGCACGCAAAGGTCGACTGAGGCGCGCGTCCGGGACGGGAACTGGCAGCGGACGCCCGCGACCGGGTAGTCTCCCGCCCCGGATCACTGCTGCATCGGAGAGCCGCATGCAAGCTCGGCGCGGGGTACTGGCAATCATGCTGGCGATGCCACCGTGTTTCGCATCGCCTGCCGAAACGTCGCCCAAGGACGTCTTCGAGCACCTCAAGACCCTCGCCGGCGACTGGCGCAGTACCAAGATCGGCAGCGCCACCGTCGTCAACTACCGGACGATCGCGAACGGCTCGTCCGTGGTCGAGACGTGGACGATGTCGCCCACGCGGCAATCGATGACGGTATACACGATGGACGGCGAGCGCCTGCTGGCCACCCACTATTGCCCGCAGGGCAATGCACCGCGCCTGCGCATGACCGATACCGACGCAGCCGGTGCGCATCGTTTCGCTTTCCTCGACGGAGCGAACCTGCAGGATGCATCCGGCTCGCACGAGCACGCGTTCTGGATCCGGTTCGACCCTTCCGGCACCCTGACGCGCAGCGAGACCTATATCCGCAATGGTGCAGCCTACGATCCGCAGCAGGACAAGGGCGACCAGGAGTCGTTTGCGCGAGCGAAGTAGGTGTCGCGCCGTGCGCGGCGAAGCGATTTTCCACGATGATGTCCGAGTTTCGCGCGGTTGGACGTTTCTCGCTGCGATCAGGAGACTTCCGATGCCCCGCATTCCCCTTTCGCTTGCTTCCTTGTTGTTGCGCGCCTGCCTCGTGCTGTCGATCCACGCGCCGCTGGCAGTGGCGCAGTCCGTGTTCGTCGGACCGGCCAGCGACCCCGACTGCGACTACCACACGATCCAGGACGCGATAGACGCCTGGGCGGCGTCGTCGAGCACGGATTTCGTGGA
>Ga0068855_100001740_pt1 | contig 27189 bp, 22 predicted proteins | sample KBSCornC52_FD_66592 | JGI IMG/M metagenome (GOLD analysis project Ga0068855, IMG submission 66592) | Corn rhizosphere microbial communities from Kellogg Biological Station, Michigan, USA - KBS Corn C5-2 | ecosystem: Host-associated > Plants > Roots > Rhizosphere > Soil ... | reverse complement strand
CCCTTCACGTTGGGGTTGCGGAATTTGAATGCCTCGTTAAGACCTTGTTTCACGAAGTCGATCTGGGTGCCGTCGATATAGCCCAGACTCTTGCGATCGACGATGACTTTGACGCCCTGGTCTTCGAAGACCACATCGTCAGCTTCGATCTCGTCGGCGTAATTCACCACGTACGCATAGCCCGAGCAGCCGGTCGCTTTGACGCCCAGGCGCAAACCCACGCCATGCCCGCGATGGGTGAGAAAGTTTTTCACGCGATCAGCAGCTGAAGGGGTGAGGGAGATGGCCATGGGTGTACGGGTTGAACGCGATAGGTCGAAAGTAATGGCTGGAGGCGAGGAAGGCAAGGAAGCAGGGAAGATTGGGATGTCAGGAAGGTGAGGAAGCCAGGAAGTGGCGGTCTGGCCTTGCTAACTTCCGCATCTTCCTGGCTTCCCAATCTTCCTCGCCGCCTCTCTTAACGCATCTTCCAAAATGAGAAATTTTCCCCATTTTTCAATGGGTGCTTGTAACGAATCCGCCAACGGACGCCACTCCCAGGCCAAGAGCTCTTCAGGCGTCCTGCCTTCCGCCCAAGCAGCCAGGTAAGCAGCCGCTGCCATAAGATGGGGACAAGCGTACGCCTCAAAGCGTGCACGCCTTATCCTCCCCTCCTCGCTTTCCAACCAGAACCGCACGTGCATGCCTTGAGCCATCGCACCTGACTCGCCGCTCACAACGGATGCACTCGCCGCGAGCCGGCCCGCCCGTTCGCGTTGCGCGAACAGGGTTTGCACGAGTGCGTTGTAGGTCATGGGAAAGGGGTCAGGAGAGAGAAGTTAGGGGTTAGTCAGAAAAGAAGGATGCTGCCGACGTTCATCGCGGCGCCAGGGCTTGGAGAGCGGGAATTTCACGGTGGGCAATCGCGATCGCGGCATCGACCTCCGCTTCGGTCGTAAACCGGCCCAAGCTGAAGCGAAGTGAGCTTTGTGCTTGCGCATCGCTGCGGCCTAGAGCGCGCAAGACGTAGGACGCCTCATCGGTGCCGCTGGAGCAGGCGGCGCCTGCCGAGACCGCAAGTTCTCGCAGCGCGAATTGCAGGCTCTCGCCTTCGACGCCAGGAAAAGTGACGTTGAGAATTCCGGCCATGCGCTGCGCTGGATGACCATTGAGTTCGACGCCGAGCACGCTCAATCCTTTCCATAGACGATCGCGCAACGCCGCGATGCGCTGAGTTTCGCCTTCGCGTTCAAGTGCCGCGAGTTCGTACGCTAAACCCATTCCTACGATTTGGTGGGTAGCCAATGTGCCGGATCGCACTCCCTGTTCTTGGCCACCTCCGAAAATGAGCGGCGCGAGTCCGACCGGCGGCTGTCGACGCACGTAGAGCGCGCCGATGCCTTTGGGACCGTAAACTTTATGAGCCGTCAGCGACATCAGATCGACTTGCATTGCGGCGACGTCGATGGCGAGCTTGCCCGCGCTTTGCGCAGCATCGACATGGAAGAACACTCCCTTCTCGCGGCACAGCCGGCCTACTGCGGCAATATCTTGGATGACGCCGATCTCGTTATTCGCATGCATCAATGAGACGAGAATCGTGTCGGGCCGAAGCGCTTGTTCCATCTGCTCGGGCGCAACGATTCCGGTTGTATCCGGCTTGAGATAAGTGACAGCGAATCCTTCCCGTTCGAGCTGCTTTAGCGGATCGAGCACGGCTTTGTGCTCGGTGCGCACCGAAACGAGATGCCGACCGCGATCGCGATGAAAACGAGCGACACCGAAGAGTGCGAGATTGTTGGATTCCGTTGCACCGGATGTCCAAATGATCGATGCCGGCGGCGCGCCGATGACACCAGCCACTTGCGCACGCGCTTGTTCGACGAGTGCGCGCGCCTCACGACCGGGAGCGTGGCTCATGCTCGACGGATTACCGTGCGCTCCGTCCGCACCCAAGCATTCGCACATCCGTTGCGCCACTCTCGGATCGATCGGAGTGGTTGCGGCGTAGTCGAAATAGAGCGACGCAGTCCTCATGTGCCCGTCTCCTCACGCTTGCCTGCGGGCCGCCGTTTCGCCTGCACGGCGGTCAAAATGCCGCGGAGAATGTTCATCTCGTTTTGATCGAGCAGCGCGCGATTGAACAAACGGCGCAAGCGCGCCATGAGATGGCCGCCGCCCGTCCGATCGCGAAAATCGATTTCTTCCAGTACTTGTTCGAGATGCACGTACAACCGCGTCATCTCTTCCGCACTCGCAAGCGGCACATCTCGCGGGGGCTGGTCGGGTCGACTTGCTCGTTGGGCGAGCCACAGTTCGTACGTAACGACTTGCACCGCCATGGCCACATTGAGCGATGCGTAATCGGCGCTGGTGGGAATCGTGACCAACAGATTGCACATCGCGAGCTCTTCGTTGGTGAGCCCGAAGCGCTCGGACCCGAACACGACGGCGACCGGTCCCGTGCCCGATGCCGAGATGATTTGCGATGCGATCTCGCGCGGCTCGTGTAACTCCCAATGCAAGTGCCGCTGTCTCGAGCTCGTCCCCACGACCAGGCCGCACTCTGCGATCGCATCTTGCAAGGTTTCATAGACATGAGCCGCGTTCAAAACATCGTCCGCACCCGATGCGCGCGCAAAGGCTTCTGCGTCGGGAAAACTCCGCGGCCTGACCAGAGAAAGCTCGCGCAGTCCCATGTTCTTCATCGCGCGCGCGGTCGCGCCAATATTGCCCGGATGACTGGTGTCGACAAGAACGATGCGGATGGACATGGGCTTTGGCCAGTTGGGCGTTGGATGGTTGGCAAGATACTGAAACTCGGACGTTGTTTTCTGGCCAATATCCCAAGGCCCAACGCCCAATACCCTCTGAGAGCCCCACGCCCTCTGTTATTCTAATCGCTCCAGGCCGTGCGCCTCCCGCTCTTTACCACTCCCGCGAGATCCCCATGCAGCCCTTGCTCAACATTGCCGTCCGTGCGGCCCGGAATGCCGGCGATTTGATTTTTCGCAGTATGAATCGCTTGCACGCGCTGGACGTGAAAACCAAGGGGCGCAACGACTTCGTAACCGAAGTGGACATGCAGGCCGAGCAGGAGATCATCGCGACGATTCGCAAGAACTATCCCGATCACGGGTTTCTTGCCGAAGAGAGTGGCCGCAGCGGCAACGATGAATTCGTGTGGATCATCGATCCGCTCGACGGCACGACCAATTTCATCCATGGGTTCCCGCAATTCGCAGTGTCCGTCGCGCTGCAGAGACGCGGCCGCATGGAGCATGGCGTGGTCTATGATCCGCTGCGCCAAGAACTGTTCACCGCTTCCCGCGGCGAAGGTGCGCAGCTCGACGGCCGTCGCATTCGCGTCAGCCGCCAGATCACGCTCGAGGGCGCACTCGTCGGTACTGGTTTCCCCTATCGCGCCAACACGCAATGGCTCGATGCCTATCTCGCAATGTTCAAAACCGTCACGCAACTCACGGCGGGCGTGAGACGTGCGGGCGCCGCAGCGCTGGATTTAGCTTACGTAGCCGCAGGACGCCTCGATGGCTTTTGGGAATTCGGCCTCGCGCCTTGGGACACCGCCGCCGGCACGCTCCTCATCACTGAAGCAGGCGGCCTGGTCGGCACGATGACCGGCGCCGAATACACCCAAGGCGGACACATTCTCACGGGCACGCCGAAAGTATACGCAGCGATGTTGGAAGCGCTGGCGCAGCATGTGCCGGAGGAGATGAAGGAAGGGAGCGCGGCGAAGGGGCAGGAGTAAGAAAGGTCCTCGGTCTTCGGTCTTCGGTCTTCAGCCAGATAGAGTGCAGATGCACGCCATCTGCTCTAACGAGGTGCATGCGATGCACGCTCTGGCCGAAGACTGAGGACCGAAGACCGAGAACCCACTCCTTCCCGCAGCCATCCCTCTCCGCTACAGTCGGAGCACAACACCGTGACAGGATGCTCCATGCTCAAAGATCTCTTCGTTACGAAACCCATCCAAGAACTGGCTGAAGCAGGTAGCTCTCACGAACTCGCTCGAACTCTGGGCCCCGGCGCACTCACGGCCATCGGCGTCGGCGGCATCATCGGCACCGGAATTTTCGTACTGACCGGCATCGCCGCCGCTAAATTCGCGGGCCCGGCCATCGTGTTGTCGTTCATCCTGGCAGGCGTCGGCTGTGTCTTCGCCGGCCTCTGTTATGCGGAATTCGCGGCGATGATGCCCGTTTCGGGCAGCGCCTATGCTTACTCGTACGCCACGTTGGGCGAATTCATCGCATGGTTCATCGGCTGGAACCTGGTGTTGGAATATCTATTCGCAGCGTCCACGGTGGCCGTCGGTTGGTCGAGATATCTGGGCAAGTTTCTCGAATCCATCGGTCTGCCCTTCTTACCCGATGCGTTGTCGCGGGCGCCGCTCGAATTCGTGGACAATCACTTCGTCGCGACAGGAGCGATGATCAATTTACCGGCTGTGATCATAGTCGCAGTGGTCACGGCAATTCTGTATGTCGGCATTCACGGCTCGTCCATCGTCAACAACATCATCGTTGCGATCAAAGTCGTCGTGGTGTTGCTCGTCATCGGCTTCGGCGCGCTCTATGTGACGCCCGACTACTGGCATCCCTTCATTCCGCCGAACACCGGCGAAACAGGCCACTTCGGTTGGAGCGGCGTGTTGCGTGCGTCGGGCGTGATCTTCTTCGCCTATATCGGATTCGATGCGGTATCGACCGCGGCGCAAGAAGCCAAACATCCACAACGCGATGTACCGATCGGCATCTTGGGTAGCTTGATCATCTGCACGGTGCTCTACATTGCAATGTCGGCGGTGCTCACCGGTTTATTGCCGTATCCCAAGCTCGACGATGCGGCGCCTGTTGCGACCGCGCTGCTCGCACATCCGGAGCTGACTTGGCTCACGCGTCCGGTGATCTTGGGCGCGCTTGCCGGATTGACCTCGGTCATCCTGGTGATGATGTTGGCGCAATCGCGCATCTTTTACGCAATGTCACGCGACGGGTTGCTACCCAAAGCCTTTGGCAAGACACATCCCACGTTCAAGACACCACACATTGCGACAGTAGTCACCGGTGTCTTTGCCGCACCCATCGGCGGCTTGTTCCCGATTGGTTTGTTGGGCGAGCTGGTTTCCATCGGCACATTGCTGGCCTTTATCGTCGTGTGCATCGGCGTGGTGGTATTGCGATATACCAAACCGGACGCGCCGCGCCCCTTCAAAGCCCCCGCTCCTTGGATCACGTCGTTCGCAGGTGTTTTGTTTTGCGGCGCCATGGCCGTGAGCTTGCCGAAAGACACATGGATCAGGCTAGTGCTTTGGACGGCGCTCGGCGTGGTGATCTACGCTCTCTACGGCTATCGCTACAGCACCTTGCGCCGACGCACTCAGGGTTGATCGTCTCGGCCGTACGCCTCGCGTTCGAAATGGTTGTCCCAATAGGGATGACGCCCGCTGAGCAGCGCAATCAAACTCGACCCTAGATAGAGCACGAAGAAAAATACGCCCCAGCGTTCGTATTGCCGCACGTGCACGTGCTCATGTTTTCGACAATACGCCAGCGCCTCGTGCTCGACGCCGATGATCACGTGGCCCAACGTGATAGCGCGAAACGGAATTCGCGGCTTGAGTGCCGTCAATGCTCCACCCGCGACTTCCAGCACGCCGTTCACCAGTGCCCATCTGGCGCCCAACGCCGCGGCAAACAACGCACACACGATTCCTACGACACTTGCAGGCGCGACCCAGAGATAACGAAGGAAAGTACGAAGGGCGGACATCCGCGACCTTTCTCGAGCCTCGCTAGCGCCTTCCTCTTCTAGCGTCTAGCGCCTCTAATACGCGCTTCTATCCGTAATCATCAGCAGCGTGCGGACCAGAATCTTCACATCGAGCCACACCGACCAGTGGCGAAGATAGTCCAGATCGTATTCGACGCGACGGCGCATCTTATCGACTGTATCCGTTTCACCCCGCAAGCCATGCACTTGCGCCCAACCCGTCATACCGGGACGAATCTTATGGCGCAGCATGTAGCCGTGAATGAGCTTGCGATACATCTCGTTGTGAGCCACTGCGTGCGGGCGCGGGCCGACCAGACTCATCCGGCCTTGCAACACGTTCAAAAGTTGCGGCAGCTCGTCCAAGGACGTTTTCCGCAAGATGCGCCCGATCGGCGTCACACGTGTATCGCTGCGCGTCGCTTGCTCGACGCGGGTTCCGTCTTCGCACACGGTCATGCTGCGAAACTTGTAAATCAGAATCTCTTCGCCATCGAGACCATAGCGGCGCTGCTTGAAGATGACCGGGCCGCGCGAGGAAAGCTTCACGAGCAGCGCGAGCAGAAGCATCAACGGCGTGAAGGCCAAGAGACAGATCGAAGCGAGCACGATATCCGTAGCCCGCTTCAACAACGCATTCGGACCGTGGAACGGCGTCTCGCAAATCGAAACCACCGGAACACCGTTGATGTCGACGAAGCGGGCCTGAATCAAATCGATGACGAAAATATCCGGTACGAAGTACACCGAAGCCGTCGTGTCGCGCAGTTCGTTTAGAAGCTGCATGATACGTTGCGAGCCCGACATGGGCAGTGCGATATAGATGACGTCGGTGGAATTGCGCCTTACATACTCGGCGACATCCGACAACTTGCCGAGCATCTTGCTTGCACTGACTCCGGGTAGACGAGCGAGGTCGCGGTCGTCGAAAAAACCGGCGAACGTTCCGAGCCATTCGTGCGATTCCAAGCGGCGCGCAAGCTCCCGGCCGGCTTTGTTCGCGCCGACAACGACGTGCGAACGTGCATCTGCACCGCGGGGCGCGAGCCATTTCACCGAGCGTTCGTACAGGTTACGGGCCAAGAACAACGTGACGGGCGTTACCACGAACCACGACACCAGCACACCGCGATCGAAGCTGGCGGTGGACTTGAGTACGACCCCGAGGAAGATCAGCAACGCGATCACGAGCGACCATTCCCACAGCAACCGCGCGTTGGGGACCGCCGTCGAGTCGGTATTTGCCCACCTTACGGCGGTCGGAGTGACGATTTGTTGCGTCAGCAGTGCCGCCAACAATCCCAGCGCCGAGTAATTGAGCGATGGATGAACACGGTGAAGCGCGAGACAACCGAATAGAGACAGCAGCACGACGACCGGGTCCAACAGTCGCTTGACCACTCCGGCAATCGGCGGCTCCATGGAACCCACGCGAATAGGCGTCGCCTCGCGCTGCATGTCGGAATGCATCACGTACTCGGCCGTAACGCGCCCCTGCTCCAAGCGTGGCTCTTCAGCGACTTCCTTCAACATGCCTTGGCTATCCGAACTTTGAGATTGTTTTGAACCCGCATCCTTATCGTTTCCCGCACGCGTGCGCTATGGACCTTTGGACCAAGGATGAATTCTAAAGTACCCAAGGTTGCCGCAGTACGACAGTGACCGAAGTCTCATCGGGCCGAGACAGCATCGGGGAATCGCGTATCGCCCGCCTGATCGCAAGACATTAAGTCATACGGCGCGAGCGCACAGAGCGTGAGCTCGAATCAAAAGAGATTCAGACGATACCGGGAAGCGCTTCGAGAAGAGACGCTTAAGGGAAGAGAACGAGCGCCATGCGCGCAAACGCTGCGACCAATAGGAGCTCCGTCATGAGCAACAGAGTGCCGATGAACCGCATGAGCATGAGCGAGCGCTCCGTAAAGTCGAAATCGGGCGCCAACGCGAACACTGCGCGCGTCGCAGCCTGTCGTAGCTGACAAGAGGCTGCGCCGAACGCGGTGAAAGCCATTGCGATACCCAACAGGTAGTACAGAGCGGCACGCCACCAAGAAAACGTAAAGGCGTGCGCAGACAGGAGCTGCAGCGTCGCAACGGCAAGCCACAGACCCAGCAATCGCACGTTGATGGAGCTCCGCTGGAGCTGCCAACTCGCTTGCACCAGCGCAGAAGCGTCATTCATGGGTTCAACGCCCTGGGAGTCCTGAGTCCGTATCAAGTGTTGCGCAGAGTTCACGGCGACCCCCCTGACGTACAGCTCACGTCCGAGGGGCGGTGCTATGACTAGCGGCCGAACCTGCGCGAGCTTGAATGTATGGGCGATACTTTGACATAAACCTGTCCTGGAACAGGATCAGGCCAAAGCTGAAAAAGCGGGAGAGAAGCAGGAGGCCGACGTGCCTCCGGAAGGACCGCCGGGGGCGGAAAGACTTCTTAACTATCCGATCAACATCCCTGCTTCGGCTAACGCCGCACCGATCAGTGCACCGGCTGCGACGTCGGTTGGATAGTGCAATCCCAGGACGACCCGCGACGCGGCCACCAGGCTAGCGAATGGGATGCACAACCAAGCGAGCCCCGGGAAATAGCTGGTCACCATGATGGTGAAGCTCACGGCGTGCAGCGTGTGCCCCGAAGGAAAGCTGTATCGATCCAAAGGCTGAGTGCCCGGAACGATGCCCGCAAGGGAAATATAGGGACGTTCGCGCACCAGGCGCGATTTGAGGAACTTATACAGGGCGACGCCCGTGAATCCGACAATGGTCATGCGGATTGCAGGCTCGATGCCGGCGTTTCCAAAAATCACCGGCAGCGACAGAATCAGCGTGTACCAGAAAATACCGTTGCCCAACCAACTCACGGCGGCAAAGAATTTGCGCACGACGTCGCGCTCGCAACCGCGATTGAGACGTAGACACCACGCATGCTCGGCGGCGTCGACTCTTCGGAACAGTTCGATGGTTCGTGCAACGGCCATGACGACACCCAAGGTTTCCGAGGCTGACTTTCCGCGCCGCGCGCTGCAATGCGTTTACAATCCGGTGACACTTCCGTGAAAGGACCTCTCAATTCGAGAAGTCACGCACATTTTCCATGCACATTCTGCTCATCGAAGATCATCGCGATCTCGCCGCAAACGTAACGGAGTATTTCGAAGCGAAAGGCGACACCGTCGAGTGCGCTGCGGACGGCCTCACGGGAGCGGCGTTAGCGACCTCCAAGTCGTACGACGTGATCGTGTTGGATTTGATGCTGCCGGGACTCGACGGACTATCCCTCTGCCGCAAGCTTCGCGAGGAAGCAAAGCTGCAAACACCGGTGCTTATGCTAACGGCGAAAGACCTACTGGCGAACAAAATCGAAGGCTTCGAAGCCGGCGCCGACGACTATCTCGTGAAACCCTTTTCGCTGGTCGAACTGGCAGTGCGCTTGAAAGCGCTAACACGCCGCGCCGTTCCTCTCGGCCAGTCCAAGACGATCGTCGTCGGAGATCTGAAATTCGATCTCGACACATTGCAAGCAGAACGCGCCGGACAACCGCTGAAGCTCAACCCGACGACCCGACGCATTCTCACAGTGCTCATGCAAAACACGCATCGCGTAGTTACACGCAGCGAACTCGAACACGAGCTGTGGGGCGACACGCCGCCGCAAGGCGATGTTTTGCGTGCGCACATGCATGCTCTGCGCAACGCAATCGACAAGGGATTCCGGCAACGGCTGTTGCACACCATACACGGCACCGGCTATCGCATCTCCGCAGAGCATGAGAGCTGAATCTCACACGCTGCGGCCTTCATGGCGCAGGCACGTCCCGCTCGCTGTGCGGCGCGCACTCGATTCATTTGCGAACGCTCTCGCGCGGCTACAGCACAAGCTCACTGCGCGACTCAGTCTGCGCGCGCGCATTGCGAGTTCCATGGTCGCTCTCGTTACCGCAGCGGGACTGCTGCTCGCAACGTGGACTTATTTAGCGCAGAAGCGCTTGGAAGAGAACGTCACTTACGACTTGCTCGCCGAAGAAATCACCAATTACGAGCAACGCCTGCGCCTCGACCCTGGCGCCGAACCGCTGCAATCGGCGCAATTGCGCATCTACCGTTCGCGCGATATCGCCGAGGTGCCGCGTGAAATCGCACGCTTCAAACCCGGTTCCTATGGACCGTTACGTCTGAACAAACGCTACGTGCGCGTGCGCGTGCGCGACGGCGAGTTCGGCAGGCTCTATGTGATCTATGACGTCACGACGCAATTGGTGGAGCAGCGAGTCGCAGCGATATTCCTAGCAGTGGGTTTGGCGGCAACGGTATTTCTCACGGCGTGGGTTGCATATGGCTGGTCCGGTCAGTTGGTCGGCCCCGTGTATCAGCTCGCCGCGCGCTTGAGCGAAATCGATCCCCAGCAACGTCATCTGCGCATCGCACGCGATTTCGCCGGCAATGAATTGGAGCCGATCGCGCGCTCCATCGATAGCTTCCTCGAACGTCTCGACGGCTTCGTCGAACGCGAACAATCGTTCACGGCGACGGCGAGTCACGAACTCAGGACACCTCTCGCCGTCATCCAAGGGGCAGTCGAGCTTCTGCAAGAGCAGACGCGCACACAACCCAACGCAGCCAAAGCACTGGCGCGCATACAACGCGCGGTGCGCGAAATGTCGGAGTTCACCGAAGCCCTGCTCGCGTTATCGCGCGAAGATGAACACGATCGCGACGATACGAGCTGCGACGTCACTGCACTGTTGTCGCGCATCGTCGAGGATCAACGCAGCATTGCGCAGAACAAAACCATCGCGCTGGCCATCACCTCTCGATCGCTACGCGTGCAAGCGCCGGACAGCATGGTCGCCATGGTCATAGGCAACTTGGTGCGTAACGCCCTACAGCATGGGCAAGGACAAGAAATTCGCTGCACGCTCCAGGAGCGCACTCTGACGGTGATCAATCACGGTGCAATCGCACGTGAGCACCTCCCCCGTTTGTTCGAACGCAGCTTCACGACGCGCCCCGGCGGCCACGGCATGGGCCTGTATCTCGTGCAGCGCATTTGCGAGCGCTATCACTGGAAGATGGAATTGGAAAGCGGCGCGGCGGGAGTGATGGCGAAAGTGGATTTCTGAGTGGGAGTTCGCAGATAGGGGTCCCGACGAGCGCATCCGTCAATGTGCTAGCATGCGCGCCTCCCAAAATCCCGTTCAGCCAAGAATTGGAGTGCAGTCGATGTCGAGCGCAGTCAAGGCCAATCCGCCGCCGCAGGGCGACAAGATCACGATCTCGAACGGCAAACTCGTCGTGCCGGATCAGCCCATCATTCCGTTCATCGAGGGCGACGGCACGGGCCCGGATATTTGGCGCGCTTCGGTGCGTGTGCTCGATGCAGCCGTGGCCAAAGCTTACGGCGGCAAGCGCAAGATCCAGTGGATGGAGGTCTACGCCGGACAGAAATCGTTCGACAAGTTCAATAACTGGCTGCCGGATGAAACCGTGACGGCGTGCCGCGAGTATCTGGTGTCCATCAAGGGTCCGCTCACGACGCCGATCGGTGGCGGCATCCGCTCGCTCAATGTCGCGCTTCGTCAGATGCTCGATCTGTACGTATGCTTGCGCCCGGTGCAGTGGTTCAAAGGCGTGCCTTCGCCGGTGCGTGCGCCTGACAAAGTGAACATGGTGATCTTCCGCGAGAACACGGAAGACATCTACGCGGGCATCGAGTTCGAAGCGGGCTCCGAGGACAACAAGAAATTCCTCGACCTCTTCAAACAAGCGTTTCCCAAGCAGTACGCCAAAATCCGTTTTCCTGCGACATCCGGCATCGGCATCAAAGCCGTTTCACAGGAAGGCACCGAACGTCTGTTCCGCGCGGCCGTGCTGTACGCAATCGCCAACAAGCGCAAGAGCGTCACCATCGTGCACAAAGGCAACATCATGAAGTTCACGGAAGGCGGCTTCCGTAACTGGGCGTATGCGCTCGCGGAAAAAGAATTCCCGACGCAAACCTACACTTGGGAACAGTGGGAACGCACCAAGGCCGCCAAAGGCGAAAAAGTCGCCAACGAAGAACAAGACGCGGCGAAGAAGAGCGGCAAGATCATCATCAAGGATGCGATCGCCGACATTACTTTGCAGCAAGTGCTCACGCGAGCCGATGACTTCGACGTCATCGCCACGATGAATTTGAACGGCGACTATCTCTCCGACGCACTCGCAGCCCAAGTGGGCGGCATCGGCATCGCCCCGGGCGGCAATATCAATTACGTCACCGGCCACGCAGTGTTCGAAGCCACGCACGGCACCGCGCCCAAGTATGCAAACTTGGACAAAGTGAACCCAGGCTCGGTGATTCTCTCGGGCGAAATGATGCTGCGATACATGGGCTGGACCGAAGCCGCCGACGCCATCCTCTCTGCGGTGGACAAAACCATCGGCCAGAAAACCGTGACCTACGACTTCGCCCGCCTCATGGAAGGCGCGAAAGAAGTGAAGTGCAGCGAGTTTGCGGATGCGTTGATCAAGAATTTGTAGTGGGAAGGAGTTAGGAGACAGGGGGTTAGGAGTTAGTCCAGAGGGCGCTCTCATCACGTTGCGATATCGAGTGCGCATAGCACGTCAATAAGCAGCCGCGCCTTCTGGACTAACTCCTAACTCCTAACCCCTAACTCCTAACACCCAGCAACGCCCCTTCCAAATCCGCAATCAAATCCTCCGCTGCCTCGATTCCGATCGACAGCCTGACTGTATTTTCCGTGATGCCGCTCCAAGCGCGCTCGGCCGCAGTCAGATCGCGCGGCACTTGCATCTGTGGCGGCAAGATCAGCGACTCGGTGGAGCCGAGGCTCGCGCTCACTGGAAAGAACTGCAACGCCTTCACGAAGGCTTTCATGAGCGCTTTGCCGTTCTTGAGCTCGAAGCTGATCATGGAACCGAAGTCCCGCATTTGTCTGCATGCGAGCGCGTGCTGTGGATGTGACGCCAATCCGGGATAGCGAACCTCGGTCACCTCGTCACACTGCTGCAAATACTGCGCGACACGCAGTGCGTTTTCGCACTGGCGTTCGTAGCGCAACGCATAAGTCTTCAAACCCCGCTGCACTAAAAAAGCAGCGTGCGGATCGAGCATCGCGCCCATGACGATGAAATCATTTCGCATGGCAGCGATGAGATCTTTGCGGGCAATCACTGCGCCGCCCATCACATCGCCGTGACCCGATGCATATTTGGTCAAACTATGAATATAGACATCGATGTCGTAACCGCCGTGGTTGTGAAATCCCGCGAGCGTGTTGTCGAGCAGCGTCAGCGCTCCGTTAGCTTTGGCCAGCGCCGTAATGCGCGCGATGTCCGCGATCTTGAGCAGCGGATTGGTGGGACTCTCGAAGATGACCAGGCGCGTCGGTTCTGCACGCAATTTCGCTTCGAGACCTTCGATATCCTCTATCGACAACACCGAATAACGCACGCCGTAGCGCGCAAGCACACGCCGCACCATCGCGCGCGAAGGCAGATAACCTTCGGCAAACATGACGACGTGATCCCCCTGCTTGCACAACGACAGCAAGGTTAGACTCACAGCGGCCACGCCAGAAGAAGTCAAAAGACATGCATCTCGTCCTTGAAGCTCGGCCAACGTGAGCTCCAGTTGGCGCAACGTCGGATTGGAGATGCGCGAGTAGAAGAACCCTTCGCGCTGACCGCGACCGTGCCGATCCGCTTCGTCCATATCGTCGAACGTGAACTTCACGGATTGATAAATAGGTGCCACCAGCGGACGGTTGTCCGCGGGAACATCGACCCGCGGTGGATGATTGACGAGCGTGGGTGTTTTCATGGCGGTTCACGCAGGTGTTACAAACGGTGGGGCATTGTTGCATACCGTGTGAGTCTGCGGTCCGCCGTCCGCGGCTTGCGGCCAGAGAACCTGTGGTCCACCGCTTCAACTTTCTGGCCGCAGACCGCGGACCGCAAGCCGCAGACGGATTAGACTTACCGTCAGGTCAAAAAGAACGGCTACCATCATGCTCGGAACGATACCGGCCGCGCGCCAGCGCATCATCGAACGCATCGTCCAACGCATCCCACCCGCAGCTCGCAAGAAGCATGCTCTCGACGTGAGAGCATTCGTACGCGCGTATTACCGTGGCGTGGCCGAAGAAGATCTGCGCGAGCGCAACACACACGATCTCGCAGGAGCAGCGCTGGCGCATCTGCAATTCGGCAGCATGCGCCACGCGAGACGTGCGCTGGTGCGCGTGTATACGCCGCAAACTACACATGATGGATGGTCATCACCGCACACTGTGATAGAGACCGTCACTGACGACATGCCCTTTCTAGTCGACTCGTTGCAGTTAGTTCTCATGACGATGCAGTTGGCGGTGCACTTGACGGTACATCCGGTCATCCGTGTGCGCCGCGACCGTAAAGGGCGGTTGCTTACGATTGCAACAGAGCCCACAGAGCAACGCGGCGAATTTGCCGAATCATGGCAACGTATCGAGATCGACCGAGTCGCGAGCGAAAGCCAGTGCCGAGAGATTGCGCACCGTCTCGCCGCCGTCCTCGAAGACGTTCGCCTCGCATGCGGCGACTGGCAAGCGATGCGGCACAAGACACTCGCGATCCGCGATGAACTCTCTCAGGCGCCGCTACGCCAGCGGAACGCTTCCGCCTCGGCGCGCGCCTTTCTCGAATGGATGGTCGACGACCATTTCACGTTCTTGGGATATCAGGAATACCGCCTCGAACGTCGCGGCGCACACGAATATCTCAAGCCCGAAATGGGCACAGCGCTCGGACTGCAACGTTCCAAACACCGTTCCGGGCATCGAACGACTCAACCCATTGCAGACGAGCTCAAGCAACAACTGCGGGACTCTGAATCGTTACTGATCAGCAAAGCGCCGACCCTTGCGACCGTACATCGCGCAACCTATCCCGATCAGATCAGCGTCAAGCGCTTCGATAGCCGCGGTCGCGTCGTCGGCGAGCACAGAATCCTCGGCCTCTTCACATCATCCGCTTACAACGTGAGTCCGCGCGACATTCCGCTGCTGAGCGACAAAGTGAACAAGGTCGTGGACACATTTGGACTCGCCCCCGCGAGTCACGACGCCAAAGCGGTGCTGCACGTTCTCGAAACGTATCCGCGTGATGAACTCTTTCAGTCGAGCGTTCACGAACTTCTGCATACGGTGCGCGGCATCGTGAACCTCTACGAACGTCACCGCGTACGCCTATTCGTGCGCCGCGACACATTTCGACGCTTCTATTCTTGCCTGCTTTACGTGCCGCGCGACCGTTATAACACCCAAGTGCGCGAACGCATCGAAGCTCTGATATTGCAAGCCTTGCAGGGCACAGAGCTCGAATCGCAAGTGCAACTGTCGGACTCCGTGTTGGCCAGACTGCACGTGCTCGTGCGTTCGCGACCGAACACCGAGCATCATGTGAACGTGGAAGCGCTGGAAGCGGAAATCGCTGCGGCGGTGCGGACATGGCGCGATCGGTTGCGTGATGCGCTGATCGCTAAGCATGGCGAGGCTCAAGGCTTAGAGCTCGCCAAGCAGTATGCGCAAGCCTTCCCTGCCGCATATCAGGACGAAGTCTCCATCGCGGAATCGCTACAGGACATCGAACAACTTGCGGGCATGGAACGCGACCCGGACGGAATGGCGCTGCGCCTCGTGCGCGATCCCAATCGCACATTGCGCTTGCGCATTCTGCGCAAGAACTCGCCGCTCGCGCTGTCGGACGCACTGCCCTTACTCGAAAATATGGACTTCCGCGTCCTGAGCGAACGGCCCTACAAAATCGAACTCGCCGGCGAACGCGCCACATGGATTCAAGACTGCGAGATCGAGTATCGCGGCACAGGCAATTTCGATCCCACCGAGATCGGTGCGCGCTTTCGCGATGCTTTCATGGCAGTGTGGCAAGAGCGTTGCGAAAACGACGGCTTCAATCGGCTCGTCCTCGCAGCGGGACTTTCGTGGCGAGAAGTTTCTGTGCTGCGCGCGTACTGCCGGTATTTGTTGCAAACGGGCGTGCCGTTCAGCCAGGCGTATATGGAACGCACGCTCGCGCGTTATCCGAAGCTTGCACGCATACTCTGGACCCTCTTCGTCACTCGCTTCGATCCGACGTTGCGCGAATCGCGTGCCAAGGTCAGCGACCGCCTCCGCCGACAAATGGAATCGGCTTTGCAGGACGTCGCAAGCCTGGACGAAGATCGCATCTTGCGCGCCTATCTCGCCGTGATTGGCGCGAGCGTTCGCACCAACTACTTTCAAGAGATAGACGGAGCGCCCAAGGAATATCTCGCGATCAAACTGTCGTCACGCGATATTCCAGACCTGCCGTTGCCCAAGCCGCTGTTCGAAATCTTCGTCTACGCGCCTCGATTCGAGGGCATTCATCTGCGCAACGGCCACGTCGCACGCGGCGGCATTCGTTGGTCCGACCGGCGCGAAGACTTTCGCACCGAAGTGCTGGGCCTCATGAAAGCGCAGAACGTCAAGAACACCGTCATCGTGCCGGTCGGTGCCAAAGGCGGATTCGTGCCGAAACGTTTGAGTCGAAACGCCTCGCGCGAAGACATCCAACGCGAAGGCATCGAGTGTTATCGAGCCTTCATTCGCGGCTTGCTCGACCTCACCGACAATCTCGTAGGCGGCGCTGTGGTCGCGCCGCAAGCAGTCGTTCGTCATGACGGTGACGATCCTTATCTAGTCGTTGCAGCGGACAAAGGCACCGCGACGTTCTCCGATATCGCCAACCGTATCGCCGCCGAATACGGCTTCTGGTTGGGCGATGCGTTCGCTTCGGGAGGATCTGCAGGATACGACCATAAAGGCATCGCCATCACGGCGCGTGGCGCGTGGGAATCAGTGCAGCGCCATTTCCGCGAGCTGGGTATCGACACGCAAACGCAGGACTTCACCGTGGCGGGCATCGGCGACATGTCCGGCGACGTATTCGGCAACGGCATGTTGCGATCCAAACACATTCGCCTGCTCGCAGCCTTCGATCATCGCAATGTATTTCTCGATCCTGCGCCCGATGCAGCGGTGAGTTTTCGCGAACGCACGCGCTTGTTCAAGCTGCCGCGATCGAGCTGGGAAGATTACGACCGTAAGTTGATTTCGCGCGGCGGCGGCATCTTCAGCCGATCCGCTAAGTCGGTGCGCTTATCGCCCGCAGTGCAAGCCATGCTCGGCATCAAAGCTGAAACCATGACTCCGCAAACGCTCGTGCAGGCGATATTGCGGATGCCTGTCGATCTTTTGTGGAACGGCGGCATCGGCACCTATGTAAAGGCCCATACCGAATCGCAAGTCGCAGTCGGCGACCGTGGCAACGATGCCGTGCGTGTCAACGGCCGCGAGCTGCGCTGCCGCGTCGTCGGCGAAGGCGGCAACTTAGGATTCACGCAACTCGGCCGTATCGAATATGCGCTGGCGGGCGGCCGCATCAACACAGACTTCATCGACAATTCGGCCGGCGTCGACTGCTCGGATCACGAAGTCAACATCAAGATATTGCTCAACGCCGCGCTCGAGAAGAAACAACTCGACACACCGAAGCGCAACAAACTGCTGCGGTCGATGACCGACGCTGTCGCCGCATTGGTGCTGCGGGATAACTATTTGCAAACTCAAGCGCTCTCCATCGCCGAAGCGGTCGCGACGCGACAACTGGACGAGCATGCGCATCTGATGCGGTCGCTCGAACTCTCGGGCGAGCTCAATCGCACACTCGAATTCTTGCCTACAGCCGAAGAACTGACAGAACGTGCACAGAACGGCCGGGGCCTGACTCGGCCCGAACTTTCGGTGCTCCTCGCGTACAGCAAGATCGCGCTCTACACACGACTCATCGAATCCGACGTTCCCGAAGACCCCTATCTCGGACGCGAGTTGGAGCGCTATTTCCCGTCGATCCTGCAACGCAAATTCGCGCGGCTGTTGCCGAAACATCGTTTGCGGCGTGAAATCATCGCCACGGCCACGACCAATAGCTTGGTGAATCGCATGGGACCAAGCTTCGCGCGCAGCGTGCAAGAAGACACTGGCGCTAACGCAGCCACCGTAGCGCGCGCTTATACGATTGCACGCGAAATTTACGGTGCACGCGACGTGTGGGCTCGAATAGAGGCACTCGATGCGCGACCGATCACGGAAGTGCAACAGCAAATGCATCGCGCCGTCATCGACTTGCTCGAATTTGCAACGTATTGGCTGCTGCGCCGTCACGCCGAGCGGCTCAACATCGACAACCAAGTGCAGCGACTGCAACCCGGCGTCACACATCTGCGCGAACATTTGCCGCAGCTGCTATGCGGCCCGCAACGCGAGCGTTACACAGCGACATTCGATACGTTGAAAACACAAGGAGTCAGTGAAGCACTGGCGCAGCACATCGCGAGCTTAGATCCGTTGTATTCCGCGCCGGATATCGTCGAAGTCGCAGACCTTGCCAAGCTCGAGATCGAGCGTGTCGCCGCCGTTTATTTCGCGATCGGCGCACAATTGGGACTCGACTGGCTGCGCAGTCAAGCGAGCCGTCTCGAAAGTTTGGGTCACTGGCAATCCGTGGCGTTGGGCACATTGCGCGATAGCACCTACAGCTTGCAGCGAACTCTCTGCGCGCAAGTGTTAGGCCGTCGCCGGAAAGGTAGCGTCAATGCAGTCATCGAGCGCTGGCTCGCAGAACGGCGCACGGCCGCAGACGCGGCGACCCAAACCCTCGCTGAAATGCGTACGTTGACGAACGCTGATTTCGCCACATTGTCGGTGGCATTGCAGGCAGTGCGAAGATTGACGGAAGTGTGAAGCGCGCAGAAGGCTGCTCTCTGGTATAACTCCCTTCCCCAATTCACTCCCGCTCAAGGGCCTCACTGTGACCGGCAAACTCGTTCTCGTCCGCCACGGACAAAGTACTTGGAATTTGGAAAATCTCTTCACCGGGTGGACCGACGTCGATTTGACGGAAACCGGCCGCACAGAGGCTCAAGAAGGCGGCCGTTTGCTCAAGCAGGAAGGTCTCGTATTCGATATGGCCTTCACGTCGGTGTTGAAGCGCGCCATCCGCACGCTGTGGATCGTGTTGGATGAACTCGATCTCATGTGGATTCCGGTGGAGCGCACCTGGACGTTGAACGAGCGCCACTATGGCGCACTGCAAGGACTCGACAAAGCGCAAACCGTCGCCAAACACGGCGCGGAGCAAGTGAAAATCTGGCGTCGCAGTTATGACATCCCGCCGCCGCCGCTCGCTCTCGACGACAAACGCCATCCGCGCTTCGATCCACGTTACAAGGAGGTCGATCCGAAATTACTCCCGGGCACGGAATCTCTCAAAGACACGCTCGCTCGCGTGCAACCATTCTGGAACGCGCGCATCGCACCCGAACTCAAGCGCGGCAAGAACGTACTCATCGTCGCCCACGGCAACAGCTTGCGCGCACTCGTAAAGATGTTGGACGGCATGTCCGACAGCGACATCATCGAGTTCAACATTCCGACAGGCGTGCCCATCGTCTACGACTTGAACGACTCGTTGCAGCCGCGCTCACGCCGCTTCTTGGGCGACCCTGAAGCCATCAAAGCCGCTGCAGAGGCGGTGGCGAAGCAGACGGAAGCACGTTCCGGGAAATAGTCGCGGCCGTCAACTGTAAACAGTCAACCGCCAACGGTGAGAGTGCTTTGCGCTCTCACCTCCATCCACAACTCCTTGATGTAGTCGAACAACCAGCACATCTCATCGAGCGCCGCCAAACGCGTCGCGCTGCTTGCGCCCCAATAGAATTCTGCAAGTGTGCGGCGCAGGTCGGCGGTGTAGTTGTGATAACAACAAACGGCGGCCAGATCGAATAGCCGGTTGCCGAGTCCTGCATATTCCCAATCGATGAGCCAGAGGCGAGCGCCGCTATCGATGACATTCAGGTGATGCACGTCGTTGTGGCACAGCACGGGTTCGAGATCGAGCATACCGCGAGTGGCGATATCGAGTGCGCGCTGCACGTTCAACGCCGAGAGAAGTGCTGTACGGCCCCTCTTCTCCAGCGTCGCGACATATCCCTCCACCGTCGCACGCAAGTCAGTAACGTGACCCGCCGGAACTTTGAGCGCGTGCAAGTCACGCAGCACTTGCGAGAGTCTCGCAATATTTCGCGGTTCACGCGCGTCAGCATCCGTCCAGGTGCGGCCGGGCAAATGCTCTGTTATGAGCAATCGCCGCTCGGGCGCGCTCACGAGCACGGGCGCGCCGATGCCTGCACGAGCGACGATACCGAGTATTTGCGTTTCGCTCTGGCGATCGATCTGCAGGGCGCTTTCATCGGCGGTGCTGATCCGCACGACGACGCTTCCGCTACGGACGTGCACAGTCCAACTTTCATTGGTCAAGCCGCCTTTGATCCGCTCGACCGACGCAATCTCTTCCTGCGCTACGCCGAGCGCCTCAGCTGCAATCAGCGCGGGACTCACGAGCGACTCGCGACCATCGGCGTTTCTGCGGTTAAGCGCTTCGAATCACGCAGCCACGTGAAGTAGCCGTGAATGACGATGCCGATATAGATAATGAAAAGAACCGCGGTCGCCCTGAGACTCTGCGTGAAATAGAGATAAGCCGCGACGCCGTCGACTACGATCCAATACAACCAATTCTCAATGACCCGCCGCGCAACCATCCACGTGGTCACGACGCTGCCCCATGTCACGAATGCATCGAGATACGGCGCATGAGCATCGGGTACGCGCGACAACAGCGCGCCATTGACGATTGTCGCCGTCAACACCAATCCTCCCGCAAGCGAGTGCTGACGCCAACTCCAACGCTCGATCGCCACTTCGCCCTTGTCGTTCTCGCCGCGGCGCCATTCCAAGTAGCCGTACACTGCCATCACCAGATAAAACACTTGCAACAGAGTCTGCATGTAAAGACCGGCGCGCGCCATGAGCACGAGATAGATAGCCGTGCTCACGAAAGCACACACCCAACACCAAATGTTACGCGCGACCGCAAGCAACAGATAAGCGAGCGCAAGCACCACCGCCGCAGCTTCCCACACGGAGGTACCGAGAATCTGCACGGCCCAGGATTTCAGCATGGGAAGGAGCGCTGGACGCTGGGCTGTGGGCGCTGGCCAGAAGCACTACGCTTCCGCATATGTCTTACTTCTGGCTGCGGACCGCGGACTGTAGACTGCGAGCCCTTCCTCATGCCTCTCCTCCCAACACTTTCATCACGAACACTCGCCGGCCTTTCTCTGCGAAGGTCCGCGCAGTTTCCTTACTCAGCACTTCGAACACTCGTGCGTGCTCTCCGGAAATTTGCGTGCTCATCGCATTCGTCACGACGATGAGGTCGGGATGCCTATTCAACCGATCAATGAAGTCTTTGATCGGCGGAACGTAGTTCGCATCCAACGGGTAGAGGCTGATTTCAACGGCAATGCGCATGATTGAGATCTCGGAGTTGGGAATTGGGGGTTAGGAGTGAGTCCAGAACAAAGCTTTTCTTGCCATTACCGTCAAAGAACCTTTACCTGCACGGATACGCCGATCTGTCGCGGATCGCCGCGCTGTATGTAGAGCTTGTTCGGGAAATCGGGCGGCTCCACTCCAAAATAGAAGCCGCGCTGTGCATAGACTTCGTCGAACAAGTTGCGGCCCCAGACGGTGAGCGACCACTTGTCTGCTTCGTAGCCCGCCCGAGCATTGACGAGACGATACGACTGAGAGCGTTGATCGTTGCTTTCGTCGAAGTAGAACGAATCCACGCCCGTTACGTCGACGCGCGCCATCCATCCGGCAGCATTGCGCCAGTCGATGCCGAAAGAGAATTGATACTCGGGCGCATGAGCTTGCGCACGGCCGTTGAGACTGCGCACTTCGGTCTCCGACACCTGATAGCGATAGTCGAGATAGCGTGTCTTCAGCAATGCGAGTGATCCTGTCAGCGCCCAATGGCTGTCCAGATGGTACTCGGCCGACGACTCCAACCCGTAGTTTTCACCTCGGGCCGCATTACTGGTGACAAACGTAAAGGTCGACGGGTTGGTGGGATCCGATTGGAACGAACTCGACACCTGCATGTTGCGTCTCGCCATGTAGAAAAGGGTCACGTCGCTGGTGAGACGCCGATCGAACCAACTGGCACGATCTCCGACTTCGAGATTCCACAGATACTCGGGATCGAACTTGCGGCGGTCCGGTGGAATTTCCGGCCCTATGTTGAAACCGCCGGCCTTGTAGCCGCGGGAGAGCGTGGCGTGCATCGTGTGATCCGGCGTGAGCCGATGCACCAACGATAGATTGCCGCCCCACATGTCGTCCGTTGGAGAAAACGCGGTGTCGTTAGTGTCGTGATAGCTCGCATTGCGCCGCTCCGCTCGCAGCCCGATCGCGACACTCGTGGCGTTCGACAGGTCGTACTCCACTTGGCCGTAAACGGCTTTGTTCGTTGCAGAGTAGTCGCTCAACAGGTCCGTCGTCGTTGGATCGGGGAAAGAGAACACATCGTGCGCAAATTCCAAATCGCTGTTGGATTCGCGAAGGTTGAGAATGTAGACACCGCCCGTCCAAGCAATGCGGCCCGCGTTATGTGCTTCGGACTTGGAAGCGAATCTCAGTTCTTGCGTGCGCGTCGAGCGCCGACGAGTGAAGTTCGAGTAATAGTCATAGGGGCTGTAATCGGCGACGGACGCCCAGAAAGCGTTATTACCCCAGTCATCGTCGAAGGTGTAAAACACGTCGGCAGCGGCGTAAGTCGAAATGCTTTCGATCGTGAAACTGTCGAAGCCCGCATAGTCGATCTTGGCTTCGAGCGCCTTCGAACGTTGCGCGTCGCGTCCCGGATGATCCGAATGCGTGGTCAGAGAATTGTCGATCGAAAAGGCATCGTAGCCGTTGTCCTGATCGACGTAGAGCCCGAGCACATCCACATGCCAGTCGGCACCGAAGGCTAGATGAAGCTTGGCTCTCGTCGTGAGTTCGTCGAAGCCGTTCGTATCGTCGCGCCGGGTGAAGTCGTTGTAGCGAAATCCGTCGCTGCGATAGCGCTGAGCGACGACGCGGAATGCGTTTTCGGAACTGCCGATGCCGAGCGGTCCGCCGATCACGGCACCGACGCTGCTCGTTCCATATTGCGCTCCGGTCGCTTCACCATCGATCTCCCATTCCGGACGTGCATCTCGCGTCTTCACTTTGATCAAGCCCGCAAGGGCATTGGCGCCGTGGCTCGTCCCTTGCGGACCGCGCAACACTTCGAACTGCTCCACATCGAACAGAGTCGCGAGCATTCCCATACCGCTGTAATCGATGTCATCGACGAGAAAGCCCACGGAAGGATTGGGCGCGCCTTGGTATTGATCGCGTTCGCCGATGCCGCGCAGCTGATAGAAGCGCGGGCGCGAAGTTCCCGACGCCCAATTGAGGTTCGGCACCAACCCGAGCACGTCCTCGACGTGCTGCACGCCGGCATTTTTAAGCGTCGCTTCGTCGAGCACCGTCACGCTCGTCGGCACTTCGGCGAGCACGACTTTTTCCAACGTCCCCGTGACGACGACTTCCTGCAGCTTGCTCTTGTTCTCGAACGACTCTTCCGCATGCGCCGCAGATATCGAGGCGCACATCGCAGCCGTTAACGCAAAGACATAACGCATTCCCAGATCCCCATGAGTGAAGATCCGGTAGCAGAAGCGAGCGCAGATGGATGTTGATTAGGAGTAATCGAGATCACCTGTTCCCTCCGCCGGTACTAACCGGATCAGGTTCAACGGGTTCACAGATGAGTGGTACAACCACGCGTCCGCATCTCAGGCCCATTCAGGCCACCCCGACGGTCGGGCGGCATTGTATGGGGTTGTCGGGGAAGGGGCCAGAGGGAGCCAACCAGCCAACCAGCCAACCAGCCAACCAGCCAACAAAAGCAAATGCAATTTGCCAACTCGCGCAAGCGCCTTCTCTTGCTGGTCGGCTGGTTGGCTAGCTGCTGGTGGGCTGTTCCCGCCTCCCCTTGCCCTCCCTGCCAATTTCCGCCATAAGTGTCGCCCGCAGGCGGGGCCTATAACGATCTCTCGGAGGGACCATGACAACGCGCCGTTGCCGTCTATTTCACGTCGATGCGTTTACTCGCAATCGCTATTGCGGCAATCCGGCACGAGTAGTGCTCGACGCGGACGATCTCACGGACGACGAGATGCAGACGATCGCGAGTGAATTGAACGGTGAGACCGCCTTCGTACTGGCCCCGGAATCGAGCGATCACGACGTGCACGTGCGTTTCTTCACGCCCAAGCACGAAGTACCGTTCGTGGGCCATGCCACCATCGCCACTCAATATGTGCTTGCGAAAACGGCGGGACGAAAAAGCGCCACGCTGCGCCAGCGCACCAAAGCCGGCGTGGGTGAAGTAGAAGTGTATGAGGCCGACGGTGATTTGCGCGTGGCGATCTCATTGAGCCCGCCTTCCCTTGGGCCCATCTTGCCGGAAAAGCATCGCGAGCAAGTGCTGAATGCGCTCGGCATCTCCAGCCCGAGCCTGCATCACGGCGCGCCGCTGCAGATTCTCGCGAAGGGCAGCACCCGTTTGCTCATCGGTCTCAAATCGCAGGATCTGTTGCCTTCGCTGAAACCCGATTTCGAAGAACTCACACGGTTGACACCGCACGTCGGCGCAGACGGCTATTTCGTTTTCGCACTGACCGACGACTACACCACCGCCTCGCGCATGTTCTGTCCCGCCATCGGCATTCCAGAAGATCCCGTGAGCGGCAATGCACACGGAATGCTGGGAGCCTATTTAGTCGCCCATGGCTTGATGGAAGCTCGCAACGGCACTCTGAAATTCGTCGGCCATCAAGGCCAATGGGTCCGCCGCCCCGGCATCGTCGACGTGGAAGTCGCGTGCGTCAGTCGCGTCGCGCAGTCCGTGCGCATTTCGGGGGATGCGGTGATTTTGTATGAGGCGAAGTTGTAGGGCGGTCAACGACTCTCAATTTTCACTTTGCCACCTGGGCCAATTCTCAACACGCTCTTGATCGCCGGAATCATGTCCTGCGCATCGTGCACAGCCATGACGATCTGCGTACCCCGCTGCGCCAGTCCTTCGATGATTTCGAGGACTTCGCTGCGCACGTCGGGGTCCAAGCCCGTGCAGGGCTCATCCAACAGCAATAGTTCGGGATCGTTCACCATGGCGCGGGCGATCAAGGTCAATCGCAACTGGCCGTAGGACACTTGTCGCGGCCCGCGATCGGCTAGCTCTTCGAGGCCGAAGTAACGCAGCCACTGGCGCGCGATGCGCCGATCGGCCGGCGTCGGCGTTTCATTGAGGCCGACACTCGCGTAGCGCCCCGACGCCGCGATTTCTTCGAGCGTGCCGACTTGAAAATGATCCGCTTGCAACTCGGGTGACACGAAACCCACGCGCTGCTTCCACTGTGCGATGGGCGTACCGACCGGAGCGCCCGCTCTTTCGACATGGCCGCCGAGCGCCGGATGCAAATCACCATATAACAACAGCAACAACGTCGATTTGCCCGAGCCGTTGCGACCGAGAATCGCCCAGTGCTCGCCTGCACGCAACGTCCAATTCACATCGCGCAGCACGGGGCGGTAGTCGCGATAGAGCTCCACATCTTTCAGCTGAAGCAGTAGCGGATGCTTGGAACTTGAAGTGCGTCGCTCGACCGCCAACTGGATACGTCGCGGGCGAGACCGGCGTCCCAGTCGCGAGACCAGATTCCGCAAAGAGCCCGAGATAGGACCCGCTTCCACGATACGACCCGCTTCGATACGCGCGAGATGAGTGACGTTGTTCGGTAACTCGACAGCGCGATGTGTGGTGACGATCCACGAAGGACCGCGCCCGCGTGAATGTTGTAATGCCTTGCTCAACGCACGACGACTGCGATCGTCCAAGCCGTTGAAAGCTTCGTCGAGTAACAACACTTGTGCGTCGCTCGCGAACGCACGCGCGACCAAGACGCGACGACGCTGTCCGTAGGACAACGTGAGCATGCGACGATCTCGAAGACCCCAGAGCCCGAAGCGTTTCATCAATCGAGCCACTCGTGCGTGCTGTGCCGCTGTGGGCTGAGTAAGGGGGTAGTCTTCGTCGAACAACCCCGTCGCGACGATCTGCGAGACCTTGAAATTCCAGTCGTAGCGCACGTAGCGATCTTGTCGCTCGGGGCCGATGTAAGCAATGTATTTCTTGCCGTCCGCCGAACTACGCACGGGAGAGCCATCGAAATAATAGAGCCGTTCCTCGGCGCCAGTAGGCGTCGGCCAGATATCGCCGCGTAAAAGTTTGAGCAGCATCGACTTGCCTGCCCCATTGGGCCCTACGATCACCCACCGCTCGTGGCGATGTAACGTGAAGCTCACATCGTCGAGCACGGGCAGGTCGTGCATTACGACCGAACAATGCGAGAGCGAAATGAGAGGCGCGTGTGCGGGGCGCACACGCGACGAACGCAGACGACGCTTCAATTCACGAGTTCCCAGCGATGCTGCCGCTCCAAGGCGCGGCGCTCGTCTTTGAGCTTGATGAGATGGGCGAGCAGCGAACGCTTGGCCAGCGACAACAACGCCGGATTCACATCGTCGTAGACGCGCGGCAGCAACTCTTCGAGCGTACTCGGCGCGCGGCCTTTGAGCTGATCCACGACTTTGCGTTCGCGTTGCATGCGATGTTCATGGATGCGCACGACTTCGGCTTGCGCATCTTCGATCACCAAGCCGTGGCCCGGCGCCAGCCGTGTCACGGGTTCGCGCTGCAAGCGCTGCAGAGAATGCAAATAGTCGCTCATCGAACCGTCCGGAGGAATGATCACCACCGTCGTGCCTTGGTTCATGTGATCGCCCGTGAACAACAATCCGCTGTCTTCGAGCAGATAGCACAAGTGATTTCGGACGTGACCCGGCGTATGTATCGCACGAATGCGTCGTCCTTCGATGGTGACGATGGCATTGTCGTCGAGCACGCGCGAAGGCTTGAAGCTCATGTCTTCTTCTTCGCCTGGAATGGCGAGCGGCCCCATGAGCGCAGCGCCCGAACGGTCCGCCAACATCGTGGCCGCGGGCGAGTGATCCGTATGCGTATGGGTGACCAACACGGTTTCCAGACGATCGCCGGTCAATTCCAGAATTCGATCCACATGCGCGGCCTTGGCCGGGCCCGGATCGATCACCAGGAATTTTTCGTGGCCGACGATATAAGTATTCGTTCCCGCACCCGACAGCAGACTGGGATTCGGCGCGACGAGGCGGCGCACGCCGGGTGCGATTTCGTGAAGAGAACCAGAGTGAAGAGTTTGCATGACGTCATGATAGCGAGAGAGTCGCCTTCACCCCAACCTTGGTGAGAGTTTTTGCCCCACCCTAACCCTCCCCCGCTTCGCGAGGAGGGA
>Ga0068855_100001738_pt1 | contig 27198 bp, 21 predicted proteins | sample KBSCornC52_FD_66592 | JGI IMG/M metagenome (GOLD analysis project Ga0068855, IMG submission 66592) | Corn rhizosphere microbial communities from Kellogg Biological Station, Michigan, USA - KBS Corn C5-2 | ecosystem: Host-associated > Plants > Roots > Rhizosphere > Soil ... | reverse complement strand
CATGCAACCTTCCTTATGACGGTCATGCCCAACACCAGCACGTCGATATCGGTGTGCAAGAATGTGATCAGGGCATCGGCCGGTGAAGAAACGATGGGATCGCCGCTCTCGTTGAATGAGGTATTCAGCAATGCCGCGATCCCGCGGCGGGCACCGAACGCCTGGAGCAACATATGGAACATGCGATTGTCGGCTGGGCCGCAGATTTGCGGCCGCGTCGTCAAATCGATGTGCAAGGCCTGCCGCACGGACGCTACACAGCCCTCGTTGACGGGGTGGACACTCTGCATCCAGCGGCCGGTACGCGCCTCTTCGCGCAAGTCCACACCCGGGATCAAGCGCTCCGCATCTTCCACTGCCAGTGACAAGGCGTAGGGCCTGAAAGCAGCGCGTTGTTTGACCGCACGTGACAGCCTGACTGCCGCCCGGGCATCGGCGGGATCTGCGAGTATGGATCTATTGCCGAGCGCGCGCGGGCCCTGCTCGAAACGTCCCTGTACCCAGCCCACCAACGACCCGCGGGCAATGTCGTCCGCTACCACTTCGACCAGGGCGCCCGCATCGCCATACTCCTGCTGCGTCAATCGCCCGGACCAGGCGCGCGCGGCCGGCAGCCGGTGATGTGACTCGATCGACAGCATCGGGATGGCTTCGACGACATTCTGCTCCGCATACTCTTTGCCCAGGTAGGGAGTCGGACGTGGCGGCGTGGCTGCCAGATCGTTGCAGGCCAGGAGCGCAGCGCCAGTCGCCGCACCCCCGTCGCCCGGATCGGGTGGCACGAATACCTGATCAAACGGTCCCTCGCGCAGCAGCCGCGTCACTGCAACGGCGTTCATGGCCGTACCACCGGCCAGACAGAGCTTGTCGAGACCAGTGAGCGTGTGCGCGCGTCTCGCCAGACCCAACAAAACTTCCTCGAAAACCTGTTGAATGCTGGCCGCGACATCGGCAAAGCGCTGATGGTCGGCGGAGATGTGCTCCGCGGGGCCCATGGACGAGAAGGGCAGGGCATCGGCCGGACGACGGGGCTCGCCAAAGAGACGGATGAATGCTGGCGTAAACAGGCGGTCGGCTTCGCCAAAGAAGTTGAAGAAGCCGGGATCGAGCTGATATCGCCCCCCGCTGAGCGGCGTGAGCACCCGCCGCACATTTTCCGCATAGATGGGTCGACCGAAGGCGGCGAGCGCCATGGTACTGCACTCGCCATCGTTGGGCTTGAAGCCCAGGAAAGCCGTGAAGGCCGCATAGGCGAGACCTACCGAGTTGGGATACTCCTCGGTCTCCAGTACGGTGATGCCCTCGGTGCGGCTCCCGCGCGCAATTCCCGTGCAAGTCCATTCGCCAACACCGTCGACCGTCAGAATCGCGCTCTGCTCGAACCCCGACGGGTAGAATGCCTGCGCGGCGTGGCTCTCGTGATGTGGCACGAAGCTCACGGCATCGGGGTGAATGTCATATGTGCGGCTTATCCTGTTGTGTATCCAGAGCTTCTGTGTGAGCCAGCTCCGCCCCGCGCGGCCAAACTGATTCAGCGAGCGTGGAAAACGCGACACGACATCCGTCAGCACGCGGGTGAGCTTCAGCCAGGGTTGCTCATAAAACACGATCCGGTCGAGATCGCCCGCCTCGAGGCCCGCCTGGGCGAGGCAAAACTGCACGGCCTGCTCCGGAAAACGGGCATCGTGTTTGATACGCGTGAAGCGCTCTTCGGCTGCCGAGCAGATCAGCCGCCCGTCCATCACGAGACTCGCGGAGGCATCGTGGAAGTCGGCCGACAATCCCAGGATATTCATAACTTTGGCTCACGCTGTCGGAACTTTGCCGTCCCTGCTGTACTGCACGGGCTGCGCCCTGGTGGCCGGCGTGCTGCCGTCCTGGGGATGCCGGGCAGCGCTGTTGTGCCGCAATCGCTGTCGACACAGAGGAGCGGCCAGGCCACCCAGGATCAGATAGATCAAGCTGAGCCAGAGCATCGCGTTGAATTTCCCGATGGTATGGGCCACATGCATCCAATCATCCCAACGTCGACGCCAGCGCGCCTTGCGCAGCGCCCGCGTCAGGGTTGCTTGCGGCACGATCTCGTGCAGCATCTGCGCAGCACCATCTTCGTGTCCGCTCTCATCTGTGCTGATAGCGGCCAGCACATCTGCTACCGCGCGGTCGCCGGAGGCTGCAGCGATGGCGCAGAACTCGCCATGGACCAGACCTTCGGAGATGTGTGAATAGGCTAGAAATCCCGGAAGGTCCGCAGCGGAGGCGACCAATGTCTTGCGTGCGAGACCGCTGGCGCCATGACGCGAGCCGCCTCGCGAGGCAATCTTGCGGAACAAGAACGCGTGGTGCGTTTCCTCGAGAGCTGTAGCAAGCATCGCCGCACGATGTGTCGGACGTTGCAGAAAGTCCGCGGCGCGAGCGAAGTGCCAAGCGCTGTCCGCTTCAACTTCCGCGAATCGGCCGAGTGTGCTCGCGAGCGAATGCGGTTGCATTCTCCAGCGGATCCTGAGCACCGAGCGAATGGCAAATCGACGCATCAAGCCGATCACGGCTGCCCTCCCGTCGAGGTCCGAAGACCGATTGAATCCGTTCAAACCAACTCGGCGAATTCAGACTAATTCCCTTTCAAAGTTTTTTCAATATACTTTTGCGCGTCCATTCAACACACCCTCTGGATCCATTGACGCGCGCGCATCGAGTTATCCAAGGTCGGACGCCGGTGATCGCACCATGTTGAATCGCGGCGCGGAGGAATCGCACTCATGTCCCCGACAATGACGGCCACGGACGAAGGTCTGGATCTGCTCAACACAGCAGGGAATGTTGGCGCGGCCCGCGAGCACCTGACTCTGGCGTTGGACCGGGCCATTGCATCACAGGGTGCCGAGCACCCCGTGACGGGAGCCCTGCACCGGAACCTGGCGCTGGTGCTGCAAGCCGCCGGCGACCTCGCGGGCGCAGAGAAGCATTACCGCAAAGCTCTGGAGATCCTGACCGTGAGCCTGGGCGAGAGTCATCCGGAAACGGCGGTGGCGCTCAACGGCTATGGACAGTTGCGGCAGATCCAGGGGCATATCGGCGAGGCGAAGCTGTTGTACGAGCGCTCGCTGGCGATCTTGCAGGCGAACGGCGCGGGCGAGTCGCTCCTGGCGGCCCGCTCGATGACCAACATCGGCCGCTTGTTTCACGATCTGGGAATGCTCGACGATACGGCGCAATGGTACGGGAATGCCTTCGAGGTTTATGAGCGGGAGTTGGGCACGGGCGTTCCTGACACCGCCGGTAGCATCAACAATATCGGCACGGTCCTGGATTCACAGGGGCGCAGGGACCAAGGTCTGGCGCACCTCGAGGAGGCCCTTGCGATATACGAGCGCACGCGGGACGCCGACCATCCCGATATCGCGCAGGTGCTCACCAACATCGGGCGCATACTGCAAGGCGGAAACCGTTGCGCCGAAGGGATCGCCTGTTACGAGCGGGCGTTGCGGATCTTCGTCAGCCGGCTTGGCGAGAATCACATTCTGGTCGGGCAGGTCAGCAACAATCTGGCCCTGGCCCATGCTGCCGGCAAAGACCCGCTGCGCGCGCGACATTACTTCGAGCGCGCGCTGGCGATCTGTCGTACCCAGCTCGGTGAGCGCCACGCCAACACCGGCACTGTCCTCAACAACCTGGCGGGATTCCTGCAGCGGACGGGCGCCGTGGACGAAGCTGCTGCCATGGCACGCACGGCGCTGGAGATCCGCGAAGAGCGGCTCGGCCACGAGCATCCGGTCACAGCTCAGAGCATGGAGACCCTGGCGTTGGCGCTCATGGCGCAACGACAGTTCGAACGAGCGGAGCCTTTGCTGACGGAGGCAGCGGCCGTGTTTGTTAGAACCCGTGGTCCACGACATCCGGAAGTAGGCCAGGTGCAGATGAATCTCGCCAACTGCCTGCAGGCGCTCGGACGGCGGCCTGCCGCTCGCGATTGTCTGACTCGAGCGGTAACCGTCTTCACCGAGTTTTACGGTGCCCATGAGTACACGGCGCAGGCCAGCGACAATCTCGCAGCAGTCCTGTTGATGCTGGATGAGCCCGAGGATGCATTGAGGGCCTCCAGCGCCGCGCTTGCTGTTTATCAGGCCCTGGGACGGCGCGGCGCGGCCCTCGCGGCCTGTTTGTCCAATCAGGGTGCCATCCGCTCAGCCCTCGGACAGGACCTGCGGGCCCGTGAATGCCTGCGTGCAGCTCTGCGCGAATTGGAGAATACCGCCGGCGTCAGCACAGCCACGCTCCGGGCTTGTCTGCTGAACCTTGCCGACGTGGAGTGCGATCTGGGTGATCCGGTGGCGGCGGAGCAACTGCGCTTGCGCGCGGATTCGCTGGTTGCAATCAAGGATGGTGCCCAATGTCCGCCCGTCTGAAGCTGTTGAGTACCATCGCCGCGGACATCGTGTTCCTCGCTATCGTCCTCGCGGCCGCCGCCCTGTTTCTCGAGGTGCTGGCACGCGTCGTCCAGCGCAACAGTCGGCCGATGATTCCTTTTGTCCTCGATGATCTCGGCGGCCCGCGCTTGTCCCCCGACCTGGACTTGCCGGTCAGGCTTGCCCACTACGACCGCATGCAACTGACGACCGATGCGCTGGGAGCAAGGGTGGCCGATCCGGCTGCGCGCAATGCGTCGCGAGCTGGAGGGATCCTGTTTGTCGGCGACTCGCAGGTGTTGGGCTGGGGTTTGAGCTTTGCCGACACGGCCGCTGCACGGCTGGCGCAGCGCATCCGGATGTCTGCGGAACGTGTCACGATTCTGGCGGCTCCCTCGCAGGATCCGGAGCGGGAGTTGCATTGGGCGCGAGAGTACGCGCGTGCCCATCCGCAACGCCAGCACATAGAGGTAGTGGCGCTCAACATGGGCAACGATCTCGATGAGATCTATCTCGGGCGCGTCGGCATGCGTTTTCCGTCGGGGGGCTCATTGACCTTCTGGCTATCACGCCACAGCGTGGCATTCCTCGATTTCAGCCTGCTACGCCATTCACTGGCCCAGCGGAAACGGGACGAGCATCAGGAGGTCAACTACGCCATGCTCCTGCTGAATGACGCCGAGCGGGCGCTGCTGGCAGAATGCGTCGCTCAAAGCCTCGACACTCTGTTGAAGGCACTGCCGCCGGCTGACGAGCGACTGATCCTGATCATTCCGCAGGACACCCAGATCGCGCTATCCCAATTCAGAAAATACCGCTCTCTTTATCGGACCGAATCCGACTACGCGCTCCACGAGGCCGCGCAGCGCCGCGCGGTGCAGCGCCTCGAAGCTCTTCAGAGCGACATTGCCGAGCGGGTCAAGGTACTGGGCCTTTCTGTGGTGGTGACGGAGCCGGCACTGCGAGCTGCGCTCGGTAAGCCGAACCTGATCGATACCCACAGTCATCACCTGATGGCGCAGGGACAGGACATCACCGCGCAGGTGCTGGCCGCAGCGTTGGGGCGGAAGCTATGAACGTCGCTTTCGTACCCAAGGCCTGGAGCCTGCCACGGTTTGTCTGGTTGCGCCGCGTGGGCATCGGGCTGCTGATTTTCGTAGCCGCGGAGCTGCTGGCGCGCCTCGTTGTGGCGCCGCTGGACTTGCGGATCTTCATCGCGGACACGCAGGGTAGGAATCTGCGTCTCATACCTGGAGCGCATGAACGCGCGCACATGTATGGGCGGACCGTGGAAGTATCGATCGATGCCAAGGGTCACCGCGCGACTGTTGGTGGCGGCGGTGGGTCTTGTACTCGCCATCGGCTGGATTTGATCGGGGATTCTCAGGTCTTTGGTTGGGGCCTGAGCGATTCCGAAACCATCGCCAGTCGGCTGCAGGCGCGGCTGGGCCCGGACTGGCGAGTCGTCAATCACGGCATTCCGGGCATCGGGCCATTGCAATACGCGCAAGTATTGCGCTCGGTGCCCAAAGACGCCGAAGTGTTGATGGTGTTCACGGAAGTCAACGATCTATGGGACACCTACGACATGTCGCGCAATACGACGCGCTGTGGTTTCCTGACAGAGCCCTGGTGGCCGAGCTCCGGCCTCGTCTGTCCCATTCTCAATCTGCGCACGCTCCAGATTGGCTTCGCCGCTTATGACAAGTTGACTCAGCAGCGCGCATTGGCGCCCATCGGGTTCGATCCCACCAGTGGCATTGCCTCGCGAATTCTGGCGTTGCACGTACGCTCGCTGTTCGTCAAAGCAGGCGCGCGTGTGCATCCGCACCTGCACTTTGCTGTCCTACCGTTTGACGGGCGGTTTAATTCGCGGGCGCGTCTGGATTATTTCCCACCGCCCAGCCCTGATACGCCTCGGTACTTCGACGACGATTACGACATGATCGCCGCCTTTGCGCACGACCCGGACCCCACAGCGCTCTATTTGTCGGGTGATCCACACCTTTCGCCGCGCGGGGCCGCTTTGTTCGCTGCGCGGGTCGCGCCAACCTTCGCTGCCGCTGGTGGCGCCGTGTCTGCAGCAGGGAAGGTGGAGTGCGGACAGTGAGTAGCAGCGCTACGGCGAGCGAGGTACTCGATGTCGACCTGGATGGCTTGCTGGAGACTCCAACTCACTTCCCCCTGAGATTGGCGCTCGCCGAGGATCTACTCACTTTTGTCCAGCTCAAAAGACTCGATTATCGGCGCGCGAGCTTTCTGGACCCCCGCGGTTTGCCCGATGACGCGCTGACGTGGCAGACGCGGTTATCCGAGCTGCACCATGCGTTACCAACACTCGAGCGGCCGCCGCGGTTGGCGTATCTGTTCCATACGGGCTTCTGCTGTTCCACGCTGTTGAGCCGATGCGCCGAGATCAGCCCGGCGGTGTTCGCTCTACGCGAGCCTATGTCTCTACACAATCTCGAGGTGCAGTGGGCGGGTGCGGGCCGCGACTGGAGTCGCGCAGAATGTTACGCCGCGCTCACCACATTGCTGGCATTGCTAGGGCGCACGTGGTCGGAGCGCCAAACCGCACTGATCAAGGCGGACTGCACTTTGCTCGTGCCTACCCTGTTGGAATACAGCTCGGCGCCGTATGTTGTCCTGTATTGCCCCGCACCCGATTTCGTTGCTGCTGTCATGAGCTGCAAAGCCCGCCGCGCTTGGTCCATTGGACGCTTGCGCCAGATGATCGAGATTGCTCGCGCGCTCGGCTCGTGCGTACCGTTCGAGATTCCGGCGCAGCTCAATGCGCCGGAAGCCGCGTGCCTCATCTGGTGGTGGCAGATGTGGATTTTCCGGGAGGCGCAAAAGAAGGAGCGCGCCCGAGGCTACTTTCTTGCCGCCGAAGCGCTTCTACATGACCCGGTAGCCTCGTTGCGGCCGCTATTCGGTTTGTTGGCGGCCGCTTATCCGGCCGGAGGGCTTGGTGTAATGGCGGCACGGGTCATGAGTCGTGATGCCAAGACCCCCACGCAACTGGCGAGTGCTGCCTCGCGACGGGAGAAGCTCGCCGCCGCGGCTTCGGTCCATGCCGAACAGATCGATCTGGCCTTGCAGTGGGCGTCGCGCTGGATCGGAGCGGACTTTCAAATGATCGGTCGCGAAAGCTAGACGCCACTCACTGATTCGGCGGCGCGCGGCCGGGCAGATCGGCTTACCAGGCGGTACAGGGGGCGCACGAGGAGAAGTGCCAGGATCGCCTCCCCAAATGTCATTGCGAAAGCCACGAGTGGGTTCAGATTGATCGAGCGGGAGCGGAATTTGGCAACGACCCGCTCGCGGGCGATCTCGATGCTGTCGTAGAACGTGGGGATTACCAGCAGTGTGAGAACGGTGGAAGTGACGACTCCGCCAATGATGGCGACCGCCATAGGACGATAGAATTCGCCGCCTTCTCCCAGACCGATGGCGACCGGCATCATGCCCGCGATCAGTGCGAAGGTCGTCATGAGAATGGGGCGCAACCGCATGCGGCCCGCATGCATCAAGGCTTCTTCACGGTCGACTCCTCGCGACTCTTCCTTCCTGGCGCAGTCGAGCAGCAGTATTGCGTTCTTGGCCACGAGGCCCATCAGCATGATGACCCCGATCAGGCTCATCAGGTTGAGCGTTCCGCCCGTGAGGAACAATGCCAACACGACACCGATGAGCGACAGGGGGAGCGAGAGCATGACCGCTACTGGAGCCGTGAATGAGCCGAATTGCATAACCAACACCAGATACATCACGAGGATGCCCATGAGCAGTGCCATGAACATGCTGGTAAAGATTTCCTGCTGATCGCGGGAGGCGCCGCCGAGTGAAACACCGTAGCCATTCGGGAAGTCCATGGTTTTGGCAACGTCCAAAGCGTCAGCCGTTACTTCCCCCGAAGAACGCCCCTGTACGTTTGCGGAAACGGTGATGGTGCGCTTACCACCCAGGTGCTGCAGCTGCGCTGGACCTTTGTCGTGCGTGATTTTGGCGATCTGTTCGAGGGGAACCATCATGTCGCTGCCGGCGACGGCAACAGGCAGGTGATCGATGTTGGATGCGTCGATGCGATCTTCAGGATGTAAACGCACGTTGACGTCGCGGGATTGTCCGACGGGATCGATCCAGTCGCCCACTTCGACGCCGGCGAACGCGACGCGCAGCGCCTGAGCGGCATCGCCTACCGAGATGCCCAATTGACTGGCCATCCCACGGTCGAGCTCGATTCTCAGCTCGTCCTGGGGCTCCTGCTCCGATAGACCCACGTCGACGGCACCGGGAATGCGCTTCATCCTTTCCATGAAGTCGTTTGTCAGGGCCATGAGCCGGCGCGAGTCCGGTCCATAAAACCGGATCTGCACGGGCTTGGCCGCGCCGTTGTTGATATCATCGAGGACTACGTACTCCGCGCCGATCAGTCGAGTCAACTTTGCGCGGATCTCAGCCGCGATTCTTTCCGCCGAGCGGCTGCGCATGTTGCTCCTGCCGATATCGACATACACGCGGCCGCCACCGGCGTTGACCGTGCTGTCGGTGGCTTTGGTCTCAGGAATCAGCCGCGCAAGCTCCGCAGCCCTCTCCACCTTCGCGCGGGAGTACTCCAGGCTCGCGCTAGAGGGCGTGCGCACGTCGATTGCGATCGTTCCGGCATCCGATTTGGGCACAAAGCTGGAGCCGCCGACGGTCAGCTGCAACAGCAGCGCCGCTACCAGGCAGACCACCGAGATGATAGCCATCCAAGTGCGGTGATGCAGCGCCCAGGCGATGACGTTTCCATACCGATCGGCCTGATGATCGAACCACTCGTTGAATCCTGCGAGCCACTTCTGGATTCCATGTCGCTGCCGATGGGCCCGATCCACCGGGTCGCCCCAGTATGCAGACAACATCGGATCGAGAGTGAAGGAGATGAACAGGCTGACCAACACCGACGCAGCAACCGTAACCGCAAACGGACGGAACCACTCGCCGGCCACCCCGCCCATGAATGCGACAGGGACGAATACCGCCATGATGGAAAGAGTTGTCGCCGTCACCGCCAAGCCGATTTCAGCCGTGCCGTTGCGGGCAGCGGTAACCCGGTCCTCGCCGCCTTCCATGTGACGAACAATGTTCTCGCGGACAACTATGGCATCGTCGATGAGCACGCCGATGGCCAACGACAGCCCGAGCAGCGTCATGAAGTTGAGTGTGAAACCACTGGCCCATACCGCAATGAACGCGGCCACCGCTGAGGTGGGCAGGGAAAGCGCCGTAATCAGCGTAGAGCGCCATGAGTTGAGAAACGCGTATACGACGAATATCGTCAGCCCGGCGCCGAAAATGAGCGCCTCGACCACGTTCCTGAGGCTGTTTTCGGCGTTGTCGCCCCCGTCCTCGGTGATTTCGAGCTGAGTTCCCCGGGGCAGAGTGCTGTTCAGTTCCTTGACCAGGTCCCGAACCCGCGCAGCCACCGTGACGGTGCTCGCTTCGTGCGAACGCGTAATTCCGATACCCACGTTCGCACGACCGTTGCGCAGACTATATCCGCCCATCTCAGCGAATCCGTCCTCGATGGTGGCTACCTGCCCCAGGCGGACAATCTGGGTGCCGCTGCGCTTGAGGACAATGTCCTCGAACTCCTTCGGCGACTCGATCCGCCCCACGAGACGTATACTTTGTTCGTCCAGCTCGCCCTTGACTCGCCCGACGGGTGCCGTCGTGTTCTGGGCGCGCAGCGCATTGACGACATCGTTGACGGACACGTTGTATTCGCGCAGCTTCTGCGCATGCAACAACACTGAGAGCTCACGCTGGAGAGAGCCGTTGACGTTCACCGTCGCCACGCCGTCAATCGCGCGAAAGCGATCCGCGAGCGTGTCCTCGGCGAGTCGCGAAATTTCCGCGTGCGTCTGCGTCGTAGACGAGAGTGCGATCTGTACGATCGGCTGATCTGACGGGTCGAAATGCTGCAAGATCGGCTCGCGCATCTCAACTGGCAACTTGTAACGCACCAGAGCGATCGCGTTACGGACCTCGTCGGACGCTTCCGACATATTCTTCTTGAAGTTGAAAATGATGACGATCTGAGCCTGACCCTCCGATGCGGTGGAGCGGATCTCATAAACCTGCGGAATGCTCTGCAGAGCCTTTTCGATCCGATTGATGATTTCGCGCTCGACTGTCTCGGGCGAAGCGCCGGGGTATGGCACGGTGAGGACGATGACAGGCTGCTGCACGTCGGGAATCTGATTGACACGCAGGTTCTTGTACGCCAGCAGACCCAGGCACATGAGTACGATGACCATAGCCACGGTCGTCACCGGCTGCCTGATACTGAAATTCGACAGGAACATAACTACTTCCGCCCGCCCGTGGCTGCAGCCCGGGCTTCCGCAACGGCGGGCGCGGCGGTGCGGCCGGCCAATTCGACTGCCTGGCCGTCCCGCAATGCAGAGGTGGGATAGCGAATCAGCGGGTCCCCCTCGGCAAGTCCGCTGGTGAGCGAAAATTGACCGGTGCGCGGATCGCGATCACCCACATTGACCCTGACTTTATGCAAGGCACCTCGTGCAATCCGCCAGGCGTAGGTCTGATCGCCATCCCTGACGAGGGCGGTTGCCGGAATCGTCAGCGCAGTCGTGCTTCGAGTCTCGATACGCCCCTCCGCGTATAAGCCGGATACTTCCGGCCGCTGCGTCTGATCGGCGAAACTCACCAGCACTTCTACCTGCCTCGTGGTGGCATTGGCGGCGGGGTTTATTCTGGTAATCGTTCCCGGGAATTCGCGGTCCGCGAAGCCGTGAACGCGAAACATTACGCGCTGCCCCACTTTGACCTCACCGATGCTGTCGGCCGACACCAGCCCCTCGAAACGCAAACTGCGCGGATCGATGACTTTGAGCAGTTCTTTGCCCAGCTGAGCTGTATCCCCAGCCGAGACTTTTCGCTCGCTGACTATCCCGTCGAAGGGTGCCCGCACCTGCGTGCGCTCGAGTTGCTGACGAGCGCTGACCACCCGTGTTCTGGCCGCTTCGAGGTCGCTCTGTTCTGTGTTGCGCTTGGTCTCGGCGTCTTCCAGCTGGTCAACTGTCACAACGCCGGTCTGGCGCAGCGTGGACATGCGCTGAAACTGCCGCTCTCCCTGCGTAAGAGCGTGCTCAGCGGCGCGCTCCGCAGCCTCAGCGGCAGTCAGGGTATCGCGAATGGCCGTCTCGTCGAGGCGCACGAGCAGATCGCCGCGCCGGACGGAATCGCCATTTTCCTTGAGAACCTGCAGGACCACCGCGGAGACCTCGGCCTGTAGATCGGCACGTCGCTCCGGCTGCACCGAACCCATGATGGCTGGCCCCGAGGACAGGGCACTGCTACGGACGACGGTCAGGTCCTCCGGGGAGAGCAACAAAGACGGCGGCGGAGCGGCGGTAGTCGACGCGCTGCTAGCAGCAGACGCAACGGTGGTTGCCGCGTCCTTACCACACCCGGAAATACCGGCGAGAACAGTCACCAGCACGGACAGGGGCGCAACGAAATGCAGGACTGTGATTTTCGATCTCACCCGATCTCCCTACGGGACTTTGTACGCGTGCAGGGCGGACAAATGGTCTTGTTCCCGCCTGCCGGAAGCAGAACACAACGCGGCTGATTAATGTAGCGAAAAACCGATGAGCGGACTCAATTTCAGGCTGGAACGCGCAATCCGCGCCGGCCAGCCATCATCGTCCGGAACGCGCCGCTGCGGCCCGGGCGCAAGTGCGGCTCGAGGCCCGCAAAGCGACTCTGGGCCTCGGAACGCCGCCGCTGGAGTGCGCACGATCACGACATGTTGAGAGTCAACTAAAGTTGGAAGTCGGCCAGCTGTCGAGCGTCGAGTCGGGAATGTTTGAAAGGCGGGAATAGAATGTCCGCGGCGCGGGTCTTTGTAATGATGAATTCGCGTGCGCAACCCGCGTTCCGCTGCGCTTCCTTGCAGGGGGGAACGGCCGCCCGTGGCGGGATGTGTACACGGGCCTGTGCATAAACACACCAGAAGGATCAGGAAGCATGACTGACTTGCGCATACGGGAAGCGAGGTGGACTGCCGCGGCAGCGTTCGTCTCTCTGACACTGCAGGCTTGCGGTGGTGGCAACAACCCGCCACCACCGCCGCCGCCGACCGTCACCCTCTCGGTTAGTCCGACCACGATCACTGTTGGTCAATCGGCTACGCTCACATGGTCGAGCACCAATGCGGTGTCCTGCTCGGCCAGCGGCAACGGTTGGATGGGGAACGAGCAGCTCATGGGCTCTACGACCGAGACCCCCACCACGGCCGGTACTGTGACCTACACGCTGACCTGCACCGGTGCTGCCAGTGGAGGAGGGGGATACGGCGGCGGCGGTGCACCGCAGACCGCGGCTCAGACCGCAACCCTTACCGTCAATGCGCCCCCGCAGACCGCATTTGTTGTGAAGGCTCTGGTCGCCGATGGGGCCGGAGTTGCAGCAGTTCAGGATAAGAACCTGGTCAATCCATGGGGGTTGGTCTTCGCTCCCAATGACCCGGTATGGACCGCAAACAACGGAACCAATAACTCTACGCTGTATGACGGCAATGGCGCGATCCAACCCGCGAACCAACCGCTGGTCGTGGCTCTGCCTGCGGCCGCCGACGGCACGGCGTTCGCGCCGACCGGAATCGTCGCATTCACTGCCGCCGCACAGTTCCCCAACGACTTCATAGTGACCGCGGCAGGCAAGTCAGGCCAGTCGATATTCATCTATTCGGGGCTGAATGGACAACTTGCAGGTTGGAGTCCCGCGGTGAGTTTCACGCTGGCAGTGTCTGCGTATGCCGCTACCGACAAAGCCTGCTACCGCGGCCTCGCACTCGCCAATAACGGCACGGCCAACTTCTTGTACGCCAATGACTTTGTCGGCGGCAAGATCGACGTGTTCGACGCCAAATTCATGAAGCAGAGCCCCAGCGCTTTCCCGTTCACAGACCCCAATCTGCCGCAGAACTACGCGCCGTTCGGCATCCAGGCGATAGCCAATGGGCCCAACGGAACGACCCAGATCTACGTGAGCTACGCGAAATCCGGGGCCGATCCCGGTACTTGCGAAGACACCCGCGGAGCGGGCTTCGGTATGGTCGATGTCTTCGATGCAAACGGCAAGTTCGTCACGGAGCTCGTGAAGGTGGGTGGGCTGTTGAATGCGCCGTGGGGAATGGCGCTGGCGCCGAAGGACTTCGGCACGTTGAGTGGTGCGCTGCTCGTCAGCAACCATGCCGATGGCACGATCAACGGCTATGATCCTTCCAACGGCACATTCATAGGGACATTGCAGACCTCTGCCGGCCCATTCGCACAAGACGGCCTCTGGGGCATCGCCTTCGGAAACGATGGAATGGCAAATGGTGCGAGCCTGAATCAGCCTCACAACACGCTGTTCTTCACAGCAGGCCCGAACAAGGCAACCAACGGCCTCTATGGGCGTATCGATCTGCCCCCGATGTAGAGTGATAGCTCCCTCGACGACGAGCAAGACGAGTGAAGCTTGCTTTGCTCCGTCGTCGAGCGAGCGGTCATGGAACGCCGCATCCCTTCGCTCGATGGACTGCGTGCAGCCAGCATCGCATTGGTAATGGCCTCGCATCTGTCCTTGCCTGTCCGGGTGCTCTCTGGAATCGACTATGGCAACCTGGGAGTTCGCGTCTTTTTCGTGATCTCCGGCTTTCTCATCACAACATTGCTCGTAGCTGAGCTCGAAACGAGTGGATCCGTGAGCCTGCGCGCTTTTTATGCCCGCCGGTGCTTGCGCATCCTGCCCGCGTACTACACGTTCTTGCTCGCAATGACATTACTGATTCCCACCGGCTGGCTGCGCGCATCGTTTGCAGGGCTTCTCCCGGCTGCAACTTTTTCGATGAACTATTTCCCGGTGACCATGACGCTTGCCCATTCGTGGTCGCTGGCGGTGGAGGAGCAGTTCTATCTGCTGTGGCCGCTCACCCTGGTCTCGTTCGGAGTGCGCCGGTCGGTGTATGGATGTGCCGCACTGCTCCTCATAGCGCCGATCTTTCGGGAGCTGGCGGCCCTGGGGTTGTGGCCAACCCCGGTCACCACAGCCTTCGAGTCGGTTTGCGATGCCCTTGCGGTCGGTTGCCTGCTGGCGATCCTCAGGAAGAGATTGTGGGATAACGTGCTATATCGTGCCTGTGTTGGTTCTCCGTATGTGCTGTTGATTCCAGTGGCGGCGCTCGCCGGTACAGCCGCAGTCCCGACGGCCGCGCTCCACACGCTCTCGATCTCCGTGTTGAATATCGGCATCGGCCTGGGCTTGGACCGTTACATACGCTTTCCGACGACGCTCGTAGGGCGAATTCTCAACTGGGGACCGATGCGCTGGGTAGGAACCGTCAGCTATTCCCTCTACCTGTGGCAACAGCCCTTCATGTTCAACACGCTGCGCCTGCATTGGTATGTAAAGGTTGCCGGCTCTTTTGCATGTGGCGCGGCGTCGTTCTACTGGGTAGAGCGGCCCGCCCTGAGACTGCGGCGTTCGTTTGCACCGCCGAGGCAAGTCCCGTAAGCCCGCTGTGGTCAACCCCCATTCGATTCGCCGTCCCGGGCTGCCGCTGCGAGCACTTCGAGCGAGCCGAGGGATGCTCGGGCGAACCGTTCAATCAATGCGGGGCTGTACTGACGGATCCGCTCCAGAGCCTCCCGGTTATCGGTGCTGGCCAGCAACTGCCAGCCACCGGGCGCTCGACGTAGCGTCATAGCAGTTCCCGGTAGCACAGCATCCGAAAGCTCGAGTCGCACCTCATCACCGTTCGAGGTGGCAGACTCCAACATGACAAGAGTCCGCCGGACGTGCTTTTCGACGAGCTCGGCGAATGTCAACTCGGCCTCTGCAGCCCCGCCTGCGGCCACAGCCGGGGACGAGGCTTGCACCTGCGCGGCGACCCATTGCAGGGACGCCGAGGCGTCGGCACTGGCATCTGCCGGGGAGTCCTTCTGGAGCAGCACTTCCGAGCTGACAGGGTTATCCCACGCGCCCTGGCCGAGCTCGGGATCCTCTCGAGCGGCCCGCGCAAGAGCTTCCGCGGTGCTCATTCCTGCCGCCCAGTGGGCCAGTTCCCTTGCCGTTACGGTGGCCCCTTTGACGGGCGGTCCGCTGCCCAGCAAAGCACGGAAAGCCTCTGCCTGCTGCTGTAGTGTGAAATCACCCTGAGCCGACTGTTGCACCGGGCCGCTGGCCGGGTCCGCAACCGCGCTAGAGGCGGATCTGACAGTGTCTGCCGCGATCGGCATGCCAGAGTTTGTGTTGACAGTGGCGACACCCGGCGAATCTATCATTGCAGCACACCTTTGCTCGAAACGCCGTGGCGTCCTTGTAGCACATCCTCCACCGACAGCTCCTGCGCCCGGAGCCGCTTTTGATCGAGAGCGCGCCGTTGCTGCTCGGCCAACTGGAGCAACCCTTCCTGACGGGCATGCGCCTGGCGATAGGCAATCCGGGCGTGCTCGAGTGCCGAGCGCGCATGAGTCAATGCGACTTCGGCCTCTTGCAGCAGCTTTTTTTCTTCCTCGAGGCGGGCACGCCACCAGTCCAGGCTGCTGGCCGTGCGCGCGAGATCTCCAACACGTACTGTCGTTATGGCGCCGGCGCTCATATCGGCCATGGTTCGGAGCTGACGTTGGCGTTCGGCGTCCGCTGCGGACCAACGGCTTTGCGCGGCTTCGCGCGCCAGCTGCGCCTGCAGCACCTGTTGATTCCGTGCCCGCAGCTCGGCCATGGTCGTCGCCACCCGGCGCTGTTGCACTTTGAGCAGGGACTCGATGGGGCGGGGCATGTCACATCTGCTTGCTGAACAACTTCGTCAGCGATCCGACGCTGTTCTCGAAGGGGCTGATCTGCCCCGCCGGTTGTTGCAGGAATTGCCGGATGCCGCCGATGTGACGCAGCGCCTCATCCGCCTCGGGGTCGCTGCCGGACTGGTATTCGCCGATCTGGACCAGGAGCTCGATCTCCTGGAACTTGGCCAAGTGGCGGCGTAGCGTTGCGGCCGCTTGCAGGTGCTCCGCAGAGACAACGCGAGGCATGGTCCGACTCGCGCTCGCGAGCACGTCGATCGCTGGAAAATGATGGGCTGCCGCGAGCTTGCGCGACAAATAAAGGTGTCCGTCCAGGATCGAGCGCACTTCATCCCCGATCGGATCCCCTTCCTCTTCTTCGAGGAGAACCGTGTAGAAGGCTGTGATGGAGCCGCGATCGTTGTTGCCGCTACGCTCGAAGAGCTTCGGGAGCGCGGAGAATACCGAGGGAGGGTAGCCACGGCGGGCTGGCGGCTCACCGACGGCCAAGCCGACGTCGCGCAGCGCCCGAGCAAAGCGCGTCACTGAATCTAACAACAACAGAACCCGTTGCCCCCGGTCGCGGAAATACTCGGCGATGGCGGTTCCAACGTGTGCGGCACGGGCGCGTTCCAGGGCAGGGCGGTCGGATGTGGCGACCACGACAACGCTCTTGCGCAGACCGTCCTCGCCCAGATTGCTCTCGATGAATTCTCGAACTTCCCGTCCTCGCTCGCCGAGCAGAACTATCACGTTCACATCGGCAGCGCCGTGAGCCAGCATGCCGAGCAAGGTGCTCTTACCTCCACCCGCGGCAGCAAAGATGCCGACTCGCTGTCCTTCTCCAACAGTGAGCACCGAATCGATCGCACGCACGCCGCTGCGGAAGGGATGATGAATGGGTACACGCGCGAGAGGATTCGGCGCATCCTGGTAGATGGGCACCCGCGCAAGGCCCGATGGAGGGGGCTGGCCATCAATGAAATTGCCGAGCGCATCCAACACCCGGCCCAACAGAGCGGCGCCGGCGCCGACCGTCCCCTGGCAACCTCGGGAAATTACTTCGGTCGAGGCGGAAATTCCCTCCAGTGAGCCTAGCGGCGTCAGCAGCGTCCGCCCGCTGCCTATACCGACCACCTCTGCGAGGAGTCGGTAGCCGTTGCTGGCATCCCGTAGCTCGCATACCTCGCCAATCCTGGCACTGATCCCTGTAGCACGGATCAGTGTGCCGTATGCCTCCGCTACCCGCCCAACGCGCTTGAATGGCTCGATTCGAGCCAAGCCCGCGATGAGCGGGTCTGTCCGCAACGCTCGCGCACCGCCGCTCATTGCTCCGACTCCTGGACAATTGCCGTGAGTCCCTCCCGCACGGCTTCCAGTTGAGTTGATAACCCGGCTTCGATGCGCCCCAGCTCTGATTCCACTATGCAATCAAAAGGTCCAAGATCCGGATCAGCGGCCACCTGTGCGGTCTCGATCTCAGGGTGCGCAACGTGCCACTGTGCCAACATGGTGCGCGTGGCTTCGACTGCCTGCGCAGTTACTGAGACACGCAGGTGGCGCTCGGCTCGAATCGAACGTAGCGCTTCAGCGGCCAGCGCCGCCACGAATTCCGGCTCGCCCAATCTGGGCGCAAGGCGCGCGACGATCGCAATTGCCAACGCGATGATCCGTTGCTCTGAGCCTGCAGCGAACTCACGGGCAGCCCGCTGTGCGTCGAGGATGTGTCGGATGGCTTGCGCCTGAGCACGCGCGGCGCCTGCCGCGTAGCCGTCGGATTGAGCTTGGTGTCGTAAGGCGTCCGCTTCGGCTCGCGCCCGCTGCAAAACCCGTTGCGCTTCCGCGAGCACCTGCGTGAGCTCGTTGACGTCCGACCAGGCTCGTCGAGGGATTCTCGTTCCGGCCGCCGCGGTCAGAATCGGCTCGCGGTCCGTCAGGGCGATGCTACTCACGGGAGCCCCCTGCGCGCTCGCATTGCAAGCGCAAGCAACGCTCGGCGACCTCGGGTGGCAGCACTGCTTCGGGCTCCGGATGCCACCAGCTGCACTCGAAAGTCAACCTGACACTCTCGCCCAGTGCAGGATGCACAGCGGTGGCATAGGAGGCCAGCTCGGCAGCGCCGCATCGGGCAAGGCGCTCGGCCAGATCGTGACCGCTGGCACCCTCGAGAGGCGACGGTCCATTGCCACGGGAGATCTCCGCGGCTGTCAGAATACGTTGATAACGTTCCGCGCCGAGCAGGGTGCGCAGCTGCGCTACGGCGGAACGGGTTACCATGGTACGCAGTGTCGAGGCAAGCGCCAGCGAGCCGAGATCCAACGCTCTCTCCAGAGGATTCTGCAACACGTTCCGCAACCATGTGGCCTGTCCGAGCGCAGGGGCCGAAGCGGGGCCTGTCTCCCGGGGAATGTCGAGGAGCACGGGACAAACGGCGCTCAATCGATTCGCCAACCAACGGCGCCCGAGCGGGCTGTTGCGAGCCTCAATGACGAGCGGCGCGGCCAGCGGTGCCAGCCAGCTCGGATGCAATCGAAGCAGCGTGTGCACCTGCAGGTCATACCAGGCCTGGCGGTCCTCATGCGCGATCATGGTCAAGCGCTCGCCGCTAGAGATCCCTTCCTGTCGCTCTTCCCGCGCCGGGGGTGCCGATCGAAGTGACGCAGGCTGGCGCCACCGCCGACGCCGCAGAGAAGCAATCCGACGGCACCCGCCAGGGGCAAGCCCCAGTCGGTCCCCGGCATGTGCCGCGCGGCCGCCCTTGCCGGGGCAGCTGCGCCGACGGGATGACGCGTGAAAAACTTGACCGTGACCCGGTTGATATCCGTGAGTCCTTCGATGCCGTCGGTCACGATCGCCTTGATGTCGGTTTCGCGCGCCTCCAGGTCAGCACCCGGCCGCTCGATGATCACTACCGATGCCGAGGCGGACGGTGGCTTATCCTCCAGGACGTTGTGCTCAGGCATGGCTATGTGCACACGCGCTCCGACGACTCCGTCGAGCTGTAGCAATGTTTCCTCCACTTCCTGCGAGAGCGCGAAAACATAGCGTGCGCGCTCTTCGAGCGGTGAGGAAACAAACCCCTCCCTCGGAAACACTTCACCAAGGGTTCGCAGCGGCTCGCGCGGGAGCCCGGCCGAGCTGAGCACGCCCACCGCACGTGGAATGTCACCCTGGCCCACGCTGATCAACCATCCTTTGCCTTTCGCCATCGGGTCTTTGCGGGCATCGATACCTGCTCCCAGCAGAGTAGCCTGGACTTCGTTGGCCTGAGCCTCGGTCAGGTCGCTATACAGCGGGCTGCGCGCGCAGCCCGTTGCAAGCAAGGCGATCACCAGGACCGGCATATGGCGCGCCAGGCTTCCGAGGCTCCAACTCATGACTGCTCCCGGAAGAGCTGCTGTACGCCGTCAGAAGTACGGTTGGCGACATTGGAAGTCAGCTCACAGTGGAACAAGAACTCGTGCGCCAGCATGGTCAACTTCAGGAGCTCGCCCGGCTCCATGCGTGCCTGGCTGGCCTCGAGATGCCGGGCCGCCGCGCCGAGGGACTCGGCGCGGCCGTTCAGCCCCTCCAACAGCCGCATCACGGAGCCGAAGTCGGCCGTTTCCGCTGCCGAGACTTTGGATGTCTCCGGCGCCTGGCGGCTGTGTCCGGCTGCCGAGTAGGCGCTGTTGAAGTGAGCGACATCGTAGACGGCCGGCGGAGCTGTCAGGCCGCCGGCCGGCGGCCTGACAGCAGCAGACAGATCGAACGCAATCGTCGTGACGGGGTCCATGGCTCACCTGCCTCGATCAGCCGTTCTTGCGTCCCAGAGTCTCGAGCCCCTCTCCGACGCTGGTGGTGGAAGTCGAGGCGTTGGTTGCCAAATAGGAGAAGCGCATCGATTCCGCCGTGAGCTGCGTGATGGTCGAGGGCTGGTCCTGACCTGCGTTGCCGACCTGGTTGGACAGATCGGTGATGACCTGCGCCTGACTGTTCAATGCGCTGCCCCAGGCCCGGGCCATAGCCTCATACCACGACTGGGTGTCGCTGGCGGTCGGGCTGCCGGCACCGACCGAGGCCGAGGCGCGGGCTAGCGTCTGCGACAACTGCGAGGAGGAGGGCGCCGTGCCGGGCATCGTGCCGGCCGCGATGCCCGAATTCAATACGGAGTAGAGAGTAGTCATGTCAATTTCTCCTGTCAGGTTGATTTTGCTAGCTGCCGAAGCTCGCGCCCGGCAACTTCAAATGCTCGACTCGTCCGTCGTGGTCCACGAGGACGGTGCCGTCCTCGATGCCCGCGAGCCGGCCACCCCGGGGTAGCCGCGCGCCAACGTAATATCGCGAACCGTCGGCAGTCACGATGTAGGGATCATGGCTGGAGACCGCAGCGACGATGCGAGTGCCATCGGGCTCGGGGCCGGCGGCAGGCTGATCGAAGTTGACGACCAGAACGCGGTTCAAGCCCGCGATTTCCCGCATGGCGCGCGATTGAACAACATCGGTCACTACTTTCGGGTCGCCCAGATGACCGCGCAGCGTGATCGTTCCGTGGCCGTTGTCGAGTGTCTCCGCGGCGATGCCCGACAGTCGCAGAATCTCCGCCACGTCATGGGCGATATCGGTTCCGGAGCGAGTCGGTTTGGATGCAGGCGCCTTCCGCGCGCTTGCTGCAGCCTGCGTCTGGTGGGGGACGGCCTCACGCATGACGGGTTGCAATCCGCACGCGACAGCAGCTACAACGACTGCGGCGAGTGCCCAGCGTATCCGGCGGAACCGGCCGCGCGGCATATCGGCAGCGGCTGCCACCGCGGTGCTGGTCGCTGTGGTGATTTCAAACACCGCGGCCCCGAGCTCCACGCGGGTGCCTGCTGCGATACGGGCGGAATGACCGGGCCAGTGGCGCCGTGCGTCCGCAATGACTGCCTCATCGACGGGTCGAATCCACACCGTCCCCTCTCGTGTGGTCAGGATACAGTGGTGTCTGGAAACCCCGGCATCCGAGAGAATGACCTCGCAGTCCTCTGCGGAGCCGACGACGAGGATGTCATCGGCTGCAAGGAGCATCGTGGCGCCCGCATGTACGCCCTTGACAACCCGCAAGGCGAGCGGAGCGGCATTGGCGGCTGCGGCGTTCTCTGCAGTGACGTCCATGGCGTCTTCTCCCGGGTCTGTTGGCGACATCGGATCTATGGAGCGGGCGGGGATGCCACGCTCGCGATGATGAGCTGTGGTGAGATCAGAAACAGTCGTTCAGTGTTTTCATGCCGCACCGTTTCGCCGCGGAACAGGCGGCCGAACAGCGGAATGCTGCCGAGCACGGGCACCTGGTTGGCGGAGCGGGAGCTCTCTTTGCGAACCAGCCCGCCGAGCAGCAATCCTTGCCCGGCATCGATGATCGCCTGGGTGTTGACAGCATTGCGCGTGACGATCGGGACAGCCTGGGTCGCATTTTGCCCCGCGCCGGTCTGGACCTGCTGGCTCGTGACCTGCACGTTGCCGTCTTCGACAGTAACCAGAAGGCGGATGCGCTTGCGGCCGTGATCATCGATCAGATGCGGCGTGACGCGCAGAACCGTGCCAGCAGCTACGCCATAGAGGTCTTCATCGAAAGCGCCGGAAACCGGGATGTACACCGATTGCGTGCTCTCGATCACGGCTTCCACGTCGTTGAGCGTGATCACCTGCGGCCGTTGTACGATGTTGGTGACTCCCTGCTGCTCGAGCGCGTTCACGCGCGCCAGGAAAGCCGAAGTGTCGCTGATGATGGTATTGAGCTCCAGCCCGGCAAGTTTACCGGCGGCGTCTACGGGATGAATACCGCCGCCGAAAGCGACAGTGGTGTTGCCGTGCTGATAGGCCCAGTCAATTCCCAACTGCCGTGCCCGGGTCTCATCGATGTCGATCACTGTCGCATCGAGCTGAATGATCTGATTCTCGACATCGAGCTGCTGCACCAGATCCTCGTAAAGAGGCATGCGGTCCGGATAGTCCCGGATGATCACTGCGTTGCGATAAGGATCCGCTACGATGCGCGGCGTTTCCGTGCCGTCCAGCATCGCGCTCACCGCGGAGGCGGACGTTGGTGTCGATTGCACACTGTCGCCCGCGGCGGCCGCGGGCTCCGTCGCGGTCAGCCCATGTGCTGGCCCATAGGTGGAAGAGGTCGCTCCAGCCGTCGTGCCCGATTGAGACGTGCCCACCGATAGCTGTGCGAGCCGGTCACCCAGTGCGGCAAGGCCCTTGCCGCGCAGTCCGGTCGCGGCTGCGGAATTCACTGCGGGGCCGCCAAGTGTCGCGTTGCTACCGCTGTCGGATTGACTCAACAGCTGCCGCAGCAAGGTCGCTACTCCCGGCACGACCGTTCGCTGATTTCCCACTGAGAAAGTCGTGTCGGCGGCCCATGCGTACTTGAGCGGCAGAAATCTCAGCGTCATGCGCGGGAGGGGCGCCTGTGGAGCCGCCGGCGCCGGCAGATGCGAGCGATGTCCCAGGGCCGTGCTGAGTTGTGTCAGTTGCTCGAGGAATCGAGGCGTGCCACTTGCGGACACCAGCCCGGTGTCGGCAGTCACCTGCAGCGAGTCGCTGGGATCGGTGAGCCCGAACCCGACGGTCGCCTGTTTGAATGCGTCGATGCGCGCCGGGTCGATCTGGAAGTAGCGGCCCGAGAGCTCGCGGCCCTTGTAGATGTAGGCCACACTGCCATCGTAGTAGCCGACCAGGCTGTTTGAATCGGCGATGCTCTTGAAGACCTCGGCGGCCGTGCCGCTGCGCGGCCCGTTGAGCGTACCGGGCTCCTCCTGGACCTGGGCGCTGATCACCACAGGGAGACCCATGTCGTCGAAGAATCGTTGCAGGAAGCCTTTGAGCGTCTCGTGCTGCAGATCGTAAGCGACGCGCTGATTCGGAAATGGGATATGTCCCGCGGACGCGCTGTTCGTTGCGCTCAACATGAGACCCGCGAGCAGTACGGTCGCGAGCACTGGCAGCGCTCCGCCCCGCAAGGCACGTGCAGGCGTTGGCCCGACCTGGTGGCGCTCATGTCGCTCCATTACTCAACCTCGAACTTGTCCGACCGGCACGACCGGCACATCACCGCTGAGCTCCTGGAAAGACAACACGGGCAGCTCGAAGAATTCGCTCTCAGTCAGCTTGCGCAGGTGACGGCGCACATCCATCGAACACAACAGCACGACGCGGGCGAACTTCGAGCCGAGCTCCTCGCGCAGGGCGCGGGTCTCAGCCAGGACTCTCTGGATGAACTGCGGATCTACTGCCACTTGTCCGGGCTGACTCGTCCCGCGCGTGGCCTGGCGCAATGTATCTTCGAGCTCCGGATGGGCGATGAGCGCACTGATCGACCCATCAGTGCCGATGTAGCGCTGGGTTATATGACGCCGCAGCGCGATGCGTACGTGTTCGGTGATCATCACAACGTCGCGCTCACGCGCGCTGATGTCCGTGATGGCCTCGAACACATCGCGCAGATGGCGGATCGGAATGCCCTCATCCAGCAGTCGGCGCAGAATCTCCGCGACCCGCTGGGGGGCGGCCGCCCGTAGCATTTCCTTCACCAGGTCGGGATAATCGCGTGACCAGGCGTTGAGGAGTCTGGAAGTCTCCTGGATGCCCGCAAACTGCGCGAGGTGACGTCGCAGCGCGCGCTGAAGCAGGGTCTCGATCTCCTGCACGGGCTCCTTCGCGCTCGCAGCGGGAAGCTTCGCCTGCACGACACGCACGCCAAACACGGTGAGTCGGTAGCTATCGGCTGCTACGGTCTCGTTTGCTCGGACCGTCGGGTTGGGCACCGGTACTCCGTATTCCTCGCGCAGATCCTCCACCGCGCGCAGTGCACAGCCGGTCAGGCGCTCGCGACTTTCACTGCCGCCCTGCGGCTGCGAGGAGAGCTCCAACAGCAAATCCGGAGGCGGTTTGAGCTCCGACTCGGGTAGTGCTGCCTCAGTCTGCGGTGGCGGATCGGGCAGGGCTCCTCCGAACTGCTTCAGAATCCCACGCAGGGGAGCCCATTCATGTCTATGTCGCCACCCCGCCATACCGACCATCGTGAGCCCGAGGAAGACGAACACGGCCCAGGGGAAACCCGGCACGAGCGCGAGCAGCAGCGATAGGAATCCGCCGATGAGAATTACGCGTGGATGGCCCCGCAGCTCGCGAGCTATCGATGCGCCGAGGTGCGCATCAGGCTCCTCGCCGGCGGTGCGGGTTACGATCAGTCCCGCTGCGATTGCCGAGAGGAGCGCGGGAATCTGTCCGACCATCCCGTCGCCAATCGTGAGTATGCTGTAAGTGCGGACCGCATCGCCCACCGGCAGCCCGAGTTGCAGGACTCCTACGGCGAGTCCTCCCAGGATGTTGATAATAATGATGACGATGCCCGCGATCGAGTCGCCGCGGACGAATTTCATGGCCCCATCCAGAGCGCCGTGCAGCTGGCTTTCGACCTCCAGACGCCGGCGGCGGCGGCGAGCCTCATCCTTGTCGATCAGTCCGGAGCGCAAATCGGAATCGATGGACAATTGCTTGCCTGGCATGGCATCGAGCGTGAAGCGCGCTGCGACTTCCGCAACACGCTCCGCGCCTTTCGCGATCACGATAAATTGCACTACAGTGATGATAAGGAAGACGACGCTGCCGACGACCAGGTTGCCGCCCGCTACGAGCTGACCGAATGTGTTGATGATGTGTCCGGCGTCCGCTTGCAGCAGGATCAGACGGGTGATTGCGATCGAGAGCGACAGGCGGAACAGTGTGGTGAGCAGGAGAACGCTCGGAAAACTCGCGAATGCGGTGGGTCCGGGGATGTAGATGGCCAGCAGGAGAAGCCCGACGCCGAATAACACGTTGGCGGCGACGAGGCCGTCGATAACCAGCAACGGCATCGGCAGGATCATCAGGGCGACGATCGCCACCACGCCTGCCGCAAGCAGGATATCGCTCATGCTGCTCGGCACGCGCAGTGCCGGAAATCCGATCTTCCACGCGAGCGCAGATCCCTTCACGATTCATCCCGTAGCTTGTTGCTTAAATCCGTCCTGGGGTAAACCGTAGCATTGCCCTCCAGGCGCGTGTACCTGGTAGTTACCCCAGGGTGCGCCCCGATACAGCCGACGGGAGACCAACTTGGCTGCAAGTGGAAGTTGCGATCACCCGCTCGGCCCGTCGTGCGGTTCTTGCGCAGGAGGAGCCCCCGAGGCCGCTTCCTGTATGTCGGACAGTGCGGCAAGCCGGGTGATACTGCCGGGCGTGATCCCAACTACGAGATACCGGCTCCCGGTTTTGAGCAGCGCGATTTTCTCGCGCGGCCCGACGGCGATCACGTGCACCAACTGCAGAGGGCCATCGCGTCTCGTGAGGCCAACCCTCCAGCGCTTCAGCACGAGCGTGGCCGCGACGGCGGCGCCCATAACCAGCAGCAGCGGCACGATCAGCGCGTACAGCGCCATGTTGCTGCCGGCGTCACTGTCCGCCGCGAGCGCCAGCGCCGGGCTCATGTTAAAGACAATGATGTTGACTGCAGTCCGAGCCGTCACGGCGGTGACCCAAGCGCTTCCTGGCGGGCGCCGGCGCCCGCGGGTGATCGGTTCGCTCACCACCGCGACGATCCTCCGGTCGCAAAAGACATCAATCCAATCACTTTGTAGTTCAACTTTCATTTTTTCGTCATTTGTAAAGCCTAGCGTACCTGGGCCGAGGTTGAAGGGGGGAGGCGCACGCGTGGTGTGGCATCCGTCCGACGCGCAAGCCGGCTGCACAGCTTGCGCATCTGTTGTTAACACAGAATATGGAAGCCTGTGAAGATCAATCAAGAAGCAACACGGGGAGCGCGCTACGCGCGGCAGCAGTTCGGCGTGGCTCTGGAGACAGGGCGAGACACGTTCAATGTCGCGCTTGGCCAGATCTGTGCCGCGGTACCTGCACCGCTTGCGGTATTCGATACTGCCGATGAGGCACTGGTGGTGGCGAACCCGGCGTTTTTTGCCGAGTTCGGCGTCATGCCTGTCTCGAGGACGAGCTTCGAGCAGCGCTTCGAGCCTGTGAGCACCGGCGGAGCCCTCGCCGGCGACGTCGGCGCCAGCTTGCAGGGCAAGTTGGAAGGCCGGTGCATCGAGATGTTCTGTCGTCACAGCGGCCGCTGGTACGTGTTTCAGTGGAGTCGCTTGCGCAGGCCCGACGGAGGCACGCTCGCGCTGCTGACCACACAGAACTTGACAGAGCGGATGGACAACGTGCGCCAGCACCGTGCGCTGCAGGAGCAGCTCCTCAGCAGCTCACGCGTGATGTCGGTCGGAGAGATGGCGACGACGCTCGCGCACGAGATCAACCAGCCGCTCGCGACCATCATCAATTGTCTGACCGCGGCGCGGACGCTCCTCGAGCGGCGCGGAGCGAACATCCAACGGCTGCGGCAGGCACTGGAGCTCGCCTACGAACAAGCCGGGCAGGCGGCGGCGGTCGTGGCGCGCATCCGGGAGTTTGTGCGGACTCGGGAGCCGCGACGCGAACCGCTCTCGCTGCACACTCTGGTCGAACGGGTCCTGCAATTGCAACAGTTGGACGCGCAGAAGCACCGTGTTCGCATCCGGACCGAGCTCGACCCGGATCTGCCCTTCGTGCGCGCCGATCGTGTCATGGTCGAGCAGGTTCTGGCCAACCTGGTGCGCAACGCAATCGAAGCAATGCATGCGGTCCATCCGGCCGAGCGTGCGTTGACCATCACCGGGCGGCTCGATGCGGAGGGACGCGTGGAAGTGCGAGTCGCCGATCATGGACCGGGCATCGCTGCGGCCGACGAGGCGCAGCTGTTTACCCCGTTCTTCACCACCAAGCCCAACGGAATGGGAATCGGACTGGCGATCTGCCGGTCCATCATCGAATTTCACGAGGGGCACCTGTACTTCGAGCGCAACGAGGGGAGCGGCTCGGTATTCGTGTTCGTGCTTCCTGCCGCCGCG
>Ga0068855_100001736_pt1 | contig 27204 bp, 24 predicted proteins | sample KBSCornC52_FD_66592 | JGI IMG/M metagenome (GOLD analysis project Ga0068855, IMG submission 66592) | Corn rhizosphere microbial communities from Kellogg Biological Station, Michigan, USA - KBS Corn C5-2 | ecosystem: Host-associated > Plants > Roots > Rhizosphere > Soil ... | reverse complement strand
GCACGACCCCTTGATGCGGCAGTATCTGCGACTGGAGCCAGGCAATGCGCTCGACGTAATCGTCCATCACATTGGCTCCCCCTCCCCGCACAAATCTTCTTTTTTGCAGGTCGAAGATCATCATGCGCCATTGGGCTTGTCAACAAAGCCTCGGGATTGTCGACAAGTCGATTGCCGTGGGGCCGACAAGACGGTCGAAGCGGCAGCAATCGGGCGGTAATGCCCCGCGTTCGTTGCAATTCTGAGCCGGCGGGATTCAGCGATCGGCAGGTCTCGGCCAAGCCCTGCTGCGATCCGCGAAATATACGCATTTGCGTGATTTCGACTGATTACGACCGCGACTGGCCGGCGACTCCGTCCTGCAGCCCTCTCTCTCTGCCAGCCGGGTGCGGTTAGGCGGGGCAGGGATGGCGGATTCAGTCACGCTCTCATATAGCTTTCAAGGATAACAATCAGTCCTTGCAGGGGGATGATGCAAAGGACCAGATCCGGGGAGAGGCTGGTCGCCCGCGGAGCGGCGGCGGCGATCTGGCTGGCCGTCGTGGCCGGCCCCGCCGTGGCGCGCGATGCCGGCCGACCCTTCGACATCCCGAGCCAGGATGGCGCGAGCGCGCTCAATGCCTTTGCCGCGCAATCGGGGCTCAACATCCTGTTCCCGTATCGCGCGGCCGCGTCACGCCAGAGCCGGCCGATCAAGGGCGATTTGCCGTCGAAGACCGTCCTGCGGCAGCTGCTCGACGATACCGGCCTGCGCATCGTGCGGCAGCGCAACGGCGTCATAACCCTGGGTGAGCGCCGCGCCGCCGCGGCCTTGCCGGAGGAGCGCCCAGGTGGATCGGCGGTGGTTGCGGCGCCGGCGCGCGCGCCAAGCGTTGGCCCGCAAGGGGAGGGCGCGCCAGAGCCGGTCGAGGCGATCGCCGCGCCACCGCTGCCGACCCCTCTCGCCAGGGATATCATCGTCACCGCGCAGCGTCGGGCCGAACGGCTGGAGAATGCGCCGGCGTCGATCGTCATGCTCGGCGGCCCGGATCTCCAGGTCGCGGGGGTGACGAACTTCCACGATCTCGCGATGGTCGCGCCCGGCGTGCAAATCTCAAATTTCGGGATTTATTCGCAGCCGGCCATTCGCGGCATCTCGACGACTTTCGCTCAGGTCGCGCAGGAGACCAATGTCGCGGTCTATGTCGACGGCTTCTACAATGCCGACCAGCTGTCGACCAACCAGGACTTCGCCAGCATCCAGGACATTCAGATTCTGAAAGGGCCGCAGGGAACGCTCTACGGCCGCAACGCGACCGGTGGCGCGATCCTGATCACCACCCGCTCACCGACCAAGAAGTTCACCGCCGATGGCTATCTCAGCTACGCGCCGCGCTTTCAGGATCGCTCGCTGAGCCTGTTCCTGTCCGGTCCGCTGTCCGAGCGGATCAGGTTCAGCATCGCGGGATATTACCGCGCGAGCGACGGCTACAAGAAGGACATCAACGGCTTTGCGCCGAATGTCGTGTTCGACGACACGACCTACAGCTTCCCGCATCATCGCCGCACGTTGAACTGGGCCAGCCTTCTTTCGAAGCGGCGGTCGGGCCACAACGCGACGCCCTATGAGAACTGGTCGGTGCGTCCGAAGCTCGAGCTGGAGCTGTCGGACCGGCTGAAGGTCACCCTCGGCTATGTTCACATGCTCATCAACGAGCCGCGCACCTTCGCCTTCAAGCACGACAGCGACCTGCCGAACACCGCACCCGCCTATAACGGCTATCCGGTCGCAACCGGACGCGATGCGACGTCGCTCAACTTCCGCCCGACCGGCATCACCCGCACCGACGAGTTCAACGCGATCGCCGAATGGAAGCTCGGCGATCTCGGCACGCTGACCTCGCGCACGGCCTATCGCCGCCAGGCCGATTTCCAGCTCTACGATCTCGACGGCACGCCGGCCGATCCAGGCGTCGTCAACATGCCGGCAGCGTCGGCCTACACCAGTGCGCAATACAACAGGCGGCGGACCTGGACGCAGGGTCTCGATTACAGCGGCGTCTTCGGCCCGCTCTCGCTGCTCGCCGGGCTGTTCTACTACCATGACAATGCCGCCAATAGAGACGGCTTCCTCGACACTGGGGCCGCCGCCGGGCCACAGGCCCAATATATTTCCTACAATACGCGTGCCTGGGCGGCTTATCTCGACGCGACCTATGCTATCGGCGACAAGCTGTTCATCACCGTCGGTGGCCGCTTCGCCCATGACCGCCGATCGCTGGTGGCGACGCGATACAACAGCGATGGAAGCTTTTCGGAGCTGGAGTTTTCATCTTGCTACACCGACGGGGTTTTGAACCCGGTGGTCAATGGCGCCAGGCGCTGCGACAGCGGCCGGATCGGGGTCAAGAAGAGTGCCTTCACGCCGCGGCTTGTTGTCCGCTATGCCATCGCCGACGGTACCAACGTCTATGGTTCGGTCACCCGCGGCTTCAAGGCGGCGGCGATCAACGGCACCGCGCCGTTCAATACGCTGAAGCCTGAAACCGTCACCGCCTATGAGCTAGGTATCAAGACGGTCCGCGGCGGGTTTCGCGGCGAGCTCGCTGCCTTCTTCTACGACTACAAGAACAACCAGCTTTCGGCGTTCAACGCCAATGTAGCGGGCTCAGCCGTGCTGATCCTGAACGCAGGCGGCTCGCGGGTTTACGGCCTCGATGCGAACCTGTCCTACCGTTTTCCGGAGGTGCCGCTGAATCTGCGGCTCGGCTTCGAATGGCTGCATGCGCGCTACACCGACCTGCCCAACGCGAGCAACACGACCGTCGTCAACGGCATCAACACCACCGTAAGCGCCGACTGGAGCGGTCGCCGGCTGGTGCGGGCACCGGATTTCAGCGGCAGCTTGAGCGCCGACTACACCATGCCGCTGCTCAACGGCGAACTCGTGCTGTCGAGCACGCTGAGCTTCTCGAGCCGCTATGCGCCGACCAACGCATCCTTTCGGTGCGATCGGGTTAGCCGCGCCGCCAATGGCCAGGACATCCCTTATGTCGACGGGACGCTCGGCTATTGCAGCCGGAGCGTGAGCCACAAGCGTCGCGGCCGGTTCGAGGAAAACGGCTATCTCCTGCTCAACGGGCAGCTTGCCTGGACCGATCCGACGCGGCGCTACACACTGGCAGTGTTCGGCCACAACATCACCGATACCCGCTACAAATATCTGTCGCGCGGCTTGTTCTATGGAACCGACAATTATTTCACCGAGCCGCGAACCGTCGGCGTTCGCCTGGGCGTCAAACTCTAGACCTTGGAGCAGCGTCGGACGACCAATATTAGGTTGGTCCTCTTCTGTTGAGATACAACGTATCTTGTAATGGTCGCCAACAGGATGACGCGCCGAGCGCTACCCCAATAAGAAACGTCAAGTCCGCGACCGTACCGATGTGCGAATAAGAAATATTCTATCGCACGGTGGCGGTTCTGTGCGTCCCGATCGTCCCTACCAATAGGACATATGTCCCAAAAAGGGGGGACTCTGAAATGCGAAGCTCGAAGAAGCAGCTGTTGGCAAGCGCTGCGCTGACCGCCACTTATCTCGTTGCCGCGGCCTCGGCCTGGGCGCAGCCCGTCGGCGGGGCGCCGGCTGCGGCGCCACCCCCCGCGCCGGTTGAGGGGTCGCTCGCGGTCGGCGATCGCGACATCATCGTCACCGCGACGCGCCGGGCGGAACGGCTCGAGAATGTGGCGGCGACGGTCCTGGCGGTGTCAGGTCCCATGCTGGAGCAGTCGGGCGTTAACAACATTCACGATCTCGCGGTCGTCGCGCCGGGCGTTCAGATTTCGAACTTCGGCATCTACTCGCAGCCGTCGATCCGCGGCGTCTCGACGGTCGTCGCCCAGCTGGCGCAGGAAACCAACGTCTCGCTCTACGTCGATGGCTTCTACAATCCCGACCAGCTGGCGACCAACATGGATCTCGCGGGCGTTCAGGACATCCAGATTCTGAAGGGCCCGCAAGGCACGCTCTACGGCCGCAATGCGACGGGCGGCGCGATCCTGATCACGACGAAATCGCCGACAAACAAATTTCAGGCCGAAGCCAATGTGAAATGGAAGCCGCGGTTCAACGACAAGTCGGCCAGCGTCTTCATTGGCGGTCCGATCACCAATGGCATCAAATTCAGCTTCACCGGCTACTGGCGCCAGATGGACGGCTATGTGAAGGACATCAATCACTTCGCGCCGAACGTCCCGATCGACAACGTGACCTGGACCTATTCAAATCCGGCGCTCGAGGCGAAATATGGGTTCAAGCCTAAGCCATCCAATTGGTGTAATCTGCAATGCGGCAGGCGCCACGGCAATAATATGGACCATTTCGTCAACTGGTACGTCCGGCCAAAGCTGGTGCTGGAGCCGATCGACGACCTCAAGGTCACGCTTGGCTACGTCCATTCTTACATCAACGAACCGCGGACGTTCAATTTCACGCACAATACATTCCCGTCGTTCACCGCCGCGACCGCCAATGGCTATCCGGTCACCCACGCGAACGACAAAACCTCGATCAATTTCCGGCCAGACGGCATCACGAAGATGGACGAGGGCAATGCGATCGTCGAATGGAGGATCGCCGACCACCATACGCTGACCGGGCGTCTCGCCTATCGCAAGCAGGCGGACTTCCAGCTCTACGATTTCGACGGGACGCCGGCCGATGCCTCCTCACAGCGCCGGTTCGGGACCGTCGCGGGCGGCGGAAACAACCTCGCGATCAATCATCGCCGGACGTGGGTCGCACAGCTGGACTATAGTGGAAGGTTCGGCAACCTCGATGTCCTCTCCGGCTTCTTCTGGTACGACGACAAGGCGAACAATAATAACAGCCTGAACGACGCCGCCGGCGTCCACGGTCCGCAATCGCAATATGGCATCTACAATACCAAGGCGTGGGCGGCCTATCTCGACGCCACCTATAACTTCAATGACAAGCTGTTCATCACGGCTGGTGCCCGCTATGCGCACGATCAGCGCAAGGCCTTTGCCTATAAGGTCAACGGCGACGGGACCGTCCGGCCGTCAGATTTTCAATCCTGCTACAGGGATGGGGTCTTAATTCCGGGGATCGTGGCGCCAACAGGATTCAATGCCAATCTGGATCCGCTCTGCACCACGGGAGCGAGGAAGCTCAAGAAGAACATCGTCACCCCGCGCGTCGTGGTGCGGTACAATCTGAGCCAGGGCACGAATATCTGGGGCTCGGTCACCAAAGGCTTCAAGGCCTCGGCGATCAACCTCGCGGTTCCGTTCAACGTTCTGAAGCCCGAGACCGCATGGAGCTATGAGGCCGGCTTCAAGACCGCGCGCGGTCGCCTGCGGGCTGAGGCGTCGGTGTTCTATTACACACTCAAGAACAACCAGATCAATTCGTTCGACGCAACGACGACCGTGGTCCAGACGATCCTGGTGAATGCAGGCGGCTCCAAAGCCTATGGCCTCGATGCGGACGTCTCTTACAGGTTCCCGGGCGATCGCTTCAATCTCCGGGCAAACTTCGAATATCTCCACGCCCGCTATACCGATTTCAAGGGCGCGTCGAACCTGACCGTCGGTACGAATAACAGATTCACCTCCGTCATCGGGGACTGGACCGGCCGCCGCGTCATTCGCGCGCCCGATTTCAGCGGGAGCATCACTGGCGACTATACGATGCCGCTGTTCGGCGGGAAGCTGATGGCCTCGATGACCGCCAGCTTCTCGAGCCGTTACGCGCCGACCAACGCGTCCTATCAATGTGCCTTCCACACCGCGGCCCTCGTCCCGGTGGCCGGGCAGGGGCCGGGCGAGATAATTGGCGCCTCCTATTGCAACGTCGGCACCAGCCACAAGAAAAAGGGCCTGTTCGAGGAGAACGGCTATATTCTCGTCAACGGCCGCATCTCCTGGACTGATCCGAGCGACCATTACACGATCACCGGTTTCATCGATAATCTGACCAACGAGCGCTATCTGTTCCTGGCGCGCGCGAGCGGCAACGGCGGCGATTACAAGCTCACCGCGCCACGCGCAGCAGGCATACAGCTCGGCGTCAAATTCTAGACCGAGTAGTCGCGATCCGGGTGTTGCCGATATTTGTCTCGCCGGCGAATATCGACACTCCGGTGGAGATGGAGACGGCGTAATGGAGGGCTCGGACGAAAGTCGCTCGGTATTCGACATGGTGACGGGGCGGCGGCCGCTGCTGATGGGGATGATGATGGCCCCAGCCGCCGCCGGCGCCGCGGGTGGCGCAGGGGCAACCGCACCCGCGGCGCCGGGAATGGCCGCCGACGGGCGGCAACTCTACGAAGGCCGGCGCGACAGCTTTCTCAAGAAGACCTCGGCGCAGCGCATGCAGGAGCTGATCGACCGCGAGGAGCTCCGCGAGCTCACCGCGATCTACGCCCATCGCGTCGCCCATGGCGTGTCGATTGCCGATCTGTTCACCGACGACGGCGCTTTCATCCTCAACTACCCTGGCCGTCCGCGGACCGAGACGCGCGGCCGGGCGGCGCTCGACAAGAGCTTTGCCAATACCGCCAGCAGCCCGATCCGGCCGCTGCCGATGATCCACAATCATCTCGTCGAGGTGCATGGCGACAACGCCAGCGGCATCTGCTCGAATGAGCTGCGCATGACCGAGAATGGCAAGAGCATGATCGGCTCGGGCTATTATCTCGATCAGATGCGGCGCGAGAATGGCCGTTGGCGCTTCGTCGTCCGCGACATGCACTTCATCCACTGGGTGCCAATCCAGGAAGGCTGGGCGTCCCAGGGGAGCTGACAAGCGCTGGCGTCGCCGACCGCAAAGAGTCTAGTCTCGCGCCCGGCCCGAGTCCGGGCCGGTTCGGCGAGAGGGACCTAGATTGAGCCGCTACATCATCTTCGGCGCCGGCGCGGTCGGCGGGCTGATCGGCGCCCGGCTGTTTCGCGCCGGCCATGACGTCACGCTGATCGCTCGCGGCGCCAATCGCCAGGCGCTCGCCGAAAAGGGTCTGCGCCTGCGCACTTCCGACAGCGAGGACATCGTCCCGGTCCCAGTTGTCGGCCGTATTTCCGAGCTCAGCCTCGCGCCCGAAGATGTCGTCATACTGGCGATGAAAACCCAGGATTGCGCCGCTGCGCTCGACGAGCTGGCCTCGGTCGCACCGCCCGGCATCGCCGTCGCCTGCGCGCTCAACGGCATCGAAAGCGAGCGCATGGCGCTGCGTCTGTTCGACAATGTCTACGGCATTCACGACTATGTTTTCGCCGTGATGCTGCGGCCGGGCGAGGTCGATTGCTTCAATGGCCCGGCGTTCGGCATTTTCGACATCGGCTGCTATCCGGCGGGCGGCGATGATCGCGCCGAGGCGATCGCCGGCGATCTGCGCAGCGCCGGTTTCGAGTCCGTCGTCCAGCCGGACATCATGCGCTGGAAGCGCGGCAAGCTGATCGCCAATACCGGCAATGCGCTCGGCGCCGCCTGCGCGGCGACGGCGGAGCTGCGCGACGTCATGATGGACGCGCGGCAGGAAGCCGAAGACTGCTACCGCGCGGCGGGCCTCGATTATGCCTCGCAGGAGGAGTCCGCGGCGCGAGCGGCGAAGCTCGAGATCAGGAAGATCGACGACCAGTCCTTCTTCGGCGGATCGACCGCGCAGAGCCTGGCGCGCGGCACGCCGGCCACCGAGGTCGATTATCTCAGCGGCGAGATCGCCCGGCTCGGTCGTGCCCATGGCGTGCCGACACCGATCAACATCACTTTTCAGCGCGTCGTCCGCGAGCTGACGGAGCAGCGCAAGCCGCCCGGCGCGCTCTCGCCCGATGAGCTGCGCGCGCGGATCGAGGCGCAACGCGGCTAGCCTCGCCGCAACCGCATTGAGCAAAGCATCGGAGAGGAAGCGATGAAGTTTTCGGTGAGCCTGCCGATCGATCACCTTGCGCCGGCCGGCGAGTTCCAGACCCTGGAGGCGGTGCGCGAGATCGCCGCCGCGCTCGACAAGTCCCGCGCCTATGCCTGCTATCTGACCGATCATCCGGCGCCGTCGGCGCATTGGCTGCACAACACCGCCGGCGGGCATGATGCGCTCGATCCGTTCGCCGGGCTCGCCTTCATTGCCGCGTTGACCGACCGGATCAGACTGCTGACCAACATCGTCGTGCTGCCCTATCGCAGCCCCTTCATCACCGCAAAATCGGCTGCCACGCTGCAGGTGCTGTCGGGCGGTCGCTTCATTCTCGGGGTCGCTGCCGGCTACCAGAAGGTCGAGTTCGACGCGCTCGGCATACCGCATGAAGAGCGCGGCGCACGCAGCGACGAAGCGCTCGAGGTGATCCGCCTCGCCTGGGCCGGCGGGCCGGTCGTCAAGCAGGGCCGGTACTTCAACGCCGCCGAAAATGAATCGCGGCCGGTGCCGTCGCCGGCGCCGCCGATCTGGGTCGGCGGCGGCAGCGATAAGGCGGCCGAGCGAGCGGCGCGGTGGGGCGACGCCTGGGTGCCGGTCTATTTCCCGGCGATCGAGTCCAACCGCGTCATCTCGGGCGCCAACGCCGGCACGCTCGACGAGCTCTCGGCAAAGATGGCGCGGGTGAGGGAGCTGCGTGACGCGCTGGGCCGGACCGGCCCGTTCGAATTCGCCGCCTCGACGCCGCTGCTGCCGAAGGTGATCGATCGGACAGAGGTGGCCCAATACCGCGACGCGGTCGCCGGGATGGAGCGTCTCGGCCTGACCTGCCTCAATCTGAGCCTGCCTTGCCCGAGCCGCGCCGACTATCTCGACAATCTCGCCTGGCTGAGCGAGGAGATCATCCCGCACTTCCCCGATCAGGGGTAAATCGCGGTTCACCAATTGCATTGAACCGGCTCGGCCTCCGGCGGTACTAACCGAGCGAGGAGATGTTGATGGGTTACGGCACGGCCGGCGGTCGACACCGGGCGGCCTCGCCGTCAGGTCTACGCGAGGAAGATCGTTTGATGGGGCTCGTGCGCGTCCGCGACGTGCATGCGTTCGAGGAGTTGTATCGGATTTACCAACCGCGCCTGGTGCGCTTCCTGACCAGCTTCGTCCATCGGCCGCAAATGGTCGAGGAGGTGGTCAACGACACGATGCTCGTCGTGTGGAACCGGCCCGACAGCTTCAGCGGTGCCAGCAAGCTCTCCACCTGGATCTTCGGCATCGCCTATCGCAAGGGCCTCAAGGCGCTGCGACGGCGCGACGACCCGGTCGAGGATCCACCGCGGGACCGGCAGGCGAGCAGCGACGACGATCCCGAGCGGGAGCTCGGCCGGCAGAAGGTGCATCAGGTTCTGCTGAAGGCGCTCGACGAGCTTTCGCCGGATCACCGCGCGGTGGTGAACCTCACTTATTTCCACCACCTGGGCTATCGTGAGATTGCGGAGATCATGGACTGCCCCAACGACACGGTGAAGACCCGGATGTTTCACGCGAGGCGCCATCTCAAGCGAATTCTCTCGGGCGAGCTGGCGGATTGGATATAGGGTAGGATCATGGCGAGGATTATTCCCCTCCACGGCAGTCGACACGACGAGGCGCAGCGCCTCTTGCCCTGGTTTGTCTCGGGCGAGCTCGATGCCACCGACTTCGCCCTGGTCGACGGACATCTGGCGGAATGCGCCGAATGCCGCGCGGATCTGCAATTTGAAGCGACGTTGATGGCCGAGGTCGAAGCGCTGCCGCAGCCGGCGGCGGACGACTGGGCCGATCTGCCGGTGCGGCCGCCAGTCGTGGAGGCATCGCCGCGCCGGCCGATCTGGGCACCGCTGGCCGGTCTGTGGCAGACCGTGACCCGGCCGATCAGCCTTGGCTGGGCGCTGGCAGGTCAGGCCGCGATCGTCGCCGCCGCCTTCGCCGTCGTGCCCTATCTCAGTCGTCCGGCGGTGTATCAGGCGCTCAGCGCGCCGCAGCCGGTGGCGGCCGGCAATGTCATCGTCATCTTCCGCCCGGATACGCGCGAGCAGGATTTGCGGCGGATCCTGACGCTCACCGGCGCCCGGCTGGTCGACGGCCCGACGCCGGCCGATGCCTATGTCCTGCAGGTTGCGCCGGCGCAGCGGTCATCTGTGCTCGCCCGGCTGCGCACGCAGCGCGAGATCGTCCTCGCCCAGCCGATCGATCGGGCGCCGCCATCGTGACCTGGCGCGCCTGCAAGGTCGGCGCACTCGCCTTTCTCGCAGCCCTGCTGCTGCCGCTCTGCCTGACGCCGGCGCGGTCGCAGCCGGTCGCGGACGAGGCTGTCGCGCGGCCGCAGATCCTGGTGCTGTTGCGGCTTGCGCCGCAGCGTTATCGCCCGGGATCGAACTACGCTGGCGGCTATGGCGCCGATCAGTTGCGCGGCGCCCGGGAGCGGCTGGCGAAGCGGGTGGCGCGGACCCATAATCTGACGCTGGTCGACCAATGGCCGATGCCGCTGCTCGGGCTCGATTGCTTCATCATGGCGGTGGCGCCGGGCGATACCGCCGAAGCGGCCGCAGCCGAGGTATCGCGCGACGCCGGCGTCGCCTTCTCGCAGCCGATGAACCAGTTCCGCGCCCAGGGCTATACCGGCGCGGCCGATCCGCTGCTGCCGACGCAGCCGGCCTTGCGCCAATGGCGGCTGAACGACCTTCACCAGATCGCCACCGGTCGCGGAGTTCGCGTCGCGGTGATCGACAGCAAGGTCGACAGCCGTCATCCCGATCTCCTCGGCCAGGTCGTCGCGGCCGAGGATTTCGTGCCGGCGCATCCGGACAGCGCCGAAACCCATGGCACCGGCGTTGCCGGCATCATCGCTGCGAAGGCGGACAATGGCGTCGGCATCGCCGGGGTCGCCCCGCAGGCGCGGCTGCTGGCGCTGCGCGCCTGCTGGCAGGCCCCCGGCGCAGCGCCGTCAGGAACGATCTGCAACAGCCTGAGCCTGGCCAAGGCGCTCTATTATGCGATCGAGCACAATGCCCAGGTGATCAACCTCAGCCTGAGCGGCCCGTCCGATCCGCTGCTGAACCGGCTGCTGGATATCGGCCTGGCGCGCCGGATGGTGATCGTCGCGGCCTATGACCGCGACCTTCCCGGCGGCGGTTTTCCCGCCAGCGTGCGCGGTGTGGTCGCGGTCAGCGACGGGCCGCTGGCGGCTTCGGCCGGCGGCATTTACAATGCGCCCGGGCGCGACATACCGACGACCCAGCCGGGGGGGCGATGGTACCTTGTCAACGGCAGCTCATTCTCGGCCGCCCATGTGAGCGGGCTGGTTGCCTTGCTGCGCCAGCGCGCGGCTTGGCCGGGCCCGGCGGCGGCGATCGTCTCCGACCGACCCGGTGGCGGATCGATCGACGCTTGCGCGACGCTCGTACGCGCCTTCGGTCCCTGTGACTGCGCCTGCGCATCACCCGCGGTCGTTGCCGACAGGCGGCATTAGCCCGAAGCATTGGGGGCTCACCGCGGGACCCCTGGTGCTGGCGGTAGCGCTCGGCTGGGCGACGCCGGCGGCTGCCCAGTTCAGCGGCAGCCTGTCGATCCGTTCGGAGGACCGCCTACGCGGTCATGCGGTCAGCCAAGGCCGGCCGACGATGGCGCTGGATCTGTCCTATGATCATCCCAGCGGCTTCTATGTCGATCTCATCGTGCGCGGCGTGCTCGCCCGGCATGAGGGACCTAAACTGCTCGCGGTCGAGGAGAATTTTGGCTTCACCAAGCAGATCCGCCCGGATCTGTCGCTCGACATCGGGCTGACCAATTCCGATTATAGCAAATATTACAACGGCCTGCGCACCGCCCACTATCAGGAGTATTACGTCGGCATCGTCGCCAAGCGGCTCTCGGCGCATCTTCATTATTCGCCGAAATATTTTGGCCTGCACGACTATCCCACGCTTTACGGCGATATCGACGGCGCCCTCCCGCTGACCGACAAATGGCGGCTGACCGGCCATGTCGGGGTCATGCAACAGGTCGGCGGCCCCACCCTCGGGACGACCGGGCGGACCCATTATGATTACCGGCTTGGCGGCGCGGTGCGGCTCGGCGCCTTCGACATCCTCGTCGAATGGACCGGCGGCGGGCCGGGCAAGACCTATTATGACCATCATTTGCACAGCAAGAATGCGCTGGTGGCGGGCGCGACCTTCATCTTCTGAACATCGGCCGCGATCAGCCGAAAATAAAATCACAATCGATTGAACCGCGGTTCATCCGCGCGGCACCTACGGGCGGGACCGGAACTAGGGGAGGTCTCGACATGGCCCGCAGACGTGTCGCCGCTGTGGCGATTGCAACAGCATCAACCGCGCTCGCATCACACCCAGCCCAGGCACAGGATCCATCAGACAGTTGGACCGGACCCTATCTGGGTGTGGTCGTCGGCGGCAACCGCACCAAGGCGGACGGTAGCTATACCGGTTATTATTTCCCACCGACGCCGACGCCAACGCCGACACCTACCCCGGCGCCGACACCAACGCCGACACCGACACCGACACCGACGCCCACTCCGACGCCGACTCCGACGCCGACCCCCACTCCGACACCAACGCCGGTCGGCCTCAATCTTGGCAGCGCCAAGACGATGACGCAGCCGCATGTCGGCGGCATCATGGGTTACGACTATCAGACCGGCAAGTTCGTCATCGGCGCGTCCGGCGATTGGGAGTATCTCGGCAAGAAGAGGGTCACGTTCAGCAAGAATCCGGCCGATCCGCGCATCCATGATACGATGAAGGTCGACTGGTCTGCCCATCTGCTCGGCAGGGTCGGCATTGATCTCAGCGGCTGGCTGATCTTCGCCACCGGCGGCGCGGCCTGGGCGCATTTCGATGCGACCCACACCGGTCAGATCTCGCAAACCGCCCTGTTCACCTGGCGACAAAAGGATGTTCGCCTCGGCTACAGCTATGGCGGTGGTGTCGAAAAGAAGTTCGGCAACAACTGGTCGCTGCGCGCCGAAGGTCTGATCGACTATTGGGGCGCCAAGAAATACACCTGGGTCCCGAACCAGCGATACTCGAATATCGGCGCGAAGATCATGACCCTCCGTATTGGTCTGATCAAACGGTTCGGTGCTGCGCCACCGCCGCCACCGCCGCCGCCGCCCCCACCGCCGCCACCGCCCCCGCCGCCGGAAGCACCGCCGCCGCCGGTCGTGGCGCCCGGACCGTTCATCGTGTTCTTTGACTGGGACAAGTCGGATATCACGGCCGAAGCGGCTGCGATCCTCGACAATGCCGCGGCTGCCTATGCGCAGACCGGCAGCGCCCAGATCATGCTGGCCGGTCACACCGACAAGTCGGGCAGCGACCAGTACAACCAGGGCCTGTCACAGCGTCGTGCCGATGCGGTGAAGGGCTATATGGCTGGCAAGGGCGTGCCGGACTCGGCGATGACCACCGAAGCCTTTGGCGAGAGCAAGCCTTTGGTCGATACGGCCGATGGCGTGCGCGAGCCGCAGAACCGCCGGGTGGAAATCACCTTCGGTCCTGGCTCCGGCGCCGGTTCGGCCACGCCGTAAGAAAACATCTCGAGGAGGATTCGGGCCCTCCTCGACGGTGCTGCTGGGTGGTGGAGGTCCCCTGTTCCTCCACCACCCTTTTTGCTGTGCCCAGTTGCTGCTTGTGCGGGGTCGACGTTCTAGCCGACGGGGTAATCGCGGTAGCCGTCGTTATCCCAGATGAAGCTGGTGTAGGTAATCGTCACGCTGAAATCGAGCGAGCGGACCTGGTGCCACCAGCCGACCGGGATGAATAGGATTTCGCCCGGCTTCAGCGTCAGGTCGTAGATCCGCACGCGGGTGAGATCCTCGTAACGATCGACGTTCAGATTCGGATCGTCCAGATCGGGAACCTCGCTGAACACATGCTTGACGTTGTAGAGCTTGCCGGTCTCGGATGGCGGCAGCAATTTGATGTGCTTGCGACCGGTGATCTGCGCGATGAAATTGTTCGTCAGATCGTGGTGCAGCGAGGTGAAGGTGCCGGCCGGCCCAATCCAGAACATTCCGAACGGACCTGTTGCCGGGCGCAGCAGGAATTCGTCGAGCGTGCCGAGGTCCTCGTACAACGGTGCCAGGGCCGCGTCGTTGTGCACCGAATTATAGGCGGTGATATACGCGTCGTTTCCTGCCTTCGCGCCGATCCGGTCGATGAACTCGCCGAACGTCGCGCGCGTGCGATGGTCGTCCTTGCGCATCTCGAATTGCGGATCGTTCGTGCGGCCGCCCTGCAGCTCGATCTCGCGATCGCCGAGCTTGGCCTTGAGATAGGCCGGGTTCCACGCATCGAGCGCCGGCCAGCCCTGCATCTTGCCGGTCAGGATCACCGGCCGGTTGGTCGAATAATAGCGTTCGAGAAACTCTTCGGCAGATAGGTCGGCGCGCCGCTCGATGCCCAACGTCGCCGGCGTCAGAGCGCGTTGCCGTTCGAGCAGATCGAGCAGCCATTCGCGTTTGGCGAGCGCGAGCCGCAGCCGCGCGATCTCGGCATCATCGCCGGTTCGCAGCTCGGCCGCGCGATCGAACCGCGGCGGCGGATCGTCCTCGGGTTGCGTTCCGGGCGGCGTGTCGGGAACCTCGGGCGCTCGGCTCTTGTCGAACGCAGGCAGGCGCAGCTTGGTCATGTGATCGTCGATTAGCGCCGCGCCGCTGAGATCGGTGCCGCGGTAATAATGCTTCTGCCAATGGCCGGAGGTTTTCTCCGGCGCGTCCGCACGCAGCGTTTCATGGAAGCCGTCGCGCGCCTTGCTCCAGGCAAGGAATCGTTCGCGTGTCGCCGGATCCTCATCGAGATGCTCGAAGCGTGGGGCGAACCGTTCGATCGCCCCGCGCTCGATCGGGAAGATGAAGCAGAATGGCTCCATCGCCTCGAACCGGATCGGCGTGTCGGGACGGGTGAAGCGCCAGTTCATCGTAAAGCTGAACGGCGACCAGTCGGTTTCGATGATCCCGCCCAATGGCGCGATCGCGTCCTTCGCGCGATTGGGCGACCCGCCGACCCACAGGTTCCAGCCCGGCGGCGTGCGGAAGATCCCTTCGACGTGGAAAGTGAGCACGCCCTGGCCGAACAGCGCGACCGGCACCCGGTCGGCCGCCGCGCCGGTGTCGGGCGTGACGGTCACGTCCGAGGGATTGGGACCTCCGTTCCACACCGCGGTGATGCCGAAGGGGTTGAGGATCTCCCAGCCATGGGCATTGGCGATGTTGAGCGGCAGGCAGCGATAGGCAAAGGATTCCGGACTGCGGTCCATCCAGCCGCGTGTCGCCGGCGCCGGCCGCACATAGGGCGCCCAACTGGCGTGAAGATAGCAGATCAGATCCATCGCGCCCCCTCCCGATCACCCCCGCTTGGTCAATCCGCCGGTACGGGACGGTTGAGCAGTCCCTCGACGCTCCAAGCGCCTGGCCCGGCGAACACCAGATAGAAGAAAATCAAGTTGAACAGGATCGCAGCGTCGCCCTCGTTGAGCCCAGGCCAGAAGCTGTGCGGAAAGTGATACATGAAATAGGCTGCGGCCATCTCACCGCTGGAGATGAAGGCGGCGATGCGGGTGCCGAGGCCCACCGCGATCAGCGCCCCGCCGATCACCTCGATCACACCGGCGATGATCAATATCATCGGCAGCGGATCCGGGACGCCGGGCTGTGGCGCTGGGAAGTCGAGCAGCTTCATCAGCCCATGCTCCATGAACAGGAGCGCGGCGACGATCCTGAGGAAGCCAAGCGCCTGCGGCGACCAGCGGTTGAGTTCCGTCATTCGAGCCTCCCTTTTGCCATTCCTCCCAGGTGTCGTCTCGTCTCGGTCGTGCCGTCCGACCCCGCGCGATCAGCGGATCCGTTCGACCGACAGGCGGAAGGGAAATCGGCGCACCACCTTCGCCTCGCTCCCGACGCCAGCCCGCGCCAGAATAGCCGCCCACTCGTGAGGCCGAAAGGACCGGGCGATCGAGAGGGTGCCGTCCTCCCTGACAATGCGATGGACGCCGAGCAGCCGGGCGAGCAGCGGGAAGCCGGCATGGGCGAAGCGGTGGCGATGGAGATCGCAGATCAGCCAGCCGTGCCGCGCGGTCTGCTCCATATATGCGATGAAATCGTCGAGCTGGCGCTCGCTCATGTGATGCGCGACCTGGCTGCTGATGACGAAGTCGAATGGCCCGGGGACCTCGCGGTAATCGCCGGTGTGATAGCTGATCGCCATCGACGCGCTGGTGGCGGCGCGGGCGATCGCCTCGCTGCGCGGATTGAGATCGACCCCGACCAGCTCGGCGGTGATGCTGCGCTTCTCCGCCCAGCGCGCGATCGCGCGCAGCATGTCGCCGGCGCCGAAGCCGACGTCGAGCAGACGGAAACGGTTCAGCCGCCCGATCGCCTCGTCGAGGTAGCGCAGCACCGGATGGGCGGTGAACGTCCAGCGATTGACGCGGGCGAGGTCGCGCAGGACCCGGGCATAGGTCTCCGCGTCGAGCTCGAGGCTGTCCATCTGCTCCTCGGCGTGCGAGCGAATGGCGAGAGTGGTCACCGCGAAGCCTCAAGAAAGCCGCTGCCAGATCATCGACCGGCAGATGAACAGAATACAGCCGGTAACGACCAGCCGTCTCGCGCCATCGAGCGCCAGTGTGGAGCGATAGCTTCGCCCGGTCTTCGGATCATAGGCCTTCCCGCCGCGCCAGCCTTCGCGATCGGCGCGGAAGCCCGACAGTATCTTCAATCCGACGATCGGGCGATTGCGCAGGCTCTGGTCAGGATTTTCGATATCGACCGTCGGGACATTCCTGCGCTTGTCCAGCACGGTTGCGATCTTGCCGCAGATCTCCTCGCCGCAGCGGTCGATCACGACCACCGCCTTGCCGTCGTCGGTCAGCCATTTGCCCTCGATCCCGGGCGTCTGGCCGGGCTGCGCAGCAGCGCTTCCAGCGAGAACCAGGCCGATGGCGGCGATCAGGGGCGTGGTCGTCATCAGGCGCACTGAAAGGCAAAGCCTTCGGCGGCGAGGCCGGGCCCAAAGGCGAGCCCGACGCCATGATCGATCGATGGCCCGTCCATCATGTCGGCGAGCACGAACATCAGCGTCGCCGACGACATGTTGCCAAAGCGGGCGAGCACGGAGCGCGATGCGGCGAGCGCCTCTGCCGGCAGGTCGAGCGCGCTCTCGACGGCATCGAGCACCGAGCGGCCGCCGGCATGAACCGCCCAGCGGGTCTCGCTGGCTTGATGGCCCCGGAGAATCTGCGCGCGGACGTCGGGATCGCGCAGCCCGGTGGCGATCCGTCCCGGCACCTCGCCCGAGAGGTGCATCTCGAAGCCCTCGTCACCGATCGTCCAGCGGATCAGCTCGCCGCTATCGGGAAGTCGGGTGGCGAAGAAGCGGCGCAGCGCCAGCTTCGCCGGCTCGGCGCTGACGATCGCGGCGGCCGCGCCGTCGGCGAATTGCAGCATCGCCAGCAGCGGCTCGATCTCATGGCTGTCGATCAAGTGCAGGGTCGACAGCTCGATCGCGACCACCAGCACGCGCGCCGCCGGCTCCGCCCGGGCGATGTAATCGGCGACGCGCAGCGCGGCGACCGCGGCATAGCAGCCCATAAAGCCGACCAGCGTCCGCTCAACCCCTGGATCGAGGCCGAGCCGCTCGGCGATGATCTGGTCGACGCCGGGGGCGACAAAGCCGGTGCAGCTCGCCACGACCAGATGGGTAATGTCGTCGAGGCTGGTCCTTTCGCCCAGCGCGGCGATCGCCTTCAGTGCCAGCTCGGGCGCCTCGGTGGCGTAGCGCGCCATCCGCTGCGATGTCGGGGGCAGGCGATTGCCGCTGTAGAATCCCCCGGCGTCGACCGGCGATTGGCCGTTCTCTCCCGGCGGCAGCACCGACCAGCGGTGATCGATCCCGCAGCGCGACTCCATTCGCTGGAACAGCCGCCGCTCGCGCGGCGTCCGCAGCCTGCTCATCGCCCAGCCGACGAAGGCGCCGTGGACGTCATGGTCCGGCACGGCGGTGCCGATTGCGTGAATATGGGCGGAGGTTTCGGGCGAAGCGCGGTCGGAAGGAGGGGCGAGCATGCAGGATCGAGCCTTGTCGTTATCGTCGCGGGCCGCAGCAGCCGGTACGGCCTCGGCCGGATCGTATCTCCCGCCCTGTCAAGGAGGGTATGTTCCGGCTGGGCGGCGATTGGTTCACCGCGGCGGGAAATATCCTGTCGATCCCACGGGTTCCGGCTCGCGCCGCGGGGACCTGTCGGCGGAGACATGAGTTATTGGCCCTGGGCCTGGCGCATGGGTAGCGGCGATGAGCGATGACTTCTGCGATTTCGAATTCACCGTCAGGGCCGCGGCCGGGCGCGATTTGCCGCGCCATGTGATCGAGCGGAATCCCTATGCCGGCCGCGCCTTCCGTTCGGCGATTGAGGCGGCCTATGGCCCGCTGCCCGAGGCAATGGCGCTTGTCGATGCCTTCGCCGCGGTCCGCCCGGCGATCCTGCAGGCGGCCGAGAAGAAGGTCATCGCCGTGGAGGGCGAGATCGATCAGCCGGTTCCGGTCGCAGGTCCCGATATCTGCGGCTAGGGACCCTAGGCTGGTTCGCCGCGGACGCGCTCAGCGATCGCGTCGAGCATCGGCGCCTGGCTCTTCAGCACCATCCTGCGCGCGGCCTCGAGGGTAAACCAGGCTGCCTTGTCGACCTCGGGAAAGCGGCGCAACCGCCCCGAGCGCGGCGGCCATTCGATCTCGAATTCATTGCCGGCGATCGCCGTCGCATCGAGATCCTGCTCGAGCGCGAAGACCTCAACCAGCTTGCCACCGGATTGGCGCAGGCTGCAGAGCGGCAGCGGTTCGCCCGACAGCGGCATGCCGAGCTCTTCCTCGGCTTCGCGCCGCGCCGCCTCGGCGGCGGACTCGCCGGGTTCAATCCCGCCCTTGGGCAACTGCCAGGCGCCGGCGTCCTTGTTGCGCCAGAATGGGCCGCCGGGATGAACCAGCAGGACCTCGATCGAGCCGCCGCTGCGGCGAAACAGCAGCACGCCGGCGCTATGCTGGGAAGCGGGCCTGGCCATGATCGACCTTAGCTAGTGGCTGGCGGTTGCGCCAAATTCCCGCCGCCGGCCGGTCAGCGAGGTAGGATTGATCCCGCGCGGCAGGCCTGCGACAACCGCCAGGCTCTTTGCGGGGCACGAGAATGACGACAGGAGAGCCAACGCCGCTGCAGACACGCCCTTGGTTGGCGCAGCCGTCCGATCTCGGCTCCAATCTGTGCGACTGGTGCGACCGCAACATCCATCTTCCGGCATTGCCCTGCGCGCGCACCCCGATCGATCAGCTGCGCGGCTTCGTCACCGCACCCGGCGCCGGTGCGCGCTGCGGCTGGGAAATCCGGACGCGCGGCGTGCTGGGCGATTAGCCCCGTCGGATCGGCGATTAATGCAGATTCTCCGCCCGGCGCGCCTGCTCCTCATATTCCTTCGCCATCGCCTTGAGCGTGTCGGCGGTGCGCTGATCGCCGATCGCGGCGGCGAGGCGGCGGCATTGCAGCGCGCGCGCATGCAGCTCGGTGAGCGCGGGCTCCTGGGCCTTTTCGGCCGGTTGATCGCTATGCATCCCCATTGTCCCCTTTGGGCCACATTGCGGCCCAAGCGGGATCAACCCACCCATTTCGGCCGGGTTCCGCGCGGGAGAGATATACCAAGTAAAAACACCGGTCGTGGCGGTCATGCAACAGGTGCTGCGGGCGCACCCGCGATCCTTGGTCACTAACGCTCGAAGATCGCTGGAATCCCCGGTTTCACCATCAGCGAGAGCCGACCGGCGTCCCAATTGGTCATTCTGATGCAGCCATGGCTTTCGCTGCGGCCGATGTTCTGCGGCTCCGGCGTGCCGTGAATGCCGTAATGCGGCTTCGAGATATCGAGCCAGATGATCCCGACCGGGTTGTTCGGACCGGGCTGGATCATCGCTTTGCGGTCGCCCTTCTTGGCGTCCCAGAACAGCTTGGGATTATAATGAAATTGCGGATTGTAGGAGGCCCCGGTGATCTTCCACCGGCCGATCGGCAGGGGATCATGCTCGCTGCCGGTGGTGACCGGGAACTGGGCGATGAGCCGATCCTGGCCATCGAGCACGGACAGGCTGCCCTTCGACTTGGAGACGACGAGGTGATCGGCCGGCGGCAGGCCGGAAGGAACGTGGAGCCCGGTCAGGATCTGCCGGTAGGCGGCGGGCATTGCCGCCGGATAGTCATGCGCCGGGTTGATGACATTGGGGACGTTGATCACCGCTCCCGCCAGCGTCCTGGTCCGGGGCGTATTCAGCGCAATGATCGTCTCAGCGGTGGTGTGATAGCGCTCCGCCAGCATCTCGAGGGCATTGGCATAGCCCAGCGCGGGCAGCGCCGCCTGATCGGCCTCCTCCTTGGGTAGAGGCCCGATGAACGGCCCGGCGAGATCGGCGGGCGTCAGCCTGATCGCGGTGACGGCGGGCGAAACCGTCAGCTTGGCCAGCGCGTCCCGTGTCTTGCGATCGAGCGCGCCGGTCACGGGCAGGTCATTGGCCCGTTGAAAGCCGCTGAGCGCGAGGCGCAGGGTGGCGCCGCTGCAGCCGTCGATCACGCCCGGCGAGAAGCCAAGACGGTCGAGCGTCACCTGCAGCTGAATGATGTGCGGATCGGGTGACGCTTTGGTCGGCGCGGCGGATGCATCGATGCCGGCGCCAATCACCGCACCAGCCATCAGCAGCAGAGACAAATACAAGACACGCAATGAGAATTCCTCCATCTGCGACATCGGGCGAAGCGGCTAACCGTCAGCCATGGCGATACGTTCCGTCGCGCCGACGGGGAGGCGCCGGAACATTCGGCGCGCGCACGGATTGCGATGACTGGAGCTAAATATTTGAAAAGCACCCAACTCGCCTTCGCCGTGCTGATCCTGCTGGCTGCGGCCGGCTGCCATCGGCAGGCCGGCAACGCGTCGGCTGCGAACGCGCTGGCTGACGGCGGCGCGACGCAGGAAAACAGCGGCCCGCCCCATGACCCGCATGCAATGACGGCGATCGACGTGGCGACCGGCGATCTCGCGGGCTTCGCCAGTTATGCCGGCGGACGAACCTACGCGCCGCCCGCCAGTCACACCGCCGGTGTCCCGGTGGCGACCACAACGCTGCCGACGCTGCCGCTGGCTTCGGTCGCCGCCGGTGACGACCAGGTCGGCGAGCAGCCGAGCGCGGTCCCGGGGCCGGCCCCCTGGGGCGTTCCAGCCGGTGGCGGTCCCGCGCCGCCCTCGAATGCGCCCGCCGGGCAGACCGCGCCATGATCGCCGCTGTCCGATCTGTCGCCTGAATCGGTCGAAGCGTCGTCTGGCGTCAAGACGGCGCGATGAGCGCTCCAGTAAACAGTAGTGATGCCGTGACGTTTCTACGGCCAGGGGACTGCGTGGAATCGTCACCGCGCGCCGGCTGCGGTACAGATATGAGGCGAGCGAGAGGATTTACGATGCACGTAGGCATGACCGCGATCTTCCAGCACCCCGACGGCAATGACGGCGATCCCGTCCGCGACGCCGAGGTCTACGCCACCGAATATCGCATGGCCGATCGCGCCGAGGCGCTCGGCTTCGACTCCCTCTGGGGCGTCGAGCATCACATCAACGGCTATGCGATGTGCCCCGATCCGCTGAAGTTTCTCACCTATTTCGCGGCGCGCACCAAGCATATCCGGCTCGGCACGATGGTCGTCGTCGCGCCGTGGCATGATGCGATCCGGGTTTGCGAAGACGTCTCGGTGCTCGACACGGTCTCCGGCGGCCGTTTCATTCTCGGCATGGGGCGCGGCGTTGCCAAGATCGAGTTCGACGCCTTCCGGGTCGACATGAACCAGACGCGCGACCTGCTGATCGACAACATCCAGGCGGTTCGCATGGGGCTCGAGGACGGCGTCATCGAGCTCGACGGACGCGTGCTGAAGCAACCGCGCGCGCTGATCCGGCCGAAGCCTTCGCGGTCCTTCGCCAATCGCTTCTACGGCTCGGCGCAATCGCCCGAGACCTTCCCGCTGTTCGGCGAGCTCGGCATCGGCCTGCTGTTCATCCCCGGCGCCAAGCCCTGGGACCAGGTCGCCGCCGAGCTCGGCAGCTATCGCGAGACCTTTCGCAAGCATCACAACCGCGAGGCGCCGCCGCCGATCGTCTCCGCCTGGGTGTTCGTCGACGAGGACGAGGCGCGCGCCAAGGAGATGGGCCGCAAATATATCGGCGACTACGTCATGACCGCGCTCAACCATTACAATGTCTTCGGCAGCCATCTGAAGGGCGTGCGGGGCTATGAATCCTACGTCGCCCAGGCCGAGGCTGACGCCGCGGCGGGCGTGACGCTCGACAGCTTCCTCGACACCTTCGTCGGCAATCACGTCTACGGCACGCCCGACCAATGCTATGAACAGATCCGCGACATTCGCGAGAAGACCGGCGCGGCCGCCTTCCTCGGCATATTCAACTATGCCGGGCTGGGCGAGGCCGAGGCGGTGCGCAACCAGGAGCTGTTCGCCGCCAAGGTACTGCCGCGGCTCAAGGCGCTCGAGCCCGACCTCGACATCTGGTCGCCGGACAGGATGGCGCTCGCGGCGGAATAGGCGGGGGATGGGGGCGGCCGAGGAGCTTAAATCCGCGCGCGACCTGCTGATCGCGACGCGCTCGGATTACGCCGCCGCCCGCGCCGGCTTCCGCTGGCCGCGGCCAGAGCATTTCAACTTCGCGCTCGACTGGTTCGACCGGATCGATCCGGCGCGCGAGGCGCTGCGTATTCTCCGCGACGACGGCACGATCAGCACGCGGCGGTTCGGCGAACTGGCCGAGGCCTCCGACCGGCTGGCGAACTTCCTGCGCGCTGCGGGCGTGCGGCGCGGCGATCGCGTGCTGCTGATGCTCGGCAACTGCGTGCCGCTGTGGGAGGCCTTGCTCGCATTGATGAAGCTCGGCGCGGTGATGATCCCGGCATCGCCGTTGCTCAGTGCGAGCGACATCGACGACCGGCTGGTTCGCGCCGAGATCGGCTTCGTCATCGCCGCCGCGGAGTTTACCGGCCGGATCCTGCTCGACGGGCGGGTTGGCGTCGCCGTCGGCGACCGCGTTGGTGGATGGCTTGCGTTCGACGATGCCGCCAGCGCCGATCGCGATTTCGTTGCGGACGGCGCCACCGCCGCCGCCGATCCGCTGCTGCTTTATTTCACCTCCGGGACGACGGCGAAGGCCAAGCTCGTCGAGCACAGCCATATGTCCTATCCGGTCGGCTGCCTGACGACGATGTATTGGATCGGGCTCAGGCCCGGCGACGTCCACCTCAACATCTCATCGCCCGGCTGGGCAAAGCATGCCTGGAGCTGTGTCTTCGCGCCCTGGCTGGCCGAGGCGACGGTGCTTGCGCTCGATCAGGAAAGGTTCGACCCCCGCTTCGCGATCGACGCCCTGACCCGCGAGAAGGTGACGACCTTCTGTGCCCCGCCGACGGTCTGGCGGCTGCTGGTGCAGCAGGATCTGGGCGCGCGCCCACCGGCGCTGCGCGAGCTGGTCAGCGCCGGCGAGCCGCTCAATCCCGAGGTCATTGCCCAGGTCGAGGCCGCCTGGGGGCTGGTCATTCGCGACGGCTATGGCCAGACCGAAACCTCGGCGCTGATCGCCAACACGCCGGGACAACCGATCGTCGCCGGCTCCGTCGGCCGGCCCTTGCCGGGTTTCGACATGGTGCTGCTCGACGGCGACGATGCGATCGACGGCGCCGGCGAGGGCGAGCTCGCGGTGCGGCTCGGCGCCGATCCCGATGGACGACCGGTGGGCGTGATGGCCGGCTACCGCATCGATGGCCAGCTCGCGTCGCTGCCGGGCGAGAGCTACCGCACCGGCGACACGGTTCAGCGCAGTGTCGACGGCTGGTACAGCTTCGTCGGCCGCAACGACGATGTGTTCAAATCCTCCGACTATCGGATCAGCCCGTTCGAACTGGAATCGGTGCTGATCGAGCATCCGGCGGTGGCCGAGGCGGCGGTCGTCGAATCGCCCGACCCGATCCGCGCGGCGGTGCCCAAGGCGTTCGTCGCGCTCGCCGCTGGCTACCAGCCGAGCGCGGCGCTCGCCGGCGATATTCTCGCTCACGCGCGCAGGCTGCTCGGTCCGTTCAAGCGCATAAGGCGGATCGAATTCTGCGAATTGCCCAAGACCATCTCCGGCAAGATCCGGCGGATCGAACTGCGCCAGCGCGAAGCGGCGCGGCGCGCCGAGGGCGTCGAAGCGGAGCATGAATGGAGCGACGAAGACCTCGCGTCCTGACCCGCAAGCGGTGCCTGTTTCGCAAAGCAAGCTGAGATGGTGGCTGCCACAAGCGTCGGTTGGCGCGCGCTTCGCCGTGGCTGCCGGAGAGTGCTGCGGGATTGGTCTTAAGATATATATTACAATATGATAGGCTAGATCCTGCCGCGCTCCATTGCCGAGCTGAGTTGATCCGCGCCCAGGCAACTTTTGTTATGAAAAACGCATGGAACGCTGCAGCGCAGAAGGAGTTATTGCGGCTTAGGGCCGGCTGCCCCCCGGTCGCCCTGAACCAGTCGCGCCCCGCCGTTTCACCCCCTCAATCGGCGGGGCGCGCACCACCCGCCCTCGTCACGCCGGGTCGTCATAGCTTGGGAGCCGATATGTACCGACCAGGCGACGATGTCCTGTGGGCGGCTATCCAGGGATATGACCGAACGGTTGGAATGCGAGCGGCCAAATGGCTGCTGCTTCTTTGCCTCGCCTGGCTCGCACTGCTGATCGCGACCTTTGGACCGGCGATGACCGGCCATCATGGCGGCGTCTCGCCGGTGGCGACCGCCACGCTAAAAGCTAGGCCGCGCGTGCCGCCGCCGCTGCCGGTCCCGGAAGTCGAGACCGCCGAGCCGATGGCGCTCACCCCGGACGAAGCGCGCCGGTTCAACGCGACCGTGCCGTTCATCGACGGGCCGATCTCGGCGGCGCGAAAATTCGTCTACGTCGGTTCGCGCGACGATCGCGAGCGGGCGCTGACCTGCCTCGCCGGCGCCGCCTGGTACGAAGCCGGGGATGACAAGGTCGGCGAGCAGGCGGTCGCCCAGGTCGTGCTCAACCGCGCGCGCCATCCCGCCTTCCCCAGGACAATCTGCGGCGTGGTGTTCGAAGGCACCAGCCGCAAGACGGGATGCCAGTTCACCTTCACCTGCGACGGGTCATTACGGCGCGAGCCGAGCGCCGAGGCATGGCAGCGGGCGCGCGAGATCGCCGACCGCGCCCTGTCGGGCCATGTCTTCAAGAAGGTCGGCAATGCGACCCACTACCATGCCGATTGGGTCGTGCCCTATTGGAGCGACACGCTCGACAAGCTGGCCGAGGTCGACGGCCATATCTTCTATCGTTGGCGCGGCGAGTGGGGCAGGGCGGCCGCCTTCAGCCAGCACCCGGGCGGCACCGAGGAGCTCGACCCGCGCATCGCCGATCTCGCCGATCCCAAGCTGCTGCCCAATGCGGCCGAGGCGAAGCTGGCGGAGCAGGGCGCGGCCAGGCCGATCGCCGGCGTGATCCAATCGAAGACGCCGGATGGCCGGCAGCATCTGATCGCGCCGGCCGCATCGCCGGCGCAGGCGACGATCCTGCCGCTGTCACCCGCAACCGTCCGCCAGATCCTGCCGCCTGTCACTCTCAACGTCGCGCCGCCGGCGGTCGATCCCGCGGCCAACCGCTACTGGCCGCCGCCGCGGCCGGAGTCGCGCAAGCAGATGTCGTTCAATCGCGCGGCGGAACCCACCCACGATGAGGCATCGCGCTAAGCGCGCGGCGGAAAAGCCTCACCCTGCGGTGAAATCACCGCCGATCGGACTCGGTTGGCCGCAAAGCCGAGCTATTCATTGTAGAGCAGGCCGGCATCGCGCATTAGCTGATCCTTGTTAATCTGGGTCGCAGGATGGCAGCAAGCGTTCGCCGCGGTCAGCTCTGGCGCACTGGCGTGCATTGCGCGCTGGTGGGCGCGTTGCTGAGCGCGAGCGCGCTGGCGGCGCCGCCGACATCATTGCTGCCGCCGGTGATGGAGCCGGCGAAGGCCGCGCGCCCGGCCGCTGCCACGACGCCGGTGGACCAGGCCGCGCCGACGGCGCAGCCCGTGCCGATTGCCGCCCCGCCGGCGCCGCCGCCGGTCGTGCTGCCGCAACTGACCGACGTCCAGGCGCGCCAGCTCGCCACGCTCCTCGCCCAGAACGCCGTCGACCAAGGGCTGCAGGAGAAGGAAAGCCCACTCCCCGCGACGCTCTCCAACGAGGCGCTGGTGCGCGCTGCGGTCGATCAGGCGCGGGCGGTGCGCACTGGCCGGCTCGATCAGGCCGACTTCATCAAGCAATGGGGCATCAAGCCGCCGCCCTATGATCCGCTGCCGGGCTTTGCCGACGCGATCAAGCGCGACCGACTGGCCTGGTGGATCACGACGCTGCCGCCGCCCTATGCCGGCTATGACGCGCTCGTCGCCGGGCTGGCGCGCTATCGCGAAATTGCCGCGGCCGGCGGCTGGCCAGTCCTGGCGGCGGCGCCGGAGCTGAAATATGGCGGCAAGGGGCCCGCCGTCGCGGCGCTGCGCAAGCGGCTGGCGATCGAGGATCCGCAACTCGATCCCGCCGGCGACAGGTTCGACGACGCCTTGCTCGAGGCGGTCCGCCGCGCGCAGCGCCGCTACGGCCTCAATCCGCAGGGCACGATCGCTGCCCAGACCTTGGCCGCGCTCAACGTGCCGGTGGCGGCGCGCATTCGCCAGATCATGGCGAATATGGAGCGCTGGCGCTGGCTGCCGCCCGAGCTGTCGAAGGACCGTATCCAGGTCAACATCGCCGCGGCGGTGCTGACCGTGTTCGACGGCGACGCCCCGGTCACCTCGATGAAGGCGGTGACCGGCCGGCCGGGCGACGAGACGCCGATGCTCGTCTCGGAGATCCACAGCATCGTGATCAATCCGCCGTGGAACGTGCCGGCGACGATCGCGGCAAAGGAGCTTTGGCCGAAGGAGCGGGCGCGTCCCGGCTATCTCCGGCGGAACGGCTTCAAGGTGATCAGCACGCCCGACGGTGGCAAGCGGCTGCAGCAATCATCGGCGCGCAGCGCGCTCGGTCATTTCAAATTCGACTTCCCGAACGAGTTCGCGGTCTATCTGCACGACACGCCGCAGCAAGGCGGCTTCGCCCGCTTCGACCGGCTGGCGAGTCATGG
>Ga0068855_100001734_pt1 | contig 27210 bp, 23 predicted proteins | sample KBSCornC52_FD_66592 | JGI IMG/M metagenome (GOLD analysis project Ga0068855, IMG submission 66592) | Corn rhizosphere microbial communities from Kellogg Biological Station, Michigan, USA - KBS Corn C5-2 | ecosystem: Host-associated > Plants > Roots > Rhizosphere > Soil ... | reverse complement strand
TTCCAGCCAGAGGTGCTACCGCTGATGACAACCGGCTCGTGCCGTAGCAGGAAACGAGCAGTGAACTCCTCCAAGGTCGGCGACGGAATCTTCGGCACAGCGCCTGCTATCTTCATGGATGACCTCTCCTTGCGGGAGTCTGTTCACATTTCACGCAGCCCAACGACGGGATCGCTGCTGGCGGTCTTGTATGCCTGTAACGCTACCGTCACAAATGCAACGGCGGCCGTCGCGAGCGCTGCTACCACGAACAGCAAAGGATTCATGGTCGCGCGGTACGCAAAGCTCGCGAGCCATTCGCCAATACCCAAGTAGGCGAGCACCGAAGCCACTGCAGCCGCCACCAATACGAGCGCGAGAATGGGGCGCGACAGCAGAGTAATGATCTGCCACGCCGACGCGCCGAGGACCTTGCGGGTTGCGATCTCGCGGCTGCGCTGCTCCGTAGTAAACGCTGCCAGCCCGAATAAACCGAGGCATGCGATCAAGATGCATACGGCCGCAAGTATCCCTATGAGCTGCATCAGCCGATGCTCGGTCTTGTAAAGATTATCGAGCTGGCGGTCCAGGAATTCGAACTCGAACGGATGAAGGGGGTCGATCTTTGCCATCACTCGCGCCACGTATTCCAGAGTCTCATTGACCTCCGTCCCGGAGACGTCGAGCACCAGCAGCCGTTGCTGGAATGGGCGAGCCGCTGCTGGAATTGTGGAGAAATCATCGCTGATAGGCCACATGGCAAAAGGCTCTATGCGCGAATGGAGGGACTTGAAGTTGAAGTCCTCGACCACGCCGATCACCTTGCCGCCGCGCGGGCCGAGCCGAATGCGCTTACCCAGCGGCTCTGTCCAGCCAAACTTGCGGACCATGGCCTCATTCACCAGAAAGCCAGCACCGGCGTCCGTCAGCAGATCCTGGGAGAAATCACGCCCCCGCACCAGCTTCAGTCCCATGACCTTTACGAAGTCTTTGCCGATGGGCATGTGAGCCATGGACGCAGCGATGCTCGCGCCGTTGTTGTCATCGATCCGGATCAGGTTCACCGGAGTCGGTTCGCCCAACATGATCTGCGCCTCGGTCAGCCCAAGAATATGGGAGTCTTTTCCGAGCTCCGTCCGTATGGTCGCCAGCTTCTCGATGGCGGCAGCGCCGCGCAGCGTGACGATCAGGCGGTTCTCCTTCTCGAATCCGAGCGACTTGTTGGCTACGTAGCGCATTTGAGCATACATGAGGAGGGTGCAAGCGATCACCACCGCGGAGATCGTGAATTGAAGCAACACCAGGCCTTCCCTTACGCGCCGGCCCGCTTTGGCCGGAACGTACCTTCCTGTCATCGCCGCAACGGGTGCCCACGAGGAAAGATACAGCGCAGGGTATGCGCCCGAGACGAGGCCGACGAGCAGACCTGTGCCGAGCAACGAGAGCAGCAGCGCCGGATCGCCCAGCAGATCCATACGCACTTCATCCCCCAGCAGCGAGTTGATCGGTGTCAGGTGTAGTATGCCCGCGACGAGCAAGGTCCCGAGCAGCAGCGCAACGAGCGCAAAGAACAGTGCCTCGCCCAGGAACTGCAGCGCGAGCACTCCACGGCTGGCCCCGAGAATCTTGCGGATCCCGATCGAGCGCGCCCGCCGCATCGCACGGGCGGTGGCGAGATTGGTGTAGTTGATGCAAGCGGTGACCAGGAGGAAGAGCGCGATCGCCATACAGCCGTAGAGGTAGATACGGTTGCCATTGGGCTCATCGTACTCGACCTCCGATTGAAAGTGGGTCGCCGTGAGCGGCTGGAGCCAGCTGCGCCACTGGCCGTGGATGGCCGCCGCCATGGATTCCATGTGGCGTTTGTAAAACTCATCGCTGATGCGCGGCCAGCTCTTCGGATCGAAGTCCGGTGAAACCAGGAGGTATGTGTAGTTGCCGGCGTCCCAGAGCGCCTGCCGGCGTAGCTCGGGATTATCGGTGTCACGCAAGGCAGGCAGATTGCGCGAGAACAACAGATCGTATTTGAGATGTGTGTTCGAGGGCAGATCAGCGAACACGAGTGTGATTCGGGTCGGTGTTCCCGAATCGGTCGAAATGACCTGACCGATGGGATTGCGGGTGCCAAAATACTTGCGCGCGAACGTTTCGCTCACTGCAACGCTGGCACCGTCTTGCAGTGCGGTCTTGGGATTCCCATAGATGACATGGTGAGTGAAGACGTCGAACACGTTTACATCGACTATGAAGCTGTGCTTCCAGTAGTAGGTGTCATTGCCATGATGGATGGCGATACCTCCGCCATCTGCCGGCGCGTTGCTTTGAAATCTCACGTATGCTTTGATCTGAGGGTTGTCCGCCGCCAGCATCGGGCCGAGCAGGGGTGAAGTGAGCGCGAATCGATCCGAGTTGCCGTTGACCGTGAACTCATTGACGACTCGATAGATGCGATCGTGCTGCAGATGGTGACGATCGAATGTGAGCTCGTTGCGCAGGAACAGCCCCAGGATCGTCGCACAGCCAATGCCCAATGCGAGGCCGGCAATGTTGATTGCCGCATAGAGCTTTTCACGCGCCAGCGTGCGCAGCAGGATGATCAAGTAGTTGCGCACGGGCTAGTTTCCCGTCGCTCTGTCGGCCACGATCTTGCCGTCGAGCAGGCTCACGATACGGCCACTGAAGGCGGCGTTGCTCGCCGAGTGGGTGACCATGAGGATGCTGGTACCTTCTTTGTTGAGCTCCAGGAGCACACGCATGACTTCGGCACCGTGCTCGGAATCGAGGTTACCTGTCGGCTCGTCCGCAAGGATGAGCTTCGGTTTGTTCACTAGAGCACGCGCGACCGCGACACGCTGCTGCTGGCCACCCGAAAGCTGTGCGGGGAAATGATCGGCGCGCGGTACGATGTCCATTCTCTCGAGCAGTGCATGGACCCGTTTGCGACGCTCATGGCGAGGAACATTCGCGTACAGCAGCGGCAGCTCGACATTTTCGAATACAGTAAGCTCTTCGATCAGGTTGAAGCTCTGAAACACGAAGCCGATGTTCGCCTTGCGAATGCGGGCGCGCTTGCTCTCCGCGTATCCGGTCACGTCCTCGCCGAGGAAACGATAGGAGCCCGCCGTCGCACCGTCGATGAGCCCCAGTACGTGCAGGAGTGTCGATTTACCGCATCCGGACGGCCCCATGATCGTGACGAACTGCCCTTCTGACAGGCCGAAGTTGATCCCATCGACGGCCGTCGTCTCGACCACCTCAGTACGATAGATTTTCCGTAGATTTTCGGTTTCGATGATCATGAGCTGTTCCGTTGCACATCGACCGGGTCACTGAACCTGAGCTCATCGACGGCATTGAAGGAGTCGTAACTCGAGGTAATGATGCGGTCGCTAGCGCGAAGACCCTCGAGCACCTCCACTTCGCGCGGGTTTTGCCTTCCGAGACGCACGTTCACGCGGTGGGCGGTGCGCCCGTCTTTAGCTACCACGTACACCCAACGTCCCCCAGTCTGCTGATAGAACCCGCCTTTCGAAACCACCAACGTGTTGGAGGGCGAGCCAAACATGAGCTCGACAGTTACTGTCTGGCCGCGTTTGAGCGAGTCGGGGGCAGCGCCGTTTACGAAGACCACATCTGCCTGGAACGAGTTGTCTTTGACTTCTGGATAGATCTTCTGGACGCTGACGGTCCAGCTGCGCCCGTCGAGATCGATGCGCCCCCGGGTCCCGATCGCGATACGGCGGATGTAGTATTGGTCGATGCTCACACGCACCTTGAACCTGTCGAGCAGGTCGATCTGGCCGATGCGCTGACCGGCAGGAATGCTCTGGCCAACCTCTGCATCGATTGTCGACAAGTAGCCCGAGATGGGCGCTCGCACCTCGAGGCTTTTCACGATGCGATTGAGCAAGCCCAGACTCGTGTTGAGCCGGTCGATCGAGTGCTGCGTCTGGGCGAGCTCCTGCTTGCTCAGGGAGTCCTCCCTTTGGATACGCTCTATCAGCAGCGCGCGTTTGCTCTTCAGGTAGTTCAATTCATTGCGTGCGGTCTCGAAGCTCTCGACCGAAATCGCCGTATTGCCGCTCTTCATGAGAGCGTCATAGCGGCGAAACTTATTCGTCGCATCCAGGAGCTGGTGCTCGATCTCGAGCAGGGTGTCCTTCAGGATCAAGCTGCTCTCGGCCCGGTTAAACTGCGTGTTGCGCTGTATGTCCAGGTTGTAGAGCAACTGCGTCTCGGTATCGATCGCTGTGCGCTGTAGCGCAGTGTTCGAGAAGCGCAGAATCAGGTCGCCTTTCTCGACATGCTGTCCTCCCTCTCCGATGATCTCCTCTACGCGTCCACCTTCCTCGACATCGAGATACACTGACTTCGCCGGCTCCACCGTACCGTCGAAAGGGTAATATTCGAGGAACTCGCCGCTGTGGACAACAGCCGTCGTGAGCCGTGTCGAATCGACGCTCAGCCGCGTGCCAGTGACACGCCCGGCGAGTGTCCATGCCAGCAACACTGCCCCAACCCCGAGTGCACCCAGCACTACCCACCGTTGAGGCGACCATCCCGTCTTCGCGATGGTTCTGTCCATTCCTTGTTCCCTCAACTCTCAATCAGAACATACAGACCATCTCAGGGCTGCTGCCTGGACATGCCGGCAACGCCAATAGACTCGGGACTCCGGGACCACGGGTTGGCCGAGCGATCGTTGCTTTCCAAGGATGATGCCTGCCATATCCGCGGAGCCTGCGGTGGGGCAAAGAGAAACGCTGAACTTCCGAAAACCGTGAGTAGCGCGCTTCCAGCGATACGGCTTCAGGCATGATCGGAGTTCTCCCTCCGTCGCGGCCAAAGTTCTCATACGATTGTGTTCGGTACAATACACGAATCGATCGCCGGGAGATACGCTTACCCCAACGCAACTCGTCGCCCGCGATGTGGCTAGGTCGCGCCCGCTGAAGCAGCGAACTGCTGCTCGTAGAGCTGCGCGTACAACCCGTCGCAAGCTAGCAGCTCGCGGTGAGTTCCCCTCTCCACGATCCGTCCATCCTGCAAAACGAGAATCTGGTGGGCTTTTAGCACCGTAGACAGCCGATGCGCGATGACCATGCAAGTGCGGCCGACGAGGGCTTGTTCCAACGCCTTCTGGATGGCGATCTCCGAGGCGGAGTCGAGATGAGCGGTCGCTTCATCCAGGATCACCAGGTCCGGTGCCTTGAGCAGCAGCCGGGCTATGGCGAGCCGCTGCTTTTCACCACCCGAGAAGCGATAGCCACGCTCGCCAACCACCGTGTCGAGGCCGTTCGGTAATGCTTCCACTACGTGGAGGATCTGACTGTCGCGTAGGGCTGCCCGAAGCTCCTCGTCACTGGCGCCCGGTTTTGCATATGCGAGATTCGCACGCAGGGTGTCGTGGAATAGATGAGCATCCTGTGTCACCACTCCGATGCGCTCCCGCAGGGATTCGAGTGTGAGATCCCGAACGTCGATCCCGTCCAGGCGAACGGAGCCGCTTTGCGGGTCGTAGAGCCGTGGAATGAGATGAGTGATGGTGGTCTTACCGGACCCAGAAGGGCCAACAAGGGCCACCAACTGTCCCGGCTCCGCGGTGAAGCTGATGTCGTGAAGTATTGTTCGCTGGACACGTTTTTCCAGCACTGCGATCGATTCCAAAGAGGCCAACGAAACTTCGGCAGCGGAAGGATACTGAAAGAAAACCGTGTCGAAAGTTAAACGCACCGGTCCGCGGGATATCGTCCGGGCATCAGCGCGCTCGCGAATCATGGGCTCCAGCTCCAGAATCTCGAAGATTCTCTCGAAGGACACCAGCGCGGTCATGACACTCACCTGCACGTTGGAGAGTCCCATGAGTGGGGCATAGAGGCGAGCCAGCAGCGCAACGATTGCGACCACAGTGCCCAAATCCAACACATGGCGGCTGGCGAGGACACCGCCCCATCCGTAGGCCAGTGCGGTCGAGAGCGTTGCCACGAGGATCAATACGGTGGCGAGCATGCGACCGTACAAGGCAGCCTTGATTCCCGTTCGCGACAGGATCTGTGCTTTGACGCCGAAGGCACGGACGTCTTCGGCCGGGCGACCGAACAGTTTGCTGAGCAGAGCGCCGGCTACGTTGAATCGCTCCACCATCACGTTCGACATTGCCGCCCCTGCGTCGAAGGCTTCTCGTGTAACGTCCCGGATTCGCTGGCCCCAGTAGCGAGCGGGAAAGACGAAGACCGGCAGGAGGACCAGGACAATCAGCGCAATCTTCCAGGACAAAGAGAACAGTGCGCCGAAGATGAGCAGCACCGTCACCGAATTCCCGGCGAGATTCGAGAGGACATCGGTGAATGCGCTGCGGGCGCCTGTCGCATCACCGACGAGCCGATTGACCAAGGCACCGGTCTGCGTGCGTGAGAAGAAAGCCAGAGGCATCCTTTGAATGTGGTCAAACAGCCGGGTCCGTAGAGAAAGGACCACGTCGGCGCCGACCCGCGCGGCGAGATAGGTTTGCGCCAGTCCGAGCGCAGCATCGAGAATCCCCAGCCCAGCGATCAAGATCGCGAGCTGCACGATGAGCCCGGCGTTCTGCTTTGTGATTCCTTCGTTGATGATCTCGCGATAGATGAGAGGATAGGAGATGCCAATCAACGCGCTGACCAGCACGACCAGCAAAAACAGGAACAGCATGCCGGAGTACTGTGTGGCCACCGCGAGCGTTCGTCGGACGGTTGCCCATTTGATCTTCTGCTGCTGATTGAGAGTGGGGTTGTTGGCTCCAAAGGAGCCCAGCGAACCGGGCACTACCCTCATATGGGACGCTCCTTCGTCGAGTGTGGCCTCGCGGAACCTATCACACCCCGGTGCCGGACAACTTCCAAATGGCAGCCCGCGGAAGCGGCGCTTGCTCTGCGTGGCAAGTGCGTGGCAAGCTGCAATACAGATCGCGCAGCGGATCGTACTTAGATCGTGCCCCCGGCCCACGACTAACTTGGTTTTTCGAAGACTTAGCGAAGCGTAGGGTACGCCGGTGATCGCCGCAACCCCCTCTAAAACGGGTTGCCGTGATCACTCCCTGGTCACTCATTGGGAAGGGAAACCGACCGTGCCTACTCTGAAATTGCGGCAGGACACCGTCCGCACCCTCCCCTATCAGGGCGTCGGGCAGCAGTAATGCGTGTACTGGGACGAGGCACTCGAGTGCTTCGGCCTTCGGGTCTACTCGAGCGGACGCCGCGTTTACGTCTGCACATACCGGATCAATCGGCGTAAGCGCCTCGTACTCCTCGGACGCGCCGACGTCCTCACCCTGGACCAGGCGCGCAAGAAGGCGATGGCCTTCCTGGGCAAAGCTGCCAGCCAGCAGGATCCGCTCGAGGAACCCGTGATCCGAAGAGAACCGCAGGTTACGCGTACTTCCAGACACAACAGCGTCGCGAAGCGCTGACTAACCATGTGGGCACGAGTAGATGCCGGTCAATGCATCGCTCCCACACCTTTGCCGCCTATGCCGCAGGGGCTGCCCGGGTTGTTGAGAATTGCTCGCGAGGATGAAGATGCCGCTCTTGCTTGCACATTAATCCAATATTAACGCAACATTAAAAAACCTGATAAATGGGACGAGCGGCCGTTGTCGCCATCGCTCCTGCTCGACTGGCTCCGCACTGAAGAGACTCCGACCAAAGCCATTGCGGGTCGCGCCGAGGCGACAACTTGAACCGATAGGCACGCGAATTGCTGCAACCGCTGCGATACCGAACAGACTTTAGCCACTTGCAATACTCCCGTACGCAGCATTGGTCCTTTACGCAGCATCGCTCCCATCAGCCTTATAGCAAGGGGGTTTTGGATGCGTGCAGCCGTCTGTTCGGCGCGGTGCCGCCGGCGTGCGATCCCATCCGATCAGGTTCGCAGGTCGGGTCTGGCAGGATTGACCGCCTGAGTCACTGGACAACTCCCCCCTAAACCGCTCCTGGTGAATTCCGCTTGCGAGACGCCGCGACCCGGCGCCGTCGCCGCTTCCTTACGCCCACGCGTCGGGAGTTTTGTCACCAGGAGTCGCTGTGATAGTTCCATGTAGTTTTATTTACCCGATAAAGCAGGTTGACGCTGCCGAAATTCAGTGCGGTCGGTCCGCACCCCGATTCGAATGGTCTTCGGCGCGTAAGCACAGCAAGGAGTATCACAACAAGTTCGAATGGGCATCGCGTTGAGTTCTCAAAATAGAGCGGGTGCTCAGAAGCAGCGCAATGCAACTTTTCTGCGCAGCATCGGGAGCGCTCTGGGCGGCAAGATCGGCAGTTCCCTGATTGGCGTTGTCACGCTCGGACTCATTGCACGTAACCTGGAAGCGGAAGGCCTCGGGCAGTACCGAACGACGCTCACTCTTCTGTTGTTTTCTGGAGTGCTGGTCGATTTCGGTCTCTACTCCATTACCTTGCGCGACATCGCGCAGTCTCATGTGGATACGGCCCGCACGCTGGGCAACGCCGTCGCACTACGGATCTTGACTACCTTGACGGCCGTCGTGCTCCTGACACTCGCTCTCTCCCATTGGCAGATCGGGTCCGCTACCTGGGTTGGGGTGGCGACTGCCGGCGTCGGCTGGGTTGCCTATCAGGTGAATGAGCTGCTGCGCGCTGTCTTCCAGTTGAGGGTGGCGCAATCCTTTGCCGCGGTGGCTGAGATGGCAGGGGCCGGCGTGACATTGCTTCTCGTGCTCATCTTTGCCAGCTTTCATGTGGGGACCAACGTGATGCTGGTGGCCACGTCAACCGGGTTCTGTTGCATGGGTGCGCTCGCATGGGGATTTGCGAAGCGCCTGGTCCCCTTTCGGCCCCGATTCGACCCGGCTATATGGCGACAGCTTCTGACGGACGGGGTTCCGCTGGCCGCTTCCGCGATTCTCCTTACCGTCCATATGCGTATTGATGTGTTGTTTCTTTCGCTGCTACGTCCAGCAGCCGACGTGGGGCTGTACGACCCACCGCTGAAAATCTACGAGTTGCTGTCGATGCTTCCGAATCTCCTGGGTGGCTTGATGCTGCCGCTCTTTGTTGGTGATTTATCCAAAGGGGGCACACTATCCAGACGGTTGAGCGCTGCCAGCGCTACCAGCATCGTCTTTTCGGGCATCGTGTTCGGGGTAGTCTTTCAGTGCGCTGAACCCATTCTCAGCTTACTCGTGGGTGAGCAGTTCGTGGTCTCCGGCGAGCCGCTACGAATTCTGGTCGTGTCCGCCGCGTGTGCTGGCCTCACAGCAATCTTCAGATTCGCCGCCGTAGCCCTCGATCAGCAGGCGAGAGTACTGCGGGCCGACGTATTGGGAGTGAGTGTCGCGATCATTGCGCACATCGTCCTTATCCCGAGGTATGGTTTGATGGGCGCAGCGGTGGGAAAGCTGGCGGGCGACCTCACCACAATGGTATCCGTGGCGGTGATCCTGCGTCGGAACCTGGATCAGGGTATCCTGGTTGGAGCGGCGGCAGCTGCGTTGCTGGCACTCACTCTCATTGAACTGCTGGAGATCGCATTTCAGGTCGGCATCTATTGGTTGATTGCGGCAGCCGTGTCTGTGGCAGCAACATTCGGTGTTGCACTTCTTATTCCTCCGGTCAGGAGGGATCTGGTTATGATCGCGCGGTGAGATGGGGGCCAGGCGCAAGTGGGCCATGAGATCAGTTTGGAGGCGAGACCCCCGGACGAATACCTGCCTCGTCGGCATACCACCGCTGCAGCACACTGTTTGTTTTCCCAGTGCGCGTGCCAGCCCAACAGTGTTTCCATTTTCCTACATCGAAATTTCTCGCAAGGTCAGGTACCTTGCCCGTTGCCGGGCACCGCGTGCCCGACAACGACTCGGCGCGCCAGAGATCGCGTCGGATGCGATCGTACAGTGGAGGAGTGAGTCAACATGTTATCCGCTAGGTCTCGTGGGCACAGATCGGGCCGCAAGAACACCATGACGCCGAGATCGGCGTCCGGCGCCGTCCTGCTGGCGACTCTCGCCTCAACCTGCAGCCACATGGCGTTCGCTCAGATGGAGCACCTCAACGCTGCCGTGCACGCGCACCGCAACGCCAGCACCGCGCAGGCTGCGGCGGACGCCCCGGCAGCGCCGAATCCAGACTGCACGCTCATCATCCCCGATCATCCGCTATCCGCCAGAGGGCTCGCGACGCCGTTTCAGCTCATCGCGACCGACCCCAATGGCGGGCCCTGTAACGAGGCCAACACGGCGCAGTCGGCCTTCGTCGAAGCGGCTGTCTTCGATCCGGCGACGAGTCAGATCTCGATCTATCATCCGCTCGTGGTCGACAAAGGCACCCGACCGGCGGTCGCACCCGTCGTTCCGGAACTGCCCGCTCACGCAATCGTCGCCCTCTGGGTAGGCTTCAACGGCACAAACCTGACGCTCACCTCGGCGAATCCGGGCAATCTGTGGCGTGCCCGTTGCGTGAACGGCCTGCCTGGGAGCAGTTTCACTCAGGTATCGTATTGCAACGCGCAGGAATTTTTCGAGGCTGCCGACTGGGCCGCGGTCAACGGCAGATTGAAGGTGCCGGCGCTCGCGACCGCCAAAGACGGTCAGACCTGCCCGACGGTACGCAGCTTCTCCATCGTCGACCAGGACCAGAGCGACAATGTGGACACGATGTACCTGGCGACATCCGACGGCACGATCGCGCAGAAGACGAGAGTGAACACGGCATCGCTGCGCGGCGCGGCCACGATATTGAATCCCGGCGATAACTCCCTCTTGTCCTATTTCGTGTCGCCCGCCATCGGGTGCAGGCCCTGGTTGCTGCCGAGTCTGGACGATCCGGGTCAGTGGGTCCCCTCCCAGGCCGCCAATGAGCTGCAGGCGCACTTACTGCAAAAGACGCCCGTCGCGCGGATTCCGGGTGGCGATCCGATGGTCGAGTTCGCCGGTGAACCCAATCTCTTGAAAGCCAACCTCTACCGAGCGGGCATGGACCAGCCAGCGGCGTCAGATCAGACACTGCAGACCGCGCCTTATTGTCGCGAGATGCTGCGCGCGCTGCCGAAACTGGCGCTCGATCGAAAACTGGAGAGCCAGTTTCCGTCGCTCGCACCCGCGGCGGCGAACAGCACGTTCACGTTCCTGGCGCAGCGCTTCGAGGCGAGCTGGCAGCTCTTGAATTGTGAGGCGCTCACCAACATCGCCGCGCCGATTACCCTGACGACAGATCCTGATACCGGAGTGGTCACATCCGCGACCATCGATACGGCGACTTTGAATTCCGACATCGTCTCCATCGCCGGATCACGCGACTCCGACAACCGGATCTACTCGAATTAGAAAACCTCAGTCCCTGCCGGGCGCAGAACAAAATAAGGGCAAGTGCGGACACAACCGGTGAGTGGCGCATGTACCGCCGGATGCAGGACCACCTCACTTGCGTATCCGGGCGCGCGTCCGCCGACTCCTCCGGACGGCAAATATCGGATCTCGCATTTGAGCCAACGCCCACCGGTAAAAGAGCAGAATCGTCCTTTCAGCGCGGCTCCTGCTGCGCATGGAATGTCACACTCCCGCGGTCACATGCGCAAGAGTGGCCGGGAGCAGGCAATGGAGAATCGTGTTCTCGCTACCACCCCTCACGGCAGGATGAGCCTCAAATGGACTGACGTTGAAGCCCCGTAAGCGCCGTGGTTGGCGTCAGCCATCAGCAGCCCACCCTGCCACGGCAGAATTGCCTGATTGTGGGTACTTAGCACGGTCGACCGCAATTTCTCGCCAACCCATTGAAAAAGCGTGATGCGACAGGCTACTCCAGGATGCGTCGGCGGATTGCCCTCCGGCCTGGCCGGATCACAGGCATTCTCTTGCTCGGCGACCAGCACATACGGGATGCCGCCGGCCCATGTGCCCAAGCTGACCTCGTGTATGTCACGATAGTCCTCGCCGAGAATGTGAATTATCCAGGGGTCTGTCCGATTCCTGGGCTGTTCGTACATAACGATGCCCCCTACCGTCCGTGATGCCCCCTGGGAAACCGGGTCATGCCGCCGCCCGCCAGGTCTTGGCACGAAGCGCTTCACGGCCCTCCAGTTGTGGAAAGTGGGCTCACCATGGCAAAGACACCGATGGATTGAGTTCGTTCCGCAGCATGAACGCCAGCTCAAGTCGCGGGCGGTTGCTAAGCGATAGCGGTCGGTTGTGCGCCTCAGCGCAACATTCGATTCTTGTCGACGATGCCGATCGTGATGAGCACAAAGGCGGCAAGTCGAATGAGGTAAATAAGGTGTCGAGCCTCGAAAGCCGGATCGATGACGGATAGTGCCAGCCAGTTCGCGGCGAGCAGGGCGAAGGCGACGGCAAAGAAAGCGAATAGCCGGTCGCGGCTGACCCGCCAATACCGCAGAAAGAACAGCGCCGCGACCATACATGTCATGGTCAGCATTCCCCAACAGAACTGTTTCATGGTCAGCGACTCCTCTATCGGGTTTCCCAGATCAACCCGTACAGAAGAATGAACATCCCAGCCAACGCCGGCGCCGTTCGCCACCAGAACAGATCGATGTCCGGCAGCAAAATCAGGTCAATGAACAAAATGACATTATTGATGGCCAGTCCCAGAAAACAGAAGCTCGCCCAAAAGAGCAAACGCGTTCGACTTTCGCGATAACCCTTTAGCAGGAGAGTCGCGCAGATTATGCTAGTCGCCGCACAAAGGAGATAAACAGTTTCAGCCACGAGTCTTGTCCTTGCGAAGGATAAATGCGTCCGCGAAGGTGCGTAGTGCCGCCGTACGCACGCGCTCGATTGCGTTGGCGCTCATCAGCTTGACGATCTCTATCGGTTGCTCCCGGTACACCTGAGCAAGCTTGCAAATTGTGGCCTCGAGCTCACCCGGCAGAAGCAAGTAACGGTGTCTCTCCTCCCCGCCTTCACTGCTTACTGCGACGAAGCCAGCGGCGTGCAACTCTGAGAGCGCCGCCGATACCAGGGAGCTCGGCATTCGAACACGCGTGCTCAGAGTTTCTGCCGTCCACGAAACATCCCGCTCATTGCGCAACAGCAGCAGCAATTCGAGCTGCTCGTACGACTCAATATGGTCGCGCAGGAATAGCCTGACATCTTCTGGAACCTCGCTCGGCTGCATCACCAGGTAACTCTAGTCCGCCTGGTCGACTAACCGCGCGCGGCATAGAGCACTCCAGGAGCACCCGTTGTGGCGGATACGCGATTCCGATATCAGCCGCTCGAATTCCCGGTGGATGCGCCTTCCCGGGATCAGTGGCGGGATCAACTCGTCTACCCTCTCATTCATCCAGAAGTATCTCCCCGGCAGCAGCGGCGGCGTGCTGCATGTTCGCGACGAGAACCCTAAGCGCGGCATCCAGGTCATCGAGTTGGCCGCCCGCCAGTCGCCTGATCGCATCCGCCAGAAATTCCACGTAAGGTCCCGGTGTTTTGAGTAGCGTCCGCTCGCTTTTCGTGGCGAACTGCGCATCAGTTATCGCCCCTCAGGCCTCTGACTGCCATGTTATTGTCGCAATGTACAAAATATTTTCCCAAATACACAAGCCGTTGCCGTAGTCATAAAGGCCAAGAGCGTCGCAACCCTCGGCAGAAATATATTTGGCGCCCCGATGGCCCGTGCCCATACGGTGTGGTGGTGACTTTCAACCTTGAGCTTGGCTGACGGGGGCATTAAAGCTGCGCGCCCGCGAAAATCCTTCGGAGCCGCGCTTCAGCTTTCGCTCAAGAGAACGGAAGCGCTCAGCAGTGAATGGTTTGCGCACGCTTTGAGACGAAGCGCGATTGTAGGGAAGCTAGAGACAGCACGCTAGGTCAGTTGGCGGCTATGATCACCGGCGGCCTCTCGCACCCAATCCCATGGTCTGTAATCGACAACACGCGTATGTGGAAGCCGCGACAACAACGAGCGCAAATACATAGGGACCCAGACGCCAAATGAGCCCCTCTCCTGAGTCAACCAGATTCGGCTCAGGAAAGCTCCCGCCCGCTTTGGCGACCGCAGGCAACACGGAAAGTATCGCAACCGGTACAGCGGATCCGCGATAGAGCAGCGCGGTGGGCAGCGATATAAGCGTAGCCATGAGAAGACCCAAACCTAGCCCGCGCACAGCCGCTTCAGCGATCGGATAGTCCGGCAAACGGACGCAGTCGGCGAATTCCGCGACCACAGCCGTCGCCACCATAGCCAGTACTCCAACCAAGGGAAACGTGCAGGCCGCAAATATGCGCCTTCGTGGACTACCCGGCGAACACAGACCCACCATGGCAATGACCACCAGAAACAGCACCAGCTTGATCACAAACCGCTGCGCATCGGCGGGGGTCCCCAGCGGCGCGCGAGGAAATCCGTACCATGCCAGGTGAGCCATCAGGATTTTGAGTCCGACATGCAATCCAGTAAGAAACAACATGCAATTGACCATCGGTGGAGCGCGAGCAATCAGGCGCTCCACGCGCATTGACCAAAGGCACCCCGCCGCCCAGATCACGGCCGGTATATCGCCCTGAATTGCGTCCAGATGACGTGCCAGGAAAGCGCGCCAGTGGGCGGGGGACCTCACTCTCATACTGACCGCCCAGCGAATCAGCGCATGCGCAAGTACCCTCAGAATCTTAGGTGGCGTTTCCAAGTGGATCATGCTCAGAATCAAGCACCACTGTGCGGTGCCGCGTCCAGCGCCGGATGCGAGACCTCAGGAGCTGATAGCGTCCGCGAAGCGATACGGCAGCGCCGCAACAGCCCCTGAAGACGAGCAACCAGCTCCGGTTGTGTCAGTCGAGGACGAGCAGAACGACGCGTCCTTTGTCCAGCCTGTCAACTCGGCTGCGAAGCCAGGTGCGCTGCCTGAAATGCGGGCGGTGTCCCTACAGCATCAGGGCCTGCGATTCGGAACACCACCCGCATGCGAAGCACTCGCCACCGGTTTCTCCAGCGCGATGTCGGCAACCATAGGATACTGCCCAAACATTAAAGCGCTCTGAATGCAGCATTAATGCGGACTTGGGTGGTTCCGAGCCTGGATCGGAAAAATTGGCCGTAGGATCCGCCCGGTATTCGAGCTCTTCTCGCACATCGATCAGATGAGGGCGAGCGCTAAGGCCTTGATCGCCAGCAGCCATGCGATCTCATTGCGAAGTCGGTTGCGCATCAAAGTGCGCCTACGGCGTATTGTAGCCGGATCCGGGCAAGCGACTCGTCCAACAGGGCATTGTCACGGTTGTTCACCGCGCGTATGCGCAGGGTGATCGCATCCAGCACCTGAGTGTTGGTAGCCAGGTCGGCCCCGTAGAGCTCACGCGAGCTGCGGAGGTTTTCATCTGCCTGTGCCACCGCTTCCGCGGACGCCTTGACGCGCGCCTGCGCCTCCTGCACGGAAAGCCATGTCTGGCGGACTTGCAGCTCGATGTTGGATCGCAGATCATCGAGCCGACTCTGGGACGCGCGGCTCGCGTTCCTGAGCGCGGCGGACCGATTGCGGGCCTGGCCGCCGTCAAAGAGATTCCAAGTAACTTCGACACCCACCATGGAGATGTTCTCCCGGTCGAGAATGGCGTTATCAAAATGCGTGTATCCTCCCGTCACGGCGAGCTGCGGGAGGCGCTTGCCGGACTCGGCGCGTGACTGTGAATCGAGTGCGGCAGTCTGGGCAGCCATCGCCTTGAGCTCGCTTCTGGAATCCATGGCTCGTCGCACCAGGGTCTCTACCGGGCTTGCCGGAAGTTCCGCATCCGTCGGCACTCTGTCCTCCAGCGCCGCCGCGCGGCTCAATGGCTCACCCAATCGGCGGTTGTAGGCTGCTTGGGCAAGCTCGACGGCATTTGCCGTACGCACCCTGGTTTGCTCCGCGTCAGCCAAGGCAACTCTTGCCGCCAGGAGATCGCTTCGCGGTACGAGTTCTCTCTCCACGAGGTGCTGAACGTCTGAGACGTGAGCGGTAAGACTCTCCACACTCGAGCTCGCTGCTTCCAACATGCGGCGGGCGCGCAGGACGTCGACGTAGGCTTCGGCGACGTCCAGCTTCAATGTCGCCGCTGTCGATTGTTGTGCTTCGGAAGCTCCGAGTGCCTTCTTGTGAGCAGCATCGATCCCGGCTGAGATCTGGCCGCCGGCATAGAGCGGCAAACGGAGCTGCACGCTGCCAGAGGTGAACTGGTCATTGCTGAAGATCGGCCCGCTCCGAAAGGTGAAGATGGGCGTGTTCACATCCAGCGTCGGAGACGCGTTGAGTCGGGTGTAGCCGCCGCTTGCATCCACAGACGGCCAACGGGCGCCCCGAGCCGCACGTTCTTCGGCTCGAGCCCCTTCTACATCCGACGTTGCCGCCGCCAGGGTATTATCTCGTGTGAGGGCGAGCCTCCAGGCCTCTTCGAGCGTCTCAGCACGGCTGAGGCACGAAACACCCAGGATCATTAGCCCGCCGCTCAACGCGCGGAAACGAGAACGTGTTTTTCGCGCGCTCATCACCCAACCTTTTTGAGCGAGACGATCCCCAGCGCTTTCAGCACGTACTTCTCGTAGACTGGTGTCAGTGAGCCAGTGCGGATCTTGCGGAGGAAATACTTTTCAAAGGCGATCTTGGCCAGATGCACCCACTTACCCACCTTGGCCCATGTCACGTTGCGCGGCGGGATCTCGGGCAGCGCGACGAATGCGGCGCCCGTGTCGCCGAAATCGGCGAGGCAGATCGCGTTCCAGGTGGCCTGCGCGGTGGCTGGCTTGCCGGCGATCGTCGCGACGATGTTCTCGCAGATGGCGCTCACCATCGATTCGATCATGTAGCCGGTCTTGGGCGCACCCGTGGGCACCGGGGTGGCTTCTACCGGCGGGATGGCTACACAAACTCCGGCGGAGTAGATGTTTGCGTAAGCCTTCGAGCGCTGATGTTCGTCAATCAGAACGAAACCCCGGGGGTTGCACAGGCCCGCCACTTTGGCGACCGCGTCTACCCCCTTGAACGCGGGGAGAACCATGGCGTACTGGAACGGGATCTGATGCTCTTTCTTGGGCTTGCCGTCATCATCGTGCTCGGTCACCGCGAGCGATCCATCGCTCACCGCCGTGATCTTCGCGTTGGTCACCCACTTGATATGCCGCTGGCGCAACTGCGACTCCATCAGTCCTTTGCTGTCCCCGACGCCCCCCAAACCCATATGCCCGACGTAGGGCTCGCTGGTGACGTACGTCATCGGCACCCGATCACGCAGTTTGCGCTTGCGAAGGTCCGCATCGACGATCATCGCGAACTCGTATGCGGGACCGAAACAGCTTGCGCCAGCGGCCGCGCCGATCACGACGGGACCTGGGTTCTTCAGGAACTCCTGGTATTTCTGCCAAGCCTCGAGCGCATGCTCCTGGGTGCATACCGATTGCGTGAAGCCGGCGGGACCCAAGCCAGGAACCTCATCAAACGCGAGCTTTGGCCCGGTCGCGATGACGAGGTAGTCGTAATTCAGCTCCTCGCCCGTGCGCAGCACCAGGCGATGGTTCGCAGCGTCGATGGTCTCCACGGCTTCTGGAATCCAATTCACCCCTTTGGACCCGAGCGGCTCGGACAACGCAACTCGAGTCTGCTGCGGCTCACGCCAGCCCACGGCAATCCACGGATTGGAGGGCGTGAACTCGAAGTGAGGCGACGAGCCGATCAGGGTGACCTGGTGCTCGCTCCCGAGCCGCTTGCGCAGCTCGTAAGCGCACGGAACCCCACCTACTCCTGCGCCGATGATTGCAACTTGAGCCATGACGACGCTCCTCGCCGCGCGATGCGCGCTTCTTTCCGTTTGAGATATGCGTAATAGAGGACCGGGATCACCAGCAGGGTGAGCACGGTGGACACGAGAATTCCGAAAATCAGGGAAACGGCGAGCCCGTTGAAGATGGGATCGTCGAGAATGAAGAAGGCTCCGATCATGGCCGCCAAGGCGGTGAGCGCGATGGGCTTGGCGCGGATGGCGCCGGCCCGCACCACGGAGTCCTCGAGAGTGCTGCCCGAGCGGATTTCTCCGTCAATGAAGTCGACGAGCAGGATAGAGTTGCGCACGATGATACCGGCGAGCGCGATCATGCCGATCATCGAGGTGGCGGTGAACTGCGCTCCGAGCAACGCGTGCCCCGGCATCACTCCGATGATGGTCAGCGGAATGGGAGCCATGATGATGAGCGGCAGAGCGTACGAGCCGAACTGCGCGACCACCAGCAGATAGATCAGCACGAGCCCGACCGAGTACGCGAGGCCCATGTCGCGGAAAGTCTCGTAGGTGATCTGCCATTCCCCGTCCCACTTGATGGCAGTCATGTTGGGGTCGTCGGGTTGGCTGATGAAACGCTGCGCGATCGGCGCGCCTCCCGGCGGGCTCCGGCTGATTGCGCCAACCATGTCGAACATCCCATACAGCGGACTATCGAGACGACCCGCCATATCGCCCATCACAAACGCGACCGGCAGGAGATCTTTGTGGTAGATGATGCGATCCCACTCCGTGGGATCCACATGGACCAACTCCGAAAGCGGAACCCGCGCACCGCTTGCAGACCGGACCTCCAATTCGAGAAGCTGGTCGACCTGCGCTTTATCAGCCGAGGGCAGCTCGAGGCGGACAGGGATCGGATAGCGCTCGTGCCCGACGTGCGCGTAAGTAACATCCGCGTCCTGTAAGCCCGCTTGCAGCGTCTGCACGACCTGTTGCTGGGCGACACCCAGGAGTGCGGCCTTCTGACGATCAACTTCCACCACCAGACGTCGTGAAGGTGCCTCGACCGTGTCATCCGTGTCGACGATGTCCCGGGTCTTGTCGAAGAGCGCCCGGATTTGCTTCGCGAGTTGCTGCTGCTCGGCATACCGGGTGCCGTAGACCTCCGCGACGATCGGGGCACGCACCGGTGGACCGGGAGGAACCTCGACCACCTGGACCGATGCGGAGTGCTTGCGGCCAATTTCGGCAAGGGCCGGCCTGACCGCTAAAGCAATATCGTGACTCTTGCGCTTGCGATGCCGTTTGTCGACGAGATTGACTTGAATGTCGCCGAGCTCCGGGCTTTGCCGCAGGTAATACTGGCGTACCAGGCCGTTGAAGTTGATGGGCGCCGAGGTGCCAGCATAAGCCTCGTAATCGCTCACTTCGGGGACCTGCTCGATCACATGCGACAGCTCGTCCAGCACCCGGCTGGTCGTCTCGACCGTGGTACCCACGGGCATGTTGACGACGACCTGAAATTCGGACTTGTTATCGAACGGGAGCATCTTGAGAACCACGAGCTGCACCACCGTCAGCCCGACGGCCACGACAATGGCGCCGAGAATGCCCCAATAGAGCTTGTGGCGGCGCCCACGGCCGGCGGGTCCCTCGAGGAACGGTCGGACAATATGGTCGAACAGTCGCGTCAAACGGCTCGTCTGGTTGTGGTTACTCTGACCCACGTGCCCCTTGGCCAGGAGCTTGCGGCACAACCAGGGGGTCAGGACGAGGGCCACTGCAAGCGAGATCATCATGCCGAGACTGGAATTGATCGGGATGGGGCTCATGTAGGGTCCCATCAGACCGCTCACGAAGGCCATCGGCAGCAAAGCGGCGATCACCGTGAAGGTCGCCAGAATCGTGGGGCCACCAACCTCGTTTACGGCTCGGGGGATGATCTCAGTGAGGGTTCCGCCGCCAAGACGCATGTGTCTGTGGATGTTCTCCACCACGACGATGGCATCGTCGACGAGAATTCCGATCGAGAAGATGAGCGCGAAGAGAGAGACACGATTGATCGTAAAGCCCCACGCCCACGATGCGAACAGTGTGGCAGCAAGTGTCACACTGACTGCCGCGCCGACTACCACGGCTTCGCGCCTTCCCATGGTCAGCACCACCAGGAGAACCACCGAGCCGGTCGCGAACAAGAGCTTCTCGATCAGCTTGACCGCTTTGTCGTTGGCAGTCTCGCCGTAGTTGCGCGTGACAGTGACGCGGACCCCTTCCGGGATGTATGTGCCACGAAGGTGCTCGACTCGCCGGATGACCTGACTCGCGACCTCGATCGCGTTCACGCCAGGTTTCTTTGATACCGAGATCGTGACCGCTGGAGCGTGCGCTACGCCCGGCAGATTGCGCGTCTGCGCGCCGGGACCAGTACCCAGCCACACGTAGGATTCGGGCTGATCAGGATTTCCAGAGACCTCAGCGACATCCTGCAGAAATACCGGACGCCCGTGACTCACTCCGACCACAACGTCCGCAACATCCTCGGGCGAGGCCAGAAACATTCCGGCGTCGACAGGTGTTACTTCGTTATTGCCCTCCAGCGCACCGGCGTGTTGAACGACATTCGCCGCTGCGAGCGATTGAGATAGATCCGCTACCGTCAGGCCGTATCCAGCGAGCTTCTGCGGGTCCAACTGGACGCGGATGACATTCTGCGGGCTACCAATGGTGTACACGTTGCGAGTGCCCGGGACGCGCTTGATTTCAGTCTCGATGGAGTGAGCGACCTGCCCGAGCTCGTACCCCCCGCGCGATGGATCTTGCGTCCACAGTGTCAGCGTGACGATCGGAACATCGTCGATCCCCTTGGGCTTGACGATCGGAGGGAGGATACCGGCGTTCTGCGGCCGCCAATCCTGATTGGAATAGATTGCGTTGTAGAGGCGCACGATCGCGTCCGTGCGATGCTCCCCCACTTTGAACTGCACGCTGAGCACGGCGAGACCCGGCCGGGACGCGGAGTAGATGTGGTCCACACCGGAGATCTCGCCCAGCACCTGCTCCATTGGAGAGGCAACCAGGCTCTCGACCTGGCTTGCTGAAGCACCTGGGAAGGGAATGAAGATGTTGGCAAAAGTGACGTCGATCTGCGGCTCTTCCTCCCTGGGCGTGACGAGGATCGCGAAGACCCCCATCAGCACCATGGCAATGGCGATGAGGGGAGATAACGGGCTCGAAAGAAAGTGCCGGGCAACCTTCCCGCTGAAACCCAGGGATTCACCCGCCCCACCCTCCGCTCCGCTCTGCCGGCTTTCGCTCATGAACGATCCGAGGTGGAAGCAACGGTAACCGGCTTGAGATCCTTCATTGCAGCCAGGGGCTCCAGGGCGACCCGCTCACCACCCGCCAGGCCTGACAGGATCACGACGCGATCCCCCATTCGATCGGCCACGCGCACCTGGCGCAGGGACGTTCTGCCGCTCGCATCGAGTACGTAGACGGCCGTCAGCTCACTACGTTGCACCAAAGAGGCGGCAGGTACCAACAGTCCGTCGATCTCCCCGGTGACGAATGCCACTTTCACGAACATGCCGGGATAGAGATCAGTCGCGTTCTCAGGCAGTTCCAAACGTGCCCGGAAGGTATTTGAATCCGGTGTCGCTTCCGGAAATACCATGACCTTGGTCGCCTCTATCCGCCGCCCGTTCACGTATACCGCAGCCCTTTTGATACGCCTGACCTGCTCGACGATCGACTGCGGAACGTCGACCGCGACACGCAGGAACTGAAGGGAAAGTCCGCTCATGAGAGGAGTTCCGGGACCAACCGTCTCGCCGACCTGGACGAGCCGCTTGGTCACCACTCCCGCATAGGGAGCCCGGACTTCCGTGTACGCAACACCTTCCCTGGCGCTGTCGAGCGCCGCTCGGGCCGCCGCCAGGCGCGCAACAGCGGAATCCCGGTTGGCGGTGGCCTCGTCGAGTGACGCCTTGGGGACGACTTTGCGGTCGTACATGTCGGCGATGCGTTGATATCGTGTCTGCGCTTCAGACTCTCGTGCGGTCGCCTCACTCAGGGCCGCCTGCGCCTGCAACAGTCCGGCGCGCTGCTCCGTCGCGCGCAATCGAACAATGACCGCGCCAGCCGGAACGAAATCGTTCACGTCATATAGGATCTCGGCAACGCGGCCTGAGGTCTGCGCAGCAACTGTGCCCTGATTGACAGCCTCTATTCTTCCATCGAGCCGTCGCTCCACAGGAATCTGCTCGGGGCGAACAGTGACGCTCCGTAGTGCCGCGGCGGGCTCCTTGTGCGCCGACGACTGGCTTGCCCCACCGCAACCGACCAATACCACCGCGCCGACCAGGCCGGCCACCAACATCGCGAGCGCTCTGACCTTCATATCTCTTCCGTGCCGCTCAGCAGGACGCCGCGCCGGTCGCGAGGCCCAGCTTCTTGAGGATGATCGCCAACGGGCAAAACCCCGTGAATGCCGACTGAAACAGATTCAGTCCGACAAATGCCGTCAGAAGAAACCAATAGGGATTCACCAGTAATCCCAATGCCAGACTAATCAGAACCATGGCGCCCGCAAAGGCGAGTACGACTCGATCGATACTCATGAAACTCTCTCCTCAAACTCGGAGCGTGCCTGCTCTCAAGCTGCAGCGACCCGAGACGATCCACGCCACCACGCTACTTTGGCAATTCGAACGCCGGATGTGCACCCGTATCTCCCGCAAGGCACAGGGGTAAATACGTACTCTGTCCGTCTTGCTCCGCTCATTATATTAGATCTTGCTTAATTAGCACGTTCTAATTATAGTATCACCATCGCTAAATGCAGCGGGGATGAGGCGATGGCCCGAGGAGCCAATCTGAATGCGAGAGACACCAAGGTATTGCGGACGGCGCGCGAAATGCAGCCCCACGCCCAGGATGCCGCAGAGCTACTGAAAGCGCTCGCGAACGAGCAGCGATTGATGATCCTGTGTCACCTGGTCCAAGGGCCGCTGTCGGTCGGTGAGCTCAATGAGCGAGTGCCCTTGAGCCAATCCGCCCTGTCGCAACATCTGGCGGTCCTGCGGGAAGCGGGAATCGTGGACACAGAACGGGAGTCGCAGACTGTTCGCTATTCGCTCCCGGCTGGAGTAGTGACCCGGCTTCTGGTTGTGCTCCACGAGGAATTCTGCAAGCGTTGAATAGCGGAGCGGGCTTTGCTACCCAGCCACTGCGCGGGCAAGCCGGCTCAGGCCCCCTGGTACCGAGCCAAAGGAGCATCCGACCGTGACTTACTACATTTCAAAGACCGTCAACGATTCCTTCGATGCAGTGATAGCCGACGTTACGGCAAGGCTGAAAGAGCAAGGATTCGGGCTACTCACAGATATCGACGTGCAGGCGACGCTCAAATCCAAAATCGGGGTGGAGATGGGAAAGTATCGAATTCTGGGCGCGTGCAATCCGCGTTTCGCGCATCAGGCGCTGAAGGTGGAGGATAAGCTGGGGGTCATGCTTCCCTGCAATGTGATAGTGCGCGAAACGCCGGAGCAGAGAGTGGAGGTGGCGAGCGTCGATCCCGTTGCCGCGATGGAGCGCACTGGGAATCCTGCCCTGAAAGCTACTGCGGAAGAGGTGCGGCGGCTGTTGGCAGAAGCAGTTTCACGAGTAGGCGGGTAGACGAGAACACGCTCGATGGAAGGGGACGATCCTACAACCTCCCTCTTCCGACACCATGGTTTCGGAGCATGTCGACCTGTTTTGTGGTCTGCTCATCCGGATTCATCAGTAACGACAAACCCTTTCCATAGACCACCACTTTCACAGTGAACTTACCCTGCCACGTATCCGCCGCCTTCAAACTGTTACTGATGTTGGCCAACTTCATACGCTGAAGCCCCTTGTCCTCACTGGTCAGCGGCACTACCACCTTGATCTCGCCGTACGGTTCATGGGTGATTTTCGGCTTCACGTACGCAGAGGGTGCAGGGCTCTGCGGCTGCATCTCCGACCGGCGCTCCTCGCTCACAGCCGGCTGCGTGCACACCGCGGTCATCGCAGCAACTACCCATATCGCGGACACCAAGCGATCCAATTTCATGAGACCCTCCAGGACGCGCGTCAGTCCGTTTCAACAGCTGCGACTTTACGGTCCGCGGGTCACGTAGGGCCCGGCGCTCAAGCCCAGCCTACTCACATTGGGCGACCTCGTTCGCGGGAAAGACAAGCCCAACCACACTCCAGGCCGCTTGCACGCGCTGCAGGCTTGGAGCGGATCTCTCGACCCAATCCGGGTGTCGCCGTTTGGCTGTAGCGGATACTTGAAAGCTCGACGCTCGCGACCCGCTGCCGTAGGCATGATGATACTGCTGGGCGATCGACTGCATATTTGCGGCGCCATACGGCACGATCCGTAGCTTGGAGCAACCTGACAAACCTGCTGTCGCGACCAGCAGATGATACAGCTCCCAATATCGAAGGTAGGCATCGAAATAGTCCATGGAATCGAGCCGGTGACCTTCCCATCCGGCATTCTCCAGATCCCTACGACACCAGCGCTCGATGTTTGAGCGGACGCGAAAGCGCCCGTCCTCGGGTAAGCCGCCGGATTTCTCGTAGGTGGATACGCAAGCGGCTGTTGGGTGGCGCACAGTGAGCACGTAATCGGAGTCGGGTCCAAACGCATGCCGGAACAGTCCGGCGGCATAGACGGCCTGAGTCAGCTTCTTCGGCACAATGATTTTCCCGGTGTGCCCTCCCGAGCCCGCAAAGAACAGCTCAACCATGCTCAAATACTCTGCCGTGGTCTTTAGCGTGACGGCCCAGCTATTGGAACCAGGGCCGAGCACGAACGGCCCTGCCTCCGGAAAGCTGTCATGAGCCAGCGCGCCCGGCACCTCGTGGGGATTTACCCCCAGGGCTCGATAGATCTCCGCAGTCAGGTAGGAGCCGCCGGTACGGGGTAGCCCAATGATATTGATGAACCGAAAGCGCGCCTGAAGATCGCCCAAGGTGTGCATATCGCCCGTCAAGAGGGCGACGAACAACGTGTAGGCGCGCGCGACGCTAGCACGTCCGCTCGCATGACCCATAACGCGCTCGGCAGCTTCGGTCAGCAACCTGTGTTCTTCGGGTCTTTCGGGCATCAGTTCCTCGGAGAGCTGATCCGGCCATACTTCGGACCCGACAGCAGGTTTACCGGACAAGACACGATCCAGAAACCGGATGAAGGCGGGCGATGCCGGCAAGTCCCGATCACTCAGCGTCAATTCAATTCCCATTCGTGTCCCCACGCGGCTGAAATGAGCTGGCTGCCGTGATCAGCGCCCATACCACTGATTCTGTAACAAACATTAAAGCAACATTAAAATTCTGGATAAACCGTAAGGCTGAGCATAGCCTCTTTGCATGGGTGTGCCAGCTCGCATCGGTCCGGCGATCACCATCACGAGCGCCACATTGCTTGTCAGCTGCGGCGGATCTGGCAGCTCGTGTGGCTCATACGGGTCGTACGGATCTTATGGATCGTACGGCTCCTGTGGAGCAGTATTGCTCCCAGGGCCCGACGGGATCTATGAGGGGTCTTTGACCAGCGCGGCTTCCCCGCAGGGTACGCCGGTTGTTGCCATTATTTCCGAAAATGGCGAGGGTCGGATTAGTACAGCCGATGGCAGCTACTACCGCCTCACCGTTGGCACCTCGGGCAATAACCTGGACGGTTCTTACAGGGGGTACTCGCAGAGCATCGGGGCCGGCAACGCAGCCCCACCCGCCTCCGGCACGGTGTCCGGTACGATAACGTCAACGGGCCTGAATCTCACTCTGACTGACATGATGAGCGTGCAGCAATCGCTCACGCTGACGTTCGATGATGCTTACAATCGCACTTCTTCACTTACCGCCCTGGCCGGAAATTGGACAGCTACCGTAAACGGTCTCACGCTGACGGCTACAATACAGCCCGATGGCACGTTTACGGCGTCGGATTCAAACAACTGCACCTACTCGGGAGCCTTCAGCCTTGTCGACCCGACATTCGATGTCTACGCCGAAACGCACGTCCGCTCATGCAACGGCGCAGCGGTCACGTTCACGGGGCTGGCGTCACTCCTGCAGACGAACTCCACCTCTGGAACCGCGACGGAGCTCAAACTGCTGACGGACAATTCCGGCGGCGAGTACCTGGTCGCCGACCTTCAATAGCTGAAGCAGCCGCTGAAGCGGTCAGGAGAGAGGGAGCTCTCCCCAAATCGACCAGTAGACTCGGGCCTCATGGAGTGAGCGCCGGTAGGCTACGAGTCGCAAGGCCTTGAACGCTGTGAGTGAGTCAGACCTCTCTTCGACGAGAGTTGCAGGCCGCGGCCTCACTCGCGACGAGATAAGCGCCCGACTGCGGCAATTTGGACCCAACAGCGTACCGGAGAGCTCGCCGAGCCTCTGGCGACAGCTCACCCGCAAGCTGTGGGGACCTGTTCCCTGGATGCTCGAAGCGGCGATCCTGCTGCAATTCATGTTGCATGAATATATCGAGGCATCTGTCATCGGAGTACTGCTGGTATTCAATGCGGTGCTGGGTTTTGTTCAGGAAGGGCGTGCGCAGGAAACGCTCGCTGCTCTCAAAGCGCGCCTCGCTCCGGTTGCTGTCGCTCTACGCGAGGGACATTGGGAAACGATCGATGCCAGCGAACTGGTTCCGGGTGACATCGTCAAGCTTACCCTCGGCAGCGTTGTCCCAGCGGACGTGCAACTCATCGAAGGGGAGGTTCTTCTCGACCAATCCATGCTGACCGGTGAGTCACTCCCGGTAGAGGGGACGCCGGGCACTCGCACTTATGCTGGCGCCCTGATACGCAGAGGGGAGGCCTCCGCGGAAATCATTGCGACCGGTACGCGCACCAAGTTCGGCAAAACAGCGCAATTGGTGGAGATCGCCCACAGTCCGAGCTCACAACAGGAGGCTGTTCTGCGTGTTGTGCGCAATCTCGCGATCTTCAGCGCCTCAATGGTGGCCTTGCAACTGATCTACGCCAGCTTCCACCATATGGAGGGGGCCGAGACAATCCCCCTGATTCTCACTGCCGTGTTGGCTGCGATTCCCGTCGCCTTGCCGGCGACGTTCACGTTGGCTTCCGCAATCGCGGCGCGCGGACTAGCCCGACGGGGTGTTCTGCCAACCCGTTTGTCCGCAGTCGACGAGGCAGCCACGACGGACGTCCTTTGCTCGGACAAGACCGGCACTCTGACTCAGAATGAGCTTGCGATCACCGCCCTCTACGCGTTACCCGGCTTCGATAACACCACTTTGCTGGAACTGGCGACGCTCGCAAGCGCCGAGAGTGGCCTGGACCCAGTCGATGGCGCGATCCGAAAGGCAGCGTCCCAATTGCCCCCGAACAAATCGCTGCGAAGACTGCGATTTCTGCCTTTCGATCCGGCACGAAAGATGTCCGAAGGACAGGTCATGGACAGCGCCGGCCGCACGTTGCGGATCTTGAAAGGCGCCTTTCAGCGAATCAATGATCTGGCGGCCGCACCACCAG
>Ga0068855_100001731_pt1 | contig 27264 bp, 31 predicted proteins | sample KBSCornC52_FD_66592 | JGI IMG/M metagenome (GOLD analysis project Ga0068855, IMG submission 66592) | Corn rhizosphere microbial communities from Kellogg Biological Station, Michigan, USA - KBS Corn C5-2 | ecosystem: Host-associated > Plants > Roots > Rhizosphere > Soil ... | reverse complement strand
TCAATCCGCCGCGGCTTCTGGAGACCACGTTCCAGGGCGGCAAGAACGGAACGGTCACCTACGAGCTGTTCCCGGAGGCTGGGAAAACGCGGCTGGTCCTAACCCACCGCGGCATCGTCAGCCCCGTCGGAGCGCAAGACTTCGGAAGCGGCTGGACCTCGCACCTGGCGGTGCTCGAGGAGCGGCTGGCGGGGCGCAGCGTCCCCAATTTCTGGGCGCTCCACGCGCGGTCGAAGGAGGAGGTCGCAAAGGCGCTGGAGGCGCAGCAATGACGGCTCACCGGACCGGCACCCGCGAGGAATGGTTGCGCGATCGGCTCGACCTCCTGGAGGCTGAGAAAGCGCACACAAGGACCGGGGACGAGCTGGCCCGCCGCCGGCAAAAGCTTCCGTGGGTCCGCATCGAAAAGGATTATCGGTTCGAAACTGACGATGGCGAGGCCTCGCTCGCCGACCTGTTCCGCGGCCGCTCGCAGCTGCTTGTTTATCACTTCATGTTCGGGCCCGATTACAAGGCGGGCTGCCCGTCCTGCTCGGCGATCGCCGATGGCTTCAACGGCTTCGCGCCACACCTTGCGAACCACGACGTAATGCTCTGGGCGGTCTCGCGAGCGCCGCTGGAAAAGCTTCAGGCCTACAAGAAGAGACTGGGCTGGACCTTTCCCTGGGCGTCGAGCTTCGGGAGCGATTTCAACTTCGACTACAGCGTCGGCCTCACGGACGAGCAGCAGGACGAGGGCTACGATTATAATTTCCAGGAGAAGCCGCCGATCCCGCGCGATGCGAAGGGGGTGGTCGGCGGCCATGCGGAAATGTGCGGCGTTAGCCTGAGGACCTATCTGCATGAGCTTCCGGGAGTGAGCGCGTTCGCTCTCGACGACGGCGAGGTGTTTCATACTTATTCGACTTACGCCCGCGGCCTGGATGCTCTGTGGGGTATGTACCCGTGGCTCGACCGAGCGCCGCTCGGCCGGAATGAGGCGGGCGGGCCCTGGTGGAAGCGCCGCGACGAATATGGCGCGCTCTGATCTGCGTTGACGATCGACGGACCTCCTGTATTATAAGTCTAATACAGGAGGTCCGGATGAACCGTTCAGCTCTACTCTTGCTCCTGCCCTTGCTGGCCGGATGCAACGTGCATTCCAAGAACCCGGCGAGCGGCGACGAGAATGTCAGCATCAAGGCCGACGAGAACGGTCAGATCGCGTTCAACCTGCCGATCGTCCAGGGCCAGGTGAAGGTGCCAGAGGCGATGATGCACAACGGCAATATCGACATCGACGGGGTGAAGCTGATGCCGGGGAGCTCGGTGACCGGCTTCAACGTCAATGCCCGCGACAAGGGCGCAACGGTCGACATGAGCTTCACCGCGCCGGCCTCGCCGGACGAGGTCCGGAGCTATTACGCGGACCAGTTCAGGAAGCAGGGAGTCGAAGTCGCGCTCGCCGGCGATGCCGTCTCCGGCAAGTCCAGGGACGGCAATCCGTTCGTCATCCATGTGACTCCCGGGCCAAACGGCTCGCAGGGTAAGATCGAGGTCCAGGACAAGGACTGAGCCAGGGACCGAAGCCTGGCCAGGGCGGTCGTCTGTCCGCTTCGCTCAGGCGGGGCCATCGAGCGCGAGCTTGATCGCGAAGGTGTAGCGCGGCGCGTAGCAGAGGCGAGAGGGTGGGCGGCCGACGTGCGCTATCGCGCCGTCGAACAGCACCAGCCTCCCCGGCTTTGGACTCGCGCAGAACATCGCGTCGCCCGAGGAGTCGAAGAACATCGTTTCGCCGCCCCACTCGGACTCCCAGTGCATCGAGAAGAACCAAAGCGCTGTAAGTTCGCGCCCGTCGGGATGACAATCGGTGTGAGTGCAGAGCATGTCGCCATATGCGGCATAATTTGTGTACGCTCGGTACGGTCGATAGCTTTCCCCTGGCCGCGCATAGGCGATGGCGCGCTCAGTTGCGCCCCAGAGCGGCAGTTGAGTCAGGTTCGCGAGGGGCGCCTCGCTGACCCAATGCTTGTACTCGGCCGTCTCATGCTTGGCTGATTCCGTGCGCGTAAACGGCGCGCTCTCGACCGCCTCGACATATTGGGCGAGATCCGAATCGGGCACGAGGCCGTCGAACACGAAAACATCGCGCCCCTCCACGAGGCCGTGCCGCGCGGGCAAGAGCTCAGTGATCATGGGGCGCAGACCGCGGCCTTAGTCTCATTCCGCCGCAGGCGCGTCGCCGCTGGCCTTCTTCTTTGCCGGCGCCCTCTTCCTTGGCTTCGCCTTCACCTTCGGCGCTGCCGGAGTGATCTCGAACGCCGGGGCATTGTCCTTGATTCGGACATTGACCTCGCCGCCGTTCACGAGCTTGCCGAACAGCAATTCCTCCGCGAGCGGCTGCTTGATCTTCTCCTGGACGAGCCGGCCCATCGGGCGAGCGCCGTAGAGCCTGTCATAGCCCTTATCGACCAGCCATTTGCGGGCCTCGTCGTCGAGGTCGATGTGGACGTTGCGGTCGGCCAGCTGCAGCTCCAGCTGGAGGATGAACTTGTCGACCACCCGGGAAACGACTGCAGGCGGCAAATAAGCGAACGGGACGATCGCATCCAGCCGGTTGCGGAATTCCGGAGTGAACATCTTCTTGACCGCGTCCTCCTGCGCATCCTCGCGGGTCGCGGCGCCGAAACCGATCGACTCGCGCGCCATGTCGGCCGCGCCGGCATTGGTCGTCATGATCAGGATGGTGTTCCTGAAATCGACGGTCTTGCCGTGGTGATCGGTCAGCTTGCCGTGGTCCATCACCTGCAACAGGATGTTGAACAGGTCCGGGTGCGCCTTCTCGATCTCGTCGAGCAGGAGCACGCTGTGCGGGTGCTGGTCGACCGCGTCGGTCAACAGCCCGCCCTGGTCGTAGCCGACATAGCCCGGAGGAGCGCCGATCAGGCGGCTGACCGCGTGGCGTTCCATATATTCGGACATGTCGAACCGCTGCAGCGGGATTCCCATGATCGACGCCAGCTGGCGAGCGACCTCGGTCTTGCCGACGCCGGTAGGGCCGCTGAACAGATAATTGCCGATCGGCTTGTCGGCATCGCGAAGCCCGGCGCGCGACAGCTTCATCGCCGACGCCAGCTTCTCGATCGCCAGGTCCTGGCCGAATACCACCCGCTTCAGGTCCGAATCGAGATTTTCGAGGACTCTCTTGTCGTCGCTCGACACCGACTTTGGGGGGATACGCGCCATGGTCGCGACCACCGCCTCGATTTCCTTGGTCGTGATCACTTTCTTCCGGCGGCTCGGCGGAACGAGCATCTGCATCGCTCCGACCTCGTCGATCACGTCGATCGCCTTGTCCGGAAGCTTGCGGTCGTGGATGTAGCGGGCGCTGAGCTCGACGGCGCTCTTGATCGCGTCGGGCGTGTAGCGGACATGGTGGTGGCCTTCGAACGACGAGCGAAGCCCGGCGAGGATCTTGATCGTGTCCTCCACCGTCGGCTCGTTGACGTCGATCTTCTGGAAGCGCCGGAGAAGCGCCCGGTCCTTCTCGAAGTGGTTGCGGAACTCCTTGTACGTCGTCGACCCGATGCAGCGGATCGCGCCGGAGGACAAAGCCGGCTTGAGCAGGTTTGATGCGTCCATCGCTCCGCCCGAAGTCGCTCCGGCGCCGATTACCGTGTGGATCTCGTCGATGAACAGGATTGCGTCGGGGAGTTTCTCGAGCTCGTTGACGACGCTCTTCAGCCGCTCCTCGAAGTCGCCGCGATAGCGGGTGCCGGCGAGCAAAGCGCCCATGTCGAGCGCGTAGATGGTTGCCTTCTTGAGCACGTCGGGAACGTCGCCTTCGATGATCTTGCGCGCCAGGCCCTCCGCGATCGCGGTTTTGCCGACGCCGGGGTCGCCGACGTAAAGCGGGTTGTTCTTCGACCGGCGGCACAGGATCTGAACCGTTCGGTCGACCTCCGGCATTCGGCCGATCAACGGATCGACCTTGCCGGCCTTCGCCTTTTCATTGAGATCGACGGTGAACTGCTTGAGGGCGCTTTCCTTCTTGCCCTCCTTCTCCGCTTTCTCCTCGGATCCTTCCGGCGGTCGCGCCTCGGCAGCGGTGTCGCCCTTGCCGACTCCGTGGCTGATGTAGGTCACGGCATCGAGCCGGCTCATGTCCTGCTGCTGCAGGAAATAGACGGCGTAGCTCTCGCGTTCGGAGAAGAGGGCGACCAGCACGTTGGCGCCGGTGACTTCGTCGCGGCCGGACGACTGGACGTGCAGGATCGCGCGCTGGACCACGCGCTGGAATCCGCTGGTCGGAGTCGGATCGGTGCTGGTGTCGGCGACCAGCGCGCCGAGCTCGTTGTCGAGATAATGCTTCACCGATGCCCGAAGCTCGTCGCGACTGACTCCGCATGCGGTCATCACCTTCGACGCATGCTCGTCGTCGATCAGCGCGATCAGAAGATGTTCGAGGGTCGCATACTCGTGCCTGCGGCGGCTGGCTTCGCCGAGCGCATTGTGCAGGGTTTCTTCGAGTTCGCGAGCGAAACTAGGCATTTAGGTTGGTACTCCCACCGCTCCCCGGGGCGAGCCCCGGGCTCTTGCAGATCAATGTCATATGCGCCGAACGTCCAATCAAGGGCTGCGTGCCCGATTATCCCCAGTTTATAGGGGGGAACGGCTGTGCCGGCGCTGAACGCTACGGGAAAACGTGCTCGCCGTGCGTGGCTGCAGTCAGCTTTTCTTGAACAGCTCTTCGGCCGCCGATCGCTGGGTCTGCGCGCGGCTCATGTGTGCCTCGACTCGCGCGATCTCCTCCTTCAGCGCCTCGATTCGCACGTTGAGCTCCTCGATCGACAATGGATCCAGGTCCTGCCTCTTGAGCTCCGTCAGCGGATCCTTGGGCTTGTCGGGGAAGAGTTCGTCGAGGTCCATGGCCCCAAATCGTTGACCCGAGGGGGAGCGAAGTCAATAAGCCGCCCGCCGTGAGCAGCTCCATTCCAGCGATCATGAAAGCCGTCGTCGCCCCGCAGCCGGACGGCGCCGAGGAGCTGGCGGTGGTCGAGCGGCCGGTGCCGAGGCCGGGCAAAGGCGAAGTGCTGGTCAGGGTCGCCGCGGCGGGCGTGAACCGCCCCGACATCCTGCAGCGGCGCGGCCTCTATCCGCCGCCTCCCGGCGCGCCCGACATCCTCGGGCTCGAGATTGCCGGCCAAGTCGTCGAGGCTGGCGAGGGGGCCGAGCAGCTCGCCGGACAAGAGGTCTGCGCATTGGTGGCCGGCGGCGGCTATGCCCAATATTGCGTCGCTCCGGCCGGCACCTGCCTTCCGGTGCCGCAGGCGCTGTCGCTGATCGAGGCCGCGGCAATCCCGGAGACGCTCTTTACCGTCTGGTCGAACCTGTTCGAGCGCGGGTTCGCTGCCGACGGCGACACGGTTCTCGTCCACGGCGGCACCAGCGGCATCGGGACCATGGCGATTGCGCTCGGGCGGCTGTTCGGGCTGACGACGATCGTCACCTGCGGCACTGACTCGAAATGCCGCCGCGCCGAAGAGATCGGTGCCGATAGCGCAATCAATTATCGAAGCCAGGATTTCGTCGAGGCGGTGAAGGCGCTGACTAAGGGCCGAGGAGTCCAGGTCGTGCTCGACATGGTCGGCGGCGATTATCTCCCGCGCAACATCGCCTGCCTCGCCGACGACGGCCGGCACGTCTCAATCGCGTTCCAGCGCGGCGCCAGCGCCGAAATCGCCATTCCCGACTTGATGCGGCGGCGGCTGACTCTCACCGGCTCGACACTTCGCCCGCGTTCCGTCGAATTCAAGACGATGGTGGCGGACGAGATTGCCCGGACCGTCTGGCCCTATGCCGAAGGAGGCCGGTTGAAGCCGGTGATCGATTCCACATTTCCTCTGGCGGAGGCAGCCAAGGCCCACGCCCGAATGGAATCGGGAGACCATGTGGGCAAGATCGTACTCGCACTCGCCTCATGACCTTGCCGATCAGCCGCGGCGAGAGTACATCGGCGCCGACCGGCCGCTCCGCGAGGGGCGGCCCTATTCATTTGTAGAATTACCGGAGAATCCCAGTGGCACAGCAAGCCCAGCCCCTGATGCCCCATGCGACCGCTGCCTGGTTGGTCGAAAACACGTCCCTGACCTTCGAGCAGATCGCGGAATTCTGCGGCCTTCATAGCCTCGAAGTGCAGGCGATCGCCGACGACACGGCCGCGACCAAGCTCACCGGCCGCGACCCGATCCGATCGGGCGAGCTGAGCCACGAGGAAATCGCGAAGGGGCAGAAAGACCCCGATTACAAGCTGCAGATCCAGAAGGCGCCCGACCAGGTGCGCCGGACGAAAGGGCCGCGCTACACGCCGCTTTCGAAGCGGCAGGACAAGCCGGACGGGATCGCCTGGCTGGTCCGCAACCACCCCGAGCTCAGCGACGGCCAGATCGGCAAGCTGATCGGAACCACGCGCACGACAATTTCGGCGATCCGCGACCGCAGCCACTGGAACATGGCGAACATCACGGCCAAGGACCCGGTGACCCTGGGCCTGACTTCGCAGCGCGAGCTCGATGCCGCTGTCGCCAAGGCTCAGAAAGCCGCCGGCGCCGCCGCTCCGGCCGACGAAAATTTCGAGCAGGACCGCCAGGCGCTCATCGAAGAGCTGCGCGCCGAGCGCGAGCAGCACGCGCGCGACGCCGAAGCCGCACTGGTGGCCGCCGAGGCGGGCGAATTGCCGCCTTCCGACGAAATCGTCCCGGGCATCCGCGACCCGTTCAAGCGTTGATTTGCGGCTGCTAGAGGCTCATCCTTCTCGTGATGGATACGCCCGCGCCTTCGGCCGAGCTCAGCTTCGAGGACGCTCTCAGGCGCCTGGAGGAAATCGTCAGGACTCTCGAGAAGGGCGAGGCGCCGCTCGACCAGTCGATCGAGCTTTACCAGGAAGGCGACAAGCTCAAGCGCCATTGCGAGGCCCGGCTCAAGGCAGCGCAGGCGCGCATCGAGCAGATCGCTTTCGGAAGCGACGGGAAGCCCGCGGGGGCGACGCCCTTCGATGTCGGTTGAGATTGTCGAGGACGTCCGGCTCGACCTCGAGGCCGAAGCCGACCGGGTCTCGGTCAAGCTCGATCAGTTCTTCACGCTTCTCCTGAAGCCGCCGAACGACAGCCGCGACCGGCTCTATTCGGCGATGCGCCACGCCGCGATCGGCGGCGGCAAGCGTCTTCGCCCGCTCCTGACCATCGCCGCCTCGCGGTTGTTCGGGATCGAGGAGGACAAGGCGCTCCGGGTCGCCGCCGCGATCGAGGCGATCCACGTTTACTCGCTGATCCACGACGATTTGCCGTCGATGGACGACGATGACCTGCGCCGCGGCAAGGCTACGGTGCACAAGGCGTTCGACGAAGCGACCGCGATCCTCGCCGGCGACAGCCTTCACGCGCTGGCGTTCGAGATCCTGGCGCACGAGGCCACCGATCGCGATCCGCTCGTCCGGTCGGAACTGGTGCTCGAGCTCTCGCGCGCATCGGGTCCCAACGGAATGGCGGGCGGGCAGATGATGGACCTCGCGGCCGAAGGCAAGTCGCTCGACCTTGCCGCCGTCACCCGTCTCCAGCAGCTCAAGACCGGTGCGCTGATCGAATATGCCGTCGAGGCGCCGTGCATCGTCACCCGGCTCGCGAAGGAAGCACGGACGCCCTACCGCGGCTACGCGCGCAACATCGGCCTCGCGTTCCAGATCACCGACGATCTCATCGACCATAGCGGCAATGAAGCCGCTGCCGGAAAGCGCACCGGCAAGGACGCTCAGAAGGGCAAGGCGACCTTCGTGTCGCTGCTCGGACCGGAGCGGGCGGCGCAGCAGGCGCGCGTGCTCGTCGAGCAAGGCATTGACCATCTCTCCGACCACGGCGAAGAGGCCGACATGCTGCGCGCAATCGCGCGCTTCGCAATCGAGCGGGACCGCTAGCGATGAGTGACAGGATCGGAGTCTATCCCGGCACGTTCGACCCGATCACGCTCGGGCACCTCGACATCATCCGCCGAGCCACGCACCTGGTCGACCGGCTGGTCCTTGGAGTGACCACCAACCCTTCGAAGCAGCCGCTCTTTACCGTTGCCGAGCGGCTCGAGATGGTCCGCCGCGAGACCGCCGGGATCAACGGCGGCAAGGTTGAGGTGGTCGAGTTCGATTCGCTGCTGATGGATTTCGCTCAGGAACAGGGCGCGTCGATGATCGTGCGCGGGCTGCGCGCCGTCGGCGACTTCGAATATGAATTCCAGATGGCCGGAATGAACCAGCAGCTCAACAACAGCATCGAAACGGTGTTCCTGATGGCCGACGTCTCGCTCCAGCCGATCGCCTCGCGGCTGGTCAAGGAAATCGCCCGCTATGGCGGCTCGATCGACAAGTTCGTCACTCCCGCGGTCGCCGTCGACGTTGCCCGTCAGCTTGGCCGAAGCTGAAAGACATGAGATGAAACTGCTCGCACTTCCCTTCCTCGCCGTCATGCTCGTTGCCGCCAGGCCCGCGCCGGATCCGGTTGCGCCGCCGCTCCCTGTCGCAGCGCCCGCCGAAGTCGCCGCCGACCCGGCAAACAGACTGATCCTGAAACTTTCAAACGGCGGAACGGTCGTCATTCAGCTTAGGCCCGATGCCGCGCCCAACCACGTCCAGCGGGTCCAGACGCTTGTCCGCCAGCATTTCTATGACGGCACGATTTTCCACCGAGTGATCCCCGGCTTCATGGCTCAGGGCGGCGATCCGACGGGCACCGGCGAGGGTGGCTCGAAGCTTCCCGACCTCAAGGCGGAATTCAACTCGCTGTCGCATCTTCGCGGCACCGTCGCCGCGGCCCGGACCGCCGACAGCACCGACACGGCGAACAGCCAATTCTATATCATGCTCGCTCCCAATTCCTCGCTGGACGGGCAATATACGGTCTTCGGGCGGGTGATTTCCGGGATGGAAGCCGTCGACCTGATCGCGCCGGGCCAGCCGCCGGCGAACCCGACGAAAATTCTTCGCGCCAGCCTCGGCGACGGCACCCCCGCGGCAGCGCCGGCCCCGCAGCTACAACCCGAGTCGCTACAGCAAGAGAACACGCCCGGCGGCTGATGCGAGTCGACCTTTTCGATTTCGACCTGCCGTCAGACCGGATTGCACTGAGGCCTGCCCGGCCGAGGGATTCGGCGCGGCTGATGCTTGTCGAAGGGGAGGATATTTCCGACCGGCAGGTGCTCGACTTGCCGAAGCTGCTCAATCCGGGCGACGTCCTGCTGTTCAACGATACCAAGGTCATTCCCGCCCAGCTCGAAGGCCGGCGCGGACAGGCGCGCGTGGGCGTCACCCTGCACAAGCGCGCGGGGCCGAGGAGTTGGTGGGCGTTCGTTCGCAACGCCCGGCGGCTCCGTTGCGGAGACCGTATCGACTTCGAAGCCGGCGTGAGTGCGCTCGCGACAGAGCGCTCGGATGACGGCAGCTTTCTCGTCGCGTTCGAGGGCGACGAGCCCATCGAGCTGCTGATCGAGCGGGGAGGGCGAATGCCGCTTCCGCCCTACATTGCCTCCCGGCGCCCGGCCGACGAAGCCGATCGCAAGGATTACCAGACGGTCTTCGCTCGCGAAGAAGGCGCGGTCGCGGCTCCGACTGCGGCGCTTCACTTCACCGATCGCCTGCTTCGGGCGCTCGATGAGCGCGGAGTGCTCCGCGAAACCCTGACCTTGCACGTCGGAGCCGGGACATTCCTTCCGGTCAAGGCCGAGGACACGGCCGGCCACCGGATGCATTCGGAATGGGGCAGGATCGACGCGGCGACTGCCGGCCGCCTGAACGCCGCACGGCGAGCAGGGGGGCGGCTGATCGCGGTCGGGACAACCTCGCTTCGCCTCGTGGAAACCGCGGCCGACGAAGAGGGGGTGATCCGTCCCTTCGAGGGCGACACTGCAATCTTCATCACGCCCGGCTACCGGTTCAGGACCGTCGACGGACTGATGACGAATTTCCACCTTCCGCGCTCGACGCTGTTCATGCTGGTCAGCGCCCTGATGGGTCTGGAAACGATGAAGCGGGCTTATGCCCATGCGATCGAGAACGGCTACCGCTTCTACAGCTACGGGGATTCGAGCCTGCTTTTGCCGGATCGGGACTGATCCGTTTCGATAGGGCAGTTTATTCCACGCTAAAGCAGATCAATAAATACCGGTTACAACGTGGACGAATAAACCCGGAGTAACCCCGAAATGACCAGTCATGCCGCCGCGTCGCCGCGCGCGCCGCCGCGCATCTACATTCCGGTGCGCGCCAAGTTCGGAATCGCCGCCTTCGCAGCCCTGTGCTGGATGCTGTTCTCGGTGCTGGTGTCGCGCCCGTGGCTCGACTCGCTTGCGGCCGAGACCCACTGGCTGTTCGCGCTCTTCGCGATCACCTTCATCGCCTACGTCCCCGGTTTCATGAACACGTTCCTGACGGTGAGCCTGTTGCTCGACCGAAGGCCGGAGAGGAAGCAGCCGGAGGCCTATCCGGGCGTGACGGTGCTGATCGCGGCCTATCAGGAAGAGGCCGCCATCGTCGGAACCCTGGAAAGCATCGCCAGGGACTCCTATCCCGACCCGCTCGAAGTGCTCGTCCTCAACGACGGCTCAACCGACGGAACGGCCGACGTCGCCGCCAATGCCATCGAACGCCTGGCCTTTCCTCGCGATGCGCAGGTCCGGGTGGTCGACTTCGAGGTCAACCGCGGCAAATCGGCGGTTAGCGCGCTCAGCCGCCTCGTCGAGCTATCTTTCCGACCCGCCGAATACCCCAGGCGGTGGCGGGCGCAATCCTCGTCGGCAACAGCCGCGAAAACTTCATCGCCGGTGCCCAGGAGTGGGACTATTTCCACGGAATCGCCGCGGTGAAGCCCTGAAAAAGTTGTTCGCAGACGCCGGAGTTCCAACCAAGGACAAATAGGCGCTCTCGCTGATCGTGCTCAATCGTCGGGATAGCATTGCGGACGCTGGTCTGGATGCTGGGCGAACCAGAGGTCTTTGGCTTCGCGGATTTCCTTGTCCCGCTTGGGGCCCGGAATAATGAACAGCCGCTTCACGGTCGTCGACGCGACCGCTCGAGCGTCGGCCTCGGTCGCCGGTTTCCAGCTCTCCTTCATCGCGTCGCACGCAAGAAACCGCGTGTCGGCATCGTGGATGTTGTTCTCGCCCATCAGGCAGCGCTTGGGCCGGGCGTCCTTGTCCAGCTCCAGGTAAACCCATGCCCACAAGTCGCCTTTCGCGATGCCGTTCGTCAGCCAGGGGAGGTATCCGGGCTCATGTGGCGGGCAATCGCTCGCTGCAGCGACAGCCGGGCCGCCGCAGGTCAGCGCCGCAACCAGAATCAGCGTCAAAATCTTTGTCATTCGGCCTTTCCCCCTTTGCCGAGGTTATTGACTGATCTTGCGGCTCGCAATGGAGCTGTTTCCCCCGACGCTGCTCGGCTAGGGCGCGGCGCGATGCCCGGCCTCACCTTCACCATCCACGCGAGCGACGGAGCCGCGCGCACCGGGGTCATCACGATGGCGCGTGGAGAAATCCGGACGCCCGCCTTCATGCCGGTGGGCACCGCCGCGACGGTCAAGGCCATGAAGCCTGACGAGGTTCGCGCCTCGGGCGCCGACATCATCCTCGGCAATACCTATCACCTCATGCTCCGTCCCGGCGCGGAGCGGATCGCGCGGCTCGGCGGGCTTCACGCCTTCATGGGCTGGGACCGCCCGGTCCTCACCGACAGCGGCGGCTACCAGGTGATGAGCCTGTCGGAGCTGACGAAAGTGACCGAGGAGGGAGTCGCCTTCGCCAGTCATCTCGACGGCTCGCGCCACATGCTCAGCCCCGAACGGTCGATCGAGGTCCAGCGCCTGCTCGGCTCCGACATCGCAATGGCCTTCGACCAGCTCGTCCCCGCCACCGCCGCGCGCGGCGACCATGAAGCGGCGATGGAGCGGTCGATGCGCTGGGCGGAACGGTCGAAAGCGGCTTTCTGCGGACCGGGCGCGCTGTTCGGAATCCAGCAGGGCGGGCTCGACGAGGACTTGCGCGGCCGCTCGGCCGAAGCGCTCACCGCAATCGGCTTCGACGGCTATGCGATCGGGGGCCTCGCGGTCGGCGAGGGGCAGGAAGCGATGTGCCGGGTGCTCGATTTCGCGGCGGCGATGCTTCCGGCGGACAGGCCGCGCTATCTGATGGGGGTCGGCAAGCCCGACGATCTCGTCGAATCGGTTCTTCGCGGGGTCGACATGTTCGACTGCGTGCTTCCGACCCGCTCCGGCCGCACCGGCCAGGCGTTCACGGCCGACGGCCCCATCAACATTCGCAACGCGCGCTTCGCCGAAGACCGGGAGCCGCTCGAGCCTGGCTGCCCGTGCCCCACCTGCACCCGCTTCGAGCGCGCTTATGTCCACCACCTCGTCCGCTCGGGCGAGATCCTTGGCGCCATGGTGATGACCGAGCACAATCTCTGGTTCTACCAGCGGCTGATGCAGGCGGTGCGCGAGGCGATCGGAGAGGGGCGGCTAAGCGCGTTTTCAAGGCAATTCTTCGGCCGCTATCGAAGATCGTCACGCCGAACGAGCACGACGGATGTGGACTAGCTGGCGCTGACCTTGAGGAAGCTGGGCAGCGGCCCGTTCCATTCGGAATCGGCGTCCACAGGCTCTTTGGCCTTTTCCGAAGCGGGCTTTTTCGCCGGCTCCGGCTTCTCGTTCGCAGGCTCCGGCTTCTCGCGCTTCGGGGCTTGGGTTTTGGCGGGCTTTTCCTGCTTTGGCGGTTCTGCCCTGGCCGGCTTCTCGCGTTTCGCAGGTTCGGCCCTGGCTTCGCTCCTGGCCGGCTTTGCGGCCTTGGCCGGGTGCGGCGCTTGCTCGGCACTGTCGCGATCGCCCGATTTCGCCCTGGGGATCGGGTGGCCGAGCAGCTTCTCGATTCCCCCGACCGCTTCCGAATCCGCACGGCTGGCGAGCGTGATCGCGATTCCGGTCATGCCCGCCCGGCCGGTGCGGCCGATGCGGTGGATGTAATCGTCCGGCTGCCACGGAACGTCGAAGTTGACGACATGGCTGACGCCTTTGACGTCGAGCCCGCGGGCGGCGACGTCGGACGCGACCAGGACGTTGGTCTCGCCCTTCTTGAACCGGTCGAACTCGGCGATCCGGTCGGCCTGGTCCATGTCGCCCTGGATCTGTCCGACCGCGAAGCCCGAACGGCGAAGGCTGGTCGCCAGCTCGCGAACGGTCGTCTTGCGGTTGCAGAATACGATCGCGTTCTTGAACTCCTCGTTGCGCAGGATGTCGCGCAGCGCCTCGCGCTTCTTGTCGCTCGCGACCTCGACCAGCCGCTGCTCGATGTTGACGTTGGCGGTGGCTGGCCGCGCGACCTCGATCCGCTTGGGGTCGTTGAGGAACTTCGACGCCAGTTTCTGGATAGGCGGCGGCATCGTCGCCGAGAACAGCAATGTCTGCCGCGACGCCGGGAGCTTGGTGCAGATCTCCTCGATATCGGGAATGAAGCCCATGTCGAGCATCCGGTCGGCTTCGTCGATCACCAGCAGGTTGCAGTCGTTGAGCATGATCTTGCCGCGCTTGAACAGGTCCATCAGCCGGCCCGGGGTCGCGATCAGCACGTCGACGCCCTTTTCCAGCGCCTTGATCTGGTCGCCCATCTGAACGCCGCCGATCAGAAGGGCCATCGAGAGCGGGTGATATTTGCCATATTTGTCGAAATTCTCCGCGACCTGCGCCGCGAGCTCGCGAGTCGGCTCCAGGATCAGCGAGCGCGGCATTCGCGCCCGGCTCCGGCCTTCGTGCAGGATGTCGAGCATCGGAAGCACGAAACCGGCCGTCTTGCCGGTCCCGGTCTGGGCGATCCCGATCAGGTCCTTGCCCATGAGCACGGCCGGAATCGCCCCGCGCTGGATGGGCGTAGGCTCGGTGTAGCCGCTGTCTTCAACGGCGCGCAGCAATTGGTCGGAAAGGCCGAGATCGGCAAAAGTCATTCAAAAGTCCGGAAAATGTCGGCGGCGCCAAAGGTGGCCGCCGCTCTCATCCCGCTATGGTGCGTTCGCGGGAAAAGTTCAAGGTTTGCGCACCGGCTGCGAGGGCCCGGGCGAGCGCCAACGTCACCGTTGTTTGGGCACCAGCCGCCGGAACCTCTCGATCCCGCACGCGCCGCCCATTCGCGAACGGATCGAATCGCGCCGGACGCAGATCTTGCCGTCGTCGGAGGTGAGATAGAAGCCCGCGTAGAAGTCGAGCGCCGGGCAGCTCTCGTCGAGCTCGGCGCGGATCAGCCTGCGGCCGTCCATCACGAAATCGACATGGTCGCTGGCCGACAGGAAGGCGCCTCGGATGTCACCCGAATCGATGCACTTCGGCCCCTTGTGCTCGACCCACACGATATCCGGCGGCGGATCCGGGCGCACCGGCACTCGGATGATGAGCTGGTCCTCGATGACGATGCTTCGCACCCGCGGCAGGTCACCGGCCACGCCGAAGGCCATTCCGAAAAACGCCGGCACAAGCGCCAACAGCGCGGTGATCACTGGACAAGCCCCATGAACTCCGGAGTTGCAGGAGGGCGTTGAACATTGAATGAACCTTGAGCGGCCGGCCACAATCGAAGCGCCGTCCCGGCAATGAATCCGGTGCCGTCAGTCCTGCCCCGCGGTCGCGGGCGGGCTGTAGCCGGCATTCCAGTTTACAAAGGTCCGAAATGGACGCAGCCTCGCTCGATGCCACGCTTGCCTCGCGTCGCGATGGGCGGAGGCCAAGCAAGAAGCGGCCAGAAAACGCGGACCTCGAACAGGCGATGGGGGCGAGGACGGGAATCGAGCTCAAGCCGAGAAAGCGCGGCCCCACACTGCGGGCGAAGATTTAGGTGTTATTGCATATTTCACCGTAATCCGAAAGTTGTCTTGAAACAGAGGGGATCTGTATCGATGACTAATAGTCTAGTATCATGGTTGTTGCTCGCGTGTTCTTTTACCATAACTAGCAGCGCAATAGCTTTTGCAACGACCTACGGTTTTAGCTCTACTGAATTTTTGACAATTAAGGCATGGGGCATGACTGCATCTGTAGTCTTGGCAGGTATATCAGTCTATTATTTAGCTAAAATCGGAAAACTCAAAGGAATGATGTTCTTTAGAGTGACGACAGTTGCTACCGTATTATCAATGGCAATTTGGTTTTTTTAAGTAGAGTTATCGTGAAATTACCGTGCCAGTTTACAAAATCCCCAAATTCCGCGGCCGCATGGCTCCGGATCCGTCGGGGTGATCCGCCAGGCATCGGCCAGGCAGATAATTTCCAACAATAAGAAGATCATATTTTCCTGTCCTACAGCAGGCGGGTTCGTTTACGCTCGCCTCATGTCTCCCGTGCATCTGCCTCGCCCATCCTTCGCGCGCGCCTCTGGGCGGCGCGAGGCGCCTCGTCGTCACGCGACCGGCGCTTTGGGCGGCTTAAGGTCACGCAAATGGCGCCCGATCGCGTGACTTTAGCGACCGTAAGGGAAGAACAGTTGCGAAAGGGCGGGGGGTTGCATAAGGCGTCCGCGACTTCCGGCCGGCGCTCAGTGACGCAAGCCCAAAAAAGACTCACCACGGAGACATGAAATGGCGACCGAAGCGCCGACCCAACAGCAGCTGCCGCTCCTTTATTCCGCGCTCGAGCCGCTGAGCTCCAACATCCACGGAAAGATGAAGATCCGGCCGGTCGAAAAGATGCCGATGATCGCCGCGACCCACGCGATCCCCGCCACGGTCGACGAATTTTCGCTTCTTTCGCGCCACTATCCCATCATCTTCGCGGTCGGCGACACGCCGGTGCCGCTGGCGCTGATGGGGCTGAGCGAAGGCGTGAACGCCTTCGTCGACGAGAACGGCAAGACTCTCGATCCCGACATTTACATCCCCGCCTACCTCCGCCGCTATCCGTTCCTTCTGGCGCGGCTCAAGCCCGACAGCGACGAGCTGTCGCTCTGCTTCGACCCGACCGCCGGCTCGATCGGCGATTTCGACGACGGCCAGCCTTTGTTCGAGGACGACGGGCAGCCGAGCCAGGCGACCAAGGCGATCCTCGAATTCTGCGAGCAGTTCGAGACCGCGGGCCAGCGCACCGCCGCGTTCGTCGAGGACCTGCAGAAGAGCGGTCTGCTGATGGACGGCGAGGTGTCGATCCAGCCCGAAGGCGCTTCCCAGCCATTCGTCTATCGCGGCTTTCGAATGGTCGACGAGGAGAAGCTTCGGGATCTTCGCGGCGATGAGCTTCGCAAGTACAGCCAGAGCGGGCTTCTGCCGCTGGTTTACGCGCACCTCTTCTCGCTGTCGCTGGTCCGCGAGCTGTTCACCCGCCAGGTCGCGCAGGGCAAAGGGCCGATCAAGGTCGCCCAGCGGGAAGCCGCCGAAGCGTGAGCGATTCGCGGCGGGTCGCATTGACCGGCTGATACCGCGCACCATCTGGGGATCGCCTGACGGTTTCCGGCATCCCCTTCGGGGCCGTCGGGCATGCGGGCCCTTCGTTGGGCGCGCTCCTCCCTGAACTGCGCCGCCTCGGCTTATCCCGGGGCGGCGCTTTTATTCGGCGGCGGCGGGAAGCCGGCGCTCGAGCAGCAGCTCGCCGAGCCGGACGGTCAGGCTTTCGAGCAGCGCCGCGACTTGATCGAACCGCCGGCCCGGCTCGCCTGCCGCTGTCAGATAGCAGCGCCGGTCCACCTCCACCTGAAGCGCATGAACTCCCTTGTGGGGAGAGCCGTGGCGGTCGAGCACATGGCCGCCAGCGAACGGGTCGTTGGCCGCCGCGGTGAAGCCCGCCTGGGTCGCGACGGCCAGCGCCTCCGCCATCAGCCACGGAGCTGCGCTTCGCCCGAAGCGGTCGCCGAACACGACCTGCGCCGTGCCCTTGGACGGCGGCATGGAATGGCAATCGAGAAGCAGCGCGCAGCCAAAGCGGGAGAGTAGCAGCTGGACCTGGTCCTCGACCGCTTGGTGATAGGGAAAATAGGCGTCTCGAAGCCGGCGCTCGAGCTCGCCGGTGGAGATCGGCTGCCGCCACAAATGGCCGTGAGCGGCGGTCCGCGACGGGACGATCCCGAGCCCGCCGCGAGCCCGCGGGCTGGGCCTGCCGCGCCGGTGACCCTGGATAACAGCCGGGTCGATCTCGTCCTCGGCGCGGTTGCAATCTATGGCGGCTCTCGGCGCTTGGGCGATAACCGCGCCGGCTCCGTGGCCCACGGCGCGCCAGACGAGACGGTCGACGAGCGGGTCCTCGAGCGCCGTCAGCGAGTGACGCCCGTGCCTGGCGAGGTCGACAAGCCAGTCGGGATAGGCACGGCCGGCGTGCGGCACTGAGAGAACCACGGGCAGCCGCCCGCGCGGCGGGTGGACGATCGGGGGAGAGAGCAAACTCACGGACAACTGTCCCAGATTAGGACCGACAGGGAGATGCTGCAACGCATCGGCCGCTCATTCGCTTCTGGCAAAAGGCGAATCTTCAGCGCATGATAAGGTCTATGCCGCGAATCCTCCTCGCCGAAGACGACACGTCGATGCGCGAATATCTGCAGCGGGCGCTGCAGCGCGTCGGCTACGATGTCGATTCCGTCGGCTGCGGAACGGAGGCGATCCCGCTTCTCGAAAAGGATCATTACGACCTTCTTCTGACCGATATCGTGATGCCGGAAATGGACGGGATCGAGCTGGCGCAGAAGGCATCGGCGATGGACGCGGACATCCGCGTGATGTTCATCACTGGCTTTGCCGCAGTCGCGCTCCAGAGCGGCCGGACGGCGCCGGAAGCGAAGATGCTGTCCAAGCCCTTCCACCTCAAGGATCTCGTCGCGGAAGTGGACCGGATTTTCCAGACCGAGGATCAGCACGGCCGGCTGTAGCGACATTAGTCGTCCGCAGGCGCTTGCGCGCTCCCAAAGCGCCCCCTAAAGGCCACCCCCGAGTGGGCGTGTAGCTCAGTGGTAGAGCACTGTGTTGACATCGCAGGGGTCGCAAGTTCAATCCTTGCCACGCCCACCATTTCTCCTTTCGATTCGGCTTCCTGATCGATCGCCTTGAGCGGCCGGCGATTTGGTTGCTATGCAGCGGAACGGGGAATGGGGTCTCCCTTGTAACCGCCGATCGGCTGATGGCTCCTGCTTGGCGCAATTGACGCAGAAACAGGAGGCCCATGCTCTATCTCATCACATTCCTGGGCGCCGGACTCGGCGGCGCGCTTCGGCACGGCGTCAACGTCGGTGCCGCGCGCCTGCTCGGCTACGGATTCCCGTTCGGAACGCTGATCGTCAATATATCGGGCTCGCTCGCGATGGGGCTTCTCGCCGGCTATTTCGGGTATCGGACGGGTCTCAACCAGCACCTCCGGCTATTTCTGACGACCGGAATCCTTGGCGGCTTCACCACCTTTTCGGCCTTCAGCCTCGACAGCGCGCTGCTGATCGAACGGCACGGTTACGCTCAGGCGGTCCTGTACGTGCTGGCATCGGTCGTGGTGAGCCTGGTGGCCGTGTTCGCCGGGCTGGCGCTGTTCCGCACCGGCGGCCACCTGCCCTGAGATCTGCCCGCTGACGGAACGACAGGCCCGTTCGACAAGGCGGGGCGAGCAACTTCGCTCCGCAGCCATCGTTGCACCGGCAGCGACCCGCAAAATCGATGGAGATCGGCATGAGCGCCAACGGCATCGACGTCTTCGACAAGACGCTTCAAACCACCAACATCTGGCTCGACGAGATCATGGAGGACATAGGTCCGGACCGGAAAACCGCATGGCGGGCGCTTGCGGTCGTCCTGCAGAAATTGAGGAACCGCCTGCCCGTCGGGCTTGCCGCCAACCTGGGGGCGCAGCTGCCGATCCTCGTTCGCGGAATTTATTACGACCAGTTCCGGCCCGATCAGCTCCCGGTCGAATGCGAGACGATCGAGCAATTCTGCGCCGAGGTCGGCGAGTGGCTCCAGGACAACCGGCCCGTCGATCCCGAACAGGCGGTCCGGTCTGTCTTCGGCGTCCTTTCGCGCCATATTTCGGAAGGCGAGATCGGCAATGTCGTTCAGGCGCTCCCGGAGAGCATCCGAAAGGCATGGCCGCAGGAAGCCCGGGATCAGGCAAAGGAACGGATGCGGCAGTCGGCTGACGCTCAGCAGCAATTCGCCCAGGAACAAGGCTTCATCGCCCGCGGCGATGCCAATCCCGAACTGGAGCCGGCTTCGGCGCAAGCGGAGCAGACAATGACCGGCGGCACGGCTGGCGGGCCGGCGCGGTAGCTTCGCCTAGAGACAGGCTTCGAGGTATGGCTGGTCGAAGCCGAACTGCTTGGCCTTTTCCAGCGTGTAGGGACGAAGGCCCATCGAGCGATACTCGCCGATGATCCGGCCGTCGGCGCTCTCGTCGAGATATTCGAACTTGAACAGCTCCTGGGTGACGATGACGTCGCCTTCCATCCCGATGACCTCGGTGACGTTGGTCGTTCGGCGCGAGCCATCGCGAAGGCGCTTCACCTGGACGATGAGGTCGACCGAGTCGGCAATCTGGCGGCTGATCGCCTCCTTCGGGATCTTGATGTCGCTCATCATCACCATGTTCTCCATACGCGCGAGGCATTCGCGCGGGGAGTTGGAGTGGAGCGTCGCCATCGAGCCGTCGTGACCCGTGTTCATCGCCGCCAGCAAGTCGAAACATTCCTGGCCGCGAATCTCGCCCAGGATGATTCGGTCGGGACGCATGCGCAAAGCGTTGATGACGAGATCGCGAATGCTGATCTGCCCCTGGCCTTCCAGGTTGGCCGGGCGGGTTTCGAGCGGGAGCCAGTGCGGCTGCTGAAGCCGAAGCTCGGCCGCGTCTTCGATCGTGATCACGCGCTCGCCCGGGTCGATCATCTTCGACAGAGCGTTGAGCATCGTCGTCTTGCCCGAGCCGGTACCGCCCGAGATGACGACATTCATTCGCGACGCGCCGGCGATCTTCAGGACCGTCGCCATTTTCTCCGACATCGACCCGAAGCCGCGCATCATGTCGATGGTGATCGGCTTTTCAGAGAACTTACGAATGGAGATGGCGGTGCCGCGAAGCGAGAGCGGCGGAATGATGACGTTGACGCGGCTTCCGTCCTGGAGGCGGGCATCGGCGAGCGGCGTGGTCTGGTCGACCCGGCGGCCGACCTTGTTCACGATCCGCTGGGCGATCTGGAACAGATGCTCCTCGTCGCGGAACTGGATGTGCGCCAGCACGAGCTTGCCCTTGCGTTCGACGAAGGTCTGGTCGGGACCGTTGACCATGATATCGGAAATGCTCGGGTCGGCGAGCAATTCCTCGAGCGGGCCGAGGCCCAGCAGCTCGTCGACTAGGACCTTCTCGAGCGCGAACTGCTCGCGCCGGTTGAGCGTGATCTTGAGCTCGGCCAGCACTTCGGAAATGATCGGCCGGAACTCCTCGGCGAGCTCGTCCTTGTTGAGGGTCGCGGCGGCCTCGGGATCGACTCGCTCGAGGAGGCGAGGGAGCACCTGCTCCTTGATCTTGTGGACGGAAGCCTCGAAGCCTTCGGTCTTGCTGCTCGCTGCTTCGCCGCTGCCGTTCTGACGCTTGGTCAGCCGGTCCATGGCACCGCCCGGGGGCCCGTCGCTCGAAGCGAGGGCGTTTTCGAGCTCTTCGACCGGCGGGAACTGGTCGCCGCCCTCCGGTGCTCCCGAAGAGCCCGCGCCGGGGCTACCCTTCATCGGCTTGGCAACGCCGAAGTTCGGCCGCTGACCCGCCGTCAGACTGCCACGCTTGCCGAATGCGTTCATTGCCACCCCGAACCAATCCGCGGAAAAACCCGAAGGTCGGGATAAGGGCGAATGTTTTAGGAAAAGCTAACCGCGTTTCGAAATTCGTCCAGAATCGGGACCGCTCTACTCGCCCGCTTTCTCCGCCAGGATGGTGAGTCCGCCCGCGCCCATCTCGGCAAACCCGCCGCTGACCGGGATCCGTTCCGGCCGGGCGCCGGCGCTTCGGTAAACGGCGACCTCGTCGCCGTCCTTGAGGACGGTCATGTAAGGCGCGTGGCCGGCCATGACTCCGGACTGGCCTTCGGTGCCGGGCACCACGACCATGTAGACGTCCTCGCTCATCACCTGGCGTTGCGGTGTCACGAGTTCGAAATGCAGGTCCGCCATCAGTCTTTCGCCTCAATCGCGCGGTCGAAGGCGCGGCTTGCCGCCTCGAACTTGTCGCGGCAGCCCCTGTTGCAGAAGCCGACCACCTGGCCGCGGTAGTGGGTCAGCGAGTCCGCGCTGACCGGCTTTCCCGACCAGGGGCAGGTGGCGTTGATGCACTCCTCGAGGCGAAGGCCGTCGCTCACTCAGGCCTCCGAAGCCAGCTTCTCGGCCTTGGCCACCGCCTCGTCGATTCCGCCGACCATGTAGAAAGCGCTTTCCGGAAGGTGGTCGTATTCGCCGTTCACGACTGCCTTGAACGAGCGGATCGTGTCTTCGATCTGGACGAACTTGCCCGGAATGCCGGTGAACACCTCGGCGACGTGGAACGGTTGCGAAAGGAATCGCTGGATCTTGCGTGCGCGGCTGACGGTGAGCCTGTCCTCTTCCGAAAGCTCGTCCATTCCGAGGATGGCGATGATGTCCTGGAGCGACTTGTAGCGCTGCAGGGTCTCCTGGACGGCGCGGGCGGTCTCGTAATGCTCCTGGCCGACGGTGCGCGGCTCGAGGACTCGCGACGTCGAGTCGAGCGGGTCCACCGCCGGGTAGATGCCGAGTTCCGAGATCGCGCGGTTGAGCGTCGTCGTCGCGTCGAGGTGGGCGAAGGATGTTGCGGGTGCCGGATCGGTGAGATCGTCCGCCGGCACGTAAATCGCCTGAACCGAGGTGATCGAGCCCTTGTTGGTCGAGGTGATCCGCTCCTGAAGCTGGCCCATGTCGGTCGCCAAAGTCGGCTGGTAGCCCACGGCCGAAGGAATTCGGCCGAGGAGCGCCGACACTTCCGATCCCGCCTGGGTGAAGCGGAAGATGTTGTCGACGAAGAACAAGACATCCTGGCCTTCGACATCGCGGAAATATTCGGCGACGGTGAGTCCCGACAGGGCGACCCGGGCGCGCGCTCCCGGCGGCTCGTTCATCTGGCCATAGACCAGCGCCACCTTGGAGCCCTCGGGCGTGGCATTGCCGTCCTTGTCCTTGGCGATGACGCCCGCGTCCAGGAACTCGTGATAGAGGTCGTTGCCCTCGCGGGTGCGTTCGCCGACACCGGCGAACACCGAAACGCCGCCGTGGCCCTTGGCGATATTGTTGATCAACTCCTGGATGAGCACGGTCTTGCCGACTCCGGCGCCGCCGAAGAGGCCGATCTTGCCGCCCTTCGCGTAAGGCGCGAGCAGGTCGATGACCTTGATCCCGGTGACGAGGATGCTGGTCTCGGTCGACTGCTCGACGAACAGCGGCGCTTCCCTGTGGATCGGGGCGCGATCCTTCGTAGCAATCGGGCCGAGCTCGTCGATCGGCTCGCCGACGACGTTCATGATCCGGCCAAGAGTTGCGGGGCCGACCGGGACCTCTATCTGCGAACCGGTGGCTCGGACGTCCTGGCCGCGAGTGAGGCCTTCGGTCGCATCCATGGCAATGGTGCGGACCAGGTTCTCGCCGAGGTGCTGTGCGACCTCGAGCACCAGCTTGTTGCCGTGGTTGTCGGTCTCGAGCGCTCCAAGGATCGGCGGAAGCTCGCCTTCGAAGGCGACGTCGACGACGGCGCCGATCACCTGTGCGACCTTGCCGGTCAGATTATGAGTCTGCACCGGCGCCTGCGGCTTCTCGCTGGCAGGCGTTGCCTTCTTGGTGCGGGGCTTTGCGGGGGCGGCGGTAGCCATCGGTCAGTCGTCCTCTGCTTGAACTCTTAAAGCGCTTCGGCGCCGGAAATGATCTCGACCAGCTCGGTCGTGATCGCGGCCTGGCGGGTCCGGTTGTACTGGATCGTCAGGCGATTGATCATGTCGCCGGCGTTGCGGGTCGCATTGTCCATCGCGGTCATCTGCGAGCCGTAGAAGCCGGCCTGGTTTTCGAGCAGCGCCCGATAGATCTGGACCGCGATGTTGCGCGGCAGGAGCACGGAGAGAATTTCCTCTTCGTCGGGCTCATATTCCACCATCGAATTTTCCGCCGTGGCGGCGCCTTCATTTGCCGCGCCCGCCGCGACGGGGATGATCTGGTCGACAGTCGGCTCCTGCACCAGAGTCGACTTGAAGTTGGCATAGGCGAGGTGGGCGACGTCGAAATTGCCGCTTCCGAACCGGTCGACGATCTCGTCGGCGATCGCCGAGGCGACATCGTAGCTCGGGTTCTTCATCTCGCTGGTGTCGTGCTGGCCGACGATGGCTCGCGGATAGAGTCGCTGCAGTACCGGCCGGCCCTTGCGGCCGACGATGAAGAAATGGACGGTCTTGCCCTGCCCGAGCAGATCTTCGGCCTTGCGCCGAGCCGCCCGGACGATGTTGCTGTTGAAAGCGCCGGCAAGGCCGCGGTCGCTGGTGACGACGACGATCAGGTGGGTGTCGTCCTTGCCCGTTCCCGCAAGAAGCTTCGGGCTCTGGGGTCCGACCGCTACGCGGCTGGCAATCGACTCCACGACAGCCCGCATCCGCTCCGAATAGGGGCGGGCGGCGGTCGCGTTCTGCTGGGCGCGCCGAAGCTTCGACGCCGCCACCATGTTGAGCGCCTTGGTGATCTTCTGCGTCGACTTCACCGAGCCGATGCGAAGCTTGAGGGCCTTGAGCGACGCCATGCTATGCGAACGTCTTCCCGAACTCCGTCAGCGCGGATTTCAGCTTGTCGGCCGCGTCGTCGTCGAGCTGCTTGGTCTCGCGGATCGTCTTCAGGATGTCGCCATGCTCCGAGCGCAGATAGCTCAGCATCGCCGCCTCGTAGCGGGTGACCGAGCCGACCTCGATAGTGTCGATGAAGCCCTTGGTGCCCGCGTAGATCGAGGCGACCTGCTCTTCGACTGGCATCGGGCTGAACTGTCCCTGTTTCAGCAGCTCTGTCAGCCGGGCGCCGCGGGCGAGAAGGCGCTGGGTCGCCGCGTCGAGATCGGAGCCGAACTGCGCGAACGCCGCCATCTCGCGATACTGGGCGAGCTCCAGCTTGATCGAGCCGGCGACCTTCTTCATCGCCTTGGTCTGCGCAGCCGAGCCGACTCGGCTGACCGACAGGCCGACGTTAATCGCCGGGCGGATGCCCTGGTAGAAGAGATCGGTCTCGAGGAAGATCTGGCCGTCGGTGATCGAGATGACGTTGGTCGGGATGTAGGCCGACACGTCGCCCGCCTGGGTCTCGATGATCGGAAGCGCCGTCAACGAGCCATTGCCGTTCTCGTCATTCATCTTCGCGGCGCGCTCGAGAAGGCGGCTGTGGAGATAGAAAACGTCGCCCGGATAAGCTTCGCGGCCCGGCGGACGGCGGAGGAGGAGCGACATCTGGCGGTAGGCGACGGCCTGCTTGGAAAGGTCGTCGTAAACGATGACCGCGTGCATTCCATTGTCGCGGAAATATTCGCCCATGGTGCAGCCGGCGTAGGGCGCAAGGAACTGCAGAGGCGCCGGCTCCGAAGCCGTGGCGGCGACGACGATGGTGTAATCCATTGCGCCATTTTCTTCGAGCTGGCGGACGATCTGGGCAACGGTCGAGCGCTTCTGCCCGATGGCGACATAGATGCAATAGAGCTTCTGGCTCTCGTCCTTGCCCGCGTTGAGGTCCTTCTGGTTGATGAAGGTATCCATGGCGACGGCGGTCTTGCCGGTCTGGCGGTCGCCGATGATCAACTCGCGCTGGCCGCGGCCGATCGGGACCAGCGCGTCGAGCGCCTTGAGGCCGGTCTGGACCGGCTCATGGACCGACTTGCGCGGGATGATTCCGGGCGCCTTGACCTCGACCCGGCGACGCTCGGTGAACTCGATCGGGCCCTTGCCGTCGATCGGGTTGCCAAGAGCGTCGACGACGCGGCCAAGCAGGCCCTTGCCGATCGGAACGTCGACGATCGTGCCGGTGCGCTTGGCGGTCGAGCCTTCGCGGATCGTCTCGTCAGATCCGAAGATAACGACGCCGACGTTATCGGCCTCGAGGTTGAGCGCCATGCCTTTGATGCCGCCGTCGAACTCGACCATCTCGCCAGCCTGGACATTGTCGAGGCCGTAGATGCGCGCGATTCCGTCACCGACGGAAAGGACGGTGCCGACCTCGGCGACCTCCTCGTCGGCGGCGAAATTCGCGATCTGGTCGCGGATGACGCGGGAAATTTCAGCGGCGCGGATATCCATCGTTGTGCCTTAGCCTTTCATCGCTTGGGCGAGTCTGTTGAGTTTGGTCTTGAGCGAGGCGTCGATCATCTCGCTTCCGAGCTTGACGATCAGGCCTCCCAAAATGGCGGGATCGGTGCGAGCGTCGATGGTGACGTCGCGGCCGGCGCGGGCCTTGAGCCGGGTCTTGAGCGAAGCGATCTGGCCGTCGCTCAGCGGGTGGGCCGAGACGACTTCGGCGGTGGTCTCGCCGCGATGCTCGGCCGCCAGCCTGCGGAAGAGGCGGATGACATTGGCGAGCTGGCCCTTGCGGCCGTTCCTCGCCAGCACGCCGAGGAAGTTGGCGGTCAGCGGGTCGAGCTTCAACTCGCCGGCGAGGGCCGAAAACGATTTGGCCGCTTCGTCGCGATCGACGAGCGGGGATGCGATCAGCTGGCCGAACTCGCGCGAATCCGTCAGCGCCTGGTTCAGCGAATCCACGCTTCGGCCGACCGCATCGATCTGCCTTTCGTCGCGGGCCAGGCCGAACAGGGCGGACGCGTAGCGTCCTGCTAAGCTGGCTTGAATGCCGCCGGATGTCTCCACGCGCCCAAAGCTCCAGAACTGGAATTGCCCCACACGAAACGGGGCGCTTCTCAGCCGGTTAGGCTGCACGCCCCTCATGGGTTGGCGCGCCCGTAGCAGCGGGTGGGGGGGAGTGCAACCGCTTCGCGCGCGCGAGAATTGGTTTGACCGCAATCCACGGGACGCGGAGTGAATTGCCTGAGCGTAAACCCGCTCCATGACCTACCGAATCACAGGATTGGATCCCGAGCCGTTCCGGCCGCTTTTCTCGCTTTCCGACGAGCAGCTGGAGAAGCGCGGGATGGTGCGGATGACGGTCACCGCGGAGCCGGGCTTCCCCTGCAGGGTCAGCCTTGTCGACCGCGAAATCGGCGAACAGGTGATTCTTCTCGGCCATGCCAGCCACGATGTGGCAAACCCGTATCGTGCCACTCACGCGATCTTCGTCGCTGATGCCGAGCAGGGGGAGTATGTGGACGAAGTGCCCCCGGTGTTCGGCCCTCGAGTCCTGTCGCTTCGCGGCTTCGACAAGGACGGGATGATGGCCGACGCGCTGCTGACCCGGGCCGGGGAGGCCGAGGAGGGTATTCTGAAGCTGTTTGGTCGGCCCGAGATTGCCTATATCCACGCACATAATGCCGCTCGCGGCTGTTTTTCGGCGAGGATCGAGAGATGCTGATGATTGCCGACCAGGAAGCCTGGGCCGCGTTCGAGCGCCGTGACCGCAGCTGGGACGACCGAGTCATTGGCGCTGTCAAAACCACCGGCATTTACTGCAAGCCGAGCTGCCCGGCGAAGCGGCCGAAGCGCGAGAATGTCGAATTCTTCGCATCAGGAGAGGAAGCCAGGAAGGCGGGCTATCGCGCCTGCCTGCGGTGCAAGCCCGACGAGGTGGGCCGCGACCGCGAGGCGGTGGCGAAAGCCGCGAAGCTGATCGAGGCCGCCGGAGAGGCACCGACTCTCGACCAACTGGCGAAGGCTGTGGGTTACGCGCCCCATCATTTCCAGCGGCTGTTCAAGCGTGATCTTGGGGTTTCGCCTGCCGAATATGCGCGCGGGATTCGGGCGAAGCGCGCGCAGCAGCACCTCAAGGAGAACGGGCGGGTGACGGACGCTATTTACGACGCCGGCTATTCGGCTCCGAGCCGCTTTTATGCCGACGCAAAGGAAAGGATGGGCATGACTCCCTCAGCATGGCGCGACGGCGGCCGCGGCGAGACGATCCGCTGGACCAGCTTCGACAGCCCGCTCGGGCCGATGCTGATCGCGGCGACATCGAAAGGCATCTGCCGACTGACGTTCAACGACAGCGAGAAGTCGCTCAGGCGACTGTTCCCCAAAGCGACGATCGTCGAGGACGAAGGCGGGATGCGCGAGCTGGTGGAGGGGGCGCTGACTGCGATCGAGCGCCCGGCC